>Ga0265297_10000231_pt1 | contig 187161 bp, 209 predicted proteins | sample Munlanlwell13791_FD_192502 | JGI IMG/M metagenome (GOLD analysis project Ga0265297, IMG submission 192502) | Leachate microbial communities from a municipal landfill in Southern Ontario, Canada - Leachate well 137-91 | ecosystem: Engineered > Solid waste > Landfill > Unclassified | place...
GCCTCTGCCCCGGTTATGAGGGAATGATCAAGCATCAAAAAGTTCGGAGCCATCAACCTCTGGAAAAATGTGCTCTGAACTTTGCGAAGAGCATTCCCGAATCGCCTCTGCCCCGGTTATGAGGGAATGATCAAGCATCAAAAAGTTCGGAGCCATCAACCTCTGGAAAAATGTGCTCTGAACTTTGCGAAGAGCATTCCCGAATCGCCTCTGCCCCGGTTATGAGGGAAGAATTCCAGAAGAAATGATCGCCGGAAATTTGGGCTAAATCGAAAAAAAGGAGAGAGGATTTTGCAGAATTTAAATATCAAGGAAGAGCTCAGAAAACTTGCTGGTCTTCAAAAACTTGATTCTAAGATATTTTCCTTGAAACAAGAGGCGGCGAGACATCCGAAAATGCAGCAAGATATTGACGCTGAATTTGAAGAGAAAAAAGCAACCTTCAAGGCCCTGGAGGAAAAAAAACAGAAGATCCAGCTGGCGCAGAAAACAAAAGAAAGCGAGCTGGCCGTCAAGGAAGACAACATCAAGAAAACCCAGGGGCAGCTCGGACAGCTCAAAACCAACAAGGATTACCAGGCAAAGCTCGCCGAAATCGAGAGCCTGAAGGCGGACAAATCCCTCATAGAGGAAGAGATCCTGAAATTGATGGATGATACCGAAGAGGCCAAACGTTCGGTAGAAGCGGAAAAAAAGGCGCTGGAGGCGGAAGAGAAGACCTACCGCGACAGGAAGAAAGCCCTGGAAGAAAAAACACGCGAATTGGAAGGCTGCATCAACGACCTGGAAGGCCAGCGAAAAATTTTGGTTTCTTCGGTCGAAAAAGAGATTTTGAAAGTCTATGAACATATCCTGCAGGGCCGGGAAGGATCGGCCCTGGTCCAGGTCATATCCAATTCCTGCGAAGGCTGCCACATGCGCGTGCCCCATCAAGTCATTAACGAGATCAAAATGTACAGCCGGCTGATCACCTGTGAAAATTGTTCGCGGATCCTCTATCTGGAAGAGGACATCCTTACCTGAAAGATGGACATCTACATCGACGGTTCTTCCATGGGAAATCCCGGCGACGCCGGGATCGGCGTCATCTTTACCGACGGCCAGGCGCCGGTCAAGAATATCTCGCGCTATATCGGCCATCAAACCAATAATTTTGCCGAGTATTCGGCCCTGATCGCCGCCCTGCAGGAAGCCCTGGTCATGAAGATAAAACATATCCAGGTTTTTTCCGACAGCCAGCTTTTGTGCCGGCAGATCAACGGAGAATACAAAGTCAAAAACGATCATATCAGAAATCTCTTCGAACAGGCCAAGACCCTGCTGCGGGGATTCGAAACCTACCGCATCCAGGAAATCCCCAGAGAGAACAACAAGGGGGCCGATAAGCTGGCGCGGCTGGCCGTGAAAGAACAACGTTCCAAAACAGGCAGGGTAGCTGCCCCTTAGGTCTTTTGGCCGGGGGAGGAAAGTCCGAGCTCTACAGGACAGCGCAGCGGCTAATAACCGCCGTCTGGCATGCTTTGCGTGCCCAGACAGGATCCTTCGGTGAAAACCGGAGCCTTCGCAAGAAGGAGAGCCACAGAGACGAGTCCCCTTGCTTCGCAAGGGGGGTGAAACGCGGCAATCTCTGCGCAGAGCAATGCCAAGTAGGTCCTGACGTCCCGTATGACCGGGAATAGGATGGTCCGTCTGAAAATGCGAGTCAGGACGGGTTGGCTGCTAGACCTTGTTCAAGCGATTGACAAGGCGAGTCAAATAGCTATCGCTCCTGCAGCTTGCAGGAGGACAAAACTCGGCTTATATGCCTGTTTTGATGAGCCGCTAACTTAGGCTCTTAAAAAAGCATAGGTTAGCGGCCCCTCTTCGATGCGTGTTTTTTTTGAAAAAGGAAACTGGGGAATTAAGATTCGAAGGAAACAAACTTCTTGCTTCTGATCATATCGCTGAGAGAAGCCGGGGTTTCCGCCGGAGGCGGATCCGCTGAAAAATTACGGCGGAGATTAACAAGAAAACAGATTCAGCGGGAAATTGAGAGGATTTCATGTCAGGACATTCAAAGTGGGCCAGTATCAAGCATAAAAAAGCGGCGATCGACGCCAAGCGCGGGCAACTCTTCACCAAGGTCATCAAAGAGCTTACGGCCGCGGCTCGTTCCGGCGGAGGGAACATGGACACCAATATCCGCCTGAGGACCGCCGTTCAAAAAGCCAAGGAAGCCAATATGCCCTGGGACAACATTGATAAAGCCGTCAAAAGAGGGACTGGCGAACTCCCCGGCATCACCTACGAAGAGGTCACCTACGAAGGTTACGGCCCCGCGGGAGTGGCGATCATGATCGAAGTTGTCACGGACAACAAAAACCGCACGACCGCGGAACTGCGGAATATGATGTCCAAAAAAGGCGGGAATATGGCGCAGGCCGGCGCCGTCAGCTATCTTTTTCAGAAAAAAGGCTATGCAACGGTCGCCAGGTCCGCCATTGATGAAGACAAGCTTATGGATATCGCGCTCAATGCCGGCGCCGAAGACATGAAAACAGGGATAGACGAATATGAGATCACAACACAGCCGCAAGACCTGGAGAACGTAAAAGCCGCGCTCACGGAGAACAAAATCGCGTTCACCCAGGCCGAGATCACCATGGTGCCGACCACCAGCATCCGGATCACGGACAAAAACACGGCGACGAGCATCCTGAGCCTCATGGATGCCATGGAAGAACATGAGGACGTGCAGCACGTCTACGCGAATTTCGACATCCCGGACGATCTCATCACCGTAGCCGAGGAAGAAGCGTAAACATGCTCATCCTGGGCATTGATCCGGGGCTCAATATCACCGGATACGGCCTGATCGAAGCCGACAGGAACGGATTCGTCCTTAAAGACAACGGCTTCATCAAAACACGATTAAAGGACGGGATGCCTAAGAGACTGGCGCAGATCCACGCGGAATTGGCTTCGCTTTTGGACCGCGTAAAACCGCAGGCTATGGTCTTAGAAAAGCTCTACGCGCATTACAAGCATCCTTTGACGGCGTCGCTCTTAGGCCATGCCAGAGGCGTTATCTGCATGCTGGCGGAAGAAAAAAAAGTCCCTTTCTTTGAGTATCCCGCCACACAGGTCAAAAAAGTCACGACAGGCAGCGGCCACGCTTCCAAGATCCAGATCCAGAAAATGATAGAGCACACGTTCAGCCGCAAGAGCGAATCCTTAGGGCCCATGGATACGACAGACGCCATTTCACTGGCGGTCACGCACGCGCTGGTCAGCCGCACACGCTTATGATCGCACGCATATCGGGAAAGTTCATCGAAAAAGGCAAAAGCTCCGTCATTCTTGAAAACAACGGCCTGGCTTATGAAATCTTTTTGCCCGTCGTCACCCTCGGATCGATCGAAAAGCACGCGGACGAAAACGGCCATATGCGTTTTATCACTTACCATTACCATCACCTGGAGCCTTCCCGCAGCGTTCCGGTCTTGATCGGGTTCCTGAATGAAGTCGAAAAAGAATTTTTTGAGGTGTTCATCACCGTTTCGGGAATTGGGCCCAAGGCGGCCTTAAGGGCCATCAACGCGCCCATTGCCGCGATCGCCCGGGCGATTGACGAGGGAGACTCCGATTATCTGAGGTCCTTGCCCGGCATAGGCCCGCAGAGGGCCAAGGAGATCATTGCCAAACTCCAGGGTAAGATCGGAAAATTCGGGCTCGTTCAGGATTTGACCGCATTCAAGCCGCCCAGCGGTCACAAGGACCTGCTGGAGGAGGCCATCGGCGTCCTCATGCAGCTGCAATACAAAAAACATGAAGCCAGGGAGATGGTCCAGGAAGCCCTCAAAAAACAACCCGAGTGCAAAGATATCGAAGGGCTCCTGAATCTTGTCTATAAACAGAAGATCCATAAACCTTAAAGGACCGTATGGAAGAAATCCTCGATGCGGAAAGAATTAAATCGGCTATTGAATCGCTGATCTTTGTCAACAACAAACCCCTGCTCTTGGACGACATCAAAAAAGTGTTCCCGGACTTGGAGGCCGCGCAAATCCGCGAACTGACGGAAACGATCAAAAAAGATTATGAGGGCCGGGGAAGCGGCGTGCGGATCATCGAGATTGCCGGCGGCTTCCTGATGGCCACAGCCCCTGAAAACGCTTCCGTGATCAAAGAATTTTACAAGATCAAGCACACGGAAAAGCTCACCGGGCCGTCCCTGGAAACCCTGGCCATCGTAGCGTACAAACAGCCCGTGACCAGGATCGATATCGAAGCCGTTCGCGGGGTCAATTGCGACGGCGTGGTCCGCAGCCTGCTGGAAAAAAACCTTATCCGTATCGTGGGACGCAAAGAAGTCATCGGCAGGCCCTTCGTCTACGGAACCACGCATTTTTTTCTTGATTATTTCGGGTTAAAGTCCCTTTCGGAACTGCCAAAAATAGAGGAATTCGCGCAGCAGGACATGTTGATGAATATGAAGCTGGCCAGCGGAGAAGGCGAAATCACGCCGTTGTCCACGGAAGAGGAAGAAACCCTGAGGCTTCATCATGAGGCGGGCGCGCAGCAGGACGGCGCCCGGGAAAACAAGCAGGAGGAAACGCAGGCAGAGCCTCCGGCCAAGGAGACGACAGATGCCAATCCCAGGAATCCGTAAGGATATTAACGCGATCGATCAGGAGATCGTCAGGCTGCTCAACAAAAGGGCTTCCAGAATCCTGCAAATCGGAAAATTGAAAACAAAGCTCGGACAGCCCATCTATGCGCCGGCCAGGGAAAAAGAAGTCCTGGACCGCATCGCAAGCCACAATCCCGGGCCGCTGGAAAAAGAAAGCCTCGCGGCGATCTACCGCGAAATCATGAGCGCGTCGCTCGCCCTGGAAAAGCCCCTCTTGATTTCCTATCTGGGACCCCAAGCGACGTTCTCGCATCTGGCGGCCCTGAAAAAATTCGGATCGAGCGTTTCCTATCTTTCCTGCCATACGATCACGGATGTGTTCCTGGAAGTCGAGAGAGACAACGCCGATTACGGGGTTATCCCCATAGAGAATTCCATAGAAGGGGCCATTTCCCATACCCTGGATATGCTCGTCGACTCCGATCTTAAGATCTGTTCGCAGATCATGCTGGACATCTCGCACAACCTGTTGTCCAGATATCCAAAGACGTCCATCTCCAAAATCTATTCCAATCCCCAGGTCTTCGGACAATGCCGTCTCTGGCTGGAAACAAATCTGCCCAAGGCGGATTTGATCGAAGTGGCCAGCACGACGAAAGCGGCCCAGATCGCCTCCCGGGAAAAGAATTCGGCCTGCATCGCCTCTTTGCTGGCGGCCAGGGAATACGGGCTTAAGATCGTAGCCAAAGAGATCGAAGACAGCCCGCACAACATTACCCGGTTTTTGGTGGTCGGAAAAAGCGAAGCAGGCAAGACGGACCAGGACAAAACTTCGATCATGTTCTCCATCAAAGACAAAGTCGGCGCCCTGCATGACATGCTCCTGCCGTTCAAAAAATACGGCATCAACCTGACGAAAATCGAATCCAGGCCTTCCAAGCGCCGCGCCTGGGATTACTTTTTCTTTGTTGACCTCTCGGGCCACAAAGATGACGGAAAAGTCAAGAAGGCGCTTAATGAACTGGAAGAAAAGTGCAAGTTTCTGAAAGTGCTGGGGTCTTATCCCGTCAGCGATTGCTGACCCCGGCCCTCGAAAGGCTCAAATGCCCCTGATCCGCAAAGACATTGATTCGATCGACGCCTACAAACCCGGAAAACCCATTGAAGAGGTCAGGAGGGAGCTGGGATTAAAAAGCGTCATCAAACTGGCCTCCAACGAAAACTCCCTCGGGTCCAGCCCCAAGGCCCTGGCGGCCATCCGCAAGACCCTGGGTCATCTGAACCGCTATCCGGAAGGAAATTGCCCCGAACTCAGGAAACAGCTGGCCGGCGCCTTGAAGATCAGGGAAAACAATCTCCTGATGGGCAACGGCTCCGACGAACTGCTTGACATCATCCTGAAGGCCGTCAAAGAGCCGGAGGCGGAGATTGTCACCGCGGATATCACTTTCATCGAATACAGGATCAGCGCCCTTGTCAACGGCTTCAAGGTGACACAAGCGCCCCTGAAGGATTTCACCTATGACCTTGAGGCGATCGCCAAATGCATCACGCCAAAAACAAAGGCCGTTTTTATTGCCAATCCCAATAATCCGACGGGAACCTATGTGACAGCCAGGGATGTGACGGCTTTTCTTAACCGCATACCCGAGGAAGTCCTGGTCGTATTCGACGAAGCCTACCTGGAATTCGTGGAAGAAAAGGATTTTCCGGACACCCTGGCGCTGTTGTCTAAAAAAAATATCGTGATCTTAAGGACCTTCTCGAAAATTTACGGCCTGGCGGGACTGAGGATCGGCTACATGATCGCCGCAGAGGATTTCATAGAGGCCTGTCAGAAGATCCGGCAGCCCTTCAATGTCAATTCCCTGGCCCAGGCCGCCGCGCGAGCGGCGTTAACGGACAAGGTCTTTGTGCGCAGAAGCCAGGCGCTGATCCATAAGGAAAAAAAGTTCCTCTGCGACGCCTTCTCCGAGCTGGGCATATGGTTTAAAAAGAGCGCGGCAAATTTCATTTTCATCAAAACGCAAAGGGATGCCCGTGAACTTTTTGCGGAGCTTTTGAAAAAGGGCGTCATCATACGCGAAATGAGCCAATACGGCCTGAATAACTATTCCCGGGTGACAATCGGGACGCGGAGGGAAAACACCCTCCTGATCCAGTCGCTCCGGACCCTTAAAGGAGGTTTTTAAAATGATTATCGTTCTGCGTCCGGGCACCAAAAAGGCGGACATCGACCACATCCTCGAACGCGCCGAGAAATTAGGCCTCAAACCTCATATTTCCCAGGGGACGGAGAGAACGATCATCGGCCTGATCGGACCTGAAGACGCCCTCAGGGCGGTCCCCCTGGAGGCTTTTCACGGCGTTGAGAATGTGATCCCGATCCTGGCACCTTATAAACTTGTCTCGCGGGAATTCAAGAAAGAGAATTCCGTCATCTCCATAGGGGAACACCTGAAGATCGGCGGCAAAAAAATCATTGTTTTGGCGGGACCCTGCGCCATTGAAAACGAGGACCTGCTGCTGGAAATCGGAGAAAAAGCAAAATTCGCGGGGGCATCCATCCTGCGGGGAGGGGCTTATAAACCGCGGACATCTCCTTACGCCTTTCAGGGCATGGGGCTGGAGGGACTCAAGATCCTTTCACGTGTCAGCAAAAAACTGAATATGCCGACCGTCACCGAGGTCATGGACGTGCGGGACGTCGGCACCGTCGCCCAATACGCCGACATCCTTCAGATCGGCGCCAGGAATATGCAAAATTTCAACCTCTTAAAAGAAGTGGGCTTGACACGCAAGCCGGTGCTCCTGAAGAGAGGGTTGGCGTCAACGGTCAAAGAACTGCTGATGTCCGCCGAGTACATCATGGCCGAAGGCAACCACCATGTCATCCTTTGCGAACGCGGGATCCGGACGTTTGAAGACGCCACCCGCAATACGCTGGATGTCAGCGCCATCCCTGTCGTCAAACAGCTTTCGCACCTTCCCATCATTGCCGACCCGAGCCATGCCGCCGGAAAATGGAACCTCGTGGCGCCTTTGGCCTGCGCGGCCGTGGCCGCCGGGGCCGACGGACTCATCATCGAGGCGCACACGAAACCCGAAGAAGCGCTCTCAGACGGCGTTCAGTCGCTCTTACCCGAAAAATTGACCTCGCTCATGCAAAGCCTGGAAAAAATCGCCCTGGCCATCCACAGGGAAATGTAAATGAAAAAGCCGCTTTTCCAAAAAGTGTCCGTGATCGGCGTGGGTCTTTTGGGGGCCTCTATCGCGATGGCCCTCAAAGAACGAAAGTTAGCGGCTTCTGTCTGCGGCTATTTCCGTCATCGCAAAAAGATCGCCGTGGCCCTGCGCAAAAAAGCGGTCGACGAAGGCACCGACCGCCTGGACCAGGCGGTCCGGGGCGCGGAGCTGATCATCCTTTGCTCACCCGTAGAGGATATCATCGCGGTTTTGAAATGCTTGAAAAAAAACCCGGTCCCCGGGGCCCTGATCACGGATGTCGGCAGCACAAAACAGGAGATCGTCAAAGCTTCGGCGGGACTGAATTTTGTCGGAGGCCATCCCCTGGCCGGCTCGGAACGCGGCGGCATCGAATTCGCCAGGCCGGACCTCTTTGAACAGGCGCCGTGCATCCTGACCACAGACAGGGTGAGTCAAGATTCCCTGAGCAGGACTGCCGTGTTCTGGAAAGCCCTGGGCGCGAAAGTCGTGACCATGACATCCCGGCAGCATGACCAAGCCCTCGCCTTTACCAGCCATCTGCCGCACGCTTTGGCCTATGCCCTGATCGCGGCTGTCCCGGAGCGCTTCACGCGGTTTTCCGCCGGCGGCCTGAAGGACACGACGCGTATCGCCCTCTCGAAACCCGGGCTCTGGTCCGGGATTTTTCTGACGAACCGCGGGGAAATCCTCAAGAGCCTTTCGGCCTTCGAGAAAAGCCTGAACGCGCTCAAAAGCGCGATCGCGGAAAACCGCAGGACAACGCTTTTGCGCCTGCTGTCGCAAGCGCAGAAAAAACGGAATTCCTGCCTGCCTTTCTCCAAATGACGAATACAAAACCCATTGTCGCCATAGACGGCCCGGCGGGCTCAGGCAAGAGCACGGTGGCAAAAGCCGTTGCCAGAAAACTCGGATTGTTTTATATCGATACGGGCGCCATGTACAGGGCGCTCGCGCTCAAAGCGCGCAGGGAAAAACTGGACCCTTCGGACATCGAGGAACTTATCGCCCTGACCCTGCGCACGGAGATCTCGCTGGATTACGACGCCGCCTCTGGGACGCTGCGCGTCTTTTTGGACGGCCAGGACGTTTCAGAAGACATCCGCATGCCGGAGGTCACGCAACAGGTCTCCCAGATCGCCAGGATCAGGGAAATCCGAAGCCACATGGTCGAGCTCCAGCGAAAACTGGCTGTCGGGAAAAAAGCGATCCTGGAAGGCCGGGACATCACGACCGTCGTCTTTCCGGACGCTTACAAAAAATTTTTCCTCGACGCCAGACCGCAAGAACGGGTCAAACGGCGTTTCCTGGAAATGAAAGAGAAACATCTCGATGTGGATGAAAGCCTGGTGAGAAAAGACATCCACAACAGGGACCATATTGATTCGACCCGCGAATGCGCGCCTTTAACGCAGGCGCCGGACGCCGTCTACATCGACACCACGCAAATGACCATCGATCAGGTCGTTGAGACCGTGATCCGTGAGATCAATAGATAAGGAAAACCCCATGGACAGACAATTCATCAGGAACTTTTCCATCATCGCCCATATCGACCATGGAAAATCAACGCTCGCCGACCGGATCATGGAATTCACGGGGGTCATTGATAAGCGCCGTTTCCATGCCCAGCTTTTAGATGACATGGAGATCGAACAGGAGAGAGGCATTACGATCAAGGCCTCGGCCGTGTCCCTTCCGTACAAAGGCGCCGATGGGCAAGAATACCTGCTCAATCTGATCGACACGCCGGGGCACGTTGACTTCACGTATGAGGTCTCAAAATCCCTGGCCGCCTGCGAAGGGGCCCTGCTTCTGGTCGATGCCTCACAAGGTATCGAAGCCCAGACCGTGGCCAATTTTTTTCTGGCCCGCGAACACAACCTGAAGATCATCCCCGTCATCAACAAGATCGATATCGCCGGCATCGATATCCAGCGGGTCAAAGAGCAGATCCGCGATATCCTCCGGCTGGAAGAAGATGAGATCATCCTGGCATCCGCCAAGGAAGGCCTGGGCATCCAAGACATCCTGGAGAAGATCGTTACGTCTATCCCCGCGCCCAAAGGCGACGACGCCAATCCCCTGGAAGCCCTGATCTTCGACTCGACGTTCGATACGTACAAGGGGGTCATCATCTACACCCGCCTCTTTAACGGCAAGTTTTCCTCAGGCGACTCGCTGACCATGATGCAGGCAGGAAGGACCTATACCGTCGAGGAAATCGGGATTTTCAAACCCGGAATGTCGCCGGGTAAAACCCTTCACTGCGGAGAGGTCGGATATCTGACCGCCAATATCCGCGACCCGAAGGAAATCCTGATCGGCGATACCCTGACACTCACCAGCCAGCCCGCCCAGCAGCCGTTACCGGGCTACAAAAAAGTCAAACCTCTGGTCTACTGCGGCATTTATCCGGTCAATGCCAAAGATTTCGCGGAACTCAAGGTCGCCATCGAAAAACTGAGCCTCAACGACTCGTCTTTCGTCTATGAAACCGAAAGCTCCCAGTCTTTCGGCTATGGGTTCCGCTGCGGCTTTCTCGGCCTGCTCCACATGGAAATCGCCCAGGAAAGGCTCGAGCGGGAATACAACCTCAACCTTGTCCTGACAACCCCAAATGTCGTTTACCGCATTACCACCAGGGACAACAAGGTCCTGGAGGTGGACAATCCGGCCAAATTGCCGGACCCGGCCCAGATCCTGCAGGCAGAAGAGCCTTTCGTCAGGGCGTTCATGATCGTCCCGACGAATTCCATCGAGGAAGTCTGCGACCTGGCCAAACAGCGCCGCGGAGAATTTCTGGCCAACGATTATCTCGGGGAAGACCGCGTCAAGATCATTTATCAGATGCCCCTGGCTGAAATCATCGTCGATTTTTATGACAAGATCAAATCCGTGACCCGGGGATATGGTTCCCTGGATTATGAATTCGACGGTTACCGTACGACAAAGCTGGTGAAACTGGATATCCTCATCAACGGACGGATCTGCGACGCCTTTTCCTGTCTTATTTTTAAAGACAAGGCCCAGTTCAAGGGACGCACGCTTGTGGAAAAACTGAAAGAACTCATCCCGAGGCAATTATTCCTCATTACGCTGCAGGCCGCCATCGGAGGCACGATCCTTGCCTCCGAGAAGATCCGGCCCGTAGGCAAAAACGTGACCGCCAAATGTTACGGCGGAGATATCAGCCGTAAAAGAAAACTCTGGGAAAAACAAAAAGAGGGAAAAAAACGCCTGAAACAGGTCGGCAACGTGGAAATTCCTCAAGAGGCATTTTTGGCCGCGTTAAAAATCTAAAGGGAGGAAACCCCGCATGTTGAAACTCAACCCCGCGCAGAAGGCATGGGCGAAAGAATTCCTGGAAACCATCGTGACTGCTGTCATCCTGGCCCTGATCATCCGCGCCTTCATCATACAGCCGTTTAAGATCCCGACCGGCTCCATGGAACCGACGTTGATGCCCGGAGACAGGATCCTGGTTTTGCGATATGTCTACGGCCTCAGGATCCCCTTCACCTATCAGAGAATCGCCAAATTCCGATCGCCCGACAACGGCGATATCATCGTTTTCAACTATCCGGAGGAAACGAACCGCGATTTCATCAAGCGTTGCATCGGGATTCCCGGCGATACGGTTGAAATCAGGGACGGATCGATCTATCTCAACGACCTCCCCTTCAAAAAAGAACCCATCAATAAATTTTACTACTACAACAGGGGGACGCTGGGAAAAGAGAAAGAGGTCTTAAAGGTCCCCGAGGGCTTCTATTTCGTCCTGGGCGACAACAGCGCCTCGTCCAAAGACTCCCGCTACTGGGGATACTTGGACGACAAATTTCTCATCGGAAAAGCCGTCATGATCTATTGGCCGTTGAACCGGATCCGGATCTTAAAGTAAATTAAAGAATTAAAATTTCAGGCCTCAGGTAGCAGGCAGCAGGCAACATATGTTTTGTTTTTCCAATTCTTCATTCTTAATTTTTCATTTTTAATTGATTTTATGACATTTGCCAATAAAATAACGCTCTTCCGCATCATCAGCATTCCGTTTTTCGCCGCCTGTCTTATCTTCTACACCCCCGCGAGGCCCGGGCTCAGATATATGGCCCTTGCGATCTTCCTTGTTTCGATCGTCTCCGATGTCATCGACGGCTACATGGCGCGCACGCGTCGGGAAAAGACAAGAGCGGGGGCGATCCTGGACCCCTTGGCAGACAAGGCCCTGTTGATCACCGCATTCATCTTCCTTTACCGTGTCAGCCGGATGTACCTGGAAATCGCCCTGCCTTTGTGGGTGCTTTTGGCCGTCATCAGCAGGGACATCATTATCCTCATCGGCAGCGGCATCCTTTTGATCACCAACAAAGACATCCAGATCCAGCCGACGTGGTGGGGAAAGCTCACGACATTTTTTCAAATGGCGACCATCATCGCGATCATTCTGGAGATACGCCTGGCCCCGCTCGTCTGGTGGGTCGCCAGCATTTTCACGTGCATTTCAGGGGTGGATTACGCCCGGAAAGGGATCAACCTGCTGAATGCCGACCATGGACCCTCACATGCTAAAACCTCTAACAGGTCTTCTTCTTAGTTATTTGCTGGGCTCAATCCCCACGGCCTATCTTTTCGGCCGCGGCAGAGGGATTGATCTTCGGCAACACGGCTCCGGCAACCTGGGCGCGACCAATGCCTTTCGCGTCCTGGGGAAAAGGACCGGAACGATTGTCTTATGCCTGGATATTCTCAAAGGGGCCTTGGCCGTATTGCTGGCCATCAACCTGTTTTACGAAACGGGGGCCGGCATATCCCCATCCTTGTACGCCTGCCTGGCCGCGGTCTGCGTTGTCGGCGGGCACAACTGGACGGTTTTTCTCCGGTTCAAAGGTGGAAAGGGGATCGCCACAAGCCTCGGGGTCCTGATCGCGTTTTCCGTGTTGATAGAAAAATTCGGCCTCCTTGTCCTGATCGCTGTCGGCCTGTGGTTGATCGTGTTTTTATCTTCCGGCTTCGTATCCCTGGCTTCCTGCGTAAGCTCCCTGGCCTTGCCCTTCCTGGGCCTGGCATTAAAGCTGCCTTCCAGCATCACGGTCTTTTTGACCATTCTTGCCGCCTTTTCCCTCATCCGCCATAGAGAGAATATCCGAAAACTCCTGCAAAAAAGAGAATCCCGCTTCAACACGGCCTCGCTTTTTAAGAAACTTTTCCGCAAATAATCCTCCTTCGGAATCCTTGCTCCTTAAATCCTCAATTATTATAACTTATTCAAATTTAACAATTTAAGTTAATTTATTCGCGCATTTTCATCCAGGAAAGAGAAAAGCAAACGCTTTCTTTTGCCCCCTGTTTCGCTATTGTTTTACCCTCTTTACCGTGTCATAGTATTGGTGCGAATGATATTGGATGATACCCAGCATTTGCAGTAGCCGGGTTGCCCGAGTAAAAGCAGCAAAAACTGAAAGGCAACTCGGTTTCTTTTTAAGCGGCCTGCCACGATTCAAGGAGCAAGTTATGAGAGACATGGTGTTCAAAAACCTCACGTCCATGGATAAACGCAAAAAAGTCCTCTGGGCCTCAGAGACTTTTAGCGAAGACGGGATCCTGACAAAGATCCACAAATACCTTATTTACATCATCAAGGAGGTCAAGGAGAAAGAGGTCCCGGAGACCAACGAAAAACCTGAAATCCATGTCCTGAAATACCGCGATACCAGGGAGAAGACGGAAAAATTCCATATCCGCCTCAAAGGCGGCCTCTACTGCGAAGCCAACGGCAAGAACTTCTTTGTCTCCTTCTGCCATACCTTAAAGATAGACCTCAGCAAAGCGCCTGAACAGGCGCATTATTAAAGCAGTCTAAATCCGCTTTCCTTCACGCCCCTCTTTGTGCTACAATTTTCTCATGTCCGCTGTTTGTCCTCATTGCTCTAAACCCGTAAACGACCCGGAAGCCCTTTTCTGTCTTTTCTGCGGTTCTCCGCTCAAAAAGCCCGCGGGTTTTCTGGGGGCCCTAAAATTCGGCGCGTGGAAATACGCGGCCATCGCGCTTTTGGCGCTCCTCATCGCCGTCTTGATCTGCGCGCAGGTGTTCTCATCCGCCTTCGCGGCGATGGAAAAAACATTTTAAAGAAGCGCGCGCGGCAGAAGAGAGGAACCCATGTTCCTGGACCTCGTCAAAGAACGTCAAAGTTGCCGGTCTTTTCTTTCTCAGGCCGTTCCCAGAAGCCTGATCCTGCAATGTCTTGAGGCCGCGCGCTTAAGCCCTTCCGCCTGTAATTCCCAACCCTGGCATTTCATCGTTGTGGATGAACCCGCCCTCAGACAAAGGCTGGCCGAGGCTGTTTTCGGCGAACCTTACGCCATGAACGCCCACGCGAAATCGGCCCCTGTCCTTATCGCTGTTGTGCGCGAAAAATCGTCATGGACAGCCTCCATCGGAGGGTTTTTCAGGGGGACGCAATATAACCTCATCGACATCGGCATTGCCATTGAACACTTCGTCCTTCAGGCCGCGGAACTGGGCTTAGGCACCTGCTGGATCGGCTGGTTTCATGAACAAAAAACCAAGGACATCCTCGGAATTCCCCGCGCGAAAAAAGTCGATTGTCTGATCTCTCTGGGATATCCGTCTCCAGACGAATCGTCCAGAGAAAAAATCCGCAAACAAGCGGGGGACGTTTATTCTTTTGACCGGTATCATTCCCATCTCTAGCGGCAGGCTTTACCTAAAAAGGGAGGAAACATGGACGTTAAATTGAACAAGCAGGTTCTGGCCGTGACCTCTAACAAAACGGGCGAATTCGCATCCGTCACCGGGGCGCTGGCGGAAGCGGGCATCAATCTCACGGGTCTTTGCGCCTGGGGAGAAAACGAAAAAGCGTATTTTGCCCTGTTGACGCAGAACAATGCCAAGGCTATGGAGGCCCTGAAAAAAAAGGGCATCGAAGTCTCGGAAGAAGCTGTCGTGACGATCCTTTTAGACGACAAGGCAGGGTCTGCGGCGGCCATCGCCCTCAAGCTCAAAAACGCCGGTGTCAGCCTGGACTATGTTTACGGAACTTCCTGCGGATGCCGGGAGACGGAAGCCATGCTCATCCTGAAATCAAAAGATAACGCGAAAATCCTGGCCGCGTTGAATGAATAAGAAAACAGTCCTTGTCCTTTTGGCCGCGGCCCTGGTGGCCTTCGGAATCAAGGCCGCGTTTTTCAACAAAGCGTCCAAAGCCATGTCAGACGAACAGGCTTACGAGCAGAAACGCAAAGCCATGGTCCTCACCCAGCTTCAGTCGCGGGGGATCACCGACCCGCGCGTCCTGGACGCCATGACAAAGGTCAAACGCCATCTTTTCATCCCTGATAGCGTCAAAGACTACGCCTACTCAGACAGCGCCCTTCCTATTGAAGAAAGCCAGACAATTTCGCAGCCCTATATCGTGGCTCTCATGACGCAATTGGCCAGACTTAAGCCCGCAGACAGGGTCCTTGAAATCGGGACAGGCTCGGGCTACCAGGCCGCGGTCCTTTCGGAGTTGGTCAAAGAAGTCTTTTCCATTGAGCTCAGAAATGACCTGGCGGTAAAGGCACGCGATCGCCTCAAGGAACTCGGTTATGAAAATGTGACTGTGCGCCAGGGAGACGGCTACAAAGGCTGGCCGGAAAAGGCGCCTTTTGATGCCATTCTTGTCACGGCCGCGCCGGACCACCCGCCCGAGGAATTGATCAAAGAACTCAAAGCCGGAGGCAGGCTCGTGATCCCGGTTGGAAGCCTCGCCCAGGAACTTTTCGTCATCACGAAAAACCCGGACGGCAGCGTCGTTGAGGAGAGTATCATCCCGGTCCGTTTTGTGCCCATGGTCACGGATCATGACGCGCCTTAAGAGAAAAATCCCTTGACATTGAAGGCTCCCTATATAAAAATAGGGGACATCGATTTGAACCCCTGACTCCTTTGAGGCAGGAATGAAGAGCAGCCGCGAATGCGCTCGCCAGGTTAGAGAAAAAGGGAGGAACGTCATGCTCGTCTGGATATTGATCCTCATAGGCATTTGTTTTAGATTTCTGCCCCATATTCCCAATGTCACACCCATCGCGGCAATCGCTCTTTTCAGCAGCGCTACCCTGTCGGACAAAAGACTTTCGATCATCATCCCGCTCTCGCTCATGATCGTTACCGATCTTTTCTTAGGGCTCCATGAAACCGTCGTCTTTACCTGGGGTTCCGTTGTCCTCATCAGCCTGATCGGCCTGGCCCTGCGAAAGGCCCGCACCACAACACATATCCTGGCCGGCTCGCTGCTGTCATCGCTGGTTTTTTTCATTGTGACGAATTTCGGCGTTTGGATGGCGGGCTGGTATCCCCAGACTCCCGAGGGGCTCATGGCCTGCTATGTCGCGGCTATCCCGTTCTTCAGATATTTTCTCGCCGGCACCATGGTTTACAGTGCCGTCTTTTTCGGCAGCTACGCTCTTGCCGCCAGGCTCATCAAAGGCCGCCTGGAAAGCGCTCTTTTAAAATAACCAACTTATTTTCTGTAGGCCGTCTTCGTTTAAGCCCTCTGCCGGGACAACGCTATGGGCAAAGTCCTCCCGGATGAGTTCTCGAACGAAGACAAGGGAAGTGCCGTGACTTGGAGCAGCAACACCTCCAATATTCGGCCGCGGTCCCGCCGCTGTAATCCTGCCCCTCTTGCGCTAAAAGCTTGAGGTAAACAGAGAGCATGCATAGCCACTGCTAAGCGTTTGCGGAAATCACAACGCACATAGCGGGAAGGCTCCTCTCTGAAAGCTGCAGGTAAGCCAGAAGACCTGCCTGCAGTTTTAGACCGATTTGGCTTCGAGGGCTGAGCCTAAGGCACAATATATGCGTGTCAATACCCTTGACTTTATCCTGGTCGAGGGTTTTTTTATGCCTGATTCTTAACATGTTTCAGGCGGCAGAATTTTTTAAAGAGGGGGATTCATGAACAAATTCGCGGGAAAACTCCTGATCGCTATCGCCCCGTTTCTGGTTTTGAATACGGCACGGGCGCAGATGCCGCAGGACACAATCGATATCGAACGCATCGTGGTCACGGTCTCAAGAACCCAGGAGCAGATCAAATCCGCCAGCAAATTCACGACAATCATAGACAGCGAGGACATCCGGCAATCCAACGCGCAGAATATCCCCGATATCCTCCGCGGCCAGGCGGGCATCGAAGTCAGGGATTTTACGGGTTCGGGAAAAACGGTTAACGTGGACATGCGCGGATTCGGAGAAACCGGGCCGAGCAACATGCTCGTGCTTATTGACGGCAGGCGCGTCAATGCGATCGACTTAAGCAATACGGACTGGAGCCAGATCCCGCTTTCGGAAGTGGAACAGATCGAAATTGTCCGGGGGGCCTCTAGCGTCTTGTATGGCGACAATGCTTCAGGAGGCGTGGTCAACATCATCACAAAAAAAGGCGAGGGAAAACCTTCCGCGGTTGTCACCGCGCAGGGGGGCAGCTACCACACCGTTTCCTCGACTGTTGAAGCGCAGGCGGGCGCGGCCGATGGAAAAAACTCCTTCAGGATCTTTGGCGAATACTATGATTCCGACGGCTATCGAAAAAACAGCGGCCTCAAACGCGGGGATTTCGCGATCAAGGGGAGTCATCGTTTTAATCCTGTCCTCTCGACCAGGGCCTCATTCGGCTATCATCAGGACCGATACGGACTTGCCGGGGCCTTGAGCGAATCCCAGGTCCTGTCCCTGGGACGCAGGGCGACCACAAAACCGGACGATATCGCCCAAACCGAGGATTACTACGCGGATTGGGAATGGACGGCGGACTTCCGCGACAAAGGCAGACTCCAGACCAACTTTTCGTTCCGAAACAGGGATATTGACGCTGACTACTTCTCCTCCCTGTGGCAGAATGAAAATCATATCATGACTTTCGGTTTCACGCCCCGCTACAGCCTCGAAAGCCCCGTTCTGAACATGGCGAACACCCTGACCTTGGGTGTGGATCTCTATCTGGCGCAGGACGATATTCTGGACGGAATGATGGCCTCGGCCAACGACAGAATCACGATCACCAAATTCTCTCAAGGCCTGTATGTCCTGGACAAAATCCAGGCCACCGACCGCCTTTTGTTGAGAGCCGGATACCGCCACGAATCCGCCCGCTACCGTTTTCACCAGATCACCCAGGTCGACTTGAAGGAAAAAAGCGACCTGGATATGGATGTTTTTGAGACAGGCGTCGTGTTTGGGCTGACGGACTCCACAAGCCTTTACTGCGATTACTCCCAGAGTTTCCGCTTTCCGCTCGTGGATGAATTCTTTTCATCCAACTCGTTCGGATTCGGAGGACTGAATTCGGATCTCAGTCCCCAAAAGGGAAAGGACGTGGAAGCCGGCATCCGCCATGCCTTCCGGGACAAAGGAAGCTTCGCGTTCAACTACTTCCGGCACAACATCACCAATGAGATCTATTTCAATCCCCTGACGTTCGCGAACTCCAATTATGAACGGACCGTGCATCAGGGAATTGAAACCGAGGCGGATCTCTCCCTTTGCGCGAACCTGAAAGTGTTTGCCAATTACAGCTATACCGATGCCTATTTCGGCAAAGGAAGCTTCAAAGGAAACGCGATCCCCGGAGTTCCCAGGCATAAAGCCGGCGGAGGTCTGCGATGGATGCCGCGGGAAGGGACCAGGCTCAATCTTCTGGTCAATTATGTGGGTTCCATGTTTCTCGTCAGCGACCAATCCAATGCCTACCCGAAATTGAACGACTACGTGACGGTCGACATCAATGCCAGCCAGACATGGAAAGACCTTGAGCTGTTTGCCGGAATCAACAATATATTTGACGCGGAGTATTCGGAATATGGCGTCCTGTCCGTCTTTTCCGGAACGCGGAATTTTTATCCGGCTCCGGGCCGGCGCGTCATGGCAGGCGTGAGATACCATTTCTAAAAGCCTCTCTTGCGCTCGCTCCAGCTGCCGGAGTCCTCTGGTGGGATTGCCAAGAGGGCCCCGGCAGCTTAAGCGTCGCTCTTTTAAGGAACAGATATTCTCTTTCCCCGGTTCTTCTGCTACAATACACCCATGTCCAATTCATCGCTTTTTTACCGATGTCTGTGTTTTTCCGCGCTGGCGCACGCGGGCTTTCTGTTGTCGGTGCCCTATAAGATCCTGAGTTATCAGCCCGCCAAACCGCCCCTGGAAGTCGCCTATGTGCAGAGCCTCGGCGAAGATAAAGACGAGGGAGACACTGTCCCCCAGCCGCAGGGCGCGAAAACAGAACCCCTGACTCCGTCTCCGCTGCCGTTCCAGGAACGCAAAGATTTTCTGGGCGACTTCCTGAAAACAGAGATCTTCAAACCGAAAAAGACGGAAACCCTGGCGAAAATCGACGCGCCGGAAACCAGCAAAAAACGCGCGGTGCAGACCCCAAACGTCCCCGGAGAAACCTATCAGACGCCAGAGTATAAAAATTATTATCAGATCGTCAGGGAAAAAATCCGCAGGCAGGCGTACAGGAATTATAAACGCCTTCAGCAGGGAGACATCTTTCTCACATTTATCCTTTCGGCTTCAGGAGAGCTGATGGAAAGCCGCGTGATCCGGGAAAAATCCTCCACAGACGCCTATCTGCAATCCATCGCCTTAGAAAGCGTCCGTCTGTCCGCGCCGTTCCCGCAATTCCCGCCCAAACTCAAAAGCAAAGACCGACTTTCCTTCAATGTGATCATTTCTTTCGAACTTAAATAGAAACGGAAAACTTCACCGCGCGCAAGAGGTCAGGGAGGACAAAAGAGGACCGTTGACCGCGCACTGATGCCTTGACGCGCCTGTTGACACAGGCCTCAGGAAATGATATTATTAGCGCACTTACCGCTAAATTTACCCGATCAGTTCATTGCCCCCTAAGGGGTGACTTGTGCCGTCGCGAGATCTTTAAAACACGATGGCGCAGGGTTTAAACCAGAAAGGATAGGCCTAGATGTCGGAAGTTGAAGTCAGAAAAGACGAATCTTTTGAAGCCGCCCTGCGCCGTTTCAAAAGGAAAATCGAGCGCGAGGGCATCCTCAAAGAAGTTAAAGACCGCAAACACTACGAAAAACCCAGCGAAAAAAAGAGAAAAAAATCCCGCAGAAAGTTCTGACCTATGCTGGCCCTGTCCACTGTCTGGAATGCCGGCCGATGGGAAACGGGTTCAGATATTGCCAAAGAAATCCGGCAGGCAGGCGCCCCAGCCCTTGAGTTAAATTTCTCTTTGAGCTCAAGGATGGTCGAAGACCTCTTATCCTACTGCCGGACACACCGCATCCCCATCACCAGCCTCCATAATTTCTGTCCTGTCCCCGAAGGTCTTGCCCGCAAAGACGTGATGCCGGACCATTATTCCCTGGCATCCTTAAACGAATCCGAACGCCAACTCGCTGTCAAACACACAAAGAACACGGTCCTGACGGCCGAACGCTCCCAGGCGCGCTGCGTTGTGCTTCATTGCGGATACGTCGACATCAAAGACAAAACAAAGGAACTGATCCGCCTTTGCCGGGAACAGAAACGTTTAACTCCCGAATATGAAGAAACCCTGCGGAAATTTCAAAAAGAACGCCAGGACAAAAGCGCTCCTCACACCGCCCAGCTTTTGAAGAGTCTGGAAGAACTGGGCTCTTTTGCCGCGCAACATCGCGTCGCCCTGGGCCTTGAAAACAGGTTCTACTATAACGAGATGCCGTTTGGGAAGGAGTTCGGTCTCATCTTTAACGCCCTCAAAAACAAACCCCTGGGGCTCTGGCTGGATACGGGCCATAATTATGTCCTGGAACAATTAGGGCTCGCTCCCTCGGGGCAGCTCTTAAAAAACCACGGCCACCGGCTTCTGGGAGTCCACTTCCATAACGTCCGGGATCTCAAAGACCATCAGGCCGTCGCAGACGGAGACATGGATTTTGGATTCCTGAAACCCTACGTCAAAGAAAACACGGTCAAAGTCATGGAGTTCCATGGACATGTCAGCCCCGAAAAGATCAGGGAATCCATGCGCTATCTGGAGGAATTATTTCCATGACCCGAAACCCCGTCGTAGCCGGGCGCTTTTATCCGGCGGACCCCTCAAAGCTTAAAGCCATGGTCGCATCCTTCGCGCCCAAACCCTTGCCTCAGGAAAACGCCCTGGCCTGCATCCTGCCTCACGCGGGTTACGTGTTTTCCGGAAAAGTGGCCGTCCAAACGCTGGCCTCGGTAAAAATTCCCGAAGCCTGCATTATTCTCGGGCCTAATCACTCAGGCCTGGGGGAGCCTGTCAGCATTATGAGGGAAGGGGAATGGAAAACGCCTCTGGGGCGCCTCGTCATTCATACGGAGATCGCCTCGGAACTCATGGCGCAATCCCGCTATCTGGAGGAAGACGCCATCGCTCACGCCGAGGAACATTCCATCGAAGTCATCCTGCCTCTGATCCAGGAGCTGGGAGGAAAACAAACCCGGTTCGTGCCCATCACCCTTGCAAGCAATGATGAATTGGTGTATAAAGATATAGCAAAAAGCATCGCCTCCTGTCTGCGCAAGGCGGCAGGCAATGTCCTGGTCATCGCCAGTTCGGATATGAGCCATTATGAACCCCAGAAGCGGGCCAACGACAAAGACCAGAAGGCGATTGAAGCCATACTCGCCTTAGACGATGAAGAACTGATCGAGAGGGTCAGGCGCTGGGACATCTCCATGTGCGGATATATCCCGGCGGCGATCGCGGTCCTGGCTTCCAAAATGGCAGGCGCGACTTCAGCAAAGCTCCTGGCCTATCAGACCAGCGGCGATGTTTCGGGAGACTACTCGTCTGTCGTAGGATACGCCGGTATCGTCATCCACTAGCGAAAAATGAAAAGCTTTTTTTGAGGAGGAGTTATCGTGGAAGAGAATTTGAAAAAGAAAGTCGATGAAAGCTGGAAAGAAAAAGCCAAGGACCAGCCTGAAACAGGGCCGGGACCGCAGCAAAAGCCCGAACCCACCTTCAGGCTTTTTATTACCAGCCTGGCCATGCAGGCGTGGATCAATCTTGGCGCCATTCCCAATCCGGTCACGGACAAGACAGAAGAAGACCTTGCGCAGGCCAAATTCTTGATCGACAGCCTGGAAATGCTCGATCAAAAGACCAAAGGGAACCTGGAAAAGGAAGAAGCCGAGATGCTCGAACACCTGCTGTACGAATTGAGGATGGCTTTTATCGGCAAAACCACAAAAGGATAATTCATGAAAAAAATCCTCGTGATCCATGGGCCCAACCTTGACCTTTTGGGAAAGAGAGAACCTCAGATCTACGGCAAAACGACCTTAAACGAGATCAACGGCTCCTTAAAGCTCATGGCCAAAAAAAGCGGATTTTCGATAACCATCGCACAGTCCAACCACGAAGGTCAAATCGTGGACCTGATCGGTTCGGCCCGTAAAAAATTCGACCTCTTGATCATCAATCCCGCGGCCTACACCCACACCAGCATCGCGATCAGGGACGCTATTGCGGCCAGCGGACTCAAGACCATAGAAGTCCATTTATCCAATATCCACGCCCGCGAAGAATTCAGGCAGACCTCGCTCATCGCCCCTGTGTGCATCGGGCAAATCTCAGGTTTTGGCAGTCAGAGCTATGATCTGGCTTTTCTGGCGGCCGAGTCCCTTCTAAAAACGCGGAAGAAGTGAACCGACATCCCCTGTTCCACAATTTCGTGAGCCTCCTGGAGGAAGAAGGCCTCGATGCGCTTCTTCTGAATACCCAGGCCAATGTTTCCTACGCGGCAGGCTTTCATGCCCCGGACTCCTACGCCGTCATCAGCAGGAAGTCTGTCTGCGTGATCACGGATTTCCGCTACACCGCCGACTTCCGCAGGGCGGCCGGAAACAGGGTAACGATCCGCGAATACAAAAAATCCCCGTTCGACACCATCTGCGAACACATCGTTAAACAAAATATCCGAAAGCTCGGCTTTGAGTCCAGATATCTCAGTTTTGCCGAATGCGAGATATTGAATAGAAAACTCGCCAAACGAACCTCTTTTATCCCATTGGCAAAAACCCTGGAAGCGCTCAGGGAGATCAAATCCGCCGTGGAAATCGCCCGCATCAGGCAGGCGGCGCGCATCACGCTCAAGACCCTGTCCTTTGCCCGCCAAAGGCTCAAACCGGGCACACCGGAACAAGCCATTGCCGGCGATATCGAACGCTTTGTCAGACTGCATGGGGCCGAATCCACCGCTTTTGAAACAATCGTGGCCTCAGGCCCGAATTCTTCCTATCCCCATGCCAGGGTCAGCCGCAGACGGCTTCAGGAAGGAGACCCTGTCATTATCGACATGGGGGTCGAATACGAGGGCTACAAATGCGACTTGACACGCACTTTCTTTTTGGGTAAAATTAACCCCATTGTTCAAAAGGCCGCAGAAATTGTCCGTCAGGCCCAGCTCCTGGCCATCCAAACCATTAAACCCGGGATTGCCGCCAAAGCGGTAGACGCAGCCGCTCGCAATTATATTGCAAAACAAGGGTTTGGGAAAAATTTCGGCCATTCCCTGGGGCACGGAGTAGGCCTGGAGGTCCACGAAGGGCCTTCCCTTAATAAAAAAAATCCTGCTTTGCTGAAACCCGGCATGGTGTTTACGGTTGAACCCGGAATTTACCTTGCAGGCCGTTTTGGCATCCGCATGGAGGAAACAGTTCTTGTCACAGCTACGGGAGTGGAGGTCATAAGTGCCGACAATAGGAATTAATCAGATCAAAGTGGGGGTAACCATAGACCTGGATAACACGCCTTACGTAGTCGTAAGCGTCGAACACGTCAAGCCCGGGAAAGGTTCCGCCTTTGTCAGGACAAAAATGAGAAATATCAAAACAGACCTGATCCTGGAAAGGACGTTTAAATCAGACGACAAAATTGAAGAGGCTTTTATTGAAGAAAAAAAACTGCAATACTCCTACCATAGCGGCGATTTCTACCATTTCATAGACGTTGAAACATACGAAGACCAGGCGATCGAGAAACTCAAACTCCATGAAGCGGACAAATTCCTGAAGGACGACCTGGAGGTCACGGCCCTGTATTACAAAGGGGACCTGGTGACCGTGAATCTGCCGAATTTCGTCGTTTACACGATCACGCACACAGAACCCGGAATCAAGGGGGATACGGCCAAAAGCGGCACAAAGCCGGCCACTCTTGAAAGCGGCGCCGTCGTCCAGGTCCCGCTCTTCGTCGATGTCGGCACCAGGATCAAAGTCGATACCAGGACCAAGGAATATATAGAGCGCTCCGTTTAACGTTCTTGCCTGAGAAACCCGCTTACAGACCCAGCGAGGGAGAGGGAGGTCACCAGAATGAACATTAAAGAGATTAAGGAAATGATTAATCTCATGAATGAAAACAATCTCACGGAACTGGAGATTGAGAAGGAAGGCCTGCGCGTCTGCCTCAAAAAAGGCATGGAGGGCCGTGTCGCCGTCGAACACCTGCCTCCCAGACCCGTGGCCCTTCCCGTTTCCGCCTTGTCTGCCGCTGAAACGCCCCCCAAGGAAAGCGCCCCCAAAGAACGGGCGGCCTCCAAGAACCTCAAAGAGATCAAATCGCCCATGGTCGGCACCTTTTACAGGGCGCCCTCGCCGGAGTCCCCGCCCTTTGTTGAAATCAATCAGGCCATCGAGATCGGGCATGTCGTCTGCATCGTCGAAGCCATGAAGCTGATGAATGAAATCAAATCCGAGGTCAAGGGAAAGATTGTCGATATCCTCGTCAACAACGCGGAACCCGTTGAATTCGGCCAGCCCCTGTTTCTAGTCGAGCCGTCATAATACGAAAAGGACACCCGCGAATGTTTTCTAAAATTCTCGTAGCGAACCGGGGAGAGATCGCCCTGCGCGTCATTCGGGCCTGCAAGGAGATGGGGATCAAGACCGTCGCCATCTATTCCGAAGCCGACCGCGAATCTCTGCATGTGCGCATGGCGGATGAAGCCGTATGCGTGGGCCCCGCGCTCCCCTCGGCCAGCTACCTCAACATCCCGGCCATCATCAGCGCCGCGGAAATCACGGATGTGGATGCCATTCATCCGGGCTACGGTTTTTTGTCCGAAAATGCCCATTTTGCGGAGATCTGCGAATCCTGCCAGATCACCTTCATCGGCCCTTCGCCCCAGAACATCAGGCTGCTGGGAGACAAGATGGCGGCCAAAGAGACCATGCACAAGGCAGGGCTCCCCATCACGCCCGGGAGCAACTCGGTCGTCAAAAGTAAGGAAGAGGCTTTAAAGATCGCCCGGAAGATCAAATATCCCGTGATCATCAAGGCCACGGCCGGCGGCGGAGGCCGGGGGATGAGGATCTGCCATAACGATATCCGGCTCATCAGTTCTCTCATGACCGCCCAGGCAGAGGCGGAAAAGGCCTTCGGCCTGGCTGACGTCTATATTGAAAAGTATATCGAGGAACCCCGCCATGTGGAGTTCCAGATCATGGCCGACCATTACGGCAACGTCGTCCATCTGGGAGAAAGGGACTGCAGTATCCAGCGCCGTCATCAAAAGCTCCTGGAGGAATCGCCTTCGCCGGCCCTGGATTCAAAACTCCGCAAAAAGATCGGAGACCTCGTCGTCAAAGGCGTCAAGGCCTCCGGTTACCGCAGTGTGGGCACGATAGAGTTCCTCCTGGATAAGGAAAAAAATTTCTATTTCATGGAAATGAACACGCGGATCCAGGTCGAGCACCCGGTGACGGAAATGGTCACCGGCATTGACCTCATCAAACAGCAGATCCGGATCGCCTCCGGCGAAAAAATGAAGCTCCGCCAGGAAGACATCAAAATGGAGGGCGCTTCCATAGAATGCCGGATCAACGCCGAAGACGGCCAGAACAATTTCATGCCGTCTCCCGGCCGCATCGAAACCTTGAATCTCCCGGGCGGACCCAATGTCAGGGTCGACACTCATGTTTATCAGGGATATCTCATCAGCCCTCATTACGATTCCCTGATCGCCAAACTCATCGTCCACAGGGAAAACCGGCAGGAGGCCATCAAGACCATGCTTCGGGCCCTGGATGAATTCGTCGTCGCGCCCATCAAAACCACCATCCCGTTCCACAAAAAACTCCTGGAGCACCCGGCGTTCCGCAAGGGGGATGTCTCCACGCATTTTATCGAAAACCTGCTCAAGCATACGGCCCCGGGGGCCCATAAGGAAACCCGCTCATGATCCCTGATGAAGAAAAATCAGAATTAGGCATTATCAAGATCCACGACAATGTTATCGCCTCCATCGCCTATCTGGCCGCCCTTGAAATCGACGGCGTTTCCCGGATATGCGATGACATGAAATCCAAGGCGCTGCGGCTGGTCGGAAAAAAAACGCAATGCGGCGCGATCGGCATTCAATCGGAGAAAAACGACGAGATCTCCATCATCGTGCCGGTGATCCTCAGGTATGGATACAGGATCCCGGATGTGGCCTCCAGGATCCAGGAAAAGGTCAAGCAGGCGGTCGAAGAAGCGACAGACCTGATGATCCGCGAGGTGGTGATCAAGATCAAGGGCGTGGAAAAATAGATTTTTGTTCCAAGAATACTTGAAAACGACAGCCGGGCTTTCATTCGCGCAAACCGACGGTCAAAAGCGGACTCATCAAAAGGAGTGTCCCATGAGAACAGCCTTAAGCGTATTTTTTTACACGATCCTTTTCGCGTTCCTGGGGACGCTGGTCATCGCGTTCGCTTTCCATATCATCGACATCCATGACCTCATCCTTCTGCTTAGCCGTGCTTATGAAGATTCCTACCTGAGATTCATCACCGGCCTGTGCGGAATGGTCCTGATCCTTTTGAGTTTCGCGGCGGCCCAAACGATCACAGGCAAGATCCAGAGGGAAAAAACCATCGCCTTCAGCAATCCGAACGGCCAGGTCACCGTGACGTTATCGGCCGTTGAAGACCTTGTCAAGCGTCTCGCCAGCCAGATGACGGAGATCAGGGAGGCCAAGGCCGATGTGCGCGCGCACAAGAAGGGAATCGATATCGGCATGCGCGTGGTCCTGGCCAGGGAAACGAATATCCCTGATTTTACCCTGCGGCTCCAGGAACTCATCGCCAGCAGGACACAGGACGTCTTCGGCATAGACGAAGCCATTACGGTCAGAATCCATGTGGCAAAAATCGTCAGCCGGGAGGATAAATCCTGCAAAAAGCGACAGGAAATCGAAAAGGAAGAAATACCGGTCCCTTATCAGGGGATCAAGATTTAATAATTTTCCAACAGCTCCTAACAACAAAAGAGAGGGTTTCATGAAGATCGGTGTGTTGACGGGCGGCGGGGATTGCCCGGGATTGAATCCTGTCATCAGGGCTATCGTCAGAAAATCTCACAACAACAAGCATGAAGTCGTGGGCTTCAAAGACGGCTGGAAGGGGATCATGGAAGGCGACACCATCGCCCTGGACCTGAATGCCGTTTCCGGCATCCTGCCCAAGGGGGGCACGATCCTTGGAACGAGCCGCACCAATCCTTACAAAAAAGAAAATGGACTGGACAAAGTCAGGGAATCCTTCGCCAAATTCAAACTCGACGCCTTGATCGCCATCGGCGGAGAAGACACCCTGGGCGTTGCCAACAAACTTGTCAAGGACGGGCTCAATGTGGTCGGGGTCCCTAAAACGATCGACAATGACCTGAACGCGACGGATTACACGTTCGGTTTTGATACCGCCGTCAATATCGCCATGGAATGCATCGACCGCCTTCACACAACCGCCGAAAGCCATCACCGCATCATGGTTGCCGAGGTCATGGGGCGTCACGCCGGATGGATCGCCACGTTCGCCGGCATCGCGGGCGGGGCAGACGTGGTCCTGATCCCGGAAATCCCCATAGACCTGGAGAAAACCTGCGCCATCCTCAAAAAAAGGCATCAAAGAGGCCGGACCTTCAGCATCGTGGTCGTGGCTGAAGGGGCCAAACTCCAGGATTCCGACATCACCAAAGACCAGAGCCTGGATGAATTCGGACATGTCAAGCTCGGAGGAATCGGCGAATACCTGGGAAAAGAAATTGAAAAACGGACGGGATTTGAAACACGCGTCAGCGTGCTGGGCCACATCCAGAGAGGCGGATCGCCTACGGCTTTTGACAGGGTTTTAGGCACACGCTTCGGGATCAAGGCGGTTGAGCTTGTCGAAAAAAAGCAGTTCGGGCAAATGGTCAGCCTCGCAGGGACAAAGATCGTTGCCGTGCCCCTGGAAAGAGGCGTTGAAAAACTCAAAACCATCGATATGGACCTCTACGGCATCGCCCAGGAATTCTTCGGATAACATGAAACAGGCCGCCAAAAAGATCATTCAGGAGTCCATCGACGTCAAATCCCTTATCCTTAAGGACGAGAAATTCCTCGACCAGATCGAGGCTTGCGCGAATATGATGCTCTCGGCGCTTAATGCCGGCAACAAGATCCTGATTTTCGGAAACGGGGGCAGCGCCGCAGACAGCCAGCACTTTGCCGCGGAACTCGTCAGCCGTTTCCAGAAAGAAAGGCGGGCGCTGGCCGCCATCGCCCTTTCGACTGATACGTCGATCTTGAGCGCCATCGGCAACGATTACTCCTTTGACAAGATCTTTGAACGCCAGATCGAAGCGGTCGGAAGACAAGGCGATGTCGCCTTTGCCATCTCTACCAGCGGCAGGGCCAAAAACGTCCTTTTGGCCGTCAAGGCCGCGCGATCCGCAGGAATGAAAACCATCGGCCTGACAGGCGGCAAAGACGGAGAGCTGGCCGGCTGTGTTGACCTTGCCTTTCGCGTGCCTTCCCAGGTCACGGCGCGCGTCCAGGAAGCGCACATCCTGATCATCCACGCCCTTTGCCAGCTGGTGGAAGAAAACCTGTAACCCTAAAAAAAACGAATGCCGGACAAAATCGTCACACTCGCAACCTTAACAAAAATCCTGAAAAACCGCCGCGGGAAAAAAGTCGTTTTCACAAACGGCTGTTTTGATATTCTTCACTATGGCCATGTCGCCTACCTTCAGAAAGCCAGAAGCCTGGGGGATATCCTGATTGTCGGAGTGAACTCAGATTCCTCCGTCCGGGGTTTAAAAGGCAAAAACCGGCCGTTGACTTCCCAAAATGACCGCATGCGCGTCCTGGCAGCCCTGGCCTGCGTGGATTACGTCGTACTGTTTCATAACCCTACCCCTTTGAGGCTCATTAAGGTCCTACGGCCCGACATTCTCGTCAAGGGAAAAGACTGGGCTGTCGCCAGCATTGTGGGAGCGCGGGAAGTCCTGGAGGCCGGAGGCAAGGTCCGGACTATCTCCTACATCAAAAACAGGTCCACGACCGGCATCATCGAAAAGATCCTCAAGCAACACCCAACCCATGTCTGCTGCTGTGCCCCGTAAAACGGGGGTCGCCTTGGCCCCTCCAGACCCTGCCGTTTATAAAGTGCTGGACGTCAATTACAACCGCGCCAGGGAAGGCCTGCGCGTCTGTGAAGACATCCTGAGATTTTGCTTAAAAGACGCGGCCATGACGGGCCGGTTCCGCAGGATCCGTCATGCCGTCACAAAAACCATGGCCTGCTCCAGCGTCAGCCGCAAGACTATGATCCTGGAGCGAAAAATCGCGGAAGACCCCGGCAAAAATTTTCCCAACAAGACGCCCAAACACTCTTTTCGCCACCTGTATTTCGCCAATCTGCAAAGGACGAAAGAAGCCTTGCGCGTCCTGGAGGAATTTTTAAAACTCAAAGACACGAAAGCAAGCCTCGCGATACAGAAGATCAGGTTCGACGTTTATGAAGCCGAAAAAAAATCTGTTGAAAAATTCCCGTCTTTATTTGATCCTCGATAAGGATGTCTGCGGAGAAAAAAGACTCATCCCTGTCCTGTCGCGCGCTTTGAAGGGAGGGGTGGATGTCGTCCAATTCAGGGACAAGACGTCTTCGGTCAGCCATATGATCCGACTGGCCGGACCTCTGGCGGAGTTGACGCGCAGGCATGGGCGCATCTTCATTGTCAACGACAGACCTGAAGTCGCAAGGGCCGTTTTGGCCGACGGCATCCATGTCGGGCAGGAAGACTCGCCCGTGGAAGTGCTCCGGGAATTCCTGGGAAACGACCTTCTGATCGGCCTTTCCTGCCACAGTCTCTGCGACTTGAAGCGAGCGCAAGACCTGCCCATCGATTATGCCGGATTCGGCCCCGTATTTCCCACGCAAACAAAGCCTCTGGTCAAGGCCAGGGGAACGCGTCTTTTGAAAAAAGCGCTCGCCTTATGCCGTCTGCCGGTCTTTGCCATCGGAGGCATCGAGAAGAAAACCTTAAGCATCGTCATGGCTGCCGGGGCGCGCAGGATTGCCTGCTGCCGGGAAATCTGCCTGGCGGAGAATCCCGACAAAACCGCGGCCATTCTCAAATCAGCCCTTTCAGGAGAGACATGTATAAAGAATTGATTTCAGACAAGGATTTTCTCAAAGCCGCGCGCCTGGCGGCCAGGAATGAAGACATCAGCGCGGCCGCCCTTTTGGAAAAGGTTTCCTGCGGCCAATGCGTGATTCCCTGGAACAAAATCCGAAAGCCGCGAAAACCCTGCGGCATCGGCCGCGGTTTGACCACCAAGATCAACGTCAACCTGGGCACATCCACCGATAAAGTGAATCTTAAGACCGAATTGGCCAAGCTCAAGGCTGCCGTGGAACTCAAAGCGGACACTGTCATGGATTTGAGCCTCGGCGGAGACCTCAGGAAGATCCGCCGCGTCATCCTGGATGAATCGCCCCTGCCTGTGGGAACAGTGCCGGTGTATGAAGTCGCGACGACGGTGCAGAAAAAACGCGGGTCTTTCCTGAAAATGGAAACAGAAGATTTTTTTGAAGGCCTGGAACGACAGGCGGCCGATGGTGTGGATTTTTTCACCATCCACTGCGGCATTAACCGCAAGAGCCTTGATGTCTTCCTCCGGGCGAAACGGCTGCTCGACATTGTCAGCAGGGGAGGGGCCATCCTGGTCAACTGGATGAAGATCAACCACAGGGAAAACCCTTATTATGAAAATTTTGACCGCGTGCTCGACATCGCTAAAAGATACAACATCACGCTCAGCCTGGGAGACGGCATGCGGCCGGGCTGCATCGCGGACGCCACAGACGCCTGTCAGCTGGCGGAACTCAAGGAACTCGGCAAACTCACGCAAAGATGCCGCAAGGCAGGCGTCCAGGTCATCATTGAAGGCCCCGGGCACGTGCCCTTAAATCAGATCAGGAAAAATATGGAGTTAGAGAAAAAAATCTGCAAGGGCGCGCCCTTTTACGTCCTGGGGCCCCTGGTCACGGATATCGCGGCGGGGTACGACCATATCAGCGGAGCTATCGGAGGCGCTCTGGCAGCGACTTACGGGGCTGACTTTCTGTGCTACCTGACGCCGGCTGAACACCTCAGGCTTCCCACGATTGACGACACGCGGCAGGGGATCGCGGCCTCCAGGATTGCCGCCCACGCCGCCGATATCGCTAAAGGGGTGAAAAACGCGATGGCTTGGGATGAGCGCATGTCCAAGGCCAGAAAACAGCGGAATTGGAAGAAACAGATCCAGTTCTCGGTTGATCCCAAACGGGCCAGGGAATACAAAGCTACCTCACACCCGAAAACGCGGGGCGTCTGCACAATGTGCGGCCAATTCTGTTCCATCAGGCTTATCGACAGCTGTCTGCGCCGCGGGTAACCTAAAGCGGACCTGAAAAAAAGTCCCCGGGGCGGTATTTGACGAAACGGTTGTTGAATGATAGAATAATTAACCTTCTGGAAAGCAGAACTTGATCAGAAGGGTCGCTCTTTTGAGGAAATTTGCGGGTGTAGTTCAATGGTAGAATGGCAGCTTCCCAAGCTGTACACGGCGGTTCGATTCCGCTCACCCGCTTTTTGCAAGACTCCTGGATCCCTGAATCAGGGATTTTTGTTTTGATATCCGCCCACACCCTCAAAGGACGGTTCTTTGGGGGATGAAGACAGTCCTTATTCATTATCTTATGTCTTATCAAAAGCTTTTTGTTTCCGTATCCGTCCTTTTTTTATCTGCCTGCGCGTCCGCGCCCCCGTCTTCTCAAGCACCTCACACCGCCTCATCCCGGATCTCCGCAGTCCCCGGCGCCCGTCACACAGTCGCCAGGGGAGAGACCCTTTGGCGCATCTGCCGCCTCTATCAAGTGGATCTCGAAGACCTGCTTGAGGCCAACAAAATCTCCGATTCCGAAAGCATCCCGGAAGGCCGGGTCCTTGTCATTCCGAACAGAAAAAAAATTCCCCGGACAAATTTCACCTCCAAAGATAACACAGGGGATTTCATCTGGCCGGCAAAAGGAAAAATCCTGTCCGCTTACCGTCAAAAAACAGGCGGAGTCGCCAATAAAGGAATTGACATCGACCTCACCGGCGACCGCGGCATCCTGGCAGCCGGAGACGGGCGCGTCATCTTTGTCGGCGTTCTGGCCGGATACGGACAAACGGTGATCATAGACCACAAAAACGGTTTATCCACCGTCTACTGCAAGCTGGCAAAATCCGGCTTAAAACCCGGCGAGGAAGTCCGGAAGGGGCAACTTCTGTCGCAAGCGGAAGAGAAGGGCGCCTTCCATTTTGAGGTCCGCAGAAACAACAGACCCCAGAACCCTCTTTATTACCTGAATTAACCGCCTTCGCAAAAAGAAGGCCTTTTATAAGGATAGAGGCTCGGAGCATGGAAAACGTCATCATCAATATGCGCAAGGATGTCCTGGACCTGCTGCACAAAAGGCTTCAGGATTTTCAGGACGGTTACCGGCAGAATGTCGCGCTCCTGGGCGAAGAGCTGATCGGCAAGACTACGCTTCTTAAAAAATTCCTGGACGGATTTCAGGCGCCCCAGACAATCCCGGTCTATGTCGAGATCCTGCCGCTGGAATACCCGCTCTTCATCAAACGCTGCCTCAACAGCCTTCTTTTCAATTATCTCAAAAGCGTTCAGCTACTGTCTTCCCGCGAAAATCTGGATATCCTGGTCAAACGCACCCGCGAACCTCTGCCGCAAACCGCCCTGGCGGCCGAACTCCTGTTAAAAAAAATCGACAAGGAACGGCCGGAAAAGATATTTGCCGAGCTCTTCGACTTGATCGAGCTGTTTTCCGCGGAGGCGGCCCGCAAGATCGTCATCGTCTTTGACGAATTCCATCATTTGAAGACCCTCGGCTATGACGGTATCTGCCGGGACCTGGGCAAAAGGATCATGCTTCAGAAAAACACGCTGTTCATCTTTGCCAGCTCACAGAAGGGTCAGGCCAAAGAGATCCTCATCAACGACCTGTCCCTTTTGTTCGGGAATTTCGAAACCCAGGAACTCGAAACCCTCCAGGGCAACGGCAGCGAACAGATCGTCGGCAAGACCTTCGGGGATATTTTTGTTTCCCGCGACCTTCTGAATTTCCTCATTCATTTCACCGGCAACCACCCCTTTTACCTGAAGATCATCTCTCAGGAAGCGGCGCTGGCGTGCCGGGCCGGCCGCAAGGAGATCCTCGACCGCCAGACCCTGATCCAGACCTTGGAAAAACTCCTGTTCCACGAATGGGGCGTTTTCCACCTGCGGTTCACCATGCGTCTGGCCCTGTTGAACGCCGGACGCAGCAAAAACGATTTCCTCTATCTTTTAGACGCCATTGCCCTGGGAAAAAACAGGCTCAAGGATCTGACCACGCACCTGCGGCAGCAAAGATCCAGCCTCCTTCAGAAATGCCATAAACTCATCGAACTGGGCCTTCTTTCCAAAAACGGGTCCTTTTACATCATCAATGACCGCCTGTTGTCCTTCTGGCTCAAATTCGCCCACGCGGAAAAACTCAACAGCCTCAGCCACGATTTTTCCGAACAGATCGCCCATTTCCACACGCAGATCCACCGGGAACTCGAAGGGTTTATCCAGGTTTCTCAAAAACCGATCGCCGACCGGATGATGGAGATCTTCAACCAGTTTGAAGGCGATGAGATCCAGTTCGGCCGCAAGAAATTTCAGCTGGATGCCTTCAAGGAACTCAAGCTCATTTCCTTTGAACAATCCAACCTTCGGGTCGGCATCTTCGGCAAAACCCAGGGAAATTTCTGGATTACGGCGATCAAGGAAGACGGCATCACCGAGCATGACGTCACCGAATTCATTTCCATGGCCAAATCCTTCAAACAAAAAAGCGTCCAAAAGATCCTCATTGGTCTGGGGGATATCGACAGAAATGCCAGGCTTCTGGCCAAAGAATCCAGTATCTCAACATGGGACATCGAAAACCTCAACAACCTGTTCGACATTTACGGAAAACCCAGGATCATCCGGTAATGCGTCTGTGCGTCTTGTCCGATACGCATATCCCGGACAGGGGCGAAAATGTTCCGGACCAGCTTCTGAGGGAAATCAAGGCATCCGACTTAGTCATCCACGCCGGCGATTTTACCTCTCTGGATTTTTATCAACAACTCAGAAAACTCAAACCCCTGAAGGCCGTCCTGGGCAACATGGATTCCATGGAATTAAGGCCTTATCTCAAAAACAAGGAATTTTTCAGGGTCCTGAATTTCAAGATCGGCCTGATCCACGGACAGGGACAGCCGGACAGGATCACGGATCATCTCCGGGAATCCTTTGACGAGCAGCCCGACATCATCATCTTCGGGCATTCCCATCAACCCTGCCAGGAACAGAAGGGACCGACCCTTTTTTTTAACCCGGGCAGCGCCACAGACAAGATCTTCGCGCCCTACAATTCCTACGGCATCCTGGAGATCAGCCCTCAGGGCATCCAGGCGAGAATCGAAAGGATCAGGGAATGAAAAGGCTTTGGGCCCCCTGGCGGATGGCTTATATCACGGACAAAAAAACAAAGGGTTGCCTTTTCTGCCGTATTCGCCGGTCCCGCCAGGACAGGAAAAATTTTGTTTTTTTGCGCACGCAACACAGCCTCGCCGTCCTGAATCTTTACCCCTACAATAACGGACACTTGATGGTCGCCCCTTTGCGTCATGTCAGGTCCTTGAGCCTGCTGCCGGAGCCCGAGCTCCTGGATCTGATGCGGTGCCTGAAAAAATGCCAGGTCCTCCTGACAAGAATCCTCAAGCCCCAGGGATTCAATATCGGTGTTAACGAAGGCACGATGGCCGGGGCGGGAATCGAAGACCATCTCCATATCCATCTGGTGCCGCGCTGGAGAGGAGACGTGAATTTCATGCCCGTCGTCGCCTCAACGAAAATCATTTCCCAATCGCTGGAATCCTTATACGGGGAACTCAAAAAATCATGCCGTTGAATATCCATGAAATCGAAGAAAGACTTTTGGCGCCCTACGCTTCCAAATCGAAAGAATCGAAGGGACGGCGCTATCCGGAACCTGAACACACCTACCGCAGCCCCTACCAGCGGGACCGCGACCGGATTATCCACAGCATCGCTTTCCGAAGGCTGGAATACAAGACCCAGGTATTCGTCAACCACGAAGGGGATGATTACCGGACCCGCCTGACGCATTCCCTGGAAGTCGCGCAGATCGCCAGGACCATTGCCAAGGCCCTGAAACTCAATGAAGAGCTGACGGAAGCCCTGGCCCTGGCGCACGACCTTGGCCATACGCCGTTCGGCCACGCGGGCGAAGACACGCTGAAAAAACTGATGAAGGACCATGGAGGCTTCAACCATAACCTGCATTCCCTCAAAATCGTCGACAAACTGGAAGACCGTTATCCCGGCTTCCCGGGGCTCAATCTCACATGGGAAACGAGGGAGGGAATCGCCAAGCACACGACGTCTTTTGACAAATCTCGCATCCCCGAGGACTTGGAGCCCCGTTCCCAACCCTCCCTCGAGGCGCAAATAGTTGACACGGCGGATGAAATCGCTTATGATAATCATGACCTTGACGACGGTTTAGCGTCGGGTTTAATCCGTGAAAAGGCCCTTGAGTCGGTGGACGTCTGGAGGCGGACAAAAGAGGGAATTGAACGGCGTTATCCGTCCATTGAAAATCCGAAGAAAAAGTACCAGATCATCCGCAGCCTGATCGCGCTTTTGGTCGATGACGTCATCCGGGAATCCACCCGGCGGCTGGAACGCGCAGGGATCAAAAACACAAGAGAGGTCCGCAGACACCGCGGCCGGTTGATCGACTTCAGCGACGACGTCAAAAAACAGAGGCGGCCGCTGAGAATCTTCCTCAAAAAAGAACTCTATAGCCATTACAGGGTCAAGAGGATGTCGGACAAGGCCCACAGGTTCATCGAGGAAATTTTCCGGGCCTATATCCATAACACGGCCATGCTTCCCTCGGAATATCAGAATAAGATCAAAAAGAAACAAGATTCCTACGAAGTCATCTGTAATTACATCGCAGGCATGACGGACCGGTTCGCGCTCGATGAGCACAAAAAGTTATTTAACCCTTACGAAAAAGTATAAGGCCCTCATTTCGGCCCTGCATTCCATTTACCGCCTGATCAACACCACCTATGATCTGACGGACCTGGCGAGCCGTCTGACAAAACTCCTGTCGCAGATCTTCAAAGCCGACAGCTGCACCTTCGTCCTCCTGTCGCCTTCGAAAAACAGCAAAACCGTTTCCATCCGCTGTTCCATCATCAACAACAAACGTTTTGTCTCCAATAAAAAAACTCCCATCAAAAGCAATCTTGAGCAAAGGCTGGTCGAGACCAGCTCGGCGATCAAGAAAGAAGATATCCTGGCCGTCCCGCTGATCAGCGAGGATGTCATCGGATACATCATCATCAGGCGCAACAAGAAAACCCGCCGCAAGGAAGGGAATTTCGACTATTTCGATTTTGAGACCCTGATGACCCTCTCCGGCCAAATCGTCATGGCCATCAAGAACCTTCAGCTTTATTTGGAACAGGAAAAGATGGTCATGGGGACCATCAAATCCCTGGTGACGGTCCTGGATTCAAAGGTGCCTGCGGCCTATGCCCACACCCCGTATTTTTCACGCCTGGTCAAGGCCCTGGCCGAAGAAATGCATCTCAACAAGAGGGAAATCGACAGCCTGAAATACGCCAGCATGCTGCACGACGCCGGCAAGGTCAACATCCCCACGGAAATCCTTACCAAGACGTCCCATTTAACGGGAGAGGAATACGATATCGTCAAACGCCACCCGATCAAAAGCGCCGAGATCATCAAACACGTCCAGATCCTCAAACCCGTGATCCCCATCATCCTGCATCACCATGAAAAATTCGACGGCTCCGGATATCCTTCGCATCTGAAAAAAAGCCAGATCCCGGCGGGCGCGCGCGTCATGTCGGTCGCCGACGCCTTTGACGCCATGGTCTACGGAAGGCCCTACAGGGAGCGCGTTTCGGTCAAAGACGCGCTGGAGGAGATCCGCAACAATAGCGGCACCCAATTCGATCCGATGATCGTCAAATGTCTCATCAAGATCATTCATAACAAAAAGTTAAAAAAGTACTTGAATTTAACGCAGTAAAAATTATAATAGTCAGACATGATGAACGCCAATTCCCGCGGCCAGCAGATTGAATTTGACGTTTTCCCCAAACAAGAAAAATCAGATTATTCATATCTGTCGGGTATAAAAGAAGATACGAACCGCGGTTCGTCTTCGGTCAACCTTGTTCTTTCTTCACAAAGCGTCATCATACTTTTTATCTGTATCTTTCTTCTTTTGATCGCCAGCTTTACGCTGGGCGTAGAAAAGGGCAAACTGCTGGGGGCCCCCGGTCCGGCGGCCGCTGTCCGTCTCGAACGCCAGACCCAGGCGCCGGAGATAGCGCCGGCTCAGAACTTGGCCGCGCTCAAGCCTGCCGCCCAGACCGTGACAGAGACCCAAAAACCGGAGGCAGCAGCGGTCAAGCCGGAGATCCTTTCCGGTTATGTGATCCAGGTCGCGTCGTTAAAGAGCGAAGACGCGGCCAGGGGTTTAGCACAGACCCTTGACAAAAAAGGAATTCCTTCTTTTGTCAAGGCTTCGGGAAAGTATTCGACCGTCCTTGCGGGGACTTTTGCCAGCAGGGAGGAAGCGCAGGGGAAACTCAAGGAATTGAAAAAAACCTACTCGGACTGTTACATCAAAAAAATCTAAAAAAATATGTCTATTCATCCATCACTGGGAGCAGCGGTTAAAGGCAAGCAGGCAAAATCTGTCCTCAAGAGGTCTGAAAAAATCAAATATCTTTTGCACAAAGGCCTTTGGAAAGAAGACAGCAAAGTGTTCGGCATGCCGAAAATCAAGGCCGTCCGTATCAAGATCAAGAAGGAAAAGGCGGCTGAGAAACCGGCGGAAGAAGGGGCCGCGGCCACCTCAGCCGCAGCCGCGCCTGCTGCCGACCAAAAAGCCAAAGCGTCCGCGAAGAAATAGCCTCTTCTCATTCCCGCGCGCCTCATCCATCGCCTGCCTTTAACGCAAAACACAGCGATGTCGTCTCTTGTTTCTCTGTCTTCAAGGTTTATTTTATTGAAGGAGAAAAACGAACCTTATGGGAATTCTGATTGCGCTGGCTGTATTTTTTTCAGCCATCATTGTCCATGAGTTCAGCCACGCGTTCGTAGCCAGCCTGCGGGGAGACCAGACGGCGGCCCGCAGCGGACGCCTGACCCTCAATCCGCTGGCCCACATAGATCCTTTCGGAACCCTTCTTTTACCCGTCCTTCTGATCCTGCTGAATTCCCCCGTCCTTTTTGGATGGGCCAAACCCGTGCCTATAAACTTTTCGGGATTACGCAACCCCAGAAGAGACATGATCTGGGTAGGCCTGGCAGGGCCCGCGGCCAACATTATCCTGGCGGCCCTGGCCACGCTTCTTTTGAAAACCGGGCTCAAAGACATCCCGGGCCTTTCGCAGGTCATCGGGTCCGTCATCCTTTTTAATGTCGTATTGGCTGTCTTCAACCTGGTCCCCATTCCGCCGCTGGACGGTTCAAGGATCCTCATGGGCCTGTTGCCCGTGCCCCTGGCCATCCGGCTGGCCTCCATAGAACGATATGGATTTATCATCCTGTTTGCGCTAATATATCTGGGGTTTTTCAACGGAATCATCTGGCCGGTTGTCGCCTGGGTCATTTACCTTTTAAGCCTTCTATGAAAACAATCTCTATCCGTTTGCAGCAAGGCCTTTGCAGGATCCATATCGGAAAAAACATCCTGGGTTCCCTGGGCAGGCTTTGTCAAAGCGCTTCCTTAGGGCCGCACGCCGTCGTGGTCACAACGCCCCCCATCAAAAAACTGTTCTCAAGTGCCGTTGAAAAAAGCCTCCGGCCGGTTTGCGCGCACGTCGTGACGGTCCCGGATACGGAAAAAAGCAAAAGCGCCTCTATGGCCATGAGCCTCATCAAAAAGATCACGCCTCTGGATAAGGGCAGGGGATTGTTTCTGGTGGCCCTGGGGGGAGGGGTTGTCGGTGACCTGACGGGTTTTGTGGCCTCCATCTACAAAAGGGGAGTGCCCTACCTGCAGATCCCCACGACGCTTTTGGCGCAGATCGATTCCTCTATCGGAGGGAAAACAGCGGTCGATACGACTTTCGGAAAAAATCTTGTGGGGGCTTTTTACCAGCCCAGATTTGTCCTCTCGGACATCAAGCTCTTGTCTTCTCTGCCGGTCAAAGAACTGCGGTCCGGCCTGGCGGAGGCCGTCAAATATGGTCTGATCAAAGACCCGGCCTTGTTCACGCTGATCTCAAAAAACGCGCGCCGGCTCCTGAAACCGGACTCAGAAATCCTCGAAACCCTTGTCAGGCGATGCGCCGAAATCAAGGCGAAAGTCGTCCGTCTCGATGAGTTCGATAAAAAAGATGTCCGCATCGTCCTGAATTTCGGCCATACGGTCGGCCACGCGGTGGAAGCCGCTTCCCGTTTTCAATTGTCTCACGGAGAAGGTGTGAGCATCGGCATGGCGTGCGCCTGCGAAATATCCGAAAGGCTCGGCTGGCTCAAACCCGAGACCAGGGAGCAGGCGATTTCCCTGCTTGAGACCATAGGCCTGCCGACGAGAATCCCGAAAAACCTGCTTCGGGGAACTCACCAGGCGCTGGTCCATGATAAAAAATTTCTTGCGGGGAAAAACAGGTTTGTGCTGCTGGAGGATATCGGCCGGACGAAGATCGCTGAGAATATTCCGGGGGAACTCATACGGCAGGTCCTGCGGGCAAGGTCTATCTCGATCTCAAGATAAACGTCTGGCCTTCGTAACTCAATTCCACTTCATCGCTTCCTATCCGCTCGACAGTCGCTCCGGCTACGGTTCCGCCTTCCGGCACGACCTTGCCGTCAATCAATGCCAGGCTTCCTTCTTCACTGAACAATATCCCTGAAAGGACAAGGGCGGGAGGCGTTCCGGCATAAACAGGCACCTCGGGCGCGCTGGCAGAGGAAACGACAGGCGCCGGTTTTGGAGGAGCGGGGACCGCAGCGTTCGACTTCGCAACAGGCTTGGACGCAGGCGGCTTTACGGCCGCGGGCTGTTTCTTTCGGCCGGCCACAAACGCGAAGATTGCCGCCGCCAGGAAAAACCCGAACACGGCCAAAATAACAAACATCCAGACCGTCCTGTCCGTCCTCATGCGCGCCAGAAAAGTTTTCCCGGCCGCGGCGGCAACTGGTTCGGCGCCCGGCTTTTCCTGCTCATTTTTCTCGAGGGGAGTTTCCATAAGATTTGAAAATATTATATCACCCAAAAATCGTTTGTAAAGCGGGAAGTCCCTCAGAAAAACTGGCCCATCTGCGGCGCGAACAGGGGGACAAACTGTTTGACACGGAAAATGGAGTATGATATCCTTAATGAGATTTAAGGGAGGCTCATGGAATTTCCAGAAAAGCGCCAGGCTCAACGCATCCGCGTGAATCTCCCGGTAACCTTCGAACAGCTAGGAGGGGAGAGATATTCCGGCAGGACAGTGACCCGGGACTTAAGCGTCACCGGCCTGAGGATGAACATGTCCTCTTTTTTCCCCGCAGATACATCCTTCCTCCTGAAGCTGAATTTTCCCGAAATCAACAGGGTGATCGAAGGGCTTGCCAAGATCGTCTGGTCGCAAAGGATCTCCTTCTCCGACCAGTACCAGGCAGGCCTTCATTTTGCGGACATCAATCCTGTTTTTAAGAAATGGCTGGAAGAATACGTCATAGTGAATGTGGCGCTTTCAAAATAGCGCCTGTGGCTAATCTAAGGAGGATCTTCAGTGGCAGACAAGGAATCCAAGAGGGTCAACTGCGGAAAATGCAATAAACCCCTGAAAAAGATCAAACGGTATTACAGGAACGGCAAATATTATTGCCATAAGAAATGTTATACCGAGGCCCAGAAAAAAGTCGAACCTAAAGAAGCCTAACCCTAGAGCTCTTTATGTCTCAAGACAGACGGCGCTACGCCAGGGCCGACAAAAATCTGGCCATCAAGATCAGGGACAAGGACGCTGATTTCGTCACGGAAACAAAAAACATCAGCTGTCTGGGCGCTTATTGCGAAGTCGACGGTTATGTCCCCATCCTGACCAAGCTTAAGATCACCCTTCTCCTGCCGAAGTCCAGAAACCTCAAGGACCCCAAACATATCGCCTGCGAAGGCACGGTGGTTCGCGTCGAAAAATCTCCGGACCCGCTGGAAAACAACAAGTACAACATCGGGATATACTTCAACCAGATCAACCGCTCGGACATGAAGATGATCGACCGTTATATCAAAAACTGCATGAACGAAGCTTCCAGAATACGCTCTCCCCGCATTCCCGCCTAAGGCGTATGGGACACCCCTTAAGACCTCTTCCCGTCAAACTGTTCACCGGCCTCATCTCAAATGATACCGCTGTCCTCGAAAAAACGCGGCGGCTCCTGATCAAAAGGTTCGGCCCTGTGGACCTGGAATCCCCTGTCTTTGACTTTTATCAAACGGATTATTATGACCGGGAAATGGGCAAGGGCCTGCGGCGGGTTTTTTTAAGTTTCAAAACCCTCAGGCGGGGGGAGGACTTGAGCGCGTTCAAGACCCTGACCAACACCCTTGAAAAAAAACTCGCCCGGTTCGAAGGCAGGACCGTCAATATTGATCCCGGTTATATCACTCTTTCCAAACTGGTCCTGGCCACCACCAAAAACCACGGCCACCGCCTCTATCTGAGGAGCGGTATCTTCGCGGAAGTCACGCTGCGGTTTCATAACGGGTCGTTCCAGGCGCAGCCCTGGACCTATCCGGACTACAGACAAGATTCCCATATCGCGTACTTCAACCAGGCCCGGGAAGCCTACAAATGCCAGATCGAACATGACTACGGACCTGCCGAATTATATCGAAGCCTTTAAAACAGGGAGGCTGGCCCAAAAAGCCGAAGACAGCCGCCGCATGCTGGAATCCTGTCGCATCTGCCCGCGTCAATGCGGAGTCAATAGACTCAAGGATGAACTGGGTTTTTGCCGGACCGGCCGGCACGCCATCGTCTGCAGTTTCTTCGCCCATCACGGGGAAGAACCGCCTGTTTCCGGAGAGAAGGGTTCCGGGACCATTTTTTTCGCCCGCTGCAACATGCGCTGCCTGTATTGCCAGAATCACCAATTCAGTCAGGAAGAAGAAGGCCGGGTTCTATCCCCTGAAGAACTGGCGGATTGCATGCTTTCCCTTCAAAACGAAGGCTGCCACAATATCAATCTCGTCACCCCTACGCATGTCATGCCCCAGATCCTGGAGGCCCTGCTTCTGGCCGCCTCAAGGGGCCTCAATATCCCCATCGTCTATAACAGCTCCGGATATGAACGCAAAGACATCATCGCTTTTCTGGACGGCATCGTCGATATTTACCTGGCGGACCTTCGGTATATGGACGCGGATGCCGCTGAAAAATTTTCCTGCGCCCGCGACTATCCGGGCCATAATCAGGAGGCCTTGAAGGAAATGCGGCGTCAGGCGAGGAAAACGGTGTTTAACGACCAGGGGATCATCCAAAAAGGGCTCATCATCCGGCATCTGGTCCTGCCTGAAAATATCAGCGGAACCCAAAAAGCCCTGGCCTTCATATCCGCGGAACTCTCTCCGGAAACCTATGTCAGCCTGATGAGCCAGTATTTTCCTGCCTACAAGGCCTTTGAGCATCCGCCGCTCGACCGCAGGCTTTATCTGGAAGAATTCGTTGAGGCAGCACGACTGCTGAAAGAATACGGCCTGGAAAACGGCTGGGTCCAGGAATCAGGAGGCCTTGGGCGGTTTGCCGGAACCCACATCAAAAGGAACGTCTGAAAACGGCATGAAAATCAAAGCCCATCCGCGCGATTTCATCGTCGAAGAAATACTCGGTATTCGCGCCCACACAACCGGTTCCCACAGGCTGCTCAAATTGACCAAACAGGGCCTAAACACCTCCGATGCCCTGCGCCGCATTGCTTCGCAAAACAAGCTTTCCCTGAGGGATATCGGATATGGCGGCCGCAAGGACAAACACGCCCATGCTGTCCAATACATCACCATCAAAAGCCGTAAACCCCCGCGTCCTCTCAAACACAAAGACCTGAGCCTGGATGAAGCCGGATGGCTGAACAGGCCTATGGGCCCGGATCTGATCGCCGCCAATCATTTTCGCATCACGGTGCGCGACCTGACGCCTGAAGAAATCAAGAATGCCCTCATTCAACTGGACCGCCTGGGGCGCCATGGCTTTTTCAACTATTTTGATGACCAGCGTTTCGGCCCCTTTGACGCTCTCCAGGGTTTCCTGGCGGAAAAAATCATCAAAAAGCACTTCAACGGCGCTTTGAAATTTTTCATCACTCATGCGGGCTCGGAAGACAGAAAACCCGAGCGCGAAAGAAAGAAGAGACTTTTCAGCATTTGGGGGCATTGGGACAAATGCGCTGATGAAGCGGTGTCGGATTTTGAGCGGACCGCCTTTGCCCGCCTCAAGACAAGGCCGGGAGACTTCACGCAGATCTTAAGGGCGATTCCGGCCGACGAGTTAGGTTTTCATTTCGCCTCTTACCAATCCTTCCTGTGGAACGAAATCCTCAGAAGGCTCGTCCTCAAAACGGGGGAGCCTGTGCGGTGCTACCCGGGGACCTGCGGGGATTATCTGTTCTCAGACAGATTCGAAGGCTACCCCGCGTCCCTGCCAACAGCCTCCAGCCGTATGGACTTCGCAGACCCGGGGACAAAAAACGAATACGCGCGCCTTTTCGAAGAACAGGGGATCAAAGCATCCCTGTTCAATGTGAAAAAAATTCGCCAGGCGTACTTCAAAAGCGCGTCCCGCCAGGTCCTCAGCATGCCTGAAACCTTAAGGTTTTCCACGGAAAACGACGATCTCCATGAAAACAAAAATAAGCTCCTTCTGCAATTTTCCCTCAGGAGGGGCTCCTACGCCACGATGCTCATCAAGAACATTTTCGCGTCCGGAAAAACATAATCTTTTTAAAGCTTTTTTGCGTTGACACATCCCGTTATTTTGTTTACACTTATCACAAGAGGCCCTTATGAATAAAAAACAATGGTTGGTCCTTATTGTCGGCGTCATAGCCCTCGGCCTGATTTTCTTTTTGACCCCCCGTTACAAGATCACCCAGATAGACCAGGACAATTACATCCGCACCGAACAATCCAGCGCCCTCTACGAACGATCCTCAGGCACTGTCAAGCTGCATTGGGAACACATCGCCCTCTATGCGGCCATCACGGTCCTGGCCTGCGGAATCCTGTTGGTGTCCCTAAGGAGGAAAAATGGATAACATCTCTTTTGAAATTAAAAACCAGCTGTATCTGACGGTCGTTCAGCTCGTTGATTTTTTCAAAGGCGCCAATCTCCTTTATGCCGGCATCGTCGTCCTGGCGCTTTATGTCCTTTTTTTGCGCAACTGGACGTTCCCCAGGATATTTTCCTTTAGCCTGACCTTTATCCTGCTTTTTGTGCTTTTCGTACGCCTGGACCATCTTTTGCTGACGAAGCTCTCCCAGGATGCCGCCTATTATGGCGTGGGCGTTTTCCGCATTCTGAGCATCGTCGTCGCGGCCGCTATCCTTCTGTACTACTCGGTCATAAAACCGTAATATGTCCAAAAACAAAAAGATCCTTTTGGTGATCGAGGACCAGAATCTGGAGAAGATCCTCACCTATCTGCTGAAGGCCTGGAGCTACGACGTCATCGTCTGTCCCGAAGGAAGCCTCGCCCTGGAGATGGCCGGACAGAAATACCCGGATTTGATCATCATCGATGCCCACCTGGTCAAGACAGACGGATTAAAGCTCTGCAAGCTGCTGAAATACGACTTCCTGACGTCCTACATCCCCATCATCATCCTGATCGAAAAAAGACAGCTTCGCCGCAATCTGCTCGACATCGAGCAGGGAGTCGACGATTTCCTCATCAAGCCCCCCGACCCCATAGACCTGGAAATCCGCATCGCCCTGTCCTTAAAAAGCGCGGCTCATCAATTCCACGCCAACGCCCTGACCAAGCTCCCCGGCAACAAATCGATTGAAAAGCTGGTCAAGAGCCACATCGACCTCAACAAGATATTTTCCTTCGCCTACGTCGACATCAATAACTTCAAATCGTTCAATGATAAATACGGTTATATCAGCGGCGACAGGATCATCCTGCAGACAGCCAGAATCCTTACCTCCGCGATGAAAAAATACGGACGGCAGGGGGACTTCGTCGGCCATATCGGAGGGGATGATTTCGTCTATATCACCTCTCCGGAAACGGAGGAAATCATCGCCAAGGAATGCATCAACGAATTTGACAGGCTGATCCCTTTGCACTATTCCCAGGAAGACCGCAAGGCCGGTCACATCCGGGCCAAAGACCGCAGCGGCCACCAAACGAACATTCCTCTCATGGGCCTGTCGATCGCCATCGTCAATAACCTGAACTTCAATGTTCCTTCGATCTTTCAACTCATTGAAGTGGCTTTTGAGATCAAGAATTTCCTCAAAAAACATGCGACCAGCAATTATCTGGTGAACCGGCGTGTTTCCGACACGGGGATGGACGGCCGGAAAAATCTGCAAGAACAGTATTCCCTTGAACTCAAAAAACACCATCCTCATATCAATACGCACAAGCCCTTAGGCCAGGTCATGCTGGAAACACACCTCCTCAACGAAGCCCAGTTGAATGAAACCCTGGCCACGCACTGGACAACAGGGCAACGCGTGGGAGAAGCCGCGGTGTCCATGGGTTTTATCGAAGAGGCAGACGTGAAACGGCTGATCGAACACCAGCCGTCATTTCCTCATTCAGAAAAAAAACACTCCCGGGAGGTTTCATGAAACGCTGTCGAAAATGTCGGGCGCCCTTGGAAGGCCCTTTGGGAACGATCGCCAAAACCCTGTTTCGCCTCAGGCCGTCGCAAGAAGACCCCGGCCTATGCAATAAATGCGCGCCGCGCGAAAAAAAGGGAACGTATGTCTGCGCGGTCTGTCAAAGGGCCGTGGATGAAAAAAAAGCGCTCACGCATATCAAAGGTGAAGAATATCTGCTGGAACTCATCCGCCGCGACCATCCGGAATGGAAAGAAGAGCACGGTGCCTGCCCTAAATGCGTGGAGTACTACAGAGAATTGATCCAGCGGGGGAATTTATAACAACGGGGGACCTTTGAAAAGAAATTCTTTGGTTTTTTGGACCGGCCTGTTCGTCATCCTGTCCTACAGTCCTTTTTTATTCGCGCAGGGATCAGGGTCCGTCAAACTGTTTTACGTCTATTCCGACCAAGACTCCGAAAATAGCAATTTTTTCATCCCATCCGGCTGGATGGGCGATTACGCCGACCTCAAGCTGGATCCGGGATGGGAGCAGGATGCCTACGAAGGCGGAACCTGCATCAAGATCACCTACAGCAACAGGGCCTCTTCCGGGGCCCGATGGGCTGGCATGTACTGGCAAAACCCGGCCAATAACTGGGGAACAAAAGAAAACGCGGGCGCGAACCTGACCGGGATCAAAAAATTGACCTTCTGGGCCAGGGGAGAAGACGGAGGGGAAAGGATTGAAGAATTCAAGATGGGAGGCATCGCGGGCCCTTACCCGGATTCCGCGACCGCTGGCATCGGCCCTGTCGTTTTGACCTCCGGATGGAAACAATACACCATCCACCTGAAAGGAAAAAACCTGTCTCATGTCATCGGCGGATTCGCCTGGTCGGCCAATCTGGACAATAATCCTCAGGGCTGCACGTTTTATCTTGACGAAATTCGCTACGAATAGATTTCCACCGACCCTGTTATTCCCATGATCAAACTGATCCTTTTAGGCTTCGTTCAGGGCCTTACGGAGTTTTTTCCCGTCAGCAGTTCCGCCCACCTTATCATCGGACAGCATTTTTTGGGACTGACGGAAAATCTTGTCTTTCTGGACATTTCGCTGCACATCGGCACCCTGCTGTCGCTGTTCGCTTTTTTCTACAAAGACATCCTCGCCAGCCTGAGAAACCCCAGAATGCTCGGCCTGATCCTGATTGTAACCGTTGTCACCGCGGCGATCGGTTTGTCTTTCATGAAACTTTTCAGGTCCTGTTTTGAAAGCCCTTCCACTGTGGCCGCGATCCTGGTCCTAAACGGATTGTTGATCCTGGGGACAAAATTCATAAAAAAAGGAGAGAGGAAACCCGGCCCCTTCGACAGCGTTCTGACAGGCTTCAGCCAGGGCCTGGCCATCACGCCCGGCCTGTCACGGTCCGGAGCCACGATCTCCACACTCCTGTTGCGCCGGATCCACAGGGAAGAAGCCTTTTTGTTTTCCTTTCTGGCTTCTATCCCGGCCATTTTGGGAGCGTTTGTTTATGAAGCCAGGGATGTGGACTGGACGATGATCCGGGAATACAGCCCTGCTGCCCTGGCCGCGGGCATCCTGTCAGCCTTCCTGACAGGCTTGCTGGCGCTCTGGATCCTGAAAAAATCCCTCACCGGGGATAAATTCCATGTCTTCGGCTATTACTGCCTCCTGGCAGGAACAGCGTTTTTCCTCCTGTTAAAATTCCGATGACACCGCCTTCTTCCGCTCAAAACCTTGTGGAGATGCTGGAGCGCGCCTGCGGCGTCTTTGCCCGCCGTAAAGCTCTCATCTTCGGTTCAAAAATCTGCGCCTTTGAAGAATTATGGAATGAATCCTGCCGGGCGGCATGCGCCATCAGACAGGCGGGAGCCAGGCCGGGCGAAAGAGTCGCTCTCCTCTTGGATAACGCGCCCGAATTTGTTTTTGCCTATTTTGGGATCCTGATGAACGGCTCGGTCATCGTCCCGGTCAATCACATGTTCAAAAGGGAAGAGGTCTCCCACATCCTCCAGGATTCCAGCGCTTCCATCCTGATCACGTCCCGGGCTTACGCCGGCCTCGCGGCGGAAGTCAATACGATGTCGGAAAACCTGAGAAAAGTGCTCCTTGTGCAGGACTTAAAAGACGCGCGCATCGATCAGGAGGTCTGCCGCCAAATCCGGGAAAGATCAAAAAACGCCCTCCATTCCGATGTCGCGGTTTTTCTCTACACATCCGGCACTACGGGCCGCCCCAAAGCCGCCATGCTGACGCACGGGAACCTTCTGTCCAATGTCCGCTCTTCGGCCGCCTGCATTCACGTGAATTCCCGCGACGCCTTCGCCTGTTTTCTGCCATTGTTCCATTCATTTGCCGCGACCGTCTGCATGCTCATGCCCCTGCACGAAGGCGCCTCCATCGTCATTATGAAATCACCGCGGCCTATCCGTAAACTGATAAGAATGATCCGCAAGCACCGCGTCACCATCTTTGTCGGAATTCCCTCCCTCTACGGCATCATGAAAGACCTCCGGCTTCCCCGCTGGCTGCCCGGCAGGCTGCTAAAACTTCTGAACCCTCTGCGCCTGGCGATTTCCGGGGCAGCCGCGCTGCCGCCCGAGGTTTTCAAAGGATTCGAAAAGAAATTCAGGCTTCCCCTCCTGGAAGGGTACGGGCTCACGGAAGCCTCGCCTGTTGTTTCCCTTAACCCTTTGGGCGGTATCCGGAAAGCCGGCTCCATCGGGCTGCCCATTCCCGGCGTCCAGGTTAAAATCATCGATGAAGCAGGCCGCACATTAAGCGGCCAAGAGGAGGGAGAGCTGTGCGTCAAAGGAGGCAATGTCATGGCCGGCTATCACGGAAAACCCGAAGACAACAGCCTCACGCTTAAGGACGGCTGGCTCCTGACCGGAGATATGGCCAAAATAGACAAGGACGGCTATATTTTCATCATGGGCCGAAAAAAAGACATGGTCAATGTGCGGGGCCTGAATGTCTACCCCCGGGAAATCGAAGATGTGCTTTACAGGAGGCCGGAGATCAGGGAGGCGGCTGTCATCGGCATTCCCGACGCGCACAAAGGGGAAGTCCCGAAAGCGTTCGTCGTCCTCAAAACGCCGGGAGCCCTGACAGAGCATGACATTATCGCTTATCTGCGGCAACATCTGGCAGACTATAAAGTGCCGCGCAAGATCGAGATCAGGAACGAACTGCCCAAAAATCAGGCCGGCAAAATCTTGAAAAGGGTCCTGGCAGGAAACGTGGGGTCTATTTCATAGAATGAGGGATTTCCCCGACGCGGCGTGATATTTCATTGACACCTCAAATTTTCTTGCCCATAATAGAGCAAGGACGTCAGCCCTTTTGCCTTCAGGAAATCCTGGAGGAAAAGGGATTAACCGAATTTCAGGAGAAACTCCCCCGGCTGGCCGAATGCCGGCCGGAACTCATTATGGACGAAATCAAGAGCAGGCATTTCCGAAAATCCCGCGTCAGGAACGCCCTTCGCCTGACGGCTAAAAAAGCCCTCCAGATGGGGATTGTCGTCATTGTCGGAGAATATCTTCTTTTAAACGCCATTAACCTGTCCCTATCCGAACCCAATCCTCTCTTCTTCTACCGCAACGTCCCCAACCAGATCGTCAATCTGGCGGTAAGCGAAAAACCCATCTTGCGCGTGGCCGAGGCTTACAGCTCGCTGAAAAATAACACGGAATTCGACAGGATGGTCCAGGAACAATTCCCTGCCAACGTCAAAGGCAGCCGACCCGATTTCCGCACAACCGACCTTCAGGATAAGGAGGGGGCGCGGGTTGGATATGTCGTAAAGTTTTGAACCGAAGCCATCATCAAAAGAAAGGAGTTCTATGGAAGATCTCACAAAAACCATCCAGAAGAAAATCAAGGAAATTTGGCCGGACGCCCAGAAGCATATTTCCAAAATCAGCAAGGAAACGCTGAAAACCCTGAAAAAGAGCGAAAAACAACTGAAGGCCGTTTACGGCAAGACAAAGCGCTCAACGGAAGAACTGATCCTGAAAGCCAAAAGGGAAGAACTCTACTATCAGCTGGGCAAACGCGTGGCCCCTCTTTTGACGAGCGACCATCTCAAAAATAAGAACGTCATGAAGATTTATTCCCAGATCCGGCGCGTCAATAAGGAGTTGGGTCCCAAAAAATAACATGCTTTTTTCTTCGGACCTCACAACCAGACAGGCAAGGATCCTTGCCTTCATCAAAGATCAGGTCGGCAGGACCGGAAGGCCCCCGACAATCCGGGAGATCGGCGGACAATTCGGCTTCAAATCCACGGGCACGACCCGAGATCACCTCAAGGCCCTTTCACGCAAAGGGTATCTGTTGCTCCATCCCCGTCAATCCAGGTCCATCGAACTGAAAAACGCGGTGGCCATGCGCATCCCTGTCGTGGGCCGGATCACGGCCGGAATGCCGGATCTGGCGCTCGAAGAAACACAAGGTTATCTCTTTTTAGACGACCTCATGCCGGGACCTGAAAAAACCGTTTTTGCCCTTAAGGTGAAGGGCGACAGCATGAAAGACAAGGGGATCCTGGAAGGAGACATGGCCGTCATCCGCAAACAAAGAACGGCCGAACCCGGCGACATTGTCGCCGCCCTGATCGAAAACGAAGCCACGATCAAGACGCTCGAAAAAAACAAAACCGGCTTCTTCTTAAAGCCGGCCAATCCTGCCTACCATGATATCCACGCGCCCTTCTCCATCCTGGGAAAAGTGATCGCGGTCGTAAAAAGATTTTAAGACAACCCTTCCTCCCGCCGCCTTTTTTTCAAAATCGCGCCGCTTCTGTCCCGCAGGACGTAGAGGACCAGAAGCCCGGGCGCCCAAAAAACGCCCAAAAGGCCTGCCAGCGCGGAATAACCTTTCCCGCGGGCGTACATATAAGCTCCGCAGACATTCATGAGATAGCCTCCGGCGAACAAGGCATATCCGAAATACGGATGCGGCGAATCGGGATGCGCGGCGAGATACCCCAGGCCGCAAAATAAAAAACCGCCCCAAACGCAAATAATGGTCTGAGTTTTATATTCTTTGAGCATAGGGCCGTATTGTATCACAGGCCGACCCGTCAGATAAAGGATTGTTTTCTCGCCCGTTTTTTTGTAAAATAAGGACTAATGGATCTGCTCATACTATTTATGGCCCTTGTATTCCTGGGAATGATCGGAGCGGGAATTTTCTTTTTTTTAAAGGAAACGCCGCCCAGGCCTGGGCCTGCGTTCAAAATACCGCCGGCCGTCCCCCCGTCACAGGATCCCCTGGAACTGCCGCCAAAAAAAACGGCGCGTTATGATGAAAAAATAAAACAGCTCGAAGAAGAGCTGCAGGCGGCCCAGGAAGAGATCCGTAAAGGCCAGGAACGCGAGGCAGGGCTCCTCAAAGAAAAAAATAATGTCGCTTTTGACAGTTCAGGCTATGAGCGCCTCAAAAAAGAACAAGCCGCGCTCAGGGAAGAAATGACCGCCAAAGAGGAAACCCTGGAAGAGGTCATTTCAGCCCGGCGCAGGGAAAACGCGGAACTGATCCAATTGCGGCAGGAATTCGACATCCTCAGGAAGAAAAACGCGGAAACCGAAGACGCGTTCCGCAAAGCGCAGACGATCATTGAAAATATGGACAAGGACAACAAATCCTGCAAGGCCCTCCTGGAACAGCAGAAAAAAATCCTCGAGGAACACAACGTCAACAAAACCGAAGGACAGTGGGTCTCCAGGGAAGAATTCGAAAAACTGCAGGCGCTCCTCAAAGAAAAAGATTCCCTGCTCCAAAAATTCAAAACCCCATGAAAAAATCGCTTCTGCTCGGATCAATCCTTTTGGCCCTGGCGCTCATCACGCCGGACGTCTTCTCAAAAGAAACGCGGCAGATCCAGCCTCCCAAAAAAATCGAATACGACGGGTTGCTTTTGGCCTATAACCCTGCCTGGAAAGACGAAGAAACATATGTGGAAGCGAATCTTGATAACGACCCCGAACCGGAGATCGTCATCAGCTTCGTGGCTTTCTATAAGACCGAACCCGAAAAAAAGGAAAGGGAGACGGCCATCTTTGTCCCGGAAAAACAGGAACTCCTGCCTGTTTACAACTATGTTTTCTATCAGATCTACGACCTGGGACCGGATAAAAAATACGCGCTGACGAAAACTCTCACCGGCATGGACAGGCCCGGCCAAATACAGCTCTTCCAGCCTGAGCAGGAAAAACCGCCCGCGATCGTCTTCATCAGTCCGGGAGGGGCCCATTACAAGGATGTTCTTGTGCTCCGGTGGCAGGAAGGCGGATACCGGCATATCTTCAACCAGGACACAAGGGGAGAGGTCGAAGTCGGGCCTGCGGGGATCAGGCTGGGAGAACAGCTCTATATCTGGAACGCGCGCACCGGGAACCTGGAGCGGCAAAAAGATGAAACCGCAAAAGACGGGTAAAATATAGTGAACTCAAACGACTATTTTAGGTTATAATAGTGAAAGACAAGGCGCTATAAACCCTCAAACAGATTTAAAAAAGAGTCCGCGACAGAAAGGCTCTGGAAACGGAAAGAAAAGACATGGAAGGCAAACCACTCAATATCCTCCTGGTCGACAATGAGGCGGAATTCTGCGAATCCATGACGTATTGGCTGGAAACCAAGCACCACCGCGTCCAAGTCTGTTATAGCGGAGAAGAAGCCCTGGAGCTCATCAAAAAAAGTCCGTTTGACATCGTTTTTTTGGATATTCAGATGCCCGGCATGGACGGGCTCTCCGTTCTTAAAGAGATCCGCTCTTTCAACACGACCCTTCCGGTCGTTATCGTCACAGGCTATCCCAAAGAAGAACGAATGACACAAGCCATCTCCCTGGGCGTTTCCGGGTTTTTCCCTAAAACGGCCAGTTTTGAGGAATTGGGCCGCATCATCAAAGCCTCCATTCGCACCCACAAGGACCTTCATTAAGATCTTCTAAGACCATGGACATCCGCGCCAGACAAAAAGATGACGTGATCATTCTCGATCTGGGCGGCCGCATCGACGCGGATGCCGCCGGCCTGGTGGAGTCCGTGGGACAATGCCTGCGCGACGGTTATGCCGACATTCTCTGCAACTTTGACCAGGTCGAATACGTCGATTACGTGGGGATCTCGGCGCTTGTCCTTTCCTACAAGGACGTCATCAACAACAACGGCCGTATGAAATTCTGCTGTGTTCCCGTGCATGTCAAAAACGCCCTTTGCGTCGCGGGCCTCGACCACACCATCGATCATTATCCTTCCGAGGAAAGCGCGCTGCAGGCCTTTCAACAGGATCACGTCCTTGAAAAACTTCAAAAACTCCAACTGCGCCGCCGTTTCAAACGCCTTCCCCTGGATTTAAAAATAGAATTGAAAACAAAATCAGGCGGCAGCCCTGTCTGTCTCAAAGCGGAAATCCTGAATTTGAGCGCCGTGGGCGCCTACATCTTCGGTTGTTCCGGGTTGAAGCTGGGAGACGATTGCATCCTAACCTTAAAGCTTTCCTCAAAGGATGAGCCCCTGGAACTCCGGGCCAAGGTCGTCTGGCTTCCGGACAGGCAGGTACAACCCCAGATGTATCCGGGGGTCGGAGTGGAATTTCAGTTCCTTTCCACAGCCCTCCAGCAGCGGCTTTTGGATTTTATCGAAAAAAATCTTTCCAGGATTGTTTCGGAAAAATAATCAACCGTTGTCTGCAGGCGAGCCCCTTAAACTTGACAGGAAAACGCGGCTTGCTATAATTATCCTTAAATTTCACCCTCTCATCTTTCTTAAAAAAAGGGCGCAAACATGACAAAATTCCTTATCGGTTTGGCGGGCATATCGATTCTCATCTGCGGATGCGCAACGTATGAAAGGTCACTGGAGGACGAAACTGTCGTTTCAACGAGTGCGGCCCGCGAAGAGGCCGCGGACGAAGAAGGGACGGCGCCGGACACAATCGTTGCCCCTGGGGAAGTTTCGTTGCAGGAAAGCCTTGCCCCTGAACAGACGGTTGCGGAAAAACCGACGAAAAAAGAGCTCCAGACCGCGCTCAAGAACGCGGGATTCTACGCAGGGCCCGTGGACGGCAAATTCGGCCCCGAAACAAAAAAAGCGGTGGAGGATTTCCAGACGGCCAACAACCTCAAAGCCGACGGCGTCGCGGGTCCGCTGACATGGAATCTCTTGAAAAAATACCTTAACCTGCAAAAGGAAGAAGCCAGATAAGGCAGCCTTAAAAAAAGCTTTGCGGTCAAAGAAAAAAAGGGGGGAGGAGGATGAAAAAATACGTCTGGATTCTAGTCCTGTTGATCATGACCATGTTCTTGTCCTCTCAAGCTTACGCCCGTGACCGTGAATCCGCGCGCCAGGAAGAAATCAAGGCCCAATCCGAACAATTTTCATGGTGGCCGACGGACGCGCAGCCCGCGCCCAAAAAGGATGAAGACAAAGGCGGCTGGTGGTGGTGGCCGAAGGAACCCGGGACCGTAGGGCCCCTGTGGGGAAACCGTGGTTTTATCTACGTTTCAAAAATCATTTATGACTATCAGGCCGACGATCTGCCTGCCCCTAAACCTCAGGAGCTAAGGCCGTCTTTGATCATCAAGAACATCCGCAAGAACGTCAAGGTCTATTTCGATTACAACAAAAGCACGATTCGTGAAGATGCCGCCGATATCCTGAAGGCGGCCGCGGGCACCCTCAAACGCAGCCCCGAAACGGATATCCTGGTTACCGGCAACTGCGACACCCGGGGGACGGAATCCTATAATGAAAAATTGGGCAGAAAGAGAGCGGAGGCCGTCCGCCAGTTCCTCACCGGGCAGGGCATAGACGAAAGCCGGATCCGCATCGTCAGCCAGGGAAAGCTTAACGCGATCGCGCCCGTCACCGACCTGATCGGTATGCAAAAAGACCGCAACGCCCAATTCATGATCGCCGAGGTTGAAGAGGTCATGATTCCTTATCAGGGTAACGCCGTTTCCGCCGGTGACGCCCTTGAGGACGAAACAGAGCGAAAAACAGAGCCGCCGCAGGTCTTGGAAAGCGCTGTCCGCGTGGATACGAAAGAATACACGGTCAGGAAAAACGATTCCCTCTGGTCTATCGCTCAAAAAGAACTCGGCAGCGGTCACCGCTGGAAATACCTCTACGAGATCAATAAAGACAGGATCAGAAATCCCGATAAGCTGAAAATCGGAAGCCGGATCGTTATCCCTGTGGAATAACAGCGCAACCGGTAAAAAAAGCATCCCGCCGTAATTTTTCAGGCCGGCCACCCATTTCCTTTGCCCTGGAATCTTAAACACAGACTCTTTTTCTTGAAATAGAAATCGTCGGTGCCAAGCGAAAAAGCGATGTCGGATCAAATCATATACAGCCTCAGCCTTCTGTTTGTTACGGCCATCATTGTCTGGGCCTTATCGGCCTACGCGGAGCTGGCGCTCTACCGGACCGTAGGCCGCCTCCTGCAGACTATCCGCAGGATCCTGCGCAAGGGCCGGGAAACCGAAAACAATGTCGCCTCGGACTATTTCATTATCGAAGGCCGCTACAAAAACAGAAAGATCGTCTGCCGCCTGAGCCGGATCGCGCCTTCGACATTATGGAATTTCCGCCTCAGCCTGCATTGCTATGTCGAACCGCTCCGGCTGCCGCAGGCGCCTGGCCGCGAAAAAAACATCCAGTCTTTTTATCCTTCGACATCCACGACCGCGATCCAGACCTTTCGCCCCGGAGAACGCTTTTCCGAACAGGAAATCCTTTTTCTTTTTGAAGAATTAAGCAAATCCGCTGAAATGATCGAAAACGAACTCCCCTAGAAAACGCATCAATCCGCGGGGGAGAGGCAAATCGTGATATTCTCCAAAACAACCCGAAACGCAGAAACAAAGGATTCCTCAGCGTCTCTGCGCGCGAAATTCCTGATGTTTTCACTGGCTATGTTTTTTTTCCTGCCGGCAAACAGCTGGGCCCAGGGCTGGGAGGAACTCAAGGGCGATCATTTCATTGTCTTCTACAGGGAAAACAAAAATTTCGCTGGCCGCACCATCAGCAAGGCGGAGGAATCCTATCAGAAAATCGCGCACGATCTCGGATACGCCCGCTACTCGAAATTCTGGGGCTGGGAAAACAGGGTCAAGATCTATCTTTACGCCGATAAAACATCCTATTTGTCCTCGACCGGCAGCCCCGCCTGGACGGAAGGACTGGCCAATTACAAGGACCGTTTGATCGCCAGTTACGCCGGCAGCGTTGATTTCCTGGAAAGCGTCCTTCCCCATGAGATCGCGCACCTGATCTTTCGCGATTTCGTTGGATTCCAGGGCGATGTCCCTGTCTGGCTGGATGAGGGAATCGCGCAGTGGTGGACAAAAGGCATCAAAGACCAATCCATTCACGAACAGGTCAAACGCCTTTTTGACAAAGATGCCCTCTTGTCCATCGAAGACATCACACTCTTCGACCCGCGAAAAATAAGGGAAGGCATGCCTTACATAAAAAAAGTTACCGCTAAAGACGGTAAACCCGCCATGCTCATCCTTAAACACGAACAGCTGATTTTGACCTTTTATGTGCAGGCGGCCTCTCTGGTCGGTTTCATGAGAGAGCGTTACGGCGCAGACAGATTCACCCGATTCTGCCGGGAATTGCGCGACGGAAAAACCCTCGACAAGGCGCTTCAGGGCGCCTATGGGGAATATTTCTCCGATATCTACGGCCTGGAAAAGGCCTGGCGCCGCTTTCTATCTTAAAAAATACCGATGCAAAACCATAATAATTTTTTCCTAAAAAATATGTTGACTTTTTCTTAGGATATTTGTATTGTAACATCAGCATCGAAAAAGACTCCTCGAGTCACCGCATCGCTCCAAACATTCCCTGACGATTCCTTTTGACATCCCCAAAATCCCATGCCTTACAATATCCTGATTGTCGATGATGACAGAGAATACAGAGAATCCTTCAAGGATGGTTTTGCCGATTTCAACATCCTTGAGGCGCCCACCGGACAGGAGGCCCTTGCCATCCTCAAAAAGCCTCATGACATCGATGTGGTTGTCCTGGATGAAAGAATGCCCGGCCTCTCCGGAACCCAGGTCCTGGAGGAAATTAAAAAACTGGATTCGGGGATCCAGGCCGTCATACTAACCTCCAAAGGATCCGAGGAAACGGCGGTCAGGGCCTTGCGGGGAAAAGCCGAGGACTATCTGCAAAAATCCCTGCCTTTTGAAGCCATTGAAAGACGCATCCGTCAGCTGGCGGAAAAAGTCAGGAAGCCCGAAAAACCCCTGCGTGGAGGCATTGAAGATAAAATCGAACAGATGAAATATTTCGCCCAGAGGAATTATCATAAAAACATCCGGCTCAACGACCTTGCCGAAAGGCTGTTTCTGAGCCAGAAGTATCTGAGCAAAATTTTCAAACAGCACACGGGAATGACCTACAACGACTATAAGATCAAGATTAAGATAGAAAAAGCCAAGGACATGCTGAAAAACAAGGATTTTAATATCTACAAGATCGCCGAAGGAATGGGATATCAGAACACGGAATCCTTCATCAGGATCTTTGAAAGAGAGACGGGTTACACGCCGACAGCGTTTAGGGAAACGGTTCGAAAAACAGGGGTCACGGAGGCGGACGGCGCGAACTCAAGCCTGACATTGAAAAAAGGCAGCCGCAGGCAGGTCAAAGAGGACCCGGCGTCAAATATCGACGATAAAATGAACCTTTTGGGGCACGAAATCCGTTCGCCCCTGGGAACCATCAGGGCCATCACCTATAATATCAGGAAGAAAAACGCCTCCTCGGCCCTGGCGAAGGATATCGGAAAAATAGAATTAATGGTTTCAGAGACCGACCGCATCATCGACAATGTCCTTCTGTTTGGCAAGACCCCGCAGGTCCGCCCCAGGGCCGTGGCCTTAAAAGAGGTCATCGATGAAGCTTTGAACATGCTGGGGGACATCGCCAAAAGCAGGCGGCTGCGCTTTATCCGTAAAGAAAAGAAAGATCTTTCCCTGGAAACAGACCCCTTGCTCCTGCGACAGGCCCTTGTCAATATCCTCCAGAACGCCTGCCAGGCGGCGCCGGAAAATAAGGGAAAAATATGGATCGAAACATCGACGGACAAGGAAGGACAGATTTTCATCTCTGTTGAAGATAACGGCCCGGGAATAAGCAAGAAGGACCTGGAACAGGTCTTTACGCCGTTTTTTACGACAAAATCCAAAGGGGCCGGCCTTGGCCTGCCTGTCTGCCGCAAACTCATAACCCTGCTGAAAGGTTCTCTGGCCATCAAAAGCCGCAAAGGCTTTGGCGTCAAAGCTGTGATCTGCCTCCCCGGTTTCCCCCGAAAATAACCCTAGGATCAAAACACTCCCGAAATCCTCCTGAAATCCCGCATCCTGAATTTCCTCCAAACATCTTTTGCCATCAGGAAACCAGTCAAGAATAAGCGGAAAACGCTCCTTGAAGGATTGAAAACAATCTTCATAATGTCTTTGTTCAGTTGACACAAAAGGAGGAGCCATGACCGCCAAAGATATTATGACGCGAAACGTTTCGACAATTTCCCCGGAAACAACACTGCATGAAGCCGCGGAAATCATGAAAAACCGCAATATCGGGATGCTGCCCGTGGCAGAGAATAGCCGGATTGTGGGAATCCTCACAGACAGGGATATCGTTGTGCGCGCGATCAGCAGGGGGAAAGATCCTGATTCATATCCCGTGAAAAACGCGATGTCGAAAAAAATAGATAAGTGCTTTGAAGACCAGGACTTGGAAGAAGTCGCTCAGGAAATGGAAAAACTTCAGATTCGCCGGATTCCTGTTTTTGACCACGCGGACCGCCTTGTCGGGGTTATTTCCCTGGGGGATTTTGTCCTTCGTTACAACGAACAGAAAGCTTCAGAAGTCCTCCACGAAGTCTCCAAACCCGGACCGTCTTCTTAAAACAGGATGAACCAAAAGGTCTTCAGTCCGGCCCCTTTGTCTTTTTTTAAAAAAAGGAACGGCATCTTTAGGGAAATAAACAGCCAGAACGAGAGGAAGCCCATGTTCTTCGGAGACTTTTTGATCGTGCTCCTGGTGACCCTGGTATTGACGGCGTTATTCACCGGGGGCCTCAAGCGTCGCGGGCCGTGGGCAAGTTCATTTTCGTTTTTCTCCATCCTGCTTTTGTCGACTTGGGGAATAGGACTATGGATCATTCCGTTCGGCCCGGCCTTTTTGGGCGTCTATTGGCTTCCTTATCTCCTGCTTGGCCTTGTTTTGGCGCTGCTGCTTTCGGCAGCCACGCCTACCCGGCCTCCGAGAAACGCCAGAGAAGCCATAGCTCAGGCCGAGACATCGCTGGGTATTGAAAAAAATCTTGACGCGTTTTTCTGGGTCCTGCTCGGAATCCTTGTTTTGGGCATTCTCTCAACCTATCTTCCGGCCAGATGCCTTCAGGCCGCGACCCTTCCATGAACAAACCGGGCCGAGCCTATATCGGGACGTCCGGCTGGCATTATCTTCATTGGAAAGAACTCTTTTATCCAAAAGATATCCCGCCGCGGGGATTCCTTGAATTCTATGCACGGTATTTTGAGTCCGCGGAGATCAATAACACTTTTTACCGCCTGCCGGAAAAAGAAACCCTTCTCGCATGGAAAAAAACGGTCCCCCGGAATTTTACTTTTTCCGTCAAGGCCAGCCGCTACATCACGCACACAAAAAAGCTGAATGACCCGAAAAAAACGGTCCCCCTTTTTTTAAAAAGGACCGAGGAGCTCGGCGAAAAGCTGGGAGTGATTATCTTTCAACTCCCTCCGCATTGGCAACGCGACCTCGAAAGGCTTATCGGTCTTTTGAAAACGCTCCCCAGGCAGCATCGTTATGCCTTTGAATTCAGGGACCCGAGCTGGTTCAAACCGGACGTCCTGAGGGCCTTAGAGGACCATCGCGCCGCTTTCTGCATTTATGAATTGAACGGAACCCTGTCCCCGAAAGCCGTGACCTCTGATTATGTCTATATCCGGCTGCACGGGCCCAAGGCCGCCTATCAAGGCCGTTATTCACCCGCGGCGCTGCGGCTCTGGTCGCAAGAAATCCAGGCATGGAATCAGCAGGGAAAGGATGTCTTCTGTTATTTCGACAATGATGAAAGGGCTTATGCCGTAAAAAACGCGCAGGCCCTCAAGAATCTTTTATCTCAAAAAGGAGCCCAGTCATGACGGAAACCAATATTCGCAGCCTTGACAAAACCATTTCCGTGTCCAGGGAATGGCTCAAAGACGTGCAAAGGTCGCTTAAACTGAAGAATGAACAGGACGCCTATGTGGCCCTGCGTTCTGTCCTGCATGTTCTGCGCGACAGGCTTACCCCGGAAGAAGCTGTGGATCTGGGCGCTCAGCTGCCCTTGCTTTTGCGGGGGGTCTATTACGAAGGCTGGAGCCTGGCTAAAAAGCCTCAAAAAACCCGCTCCCAAAAAAAGTTTTTATCAAAAGTCATGCAGGCCTTACCCCCCAGGATAGAGCTCCTGGAAAAAGTCGACACTCAGGGCATTGTAAAGGGCGTATTCGGTGTCCTTGAAAAAAGGGTCTCCGAAGGCGAAATCGAAAATATTAAAGCCGTGCTGCCCAAAGGCTTCTCGTCGCTCTGGCCTTCTGAAAAAAGAGAAGGAGATTTCGAGGCTTCGGACCTGGAACTATGGTAATAAATTATTTCTGACTCAAAAATAAAGGAGGCGATCTCATGGACAAACGAACAAGAAAAAAAACCAAAGCGGAAGGACCCGCGGCCGATTGGTTTAAAAAGAGGCATTCTATGATCAAACGCAAGGCCCAGGAGCTCTACGAAAGAAAAACAAGACTCTTAGAGGATGACTTGACAGACTGGCCTGGGGCCGGGCAGTTGATCGAAGAAAAAAACAGGTCTGAAGCGGTTTAGGGAGCAATTTTGTTTATAAAAGGAGGCCCCCATGGCCAGGAAAAAAGAAGATACAAAACGCCCCAGGATATTCCCCTGTCCTCGTCCATCCGGCTTTCATCCCCTATCCGGGGTCAAGGATATTACGGAGACCTGAAAAACAAAGGGACGCGGGGTCTTTGGCGGGAAAATTCATACTGAGAAGCCTTTTTATCAAATTCCCACCTTGACGAAACGCGGTCCTTTTTGGATATTTTTGAACCGAAGAAAGCAGTCAATCAAATAAGGGAAATCCAAATTGAATTTTTTAAAAACGAGGACGATAATATAACGATCACGTTAAAACAAACGAATCCTAACAGACGTTCCATAACATGAGCGAGGCTGCCATGAAAAAAGACCCTGTTTGCGGAATGGATATAGAAAAAGAGGAAAACTGCATCGACCACAATGGAGAGCACTTCTGCTTCTGTTCGAAGGAATGCAGGGATAAATTCGTCGAAGCCCCTGAAAAATACGAATAAGCTTATTTGGCCGCATTTCACAAGACCTGTCAAAATAAGGAGAAAAATGCTCAGATCGATCACATTCAAAGGGGAAAAAATGACCTTAATGGGCCTGGGCCGGGAAGAAGGAACCCCCGCGCCTGATTTTAAGGTCATTGACGCGGAGCTGCGTGAAGTCACTCTTTCGCAATTTGAAGGTAAAAACAAGGTCCTCACGTCTTTCCCGTCCCTGGATACGCCGGTCTGTGAGATGCAGGTCAAGGAGTTCAACAAGAAGGCCGCGGGCCTGTCACAAGAGATCGTTATTCTGGCCATCAGCAAAGACCTGCCGTTTGCCCAGAAAAGATTTTGTCAGGCCCACGACATCCGGGATATCCATGTTCTATCCGATTATCGTTTCTCGTCATTCGGGATGAATTACGGCCTCTTGATCAAAGAGCTGAACCTCCTGGCACGCTCGATCCTCCTGGTCGACAAAAACAACGTCTTGAGGTCGGTCCAAATCGTCGGAGAATTGACACATCCGCCGGATTATGAAACCGCTCTGGCGAATCTGGAAAAGATGCTCAAAAATCCAGGGTTGCCGAAGGAACAGATGGCCGGCGGCAGGCACTGCGTCCCCTGTGAACAGGGAACACCGCCCCTGGATGAAGAAAAGATCCAAAACAGGCTCGCGGACCTCAACGGTTGGACTGCCGAGGGGAACAAAAAACTGACAAAAATATTTATGGGAAAAGAATTCACAGACATCAGGGAACTCGTCGATCAAATCGCATTTTTAGCCGAAGACCAGGGTCATCACCCCGCGCTGTCATGGCATTACAACAAGCTGAAAATCACGCTGACCACCCACGCTTCGGGAGGCGTCACAGAAAACGATCTCATTATGGCCCGCCTGATCAACGAATTAACGGCCTCCTGAAATGAACGATGAAGGAGGATACTTTTCGCCCGCCTTCCAGCCGAAGCTTCCTGTCGATGTTCATCAAATCTCCCCGTCTAAACCGAACGGCTTATTAAAGATTTCCGCCGGAACAGCGTCTAAGCAAAACAGATGAATCCGGTCAGAAAAAAGTGGAAACCGGCTCTTGTGAGGGCGGGCCGAGGATGTCATCATATCGCGAATGAAATAACAGGGCTCAAGACAACAAAAGATGCCGGAAGGGAGGCCGCCATGGCAGCCGTTAAAATCTACACGAATCCCGGATGTCCTTATTGCCAAAGCGCCAAAAAGTTCCTGCAGGAGCACCGGATCCCATTTGAGGATTACGACATTTCAACTGACGCTCAAAAAGCGGCGGAAATGAAAAAAAGAACAGGAGCCATGAGCGTTCCCGTCCTGGATATCAACGGAGAGATCATCGTCGGTTACGACCAGGAGAAGATCCGTGCGGCGCTCGGGATAAAGCCCTAAAATTTAAAAATGCCTGAAACCTTAAAAAAATCTGATTCGTTCATCGAAAATGTTCAAATTATTCCCTGATACCGGGACTTTCCCTCCCAAAAAGCGCCTTTCAAAAGCCATTCCAAAGAGGAATCGCCCATGTGGATGAAGTGGCTGCCCTGGAGATTTATGATACGGCATTTCGCCTGTAGCCACGGGTTTCTCGACCCCATGACGCTGATGGCGAAACTGGCGCGATTCTCACAGCCCTCTGAAGTCCTTATCCCTCTGACCCTGCTGAAATCCGGAAGCGTTTTCCACGCCAGGGGCCTGATCAACAGCCAGGCCATCCAACACAATCTCGACTGGATCTGGCCATACTGGATAGAACGTCAATTCGATCCGAGAGATACATCCTTTATCCCCAGGGCGTTTTCCCTCACCCATATCAATCTGACCCATCGCAACTGGACAGCGATCGGGCTCCCCGACATCCCACAGATGCCCTTGATCGATCCGCGAGGACTGGTCACGCCGCATTTTGACGGCTGGTCCCTGGATGCCTGGATCCTCCATGAAGACGGAACGTCGCTGACGCCCTCCACGCTACCCTCGGTCCAGCAATGCCTGGAAATGGACGGCTCCCTTGAAGTCACGACCACCAGCACAAAAAATCTCGACACCCTCGAATCCAGGGTCAGGGTCGTGCGCGACAAAAAATCGTTATGTTGCCGCGTTCATTTTCTCGCCATGGCCGGCAGTGACGCCTGGCTTGTCTTAAGCGCGAGGCCTTATAACCCTGAAGGGATCAGTTTTATCCCAAAAATCCAGAAGTTGAAAAACAACAGGGGTTGGATGATCAATGATCATGAACCTGTGTATTTTCAGGAGCCCGCGCAAATGTATAAATTTTCTGAGTACAGGGAAGGCGATGTCTTCCGCAAAATTTTCGAACGGCCGGACAAAGAAGGGATTTGCGACCACGTCGGCATGGCCACAGCCGCGGCCCTCTTTAAACTCCATTGCCGCCAGGGACGGCAAATCACAATCGACATCCCTCTGTCAACGCCCAAAGCCTCCGTTCCCACCGGACAGAGCTGGCCCGACGCCCTCAGAGGAGCGTCGAAACTTTCCATAAAAGACAAGAAAGCTCAATTCGTGTTTGAATCGGCCCTTCGGACGGTTCTTCTCCATGCCCAAAAAACCGGGGTCTACGCCGGCCCGTTCACATACAAAATGTTCTGGTTCAGGGACATGGCTTTCATCACGCACGCGCTGGTCTGCCTGGGCCTCTCGCAGAGGGCCAAGGCCATCATCGACGCCTCCCTCGTCCACCAGACCGCGCAAGGCTATTTCAGCTCCCAGGACGGAGAATGGGATTCCAACGGAGAAGTGCTCTGGCTCCTGTCGCAATTCTGCCTTTTGACAAACACAAGGCCCGGGGAAAACTGGAGGCATGCCATCGAAAAAGGCGGCCACTGGATCCAGAAAAAACTTCTCGCCGAAAAAACAGGTTCTCCTCACGCGGGCCTTTTTCCCGCGGGATTTAGCGCCGAACATCTCGGACCAAACGACTTTTACTACTGGGACGACTTCTGGGGAGCGGCCGGCCTTCAAGCCGCCTCCCGGCTTATGATTTTGTACGGAGACGGCGAAAAATCCCTGGCTTTTCAAAAAAGCGCGCAAAAGCTTATGAACGCCATTGAACGCAGCCTGCTCTTCGCCCAAAAAGGCCTGGGATGCCGCGCGATGCCCGCTTCTGTTTACCGCAGGCTTGACAGCGGAAGCATAGGGTCCCTGGCGGCCGGCTATCCTTTAAAACTATGGGGGCCCAGAGATCCCCGCCTTTTGGAAACCTGCGATTATCTTTACGAACATTGCCTGGTGGATGGAGGATTTTTCCATGACATGAGCCACTCCGGGATCAATCCCTACCTCACCCTGAGCATCGCCCAGGTTTTCCTGAGGGCAGGGGACCTGCGTTTTCTAAAGCTGCTGCGCGCGATCCAGGATTTGGCCTCGCCCACAGGCCAATGGCCGGAGGCCATCCACCCGGCCACAAAAGGAGGGTGCATGGGGGACGGAGAACACGCCTGGGCTGCGGCCGAATGGCTGCTGTTCATCCGGAATTCCTTTGTGAGGGAAGAGGGCGGAGGTCTCGTCCTGTGTTCGGGCGTAACGCAGGCATGGTATAACCAGTCGCAGGGGGCGTCCTTCGGCCCCACAGCCACGGCCTTCGGCCCGATTTCCGTGACCATTGTTTCCGATCAAAACACCATCAACGTCCGTTGGGAAGGGCGCTGGCACGGTCCCGCACCCTCCATCACCGTAAGCCTCCCGGGATTTCCGGCAATCCCATCCGAAAACAATCAAACCTCCCTGGAAATTCAACAAAGCTTGAAAGAACAAAAGGCCCTGGCGCGATGAAAGAACATACCTCCAAAAACAACAAAAAATCTACCGCTTCCCGTTATCTTCCAAAATTTGACTCAAGCTCTTCCATGCTGTTTTCCCTGGGATATTTTCTAAAAGGCAAAGACCGGGCCATCGGAATTCCTCCCAACCTGCCGCCTTTTTTCGGCACGTTTCTCAACTCACTGCCCCTGGACATGAGGGAGGATATCTACACCCTCGTCGGGCTGGTCGAAGGCCTTTCCAACAAAAACATCGATATTATCAAAAGCGAAGATATCTCCGCCTACGCGGTCGAACAGTATCCCATCCGCAAATATCCCGGTGTCATGATCGGTTCTTCCAATGGAGCGGCGACGCATTTGTGCGCGGGCCTGGGAATCCCCTGGCTGCCGCAAACTGTCTTAATAGCAATCCGCCGCAAAATGGGCCCCGATGATCTTAAGCAGGATATGGAATGGGGAAAAAGAGTCGCCGACAAAATCCTTGAAAACAACAAAGACCTCCGGCTTCACCAGATGCACGACCCTGTGCAGGACAGGCTTATGGTTTCAAAAATGAGCTACTTCCGCGCCAAACGCCTGACCCTGGGAAAAACTTATGAAGAATTCCTCCGTCAAACACTCTCTCCAGGAGGCACCATCTATGTCTGCGAATGTCAGCTCAGCTGGCCTGTGAGCAAAATATCGGACAGACATGTATTCCAGGTGGGAGGTCTGGGAGACATCACTCCGGTGGAATATCTGATGGGAAGCCCCCGCGTTGAAAAATTCCTCAAATCCAGGGGTTCACGTCTCAAAAAATGGGAAATCCCGAACATCAACACGCAGCAGCCGGAGGCCGAATGGGGTTTTGACCATGAATTGAAAAACGATATTGTCCATTTCGCCAAAAAAGAGGGCTACCGGGTCAAAAGCATTGTCTTTAACCACCCGGAGGATTTAAGCCCTTTCAGCGCGGATCTTTATAAATTCTGGTATCAGCGGCGGGGGCTTGTTTCTTCACGCCTGCTGATCGAATGTTTCGCCCTGATGGAATCCCTCTGGTCGATCCGCACCCGGACAATCCCCCTGTGGCTGGCCTTCAATACGATGAACTCCGCGGACACGGCCGAAAGATACCTGGAATCGGTCGATCCTTATGACGAAATTTACGTCATCCTTCTGTCAAACGCCGTGCAGGGAATCGGCACGGCATCCATCGAACGCTGGAAAGCGATCCTCAAACGGGCGCGCACAAAAGGAGACTTCATCGGACTTGACGAAAAGGAATTTCCCGTTGATTTAGGTTCCTTTATCCGCTATCATTCAGAATTCAAACACAAAATCAGGGAGCGGCATGAATTTCCCGCCCCCCTGACAGAACAGGAACTGGATCAGTTCATCGCGGAAACAGGGGACCGTTACCGCGTAAAAATCATTAACCGGAATACCAACCCTACAAAGCCATGATCTTTATCGAACTTCGGAACCCTCATGCGAAAGTTTCCAAAAACGTCACATTCCGTTTTAAGGACCTGCCCGACATTATCGCCATCTCAAGCCGGAAACGGAAAAAAACGATTTCCCTCACCGTCAAAAGAAGCGGCCATGTTTTTGTGCGGTTCCCTTCGGGACTAGACTTAAAAGAGGTCGAACAGTTCATTCATTCCAAAAAAACATGGCTTCGTCAGAAACTGGAGGCTTCGCGGCAAAAAGATCCCGCTCCGGCCCCGGGTTTCTTTGAAGGCAAGCCTGTCCCGTTCCTGGGAGAACATTTCCACCTGCGCCTGGCCCCGGATGAAAACAAGGCCAGGAACGTCGCTTTTACCGGAAAAGAATTCATCCTGCCTGAAAAACTCAAAGACACCGGCAGGAGCCTTTTTGTGTCCTGGTATAAGGAAGCCGCCAAAGATATCCTGACCAAAACCGTAAGGCGTTTCAGCGAGACCCTGAAGGCCAGCCCCGCGGACATCAAGGTCTCTTTGGCCAGGAAGCGCTGGGGCTCCTGCTCCGCGGGCAACACCCTGAATTTTTCCTGGAGGATCGCCATGCTTCCGCAGGATATTATCGACTACATTGTCGTCCATGAAATGGCCCACCTGAAACAAAAAAATCACGGACCCCTTTTTTGGAAAACCGTCGCGTCGGCGATCCACGACTATAAGCTCAGGAATGAATGGCTCAAAGACAACAGCCTGCATTATATGATCTGAAAAAATCCGAAAAATTATCGCAAGCCCGCTTTACAAACAACCTGCCCCGGATATAATAAGATTATCGCTGATACACCCTGACTTCTTTTCCGTCTTTTCGCTTCCGCTTCTTTTGCGTCGTTTCCTTTTCTGATCTGTTTAGGGGGTAAAAACCGCTTATGTGGACCAAAGACACTCTTCACGGGCTTGTCCAGGAAAAACTGAAGGATTATTTATTCATCGTTGTTTCCAACAGACAGCCCTATGTCCATCTTTATAAAAAAGGAAAAATCGAATACATCCGGGGGGCCGGAGGCGTCATTACGGCCCTTGACCCTGTCATGCAGGCCTCCAGCGGGCTTTGGGTCGCCCAAGGGTCTGGGGACGCCGACAAAAAGGTCGCGGATCAGCAGGGAAAGATCAAAGTCCCGCCGGACGATCCTTCCTACACCCTCAAAAGAGTCTGGTTGACGAAAGAAGAGGAGAACGGCTATTATTTCGGCTACTCCAACGAATCCATCTGGCCGTTATGCCACCTGGCCTTTCAAAGGCCGGTGTTCCGTCAGGAAGACTGGGCGTCTTATCAGAAGGTCAACGAAAAATTTGCCGACGCGGTCTTAAGCGAGATCGGCGACAAGAAAGCCTTTGTCTGGATTCAGGATTATCATTTGTGCCTTCTGCCGAAATATCTCAAGGAAAAGGCCGGCAACCAGCTCATCATCGCCCATTTCTGGCACATCCCCTGGCCGACCTATGAGATCTTCCGCATTTGCCCCCAGAAACGCCAGATCCTCGAAGGATTGCTGTCCAACGACCTGCTGGGTTTCCACATCCGCTACCACTGCGATAATTTCATAACCGCCGTAGACAGGGAACTTGAGACCAAGATCGACAGGGAGCGCTTCTCCGTGGTCAAAGGCGGCCACGAAACCCTGATTCGCCCCTATCCCATCAGCGTCGACTTCGAAGGCATCAACAAGGTCGCCGGATCCGAAAATGTGGCCCTGGCCCAGAAAGCCCTTATCGAAGAGTTTCATCTGGAGGGCCAGAAGATCCTGCTGGGTGTCGACAGGATCGACTATACCAAAGGAATCCCCGAACGCATCCTGGCGGTGGATCGCCTTCTTGAAAAACAGCCTCAGCTGAAAGAAAAAATCACCTTGCTGCAGGTGGGGGAAATCAGCCGCCTGCACATCCCCCGCTACAAGGCCCTCAACGATGAGATCAATGCCCTGGTCGAACAGGTCAACTGGAAACATTCGACCGATGTCTGGAAGCCTGTGATCCTCGTCAGAAGGCATTTATCCTTTCAGGAGCTTTTGGCCCTTTACCGCTCCTGCCATGTCTGTCTCGTGAGCTCCCTTCACGACGGAATGAACCTCGTGGCCAAGGAATTCGCCTCCAGCCGCACGGACAATCTGGGCTGCCTGGTCTTAAGCCAGTTCACCGGCGCTTCCCGCGAATTGACAGACGCCGTTCTCGTTAATCCCTACGACAGGGAGGACATCAGCGACGGAATTTGGACGGGATTGAATCTATCGGAAGACGAACAGCAAAAAAAGATGCTCAAGATCCGGCAGGTCGTCCAAACCAACAACATTTTCCGCTGGGCAGGAAAGATCATCTCCGAACTTCTCAAATTCGAGTTCAAGGAATAAGACGCATGAAACATCTCTTTGACGAGTGGGAGCGTATCCGCCCAGGCCTGAAACAAAAAAACCTCTTGATCTGCCTTGATTATGACGGAACTTTGACGCCCATCAGGCCGAGTCCGGACCAGGCGCGGCTTTCGGAGGCCACGAAAAAAATCCTGAAAGAATTAGCCGGCAATGAGCGCGTGAAGGTGGCGGTCATCAGCGGCCGCAGCTTAGGCGATATCAAAAAACTCATCGGGCTTCGGTCGGTCATTTATTCCGGTAATCACGGGCTGCGCGTCCAGGGGCCCGGTATCGATTTTTCCGCGAATGTCCCAAAGGCCGGCCGGAAGGCCCTGGCGGAGATAGCGCGGGAATTCAGAAAACAATTCAAAGACTTTCCCGGGGTCATCATCGAAGACAAAAAACCGGGCATAACGGTCCATTACAGGATGGCCCTGAAAAAAGATATTCGCCGGATCCAGGGCTTATTCCGGAAAGCCCTGTCCAACCCTTTGCGGGCGGGCTCCCTGCGGCTCCAAACAGGAAAAATGGTCTTAGAAGCCCTGCCCAGGATCCCCTGGAACAAGGGAACAGCCGTCCTGCGGCTGTTATCAAAATTCGGCAGAAAAGAGAGGGGCAAAAAAATCTTGCCCGTTTATATCGGAGATGATATAACAGATGAAGAGGCGTTCCGCGCCCTCAGGCACAGAGGATTGACAATCCTCGTTGGGCCTCCGCGAAAATCCTTCGCCAGATATCATCTCTCCGAAGTCAAAGACGTCAGCGAATTCCTGAAACGCATTTCCGCCCTTTAAACCTCTGGTTGTGCCATGGCTGAGCTTATCAAAGCGAAAGAGACTTTCCATTTTTATACCCGCCTCCATTTGACGGAATTAACGGGGGAGAGGGCATCCAACCTGGAGCAGCTCTTAAAAATCATCCGGGAAGCCCCGGGTTCCTGCATCTATCATCACACGCACCGCTTCCTTCAGCAGCACCAGTATCTTTCCCCCGAACCTCCCAATGATTTCGCGTATTGGGTCCGGGAAGTCCTCGGAGAAGACGAATTGGCCGAAAGGCTTGCCAGCATCGATACCATTCAGTACTCATCCATCCGCGCCCTCAGGGAAAAGATCGCCGAAATCATCGCGGGATATCTGGAAAAAAATCCCAGGTCGGGCCTTCGCTTTGCCAGAAAAGAGGAGGAATTCAACTTCCTGAAGTCCGTCAGTTTCGTCCTCCCGACGAATCATTTTGCCAACGACCTGCGGGAATTCGCCGACTGCCTCAAAAACATCACGCTGGACTCTATTTATTTTCACATCTTCGAATCCCGGTTAAGGCTGGAAAAGGGGTCCAACGACTTCTCGAACTGGATAGAGAATTCCCTGGGAAACCCGGCCCTGGCCTCTAAAATCTCAAGGCTGGACCCCTATACCTACACGCTTGAGAACCTCAAAAAAACGCTTCTGTCCATCATTGAAAAACAGATAGGTTAAACCCATGGCAGGCATCAACGATTACGCCCCGTTTGTCGGGCCCTCAACGATCGACGACCTCAGGCTCCTGGCCGACAGGCTCAAAGGAAAGGTCATTCAGCACGTCAATTCCACGTCCGTGGGAGGAGGGGTGGCTGAAATCCTCAACCGCATGGTCCCGCTCTTAAACGAGCTGGGGGTGGACAGCCGGTGGGATGTCATCAAAGGCGGCGATCAATTTTTCCAGGTCACGAAAAAATTCCATAACGCCCTCCATGGCCGGAACGAAGAAGTGACGGAACGCGACCTGGAGGTCTTCATGGAAACGACGGAACAGAACCTGAAGCTGACCGAGATCTATGGAGATGTCGTCTTCATCCATGACCCCCAGCCTATCGGCCTCATCCAAAAGAAAAATGCGAACAAGTGGCTGTGGCGCTGTCATATCGATGTTTCCCTGCCGCACGATATCGTTTGGGATTTCCTGATGAAATTCATTCCCCTTTATGATTCCGCGGTTTTCTCATCTCCCTTGTTTTCCCAGAAGCTTCCCATCCGCCAGTTCCTCATCCCGCCTTCCATAGACCCTTTGAGCGACAAAAACAAGGAGCTTCCCCAGGAAATCATCGATTTGTCTTTAGAAAAATACGGCATCATCAGGGACAAGCCGATCATCACGCAGATCTCCCGCTTCGACAGGCTCAAAGACCCCGTCGGCGTCATCGAAGCGTATCTTTTGGTTAAAAAATATATCGATTGCCAATTGATTTTGGCCGGAGGAACGGCGACCGACGATCCGGAAGGGGCCGCCGTGCTGGCGGAAGTCCAGGAAAAAGCGAAAAAAGACGAAGACATCCATATCCTGCTCCTGCCTCAGGACGACATCCTCATCAACGCCCTCCAAAGAGCCTCAGACATCATCCTGCAAAAATCGCTCAAAGAAGGGTTCGGACTCACTGTTTCAGAAGCCCTGTGGAAAGGAAAACCTGTTGTCGCCTCAAACGTCGGCGGCATTTCCCTGCAGATTGCCCACAAATACTCAGGCCTGCTATGCCACTCCGTTGAGGGAGCGGCCTTCGCGATAAAACAGCTTCTCAACAGCCCTGAATACGCCAGGCGGCTTGGAGAAAACGGCCGGGAACATGTCAAAAACAATTTCCTCCTGACCCGCCACCTGAGGGATTACATGCTCCTGTTTCTTTCTCTTTACCATGCCGAAGATATTGTCCACCTTTAAAGGAAACAAAAAATTTTTGCCTTATGTCCCGCACATCTGTGTGGGATAAACAAAAAAGGTTTCTTCATGTTTAATCAAGAGGCCCGATGGGACAGAGACCTGCCCTGCGAAGAAAACGGCGGTTATGGCCCCGTCATTTCCGTAACCTGCCTCATGGAACGGGGAAAGATCACCCCTCAATCGTTTTTCTGGAAAAACCGGACTTTCTCCATCCAAAAAATCCACTTCACCTGGGCGAAAAAACAGGGAAGGGAGGACCTTGTCTTTTACAGCGTTCTGACGGCCGCCGGCACTTACGAACTGGCCCTGCGCAAAAACAGCTTCCTCTGGCATCTCATGCGCCTGAGCGGACCATAAAACAAAGAAGAACTTTCTTGACCCTCCCGGGCCTTTGTTTTATACTCACCCTAACAGCCTATACTCTCAAATTTATCCAAGGAAACTTGATGAAACTATTAAAGGTTTTGTTCATCCTTCTGCTGGTCCTGCTCCTTGGCTTTTTTCTGAAAGATCAAATCCTCAAAACCACGGTCACGATCGCAGCCGAAAAGGTCATGGGGACACGCGTTTCCCTCGAGCAATTTTCTTTCCGCGTCCTCAATGAAACGATCACCCTCAAAAACCTGAAAGTCTACAATCCTCCAGGCTATCCCCAAGACCCATTTCTGGACGCGCCTCTTATCCATGTCGAATATGTTTTGCAGGACCTCCTGGCGCGAAATCTGCATTTTAGAAAAATACAGATCTCCCTGAAAGAGCTTGTGCTGGTCAAAGATAAAACCGGAAAACTGAATGTGGATTCCCTGAAAGTGGCCGAGCCTAAAGAAAAAAAGGCGGATGCCGCGCCCGCGGAAGAAATCCCCTTAAAAATAGATATCCTGGAACTCTCCATGGGCAAGATTATCCTCAAAGATTACACCGCCGGAGATCCTCCGAAGATCCAGGTCCATGACCTGGGCTATAAAAAACAGGTTTACAAAAACATCACCAGCGCTCAACAACTCGCGGCCCTCATCATATCCGAAGGACTGCGCAAAACCGCGCTAAAAGGCGCGGGGATCTACGCGGCGGGCTCTCTTTTGGGCGTCGGTTTCCTTCCGGCGGGAGCCGCCATGTTTCTGATCAAATCCGGCACGGCGGAGGGGAATTTCGACCATCCGTTCGAAAAAGTCTACGATTCCGCCTTAAAAACAGTCTCCAAGATCGGCGTGGTTTCCGCCCAAAACCCTCCCCAAGGCCTCCTCCAGGCTGTCGTCGATAAACATAAAATTGAGATCAGGATCTCTGAAATAACGCCGCAAACGACGCAGGTCAGGGTCACGGCCAGGAGATTCGGGCTTCCCAGGCCCCAGCAGGCCGAAATTGTCCTCATCCATATATCCGACCGGCTCAAATGAGCGGCGAGGAAGAAGACATGAAGAAAAACATGCTGATCTTCAAGATCAAAAACCGAAAAGGCTATGCCGCCGTCTGCTGCCATCACCTGACAGAAGGAAAAACGTCTGCCCAGGCCGTCGAACGCATGGAAAAAGCCTTGCGCAGAAATAAGAGGATAGCCTGAAAAAAACAGCACCCGGACGGCAAGCCGCAAAAGAACAGGGATCGCCGCGCATGTTCTCATCGCTGGCAAGCCGTTACGACCTGATCAACGGTTTTTTAAGTTTCGGTTTGGACAGATTGTGGCGCCGAACGACCGCGCGCGAGCTGCCCCTGCCGCCCGCCTGCCGCATCCTCGATATCTGCACGGGAACCGCCGCTATGGCCCTGGCCTTTGCGCGCAGACAGCCGAAAGCCCTCATCACCGCCGTCGACCTTTCCCCGGAAATGCTCGCGATCGCTGCGCGAAAGATCGCCGCGAAGCATCTGGAAAAAAACATCCTTTTGGCCGAAGGCGACGCCCTGAACCTGCCGTTCGCCGACAATTCTTTCGATATTTCCGTCATGGGCTTCGGCCTGAGAAATCTTGCGGACGCGCGGCAGTCTATCCTGGAAATGAAACGCGTGACAAAAACCTCAGGCCATATCCTGGTGTTGGAATTCTCTCCCGTTCCAGGAGCCATGGGGCCCTTGCGTTTTTATCTCAGGAAAATCCTTCCGGCCGCCGGAGCGCTCTTGAGCGGACAAAAAGGCCCTTATGAATATCTGGCCTCTTCTATTGAAAATTTCCTCACCCCTGAAGAAATGCGAGGCCTGCTCAAAGAATCCGGTTTTGAAAACGTCGTCACAAAACCCCTGACCGGCCGTGTCGCCTGCCTGTCTTGCGGCAGAAAGACATCCCATGCCTCCTGCTAACGAAGGTTACGTCCGGGTTACCGGAGGAAAAATCTGGTATAAGATCGTCGGAAAGCGCAAAAATAAGCCGCCCCTCTTAACGCTGCACGGCGGTCCCGGCGCCCCTCATGATTATCTGGAACCGCTGGCAGCTTTGAGCGACGAACGGCCGGTGATTTTTTACGACCAGCTGGGCTGCGGGCTTTCCGAAAAACCGCGGGACAAAAAACTTTGGACGATCGAACGGTTTGTCGAAGAACTCAGCCAGCTGCAAAAAGCCCTGAAGATCAAAGCCTTTCATCTTTTGGGGGTTTCCTGGGGAAGTATGCTGGCTGTTTGCTATATCGCCCGCAAACACCCTGATAATATCCTCAGCCTGACGCTTTCCGGACCCTACCTGAATTCAGCATTATGGGATAAAGATCAAAGACGTTACATTCAAGCCTTGCCAGAGGAAGTAAAACGCGTTATCCTAGACTGCGAAGCCCGGGAGTCCTGCGATTCCCCGCAATACCGGCAGGCCATGGAGATCTATTACAAAAAACATGTTTGCAACCTGGACCCCTGGCCGGCCTGCCTGAAGAGGGCCTTAAAAAAATTTAATCAGGATATTTACGGTTATATGTGGGGGCCGAGCGAATTCACCATTCGCGGCACTCTCAAAGACGCCGACGCCACGCCTCTGCTTAAGAATATCCGGATCCCGGCGCTTCTGACATGCGGACGATGGGACGAAGCTTCCCCTGAAACCACCCGGATTTACCGGGACCTTTTGCCGAACAGCCGGATGGTCATCTTTGAAGGCGCGACGCACAGCCATTATCTGGAAAAGAAAAATGAATATCTTGATCTCTTGAGGGTTTTTTTAATGTCGACGGAAAAAGACAACAACCTCTTAAACGAAAGGAAAATAAAGTGAAAAAGAGAATCGTGATGTCGCTTTTGCTCATGGCCCTGGCGCTTTTTAACAGCGGCTGCGCGGTCATCGGAACAGCCCTCGGCGCAGGCATGGCCTATGGAATTTATCAAGCGACTAAAAAATAGCAGACTCGCCCGTAAAACAGGGAGGAGTCGAGAGAAAAACAAGGAGGTCCTGTGCTTGCGATCGAAGCTCTGCAGTTGGCGTTAAAAAAGGAGGAGGCATCCATCACTCTTTATCAAAAACTCGCCAATACCTACAAAGAGATACAACCGCTTCTTTCAGATCTTTTGAATGAAGAATATAAACACAAAAAGTTGATCGAAGAAAAGATCAGGGAATTGACGAAAAATTGACAACAACCAGGAGTCTTTTGCGTTAGACTTAAAGGAGTTTCTGCATGAGCGGCCTCTTCGGCGTCGTATCCAAAAATGAACCCTGCGTCCAGACCTTGTTCTACGGAACAGACTATCACTCTCACCTGGGAACCGAATACGGAGGGATGGCTGTTCTCGGGGAAAATTTTTACCACAAGATCCACGCCATCAATCAATCCCAGTTCAAATCAAAATTTTTCGATGATTACCGCCACATGGAAGGAAAAAAAGGTATCGGCGTCATCAGCGATGCCGAAGAACAGCCGATTTTCACGCACTCCCGGTTCGGCTCCTTCTTTATCGTCACAGCGGGAATGATCGAGAATAAGGACGTCCTCATCGAGGAGCTTCTGGCCGCGGGGCTCTCCTTCAGCGAACCCAGCCGCACGGGTGTCAACACAACGGAACTCATCGCCAAGCTTATCACGACAGGCAAGGATCTTCTCGACGGCATTGAAAAAATGTTCGACAAGATCCACGGATCGTGTTCCCTGCTGATCCTTCACGAAAAAGGGATTTACGCCGCCCGTGACCGCAACGGTTTCACCCCTATTGTCCTGGGAAAAAAAGACGGCATGTGGGCCGTTACGTCGGAAACATGCGCCTTCACGAATCTCGGGTTTGAAATCGTCAAATTCCTTCAACCCGGAGAGATCATTCTTCTGAATGAAAACGAAGGGCTCGTGAGCCAGGCCCCGGGAAACACCGACAATCATATTTGTACTTTCTTATGGATCTATACGGGCTTTCCGGCTTCCAGCTATGAAAATATCAGCGTGGAAGTCGTTCGGGAGCGGTGCGGGAGGGCCCTGGCCCGGCAGGACAAAGATATCGACGCGGACGTTATTTGCGGAGTTCCTGATTCCGGGGTCGGCCACGCCATAGGTTATGCCATGGAATCCAGGAAATCCTACCGCAGGCCGCTGGTCAAGTATACCGCCGGCTACGGCCGCAGCTATACTCCGCCTTCTCAGGAAACCCGGGATCTGGTCGCGAAGATGAAACTGATCCCGATCCGCTCCATTATCGAGGGTAACAGGCTGGTTGTCTGCGAAGACTCCATTGTCCGGGGAACACAATTAAAAAACTTCGCCATACAGAAACTCTGGGATTGCGGGGCCAAGGAAGTGCATGTGCGGCCGGCCTGCCCGCCGCTTTTGTTTCCGTGCCGTTTCTGCCTTTCCACAAGGACCGTGCAGGAACTTGTCGCCCGCCGCGCCATCCGGGCCCTGGAAGGCCGCGAAACGGAAGAGATCGGCGAATATCTTGATCCGAAGACGGAAAAATACAAAAAAATGGTTCAATGGATTGAAAGAGACCTGGAGGTAACGACCCTTCGCTATCTGACAGCCGAAGACATGGTCAAAGCCATCGGGCTGCCTAAGGAAAAACTTTGCCTCTACTGCTGGACAGGAAAATGTCCTGAGGGCGCTGAAAATAAAAAGTCATAAATTCGCTTGACCAAGGCGTCCCAATATGTTATGGTTAATCCCATAGTAAACAAAGATTAGAAGCCTTAAGCCGCGAGAAAAGGAAATCTAACCTGGCGGTGCTTTATCTGTCATTGTTACCCCGTTGGAGATCCCGTAAACAGGTAAAAGTGATAAGGATTTCTAACGGGGTTTACTATAAATTCTTGAGGAAAAGGAGGTTTCAAAGCAATGGCAAAAGGAGTTGTTAAGTGGTTCAGCAATCAAAAAGGTTATGGATTCATCACTCCCGAGAACGGCAAGGATGTCTTCGTGCATCACACCGCGATCAAGGGTGAAGGCTACAAATCTTTAGAAGAAGGCCAGCAGGTTGAGTTCGATATCGAACAGGGCCCTAAAGGCGAACAGGCGACGAACGTCGTTAAGCTGTAACCTTAAAGAATAAATAAGGCCCGGTGTCTCGTGTCTTTGCGATACCGGGCCTTATTTTTCCTGGAGCGACACGTGGACAAGGCGTGGAATTCTGGCGAAGAAAGCAATCAGGTAAAATTTATGACACCGCACACCATCAAGAATCAACCGGTCCCGGCAGATGCCCAAGGACCGAAAGAAAGCTTCTACGGGCTGGGGATTGCCCCCAAGATCCTGGAGATCCTGGAGCGTATCCGTTTTAAGGTGCCCACGCCCATTCAGTACAAAGCCATCCCTCTGGCCATTGAAGGCAAAGACCTCATCGGGATCGCTCAAACAGGCACTGGCAAAACACATTCGTTCGCCATCCCCATGATTCAACGGCTGGTCCAGCTCAAAGGCATTGGACTGGTCCTGGCGCCGACCCGTGAACTCGCGATCCAGATCGACGAAGCCTTTCGAACGGTAGCGCATGCCTTTGGCATGAAAACCGCCTGTCTTATCGGCGGCGCTCCTATCGGACCTCAAACAGAAGCCCTTCGCAGAAATCCCCGCATCGTGATCGCCACGCCGGGAAGGCTCCTGGACCACATGAAACAATGGAATATCATCCTGGATGAGGTCGTCATGCTGGTGCTGGATGAAGCAGACCGCATGCTGGACATGGGCTTCGCTCCGCAAATAGAGATGATTTTGAAGTACATTCCGAAGCAAAAACAAACCATGCTTTTTTCGGCGACCATGCCCAAAGAGATCATGAACATGGCGGCGCGCCACATGAAACTGCCGGTATGCGTGGAGATCGCGGTATCGGGAACCGTTTCAGAGCGGGTCACCCAGGAACTCTTCATCGTCAAAAGGGAAACCAAGCTCAAACTCTTGAGCAAATTATTGCGGCAATACAACGGCTCTGTTTTGTTATTTTCACGAACCAAGCATAACGCCCGAAAAATCACGCATTCCGTCAGGGAGATGGGGCACAGGGTAGCGGAAATCCACTCCGACCGTTCCCTGAGCCAGAGAAGAGAGGCCCTGGAAGGGTTCAAATCCGGAAAATACCGCATTTTGATCGCCACGGACATCGCAGCCAGGGGCATCGACGTCACAGGGATCGAATTGGTCATCAATTACGACCTGCCTGAAGACGCGGACAATTACGTCCACAGGATCGGCCGGACGGCGAGAGCGGGAAAAAAGGGGCACGCGATTTCCTTTGCCACGCCTGACCAGAGCCATGATGTCCATGAAATCGAAAAACTCATCCGGTTAACACTGCCGATTGCCCAGCATCCGGAAATCCCGGGAGAAAAATTCCTGCCGGAAACAAAAGGCAAACCAGCGGCAGGCCGTCATCAGGGACACAGACCCGGCAGGCAAAGGCCTTTTCAACAAAGACCCTTTCGCCGCAGGCATTGATAGAAAAGTTCCTCAAAAACTGTTAAAAAACGAACGGAAGCGGACATCAGCCGCTTCCTTCTTTTTTTGCCTAAAACCGCTTGAACGGGAAAAATCACGTTTTCCGGGTAAACTTTTTCCTTCTGTTTTCGTCTAAACATCAAAAGGCTTTCAACAAAAGGAGGAACTATGAAGAAGGGTATTCTTGGTTTCCTGGCGTGCGTTTTATTCCTGTCTACTGCGGCCACGGCCAGGGCGGATTACTCGGTCAGCATCGGCTTCCGCACAGACAGCCATCCCCGCCAAAAACAACACAAACCTCTTCATTCCTACCGCAATTACGGCCGCTATCCCTACGGATATTACTATTGGCCTTCCCGGCCCCGGCAGGTTTACACAAAAACCGTCATTGTTCGGGACCAACGGGAAAAAACCCCGGTCAGCGGAGAAAGGGTAGGAATCTCCGATATCATTGTTCTTGTCAAAGCAGGAGTCAACGACGACGCGATAATCGATAAAATCTCCAAAACACGCTCTGTCTTCCTTTTGACAGCTGAAGAAACCACCCTCTTAAGCAAAGAAGGCGTAAGCAACAGGATCATCAATTTCATGCTTCGAACGGCGAAATAAGAAGGTTCAAAGAGAAGGGGAGGGGCTTAAGAAATCCCTCCCCTTTACTTTTGCATGGATAGACACACAAATGTGTGGTATGCTTTAAGTCAATCCGGAGAAAATCCAAAAAGAGATAAAAACATGCTCCTGCATATCGATATGGACGCGTTTTTCGCGTCTATTGAACAACAGATCAATCCGGCCCTGCGAGGCAAACCCGTCATTGTCGGCTCCAGAGATAAGAAGTATAAAACGGTAGTCGCGGCCGCTTCCTATGAAGCCAAAGATTACGGGATCAGATCAGGCATGCTCAGCCACGAGGCGCTCAAGATATGCCCGCATGCCGAATTTGTAGCCTGTGATTCGGCAAAGTACACTTTTGTTTCCCGGGGTATTTTGGAACTTCTGGAGGAATTCTCACCCTTTGTCGAACATTCCACAATCGATGAATTTGACCTGGAAATCGCGGGCCTGGAGCCTTTTTTCGGGCCGCCCCTGGAACTGGGGAAAACAATCAAAAACCGCATAAAAGAGGCCTTTGGATTAACCTGTTCCATCGGCATCGCTCCTACATGGATTCTGGCCAAATTAGGCACCAAAATCAGGAAGCCGGATGGCCTGATTGTCATTGATGAAAGCAACCTGGATAGCATCATTCAGGGCCTTGCGGTTGAAAAAATTTGCGGCATAGGTCCGGCCTTGACAGCTCATCTGGCCGCTCTGGGAATCCTGACTTGCGAACAACTCAAAAACATTTCAGAAGAAATCCTGGTCAATAATTTCGGCCGGTCAACCGGACATTGGCTCTACGCGATCCTGCGGACAGATGAAAACGTAACCCACCAAAAAGGCGAAACAGACAAATCAGCCCTGCCCAAAACCATCGGTCATTCTTACACATTGCCTGGGGAAACCTGTCATAAGGAAACCATCTTTTCGTGGCTCAGAATGCTGTCTGAAATGGTGGCTGAAAGAAGCCGGAAAACAGGCGTTTCAGGCAAAACAGTCTGCCTCTGGATCAATTCCAGAAATGAATCGTTTATAAGGCAAAAAACATACTGTCTGCCTACGAATGACGGCCGGGAGATATTTAGCCGCGCCAGGGCCATTTTTGACCAAAAAAAGGCTATTTTTGGGCCTGTCAGAGCTCTTGGAGTAACCCTCTCAGGGCTCATTTTTGAAGCGACTCCCCTCTTGTTTTATGAACAAAAAAGAAGGGAGGACCTGCTTATCGCCTCGGATATGATCAACGCCAGATACGGAGATTGGACCATTCTGCCGGCTGCCCTGGCGCATATCCACACAAAATAATAAAAGTAGGGCCATCCATAGCCATTCATGAAGGATTAAGTCCCGGTAAATCCGATAGGGGAAAATATGGCTGCGGATCCTGTTTTCCGCAACTCCTTACAAACCTCCACAAGTGCGCCCTTTCTTCATCTATCCACAAGTTAACATAAGGTATATTATGGGAACTTAGTAATAAGGGCATTTTAGCCTGATTTTTGGCGGGTTTTCTTTCGAGTTTCTAAAGAATCCTGCTTGGGAATTTGGCATGGCTTTTCTCTCTTCTTTCCCTATGTTCCGCCAGCAATGAATAAACCAAAACAAAAACTTACCAGGGACTATCTTTAGAGAAATCCGTAAAAAAATCCGGAAAGCATGCCTCTTTCCGGACTCTGGTAAAACCCTTAAAGAATATTTAAATATCACTATTTTTGCTGCTTTTAACCTCCCTCAAGAAACCCTCAAAACACCCCCTCTAAAGACAAGTTCTTTGTTCCATAAATGAAACCATTTGTCTAGAAATTATAAGGAAAACGTATCTCGAAAACATAATCAGGAGCATCTGAGGTCAGCCCTATACTAACCCCCAAATCCATAGCCGCTCTCTCATTAAATGACCAGGTAAAACCGCATTTAAAATCCGCGGAATTCAAAAACGATCCCTTTACCGTAGATCCGTCTTTTCTCATTTTAAATGTGACATTCTGGCCGAATTGAAAATTGACGGCAGTCTGATAACTCAATCCGATGGCTACCCCCAGGCTGTAACCGATCGTATCCCCGGGGTCAACCTTGCCGAAATCCTGGATATCGCTGGGGGTGTTCCAGGTATAATAAACACTGCCAAAAACAACAGCCGGATCGCTCGATTTGACCATGACCAGGGCCGGCCTGATGCCCCAATGGCCTGTGCCCAGGCCTATGTCGGTCCCGTAAGGGCTGCGGCCGGAATTGGTCTTAACCAGCAAAGAAAATACCGTATCAGGAATCCAGCCGTGCTCCCAGCCAATCTGCCTGCTGAGGCCAAATTCGATATCTCCCAAACCATAAGAATATCGATGAGATTCCGTTCCAGTATTGCCCGTGATCCTGTCGTATTCATACCGGAAAGGCAACCTGAATTCCGCCTGCAGATTTCGTAAAAGGCCATATTTAAGGGATGTCGTTTGAATGATGACATCCCGCTTAACGGATTCTGTCGAGATCTCTCCAATAACCAGCACAGGCAAGATACTGAATCCCTCAATATTAATGCGATTGGAGGAAAAATGGGCCAGGGCCAAAGAAGGTTCAATCTGGAATCTGCCCTTGGGCAGAAGCATACCTCCCTTTTCCATCAAAGTTTCTTCGATAGCCCTCTCTTTTTTAGCCTCCCCCTTGCCCCCTGTCGCGCTATCCAACGAAGGGTCTGATGATTCCTCAAAAACACCAGCCGAGGCCCCAGAAGAGTCGCCCTGGGGAGGCGTTCTTACTCCGCTGGCGGCAGCAAAACGGGTCTCTATGCCTTCTCCTGCCACATATTCTTTGAGCTCGGAAAATACCTCCCTGGCAGCCTGGTCAAGTTCCTCCCTATGGTCAGGGATTGTTTTCTCCGCCAGAACAATCATGGGGTCTGATTTTCCATGGAAATCCGCTAATTCCTTCTCCATGGCAAGGCGGACCTCTTTCTTTATCTCCTGGCGCAGCGCATCCCTCATGGAAAAGTTAAAAAAGCGCCACAATGCAACGGTCAGAAAAACAGAAAATGCCAGGAACAGGCTTCCCAGCAATAATGGAGACACGCGGATCTTTTTATTCAATCTCATAAATTTGGTCCACAAAAAACTGGGCCTTTTTTGATTCGCCTCTTGAAACAGCAATATCCCGAGCTTCTAAAATTCAGAAGGGAAAATAGCCGTCCTGATCACGCTTTCCTGGGCATTCCTTATGACGCGGCCGGTGTCGGCCACGCGGATATCCTTCTCGCTCAGCCTCAAAGGATAATCCATAGGGCCTTGAAACGGGTCCCTGAACATCTTCTCCCCGCTCTCGATCACAAGCCCTATTCCCCCCTGCCAGATACTGTTGAATTTGTAGGCTTTCATGCTCATATTGCCTATGGCCGGGTCGGCAAAAAAGACTCGATCTCCGACCACAGCGCGGACCACCACAAAATGCCTGAAGTTCTTGAACTGAATAGGGACAAGCACCGGCCTGTCCAAATCTTTTAGAAACTGCAGGTCCATTTGATAACCAACAACGTTATAACCCTTGGATTGAGCGTATTCTTTCAGGTCCAGCAAAGAAAATCCGCGCCTCTGCTGGACTTTCGCGAGATCACACGTCTTCATCAACTCCCGGATGATCTCTTTCTCTGAAGTAGGGTCATCCAGATAATAATTCAAAATTGTTGCCAGGCCGGCGGGTCCGCAGCTGAAATCCAGGCTTTGCCGGATCACGTGATCGTCCCTGACCTCTCTGAGGCTTTTGCATTTCTTATTCACCCGGATGCCGCCGATATTGATGGAAGCCGCTACGACATCAAAAACAAACAGGCAAAAAAAGACTATGGATAAAAGAAATCCTCTGTAATACATCCTGCGACCCTCTTTTTTCAAAACCGCCCCCATTCATCAACTACGGATCTGAAACCTGTAATAATTGCTCAAGTCGACGTTATTCACGCTAGACATGTTTTCGATCTTGGAGTTAATATTGACGACAATATTCACAAGGACAGGAACAACGCTGCCGGCGGCATTCACGTTGACAAGGGAAGACAGATATTGCTGGGATTGATCCCCGACAACAACAGTATTTGACCCGGGACTAAACGGCATGAGATTATTCATACCCGGCTCAGCGGCTTCAATAGAAAACGACGATTCCGGAACGGATGGGGATTGCGTCACCGATGGGATTTCCGGCGAAAGCTGTCCCTGGGGCGCTGAGAGCTCCTGTATGGGGACGTTCTGCAAAGTAATATGGAATTGCCCCTCCCCGCCCTTTCCTGCGGCATCGATCTGTAAAACAGTAGGGTTCTGCTCTGCGGCAGGGACTGTTAAGGCACTGACCTCCTGGGGCTCAGCGGCAGCCTTTCCCTGCGCGACTTCCGCGGGCTCCTGCGGCCTTTTCGGGACCGACGGACTGGCAGGCGTTACGGTCTTGATATTTATGTTCGGGCTGTGAACGGCCTGAGGGCTGGAAGGCGTCTGAGGGCTCTTGACATCAGAAAGAGTGCCGAAAGACACGTCAAAATCGAAAAAGATGCCTTCGGCGTACACCGTATCCATCTGGCTGTCTGATAATTCTGTTGCCGCGTATGTAAACCCTGTCAAGGACAGGGACAAATATGTTATTGTCAAAAAACACCTCAAGAATTTGTTAACCTTGTTTTGCTTAACGGCAGGCGCCACAGGGACGATGTTGTTCATGGTTTCACTCATTTTTAGGGCGAAGAGGTGAGTCTCTTCAATAACCCTATTCTTTGATGGAGGGAAGAGCCCTCTCTTCCCTCCCCCTGCTATGATTAAAGACCCGCCACGACTGTCGCGACGTTGGACTGCGTGATGGTGCCCGAAACGCCAACGTTAGAAGCGACGTTGGACTGAACAGCCACGCCTGAGGCGACGGCGTTCAGGTTGCTGACGGCCTTAATCAGCGTCTGCGAATCATCCTCTAAAGAAATGTGGTTATTGGCGCCACAAGCCTTTTTGGATTCATGAGTGATCTCTTTGCTCTTGTTGATGCCAATGCACTCACCTTCGCTCTTTGCGACCATGGTCGTCTTTGTTTTTGACAAACCAAACGCCTTGGCTTCGTTGGCGCTGCAAGCGGCGCTTGCGCTCTCCGTCTCATTCAAGTCAAGGTCAAACGTCTTGACCACGGCCAGAGAAGCTGCCAGGGCGGATTCATCCTCATAGCTCTTGCCTTCGTTCTCTGAAGAAGCGGCCAGAGAAGCGGCGATATTGCAGTTCTCGTCGATCGTAAGAACTTTTCCTGCCGCGTAGCTGGCAGAGGCTGCTTTCGCTTCCGAAGAAGAAGCGTTAATCGCCAGGTCTTCGGCGGCCTGAACCGTGAAGTCTTTCTCCCAGTTATCCTGAAGCGAGAAAGTCTCTAATTTGTTGAACGATTCGGTTTCCGATGGCCTGTGATAAGTGATATTCGCGTCGTTTGACTGGTTCACGCCCACGTTATTGGTCGGCGTATCGCCTGTCACGCGCGCCACGTTCGTAGACACATCAACCGCGGCATCCACGGCATTGGCGTTGCTGACGGCCTGGATCTCTTTCTGAGAAACATCTTCCAGGTCCAATGTATTGTTCACAGCATAGACATCAATAACTTCATGGTTATTCTCGCCGTCCAAAACAACCCAGTCGCCGGCGTGAATATCGTTCAATTCAGAATCCGAAAGAACGGCTTTGGCGGCATACGCCGGGGCCGATATTCCGAATATTAAAGCGACCAAAAGAATCAATAATTTCTTCATGATCATTCACCTCCCATCCCTTGTGAAAGCTGCCGTTAAGCAAAACAGGTTAAGAAAACTGATAAAAAATAAAGGGAGCCTGTTTAAAAAACACAAACAAGCCCCCTCCGGTTAGTCTTCTGAACTTCCAGCCTAGTCCCGCTTCTTACTCAAAACGGCCGTCTTGATCGCTGACACGGATCACATAAGGCCTGACCTGGCCGTAAAAATCCACTTCAGGGCCAACAGGCTCAAAATGAAAGCCGTATATCTTCATCAACGCCCAACACGTCTTTTCCATAAGAGCGAAACAATATTCAATACCGCGCTGAAGGCACTCCTGATACATGGCCCTTCCCAGGCCGAAGGTAACAGGATTGACGCGTTCAGAAAAAGACAATTCGCGTCCTTCTGTCAGCATGGCATTAACGATTTCATTATGAGAGGTATTTTTGTGTTTTCTGGTGATCATGAAGCGTGAGATCTCGGCGCACACGCCGCGGTGGACGGTTGTGCCGAGCCCTACGTTCAATTGGGGGGTTCGTTCTTCTACGGGGAAACGGCTGCAGCTTGAAAGGATTAAACGGGAAAATCCAACCATGCAGCCGGAGGGATTAAAAGCGCCGAAATGGACGGCGTGATTATCATATTCATCTGATTCGTATCCTTGCCGGTACTCTTCTTCCTGGATAAAATGACACTCGCGGCAATAAACCTGAAAACGCAAACGCATAGCTTCCTGCAAGAACTCCTGCGAATTGAGCCTTAAAAATTGATATCCGGACTTTAGATTTAGTGAGGCCATAAGGCTTCTGGATTTCACCCTGAGCGGATTCAAAGCAGTCGTGAGGGGGGATGGATTCTCCTAAAAGTACTAAGAAAACCAGGTTATTGAATTGAATGAATGGTGTTTTTCCTTATCATCGTTCCACATCCTACACCTTCTATCGTCGCAATAGTCGTGCCATAAGGATATCAAAAACCTTTTTAAAAGATTAAAATAATCCAAGTGTTGGGTTTCAAAGGCAGTTAAGAAGAAAAAAATATTCGCGTTTTGATTAAAGAATTTTTTTATGTTCTGGGGAGAGCTGCGGAAAAAAGGTGTCTGTGTTGATTTCGGAGGAGGGAAAGCTATTGTGTTGAAAAAAAGAGAAAAGGTTTTACGCGGGAGAGGAAAGAATAAAAAGACGGCTGTCCTTGTGTTCTTTTTTGCCACCGGGATCAGGGCTCCGGCTTTTATTCTGCCGCCTTGCGGAAGTCCTGGTTTCGGATAACCCGAAAACGGTTTTAAAAAGGAGGGAAAATTCTTCCATATAATCTATCGCGCTGCGCAAAGGGCCTTCGACCCCGGAAGACGAGGGCAAGGGAGAAAACTTAAGGATATCACCCGCGTCTTGGACATAGGCGTCATCACCCAGAATGCTGGGATGCGAAAATCGTGAACAGGTCCGGAAATTTTTGTCATATTCATCCAAGAGCTTTTGATCGGAAAACCTCGCCATGTCCCGGATACTTCTGCCCGACCAGGTCAAAAGAGCCTTGTCCGAAATAATATTATTCTTTTGCTTAAATTCAGCGAATTGTTTATTAATGAAATCGGCCTCCTCCCCCTGCTCCTGTGTCAGGCCGCTCTGGGGCTTTTCGGCCCGTTGCCTTTTCAGCATAACCCATTTATAACCCACAAAACGCGCGGCCTTCTGATCCGCCGATAAAGGGTCGGACAGGATGTATTTCGTGGAAATGAGATTTTCCAGGAAGCTTCTGAGCAAAATGGAAACGTCCTGGCCATAACCGGCCTCGCACAAAAAACGAATCGCGTTAAAAGTTTTGATGGCTCGGGTAAAAAACAATAATAATATTCTTTTATGAGGCGCGACCTGCGAGAGCCTGAGGCCTTTCTGATTAAAGGCCTCAAGCAGCCTTAAAATCCTCAGAGAAAGTCTTTCGGACTCCCGACGCAAAAATTTCTGGCTTGCCTGTTTTTCCTTATTGTTCGTCATGAGATCAGCTCTTAAAAAATGCTAAAAAGCTATTCGATGGGCGTACCGGAGGATGAATTGCCGACGCGGATGACTCCGGACTGATCAAGAAAAAAATTCCTGACGCCGGTGGCGTTGGGAGCCTGAGGAGAAGCTAAAACGCTGTACGTATTGGTCCCGCCTGTCCAGTTAAAAGCATAACCGGACTTATTCCCGGTGGCCAGGACAGCATCAATAAAAGGCGGCTCTGTCGCGTTCAGTTCAGCGAGATTGTCGGGAAATCTGACCGGCACCTGGGACATCCGGAAAGCTTCCGCGGCCGAGGTCAAGGCCTTCAACGAAGCCAGGGCCGATGCCTCATTAGCGTTGATCCTGGCAGAGATCAGATTGGGAATCGCGATGGCGGAAATAACGACAATAATAGCCACAACAATCAGGATCTCAACCAGCGTAAAACCTCTGGACGAATGCTGTTTCATTGAGAAACATTATAAAGAAATTCCCTAAAATCATCAAATCATTTTCCGGATAGACAAAAGGCCTCCGCGCGTAAGCGCGAAGGCCTTCTTGACCACCTGAATCTTCTTTAGCGGCGTTTCGCTCCTCCACCGCCCTTAGCGCCCTGTCCTTTAGGACTGGCTGTTTTATGAGCGGACCCCTGACCCTTGCCGGCGCCTACTCCCGCGCCATGGTCACGAACTCCCTTTCCACTGGCCTTTAATCCTGTCTGCCCCGGCTTTCTCGCGCCATCTATTCCAGGCCGGTTTCCCCTGTCTTTCACATCTTCCCTTCTATCAGCGCGGTCTTCGCGGCGGTCCCGCTTATCCTCACGCCTGTCCATTTTATCTTCTTTGCGATCCCGCTTATCCTCGCGACGATCCAGCTTATCTTCCCGTCTATCGCGGACATCTTCCATCTTGTCTCTTTTCCAGGCCTCTGTGCCGACAGGAGCGTTATGAGTCGCGTCCCAGCGGTCTTCCCGCCTGTCGCGGATATCTTCCCTGCGGTCTCTGACATCTTCTCTTCTGTCACGGACATCTTCCCTGCGGTCCGCCATATCCTCTCTGTGGTCTCTTCTGTCTTCAAGGCGATCGCGGACATCCTCTCTTCTATCGGCGCCCGGTTTTAAAGGAGGCCTGGGTCCCTTACCAGGGGGATTCCAACCAGCGCCCGGAGGAATGTTTCCGGCAGGATTCAGCGGCCCCTGCCCGGCAGGACCATTTCCCTGAGGTTCAATCAAAGGCCTTGCCTCAACCTTTGCTTCTTGAATATCCTGATGCATCTGGTCCCTGGCATCTTTCAAGCCCTGCATATCCTGCTGGCGCTGCTGCAGATTTTCCTCATGAGTCTGGCGAAGCTGCTGGCGAAGTTGATGCGCGCTTTCCGTATCACCCGATTGCATAGCCTGTCTTAATTGCTCCCGAAGAGCTTTTTCCTCCTGGCGGGCTTCCTGCGCGTGGCTCTTGATCTCCCCCTTCTGCTCTTTTAACTCCAGCTTGTCTCCCTGGATCTCCTGCCCAGAGTTCGTTTTACTTTCATTCTGAGCGAAAACGGCCGGTGCCAGAACAAAAACGCAAGCCATGAAAAACATGAATCTTTTCATACCCCCTCCTGGCTTCCTACGGAAGCAATTCCTTAAGCATTATCGCTTGAAGGAATGACACTTGAAATTTTAAGGACCTACTGAAGATTATAACAAAATTCAGGAAATTCCGGAAAGTAAATTCTTTATGTCAGGCTTTCCAAAGGAAGAATAAAAGCCTTCAGGCCTTCTCGGCCCAGGGAATGGTGGAGCTCTCCGATACGCTTCATCAGGCGGGATGCCTCTTCGGCTTCACAGGCAATGTAGAGGACATTATTGCGGCCGGGCCAGATATCCGTTCCCAAATGGATGCCCGATGTTTTTCCGCTCCCATATGCCGCTAAAATCTTCGTGTAATACTTCAAGCCGCAGGCTCCCAGGGCTTCCATGACTTCAACATCCACCGCTTCGTTATAAACAACCATGGCCATTTTCATTTCTTCTTTCCTCCATTCGCCTTAACCCTTTCCTCAAAGATCGCGTATAGAGTCGGGACAAAGAGCAAAGTGATCAAAGTTGATACCGTAAGCCCTCCAATCATGGTGATACCCAAAGGCTGCCATGTCTCAGAACCCTCGCCCCTGGACAAGGCTAACGGCAGAAGCCCCATGAGGGTCGTAAAGGTTGTCATAAGGACAGGCCGCAAACGGTCCTTTCCTCCCTGCGTAATCGCTTCATAGACCGAACGGCCCCTGGCTCTCAAAATATTGATATAACTGATGAGAACGATGGCATTATTGACGACGATCCCCATCAGCATGATGACGCCCAGAAAACTGATGATGCTCAGAGTATTCCTTGTCAAAAACAGGCCCAGCAATACGCCGGTGAACGTAAACGGGATTGAGAACATGACAATAAATGGATCCAGCAAAGACTCGAATTGGGCCGCCATGACCATATAAACAAGCATAACCCCCAAAATCAACAAGAGCGACAAATCCCTGAAAGCCTTGCCCTGCTCTTCGGCTTCACCGCCAAAATTGATCATAATGCCTTCCGGGATCGCCATGCTGCCAAGTTTAGCCTTGATATCATTGATCACCTGGCCCATGGACCTTTGATAGGTATTGCAGGAAACACGGACAACCCTTTCCCGGTTGAGGCGCTCGATCTCTTCGGGGCTGGGGATCTCAATGATCTTGGCAATATTGGAAAGCCTGATCTGCTTTCCTGTGGACAAAGATGTGACCAAAAGATTTTCAACGTCTTCCACATTGGACCGGAACGGCTCCTCCAGGCGCACATAGATGTCATACGTTTGTCCTTTTTCCCGGTACCGCGTGGCAATAGCGCCTTCAATATATGTTTTGATGCTTTGGGCGACCGTTTCCATGGTCAGGCCCAAGACTCCGATCTTTTCCCTGTCCACGATAATTCTCAACTGCGGCCTGTTGGATTCCCTGGAAATGGAAACATCGACCGCGCCTGGCACTTTTTCCATCATTGACTTGATCCTTTCGGCAAGGGTGTCTGTTTCTTCGAAGGAATGGCCGATGATCTCGACCTGCACCTTTTTGCCTCCCGTGCCTGTGATCAGCTGCCCGATGGGATTTCCGGTGGAAACATCAGTTTTCAGGACCCCGGGGATCTTTGAAACCAGTGAGCGCACGGATTGGGCCACCTCTGTGACCGAACGGTCTCTCTCTGTTTTCGGAACAAGTTTCGCCCCAGCCTGTATGATATGCGTTCCCGAAGCCTGGCCCGAGGTCCGGCCGATGCCGGCCACCTGCCCGCTGCGGACATACATGAATTTCCTTTCAGGGATCTCTTTTTCCAGGATATCTTCAATGCGGCCGGCCACCTTGTCCGTTTCTTCAACGCGCGTTCCGACAGGAAGATTCACGATCAGGCGCACATCCCCGGTATCTTCATCGGGAATGAACTCCGTTCCGATCAACGGGCCTAAGGACAAAGCCAGGACGAAAACCCCGACAAAACCTCCCATAACCGTCTTTTTATGATGGAGGCACCATCCCAGGGCGTCGGAATAAAATTTTTCCCAGGACTGAAACATCCTTTCGGAAAACCGGTAGAACCGTCTGGAGATCTTCTCGCGGGCGCCGTCGGTCTCCTGGACCGGCTTAACCCTCATCCATTTGGCGCAAAGCATCGGGCTGAATGTGGAGGCCGTAAAAAGAGAAGCCAGCAAAGTTACGGTTACGATCACCGCCAATTCGCCGAAAAATATCCCGACAACGCCCGTAATGAAAAGCATGGGCATAAAGACTACGATGGTGGTAACAGTCGAGGCGGCAATAGCCAGAAACATCTCGGTCGTTCCGAAAATAGCCGCCTCCTCAGGCCGGCTTCCCCTTTCCATGCGGCGATAGATGTTGTCAACGACAACGATCGCGTTATCCACGACCATGCCTGAGGCGATCGCCACGGACGATAAACTTATGGTATTGATGGTTTTTCCGGAAAAAAACAGGTAAATAAACGTGATGAGGAGCGAAAACGGGATCGTCAGGGCGATGATGATGCTGGGCGTCGGCTGCCGCAGGAAAAACCAGACGACGAAAATAACAAGAATGATGGCAAACCAAACGGAAGACTTCAGGGAATTCAGGGAATTGATGATGTCTTCGGATGTGTCGAAAATTGTGGTTATCTTGATATCCGAAGGCAGGGTTTTTTCCAGCTCGGCAACCCTTTTTTTGACCCGGTTGGCCACCTCGACCGTATTGGTGCCTGTCTGCTTCAAGACCTGCATGAGCATTCCGGAGTTGCGGTTGATGCGAACAACTGTCTGTTGTTCCTTAAAACCGTCTTCCACGCGGGCGATATCCCTTAAATAGACAATTTTTCCGTCCTTTTTGCCGAGAATGACGGTGTTGATCTCCTGAGGATTTATGAATTCACCCGGAAGCCTCAACAGGTAATCGGTGAGGCCGCTCTTGATATTGCCTACTGGCTGGGTGATATTCTCCCGGCGCAGAGCCTCCCTGATATCCAAAATCGAATATCCATGCCCCTCCAGCCGCTGACGGTCTATCCAGATATTGATCTGCCGTTCCAGGCCGCCGAAAAGCTGAACCGTGCCTACACCCGGAAGCTGCCTGAGGGCGTCTCCGACAACTTCGTCGATCAAATCATTCAGCTTAGGATAAGATTCCTTGGCTGTAATGCCGAAAAATACAATGGGGATATTGGCGGTATTGAATTTGAACAAAAACGGATTCTCGATTTCATCCGGGATATCCGGCAAAACGCGCTTGGAAAGCTCGATGCGGTCGCGGATATCGTTGGAGGCTTCATCCAGGTTGGTCCCCCATTTGAATTTCAGAGCGATGACCGAAATGCCGTCCATGGACCGCGAGGTGATTTTCTCTATGCCCGGGGTCGTGGCCAGCTGATTTTCCAGAGGCTCCGTCACGCGGATCTCGACATCTTCCGGGCTGGCGCCCGAATAAGTAGTCACAACCGAAATAATCGGAGATTCGATCTCCGGCATGGAATCGATGCCCAGGCGCGTCAGGCTGTATAACGCCAGGACGATCATGGCAAAAAATATCATCAAATTCGTCACAGGCCTTTTGACGCCGAATTCAGGCAGTCTCATAATTATTCCTCGATGGTTATGTTCGCGCCGTCAATCAATTTTTGCTGCCCCATGATCACAATTTTATCGTTCGCCTTCAGGCCCTCGGTGATCTCAATCGAAGAACCGATCCTCAAACCTGTCTTGACCGTCTGTTTTCTGGCCTTTCCATCTTCGGCGACATACACATAGAATGCGCCCTCCGACCCCAGGACCGCTTCTTTGAGAACGGTCAAGGCGCGGATATGCTCTTCCATCACCAGGCCCGCCTTGGCGAACATTCCCGGCTTTAAACGATGGTCCGGATTATCAATGAGGATCTCGATGGGAGCGCTGCGCGTTTCCTTGTCCAGGACCGGACTGACCTGGCTGACCTTTCCGCTGAAAATTTCCCCGGGATAGGCATCCGTCATTATCTTGGCCTCCTGGCCTACGGAAATCTTGGGAACGTAGAGCTCAGGAATGCTCAGGTTGATCTGGGCCTTATCCATATCAACGACCAGGGCCACAGGGGTTGACGTGGACACGTTTGAACCGATATCCACCAGCAGCCTCCCCACGATGCCGGCAATAGGGCTTTCCACAGGCGCCTTTTCGAAGGTAAAGCCGACCTCATCCCTGTCCACATAAAGGATCACATCACCCTTGGCCACTTCCTGCCCCTCATGCGTGTTCTTTTCAAGGACCTTGCCGCTGACCTTGGGGTAAACATAAACCTCTTCCTGCGCCTTTATATCCCCGACATAATCCAGGGAATCCCTGATGATGCCCTCTTTGACGGACATGACCCTGACCGGGATGGCCTCCGCCTCCACTGCCTGCTGCTGTTTTTTTGCCTGGCATCCTGTCACGGCTGTCATGGCCGTCAAAAAAATCCCGGCGCCCACGACCGCCCCTCTCCATCCTGATTGATTGCGTTGTAATTCCATTTAGGCCTCCAAAATGATTTGGTTTCTTTCCAGGGTCAATCCTACGCTTTTATCCAAAGCGATATGCGCGATCACATAATCGATAAGGCTCCTGATGTAATCCGATTCCGCCTGGGCCAGCTTCTCCTGATAATCCAGCATATCATGGGTGGAGACCTGGCCGGAAACGTAGCGCTCTTTCTGGGCCAGGTAATTTTTATTTTCTTTTTCAAGAGCCAGGCTTGACGCCCTGACCTGCCTGATGGAAAGATCCACCGCCCTGACCCTGTCCCTGACCTCAAGGACGATCGACTGCTCCAACCTTTTTAATTCCAGCAGGGACTGGGCCTTAAAAAGAATGGCCTGGTTGTATTCAGCCTTCTCGGCCCCTCCCCAGGGAAGGCTTAAAGTTATCCCCACGGTCCAATCCTTGTAATCAGGCCCCACGGTTTCCAGGGCTTTTGTGTACTGCCCGCCTAAGCCGTTAAGGCCGAAGCTTCCAACAAGATCAACAGTCGGGAACAAGGCGTTTTTGGCGACCTTGATCTGCACATCCTTGGACATCAGTTCGATCTTTTTGGCTTCATAATCCGGACGGTTCTCAAAAGCCAATTGGAGGTTCTGTATGAGATTGGCATCGCTCATGGAAGGCCGGGGCTTGTCCGTCAATTCCAGGGAGGCGTTCCAGGCCTTAGGATCATCCACGAGGTTCGTCCTGTATTTGAGCTCATCCTCAGCCCTCCTCATGCCGAATTCCGAAGAGATCAGGTCCTTCTGGCGCATCATCAAGGACGCCTCAGTCTCCAGAAGGTCCACCGAACTCACCAGCCCCTTCTTGTAACGCAAGGTATTGGCCTTTAAAAGTTCGATGGCCCTGGACAAGGAAGCCTTCGAGATCTTATATTGCGCGCTGTAATACAGGTATGAATAATAGGCCTTTTTGACATCGCTGATGACATTGATGACGGAGGTTATAAAATTTTCCCGGGACTGCTTCTGGTTATTTTTTGCGATGACAATGCCGGCCGTGTTGATGCCGATGCCGGCGCCCCTGAGCAATGGCTGGGACAAAGACAGCCTGGGTTCGGATTCATAAGACGGATTGACGGACTGAAAACTTGAATTGCTTGAGGTGCGGGTATTCAAGAATTCCAGGGCGTATTCGGTCCCGGTGACGAGCTTCCCCGAGACTCCCGCGTTCCAGTCGATGTAGCGCGTATTGGAGACCCCGGCGCCCATCAAAAGGCTGGAGGATTTCACCGTATTGTCCTGAAGCAAGAAATCCATGGCAAACGTCGGTTCGAACTCGGCATTGGACTTACGGACATCCTCTTCCTTGATTTTGGGGTCTATCCTGGCGATCTTGATCTCCGAATTCTTCTCCAAGGCCAGAAGAAGAGCTTCTTTAAGGCTTAAGCTTATCAGGCGCTTCTCCTCAGCCGTCTCGATATAGGCTTCTTTATCAAAGCCCCCGGCCGGAGCCTGGCCCTGGATCTGCGCGCAAACAACCTGCGGAAACGCCATGAGCGCGGCCAGGATGAAACCCGTCAATCTATAGACTCTTCCCGTAAAGGACATCATGCACCTTGTTCAAAATTTTCAGATAAGACTGACGTTCATGCTCAGACAGCTTGCCGAACACCCGCTGCACCATCTTTTCCCGGCCCCGGCGGATCTTTAAGATCGCCTTTCTGGCCTTATCGGTCGTAACGATACGGATGATCCTGCGGTCTTTCCTGTCATAGGCGCGCTCAACCATTTTTAAGGTATGAAGGCGGGCTACCATCCCCGTCATGGCCGGAAGGGAAACCCCCATTTCCAGGGAAATCTCCGTCATCGTCATGGGGCCTCTGGAAGCCATCAGGTCCAAAAGAAGATACTGCGGAACGGTCAGGACCTGCGGGGTGAATTCCGAAGGCTGCCGTTTCAGGACCCCTCTCATAACCGACGGCAGCAACAGCGACAGTTCGCGGGTGAATTTTTTTAATGAGGATCTCGTCATTTAGTTTTCCTGGTTAATAGTTAATCGCATTAACTATTTATGGAATTAACTATATAACAAAAAATTAAAAACGTCAAGGTTTTTTTGGGAAAATCAGAGGCTATAATACTTGCGGAGGGTTTGGCGGAAGTCTTCGTCGCCGGCCAAAAAGACCTTCAGGCTCTGCGTGCCCAGGTACCCCTTGATCTCTTCAATCGCGCGCCCGTCCAGGGGGTCGGTCATGGCGACATAATAGGTGTCGTCAATAACCTTAAAAACCAGGCAGCCGCAGGTTTCCGAAAGCCTCCCGGGGAGGCGGTTGACGGCCAGAGGGTCTATCGAAAGGCCTTTCAAACTCAAGTAAGGAATGCCGATCTGAAGGGACAAAATGGAATAAATCCGCTCTTCGGAAGCCATTCCCATTTTCACAAGCGTCGAACAGAGAAAATCATTCGTCTGCTTTTGTTCCTGCAGGCCCTTTTTGAGGTCGTCATGGCTGATGATCCCGTCGCGGATCAAAAGCTCTCCGATATAGGAATCGTTCTTCTGGATAGCGCTCATGTTCAGATCATCCTCTGTTCAAACAAAGCCATGGCCCCATCGACAATATCAGGATGGAACTGGGAACCGCGGCAACGGATAAGCTCGGACGCGGCGTATTCCCGGGTAAAGGCCTTTCGGTAGGGCCTGTCGGAAGTCATGGCATCGAAAGAATCTGCCACGGCAATGATACGCGCCATATAGGGGATATTCTCTCCGCTGAGGCCTTCCGGGTAACCCTTGCCGTCAAAGCGCTCGTGATGATATTTAACACCCTGGATAACCTCCCCCAGGTTTTTGATGGGTTCCAGAATGGAAGCACCGATGGTGGAATGAGCGTTGATCTTCGTCCGCTCCTCATCTGTCAACGGGCCGTTCTTGTTCAGGATCGCCTCCGGGACGCCGATCTTGCCGACATCATGGAGAAGTCCGGCAATATGCAGATCATCGAAAAATTTCGGGTCAAACTTCCCCCCTCCTTCGACCGAGAGCCACTGCGCGATCGCCAGGCTGTATTCGGTGACGCGGTTCGTATGGCCGCGCGTGTAATGGTCTTTGGCGTCGATGGCGGCCGCCAGGGCGAGCGTCGTCTCGAAAAACATGCTTTTGTTGTTTTCGATCTCAAACTGAAGGTCTTCGAATAAAAAGGCGTTGCGCAAGGCCATGGCCACATCATTGGCCAGGGCGATAAAAAACTGGATCTCTTCATCATTGAAGCTCTTTTTGCTGATTTTCTCCCCCAGCATCAGCACGCCGAGCAGATCGTCCTGATAATAACAGGGCACGCTGACCACCGCGTCGAAACTCTTCATCTGAAACTTGATGGCCAGAAGAAGCTTTTCGATCTCGGGGTCGCACTGGAACAGCTCCCTTCTCTGCAGAAGATAATTCAGGCGGCCCAGGATCAGGGCGCCGGTTTCAAACAAAGCGAGATATTCCTTCTGGCGGAAAAAACGGATGATGGGAGAATGCGGGTCGAGGCGGATAAAACCGGCGGGCATCTTTGTGCCGATCTGGCCGCGGGTGACCGTGACAATAAAACTGTCGCGGTTCTTTTCGTAAAGGAGGATGCCGGCGTGTTCGACTTTGACTTTGCGGACGATCGTCCGCAGGATCATGCGGATGAGGGTATTAGGCTTGCGCACAAGGATCATATTCCTTGCGGCTTCCTCAAGTTCTCTCTTGTAGTTGACCCTCATAGAGTATGGGTTAGGGTTGGAATGCTCTAAAACCTCTTCTTATAATATAACCTAAAGAGGTGCTGTGTGTCCAGTACCGCAAGGGCTCCTCCGAAAGGATCATAAGTAGCAGAACCTAAAGGGGTTATACCTCCTACACCATACAAAAGAATCCATTCCGCGTCATTATTCACCTGATATCTTGTTTCGAAGAAGAAATTATGGTGCCAGCTGTAAACCGACTCCCCTGTGTCATTGAGATACAAAAGATCCAGCCAGCGGGACTGCGTATATTTGAAAATAAACGACAATTTATCCGTGGGCACATAAGCGACCTCAAGCCCGTAATGATTCATATTATCATCAATTTGCCCTGCTGTCTTGTTTTCATTGTAGGCAAAGTCCAAATAAAATTCCAGCTTGTGCGTGGGCCGGAAACTGAAGCCGAACTTATAGATATCAAAGTAGTCATACGGCGGCTGGTCGAAATACTGCTGGCTGTAGAGAAAAGGGATCGGCTCCCGGTAAACCTTGCCGTCTTCGGTGACCGTTGTGAAACTTGAACTGTTGAAAAGGCCGCGCGGATAATTGTCGGTGGCGACCGTCTGATCGTTGGTGTGTTCATAGACCGCGCTGTAAGAAAACCAGTCCGTAAGCCGGTATTCAAATCCCAAAGAAAACGTGGACAGAGACGGGTCCTGGTCGGCGGGGATCGCTGTATTGACGAGGTTCTGGTCCAGGTCTTCGTTGAACACGAACGGGTCCACACCCGCGTAAGTTTTATGGAGGTTGTGCCGGATGCCTAAAAACCTTGTCATCAGCCTGTCCGTCATGGGATATTCCACCTCAAGCCTGGCGACATTCTCGATGAAGGCGCCTGTCTGGGAATGATGGACATTCCTGACGTCAAGCAGGGTCTTGAGATAATGCTCGAAAATCTTCTTCTCCCCTTCGATCCTCCAGCTGATGACGGACCGTCCGCTGTCAATGCCGTCGCCGATGCCGAAAACCCGGATATCATCGAATCTCATCGGCTTGGTCAGGCCTGTATAGATATAGAGCGGATGCTTGCGGAAGGAAATATGACGGGACCAGAACTCATCGTCGCGGGTCTGGCTGTAATTGGCCAGCGTCGATTCGAAACCCGTATCCATGCGGGCCAGCCTCATGCGGCTTTTTACGTACCAGGTCTCGTCCTTGCCGCGCTTGATGGCTTCATAATCCTGCTCAAACAGGTCGTCTTTGGGGAACCTGTTGACGAGGGAAACAAAATAGGCCTGTCCCCTCTTTTTGGAAGCGTAGATTTCGTTGGACCTGTCGTAAGACGATTCGGAGGTCGCGACCTGGGCGATCAGCTTGGAACCGACAACAGGCTCGAATTTGGCGTCTATGGAAAAAACGTTATTCAGTCCGTCCAGCTCCTTCTCGTTAAAACCGAAGTGCCCGGCGTGGGTCAAGCCCAGCCCCATGTTATACAAAAGGTCGTAATCCAGGCGGGTGGCCAAAGCATATGTCTGAAAATCCCCGTAATCCGCCCAAAGGTTCCTGGGGCTGGCAAACGTGGATTTCAGGCTTCCGTCCACGCCTTCATACGCGAATGAAAATCCGCGCAAAGACGTCAGCCTCACGCCGTCGCTGTCCCTGGTGAAGAAAGCCAGGGAGTCGTCCCATTCGCCCTTGGTAAAATCGTTAGGCGTCGCGCCCGTGTTGAGCGTTCCCGGCTTCCAGTCGGCAAGCCACGGGCTTTCCTCCCACCACGTGTGGTGATTGGAAACTCCCAGGGGATCGCCGCTGCTCAAAGCCTGGTCCTGATAGGCAATGGGGAAAAACCGGATTTTCAGGTCTTCGACTCTGTAATCCACCCAGAATTCCCTCAAGGGCATGAACGACCGCTCGATGTCCTGGGAAGGGATATTGAAGATATTGCCGAAGGTGGAACTAACCGAAGCAGGCGACGTCTTGCCGTCTATCACCTTGATCTCAGGCGTAGCAATGGCGTCGCCGTTTTGAAGGGTATTAAACGCCTCGTTGATGGTCCTGCCCGTATTCGACCAGTATTTCAGTTCCAGTTCGACCGAATCGCCGCCCTCTCCGGCCACAGTGAAGGTCTCCGTTTTGCCGGTAAAACTCCAGGGATCGACCGTCAGATTCGCGTGCGCGGAAAATTCCCCGTCTCCGGCCCTCAAAGGAACGGTGTCGGCGATCACCCTTAACCTGTCATAAATCGCCGGGTCAAACGTGTTGTAGCGGCTGTCGCTCCAGAGGATCCTCCAGTTGCGTTCATTCAGGTCGGCGTTCGCCTCTTTCCAGATCAATTCATCGGGTGAGTGGACGCCCGCGGAAACCTGGTAATCGCCTTTGATATCCACGTATTTGGAAATCCCCTCGGCCCCTGTCCTTACAGGCGCGGGCCTGGCGGGCTTATCCATTTTCCGATAAATGGCAGGGTCAACCTCCGAATCCCTGGATGATATCGATTCCAGTTCCTGCCGGATGACATCCTCGCGGCTGGGCCTCATATTCGACGGCGTGGCTTCAAAATCATCCAGGCTCTGGCTGATGACTTCGTCCTTGGCCATCTCCGACTGGTTCTCGATCTTGAGTTTCTCAAGATAAAACCTGGCCTCGGCGTCCCTGGGATCAGCCAGAACGGCCTTGTTCAACTCATGCAGGGCTTCCTGATAACTTCCCTGGTGATAATATTTGAGGGCGATTTCTGTCAGGTATTGCGACGGGGAAACGGCAAACGCGGCTTGCGGAGGGACGGCAAGTGATATAACAACAACCAAAAGCAGGATTTTTTTCAGATAAAGCGACATAACTTTTCAGCGTATGGCGGCAATCCTCTGCAGGACTTCCTTTTCAAGTTCGTTCAACAAAAGCGGTTTATGAATGCAGGAAAGGACATTGAGGCCGTCGAGTTTCTTGAGGATTTGAGGGTCTTCCACCCCTGTAACCATGACAACGCGCGCCTGATTACCCGCTTCGCGCATCCTTCTTAACGTCTCGATCCCGTCAATCCCGCCCATGCGGATATCCAAAAGGATGAGGTCAGGGATGGACTGTTCCATCAGTCCCAGGGCCTCTTCCCCGCTCTGAGCGGTCACAACATCAATCTTGCGCCTTTTGAAATAACTTTTAAGGTATTCCCTGACATCCGCCTCGTCGTCGACGATCATCAATTTCGGCACAAAATCATCCTTTGTCCTGGCAGTTTCGGGTAGGTTATGAAGATGTATTATAGCGGAGGGATTTGAGGTAAGTCAAGCACTTTGAAGCATTTACTGCTTTCCAAAATTCATTTAGGACTTTCTAAAGCCTTTGAAAAAGAACCACCTGTAAGCCGATCCAATAGCGCTGTGACTTCTTCAACCCTAATCTGGATTTTTTTCTGATTTTGCGAATCTCCTGCTAACTCGGTCAAAAGCCTTTTTCGCTCAAAATATAGCTGCGTTGCTTCTGCCAAAACATCATTTCTCATTTGAACATTTAACCTTGATCGCGAATCTATGCTTGTCTGATCGCTGGAATACACAAGATCCGCCAAATCCCAAGACACATTCACCTGCCAATCATTAGGGCCGACTGAAAAAATCCCGTTATATGTCCCATAAACATTATTTCCGTAACTAAAAGATAAATCGGGCATGATGGCTTTCATATGAGACTGATGCCTCCATGTCTCTATTTTGTTATTGCTGACATCGCAATAGGCAATCACCATCCTTTGCACCTCCTGAATATTCGGCTCTTCGTTAGTCAGGATGATAGAATTTTCCTTTAATGTTTGTTTGTTAGAGCCTAAAGAAAAGGAATATAGATCAGAAGCTGTAAGAACAAAGATACTATTTTCAATCAAATCTAAACTCTTACAGTCAAATAACGGAAACAGAAGGCCCCAGCTATCATCCTTAAAAAGAAATACCCCTGTTTTTGTCACCGCAATTATCTCCCCCGTTCCACTTATCTTCAAATCCCTGATACTCCTTGAATTCAATCCAAATGATGACATCTTGCTCCAGGAAAAACCGTAATCGTAACTAACGAAAATACCTGTTGGCGCCGTGACGAATACGGCAGAAAAATCTTTTGGCAGTGCAATAACATGGATCCCCTCTCCCGGCTCCTCTTCTTCGGTTCCGCTTTCTTCGTCCTGATATTCATTTTCGCTCGTAAAGGATAATCTTCTTTCCCATGTTCTGCCCTCGTTATTCGAACAATAGACGCCCTGCATTCCAGCCGCGAATATTCTCCAACCTGCAGCCTGAATATAATCCACACGTTCAGCTTCCAATCCCAAAGAACATTTGATCCATCTTCCACCCTTCAGAGATCTCTTAAAAAGACCCCCTTTAGTGGCTACAAAAATATTTTCATCACTGGCCGCAATTCCATAACAATCATTTTCAGCATCAAGACTGCTTGAATATATCTTCTTTGCACGCTTCTCCAGCAGATGGATTTCAAAAAGTCCTTTTGAAGTAGCTGCATATCCCTTGTTATAGGGATAGAGGAAAATGATTTGTCGAACTTTACTTTCAGCTTGCAGGTCCGGAATAGAAATCTTTTCCCATGCCTTCCCGGAAGCTAAGTCTTTCCAGAAAATCCCCCCCACCTCTCCCAACCATGCTTGCTTTCCCTTTCCATTGAAAATATGAATAGCCATCTTCGTCTTCCCATCAAGCCCGCTGCTGACGATTTTTTCCAAAGTAGCGGAAAAAGACATAGATGCCGATGAAAAAAGAAACACAATATATGAGGCGATTTTGAAGAATAAAATTTTCTTACTCATAAATATCCCTTTTTTATGAACCACCACAAAGCTATAGGTTCCTATTTTTTCGAATTCCACGTAGGCGACTGCCCGAATGCCCTGTTCATCTTCGCCTTAATCAGACGTGACATTCGGGGCGCAACTTAAACCTCGTAGTTTTGTTCTCAACTCATCCAACTCATTGACAATCTTTTCAAATTCCGGATAGTTCCTTTTGTTAACAGGAGTCATAAAATGTTTTTTCAGCTTGACGCACAGACATTTTTTTTGCCTCTGTAATTTCTTCATGCTATCTTTTTCTGCCTTTTGCCGTTTCAAGACAACCTCCCTTTCTCTTTTTCTCAAGATCTTCGCCCCGGCCCACCAAAAGGCAGACAAGGAATTCCGACATTAGATTAAACTATTCTTCGACCTTTTCATAAGCCGCTAGAACAGCAGAAACAATTTTTTGCTTTGTCTCCTTAGTCAAAGCCCGTACAGTTTCATACCATTGGCTGTTATTCCCCTTTAACCTAGGCATAGAAATAAATAAACCATTCTTGCCATTCAAAATTCGAAGTCCTTTAATCAAAAGGATGCCGTTGATCTCAATATCGGCAAATGCCTTCATATTTTTTTCGGCATTTCCAAGTTTGTGCATCCTATTTACTTTGATTTCGATGCTCATTTTCTCCCCCTCCATTTTTCAATCCTCCTTGCCCGTTTTTGAAGGCTTTTACAATCAAATGTCTGCCGTATAACAATTCCGGCATTAACAATATTCTATTTATCCGCGTATAATCAACACCCCCCTTTCTGGCTGACCTTTTGGCTTTTAATTTCAATTGAAACCAAATAACTGCTAGGAGAAAAAATAATCCCCAGCCCTCCTTTTTGCTGGTTTTAATCTCGACAATCGTAAAACCACTGTCATTTAATAAAAATTCGAGTTCATGATAGCGCATCGGCATGATATGAACCTGCGAGACGTCAATGCCTTCCCTGGCATTATGAAGAACATGATCTAAAGACGGTTCCCTGAAATATTCATATGTTCCTTCAGTCAAAAACCGAATCCTTGATTTTAGATTTAGTATATTCGGTGTGGACAATATGAGCTTTCCTTCAGGTTTTAATAGATCCCTCATTATTTTCATGAAACGATGAGGCTCTTTTAAATGCTCGATGACTTCGGCTAAAAGGATAAAATCAAAGCAATCTTTCTCGAAAGGCAAGGACCCCTCATCCCAAAGTCTTACAAACTTAATTTGTCTGGTATACTTAAAGCCTGCACAAACATCGGCGGCCGTAACATCAAAACCCATTCGATGCAGTTCAAGGGAATAGTCGCCTGTGGCGCAACCCAGATCAAGCACCTTCCCAGGCCGCTCGTGGGTGAAAATCTTTATAACCGCTTTTAGCAATACGTTCTCTTTTGTTTTACCCATGTCTACTCTTTAAAAACGTTCAAAAATCTAAGGTTATTCCAAAGCCAACATAACAATCCTTACATAACAGGAATTCAAAGCATCTGTATCTTCACCTGAAGAATTCCATGTCCTGAGAAGAAAGCCTTTGCCTCTCAAGACTACCTGTGTATTGGTAAGAGACACTATATTTATCCCTCTATGCGAATTTGCCGAATCAAAATGCTGGTATAAAGGCATGATTGAAACGGTCCCGCTCCCGTTACTTGTATTTGACCCATAAACCGTAATCAATGCTTTTGTCGTTCCTAAATTATGTGTTTTGGTATAGGCAATATTGGTGCTTATCGAAAACCACCCGCTGTCATAAATTTTAAGAGCCGTAGCCGGAAGTTTGGCATTAGTATCAAGCTTAACGGCCCTATTTGCCGTTGGCGCGACAGTAATATCCGCGGAGGAGACAAACTCATCTTTCGTCCTGCCCGAAAATTTGAGCGAATCATCCGCCATTTCCGCATGAATAGCGTAACCCGCGCTAGTTATGCTTTGACGAGGACTCATTGTTTCTTCACCGACTTTTATTTCCAGATAATACGGCTTATCAAAGGCAAGCCCCAGTGCTGCGATTGATCCCAAAAGGATATTGAAGACACCCTTCTGCACAATGACTCCTACATGCGCCTCCTGCCATAGAAGATTCCCGGCATTTTGCGCATCATAAATCCTGAATGTAATGTCCTTTGCTCCTTCAAACGGAATGCCCTCCTGACTTGCCAATTTTCCCTGATAATTAATCAACCTCGGCACTGCTGCTGATACAGCACTTTGGCTCGCTATCAACAGCCAAAAGCAAATACAAAAACGCAAATCAGATCTTTTCATCTTTTACCTCCCACCTTTCATTATTCCAATTCCAACTATTTTTTAATTCCATATATGGAACAAAATTGGGAAAAAAATTTTTTTTTTTTTTAAACCCCTTCCCCTGAGCAGCCTTTGAAAAACTTAAACAAGAACAACACTCCTGTATATCTTCTGATGCGATTTGCAACTACCGTCTCCCCTCTTCAGCCAGTATTTAAAATTAAAACTCATAAAAATAAAAAACCAACTTGATACTCAAAAAAAGAGATAGGTCGCCTTCAGTTTGCCAAAATTTTTTTACATTTCAAAGCCTGCTCCCTTTATTTCAACGTTCTTTTGAGAAAAAGCGATGCTATTTAATCAATACTATCTTTTTAATCAAAAAAATAACAATAATGACACAATATAAAATAACAGGCATATTAACAATTGCCCCCATCATAAAAAAGGGATCGGGAAAATATCTAATTAATCCCTTAATGATCAAGATATCAAAGAGTAAATAAGTATAAAATAGAAATACCAGTACATAAAACAGAGTGCTGACAATAAGTATGCGGCGATTTTTCTTTTTAACAAAGAAACAAACGGGTATATTTATTAGCCCTATTAGCGTCAAATAGAAAAACCCACCTACGCTCAGACCAATAAATATACAATAGATAGTGAATATTATTTGCGCAATGATGTAAAAAAAACTTTTCATATCCTACCTGGACCTCCCGCCAGAGACTGATCCAAAAAACATTTCAGCACCCTTTTTATACCATCTTGCCCAATAAGGCCTTCTTGCAGGTGGATTCCATCTCAAAGGATCGCCAGGCAAAGAAAGTAAATCATCGTAAAGCTTACTATCGCATCCTGCTCGCAGCATTCTTTTTTCTAAAGGAATCTGAGATTTCTCAATGCCATAACAACAAAAATCATGCTCTTTAAAATAACCATCCATTTGATCAATCGTCAACGCATTGGGGCCAATTTGTCCTGGTTGGATCTGAGTTCCGCCGCTCCAATCTATTCCACCCCAATTTCCATAACGAGGACACCAAGAAAAACCTTCGCTTGCTTTTCTAATGATATATCCAGAAGTTGAACTTACTATGGATCTGACTGCACCACCCACTAGTGCACCTACTTGAACTGCTGCGCTTCCTATGGCAGATACGGTACCAGCAACACCTGCCATAACCGCATCCTTAGTTACTTCCCAAGCGGCGCCGATTGCCATCGAAGCATTGGAGGTAACGGTAATTGTCCCTAAATCAATCGCGGCTTCCTCAGCAAAACCCAATGCCAAAGAACTACCACTAATAGCAACTTGTGTGCTGGCCGCTTTCATAACAGCACCGGCAAAACTTGCTAACCCTGCGACTGCCGATGAATAGCCCGAATATTGAGAAATCTGGAAAAATGTGCTGGCTAAATTAGCATTTCCAGCCGCGTATGCAATACCGCCCGCTATGGCTGTCCCTATCGAAACTACAGCAGCAGCTTTTGCAGCAAAAATTAACGCTGCAAACCACCAAAAGTGACCGGTTGGATCAATGTAGTTTACCGGATTATTGCGGCAATAGGAGTAACGGTTCAAACTTTGGGAATCATGAGGCGCCTGAACAATGGTATCAGGTGTAACAAACCTAGCTATGTCAGGATCATAATATCTTGCTCCGTAGAAATAAAGGCCTGTCTGATCCAACTCTTTTCCATTGAATAAATAATTGGATGCAGAAAACAGAAGAACTTCAGAGACTGCGATTGAACCATAAGGCGTATACTCATAGTGAGCCGCTTGATTACCATTCTCATCTGTAATTATGCTGGATGATCCCAGATGGTCGGAATGATAGTAATTTATTGAGTGCTTTGAGTTTGTTGTATTGACAGAACAAATCTTCTGCATTCCGGCAAAGATATGCTTAATTTGCGTAATCTGGTTTCCAGAATCTGTGAAATCGTTATTTATTTCAAAGATCGACCCGACATAAACAGTATCTTGGGTTTGTTGAGTTATGGAGTTCGTTGAATTCTTCCTGACTCTTCCGCCGCCTCCATCATATACGAAAGTTGTTACAGCAGAAGGTTGCAATATTTTAATTATACGATTTTCAACATCATACTCCAGGATTTTATTTTTTCCTGATACCATATTACCATTAGCGTCATATTGATAACTATATCCTGCAGCAGAAGTCAAAGCGTGCGGCCCGACATTAAAACCATAACTCATCATCCCCAAATCGGATTTATAAGTTATGTTTCCAATAGGATCGTATTGATAATAGATAGTAACATTGCCACCGCGAGGATCAGGCGTGTTTTGCGCTTCAATGAGACGATCCATATCATCATAAATATAAGAACGAACGTTGCTGCGCAGATTATCGGATAAGGTAGTCATATTGCCGTTTTTGTCAAAGACATAGTTCATATTTTGCAAAACTAAGGCAGAGGTTGAGGTCAATATTTGGGTAAGGCGTAAATCCTGACCATAAGAATAACGTGTTGTTACATTATTGCCGTATGTGATGGTCTTCATCTGACCCTGAGCGTTATAGTCTATTGAATTAACGTAGTTCGTTGAGTCTGTCGAGTTATATATTTTATCCAGAAAGCCTGAGTTGGAATCATAAGAATAGTTAACAGCTTCGCCATCAGGATAAACCAGTTTGCTCAATCGATCGTAAACATCGTATTCTCTCTGGACCTGATATACCTGACCAGAGACTGTTTTGATGGATTTTATTTCACGCCCCGACTTGTCATAAAAGAATTCAGTCGAGCCTGAATCATCCATGATCTTTGAAAGACGACCAAAGCAATTTTCCTTGCCAACCTCGTCATAAAAGTATTCCACCAACCCATGCATGGATGATGCGACTGATTTTTTAATCAATCTATTCAATTCATCATACTCAAAATTCAGAATCCCGCCGTTTGCGTCAATTTGTTTTGTCAGGTTACCCAAAAGATCGTATTCATATAACCAAATCCCCATGTCAGGATCATCAATCTTTATTTTGCGCCCCTCTGAATCGTACCAAATCTCCGAGATATTGCCCGCCGCATCTGTTACTTTTAACAAATTATTTTGTATATCGTAAAAATAGTCAGTCTTATAGACCCCTCCCTTTGCAAATTCTGAAACCTTCGTAATATTGCCATAGACATCCTTTAATAACCCCTTTTTTCGCCCCATCGGATCAATGCTTTCTGTATAAAGGGGTGAAATATAAACTAACTCGCTTACAGTGTCTTTTGCGATTCCTGAAAAATCTAATATTGTTTTCCTTACGCGCCCCAACGTATCATATTCGTATCGCGTATAGGAAACCAGAGCCTCGTCCTCATCTATGTAATGAGCTACTGATTCCCTGTCAACCTGTCCTCTGTTATTGTAATAAATCTCACTCGATACCTGACGGCTGTTTGGCCCGTCTTCGCCGCTCGAAACCACCTTGTATTTCCTGCCCAATCCGTCTATATATTCTGCTTTTTCAAGGTTCCCTTGACGGGAAATTTTCGTATTGAAATCCGGATAATAGAATTTCATCGTAGTTTCGCCATAGGCATTCAAAGTTGAAATTAACCTGCCAAGAGAGTCATAGAAGGTTTTGACCGAATTGCCATTGGGATCAACGGTCTCTATCAATAGGCCCGACTTAGTATCATAAAAATAATCTACATTGTGGCCAAAACTATTAGTGGTTTTCGAAGGAAAAGTGTTGAAAACGGACTCATATTCGGTGGTAGTGGAAATATTCTTCGCATTTACGCCAGATATAAGGTTTCCGAAGTTGTCATAAGCGCTTGCCGAAACAACTGTTTTTGTTTCTCCGGTAAGCGGATTATAAATAGGAACGATTGTTTTAATGAGGTTTCCTTTTGCATCATACTCAAAATTCTTTTTTTTAATAACAACGCCATTTTTATCTTTCAATCGAATTTCAATGGGCCGGCAAAATCCATTTTCATAAGCAAGCGCGTAAACGATTTGTGTCGATTTTTCATCCCCCTTGTATGCGAGATCCCCTATGTTTTTTGTTTCAAGCACATTTCCTATTGAATCATATACCATTTCATTAGCAATTGACAGATACGAATCATTCTCCTCCCATACGGTTGTTTCCTGCCTCACTAAAGCCGGGAAGCCCAAGACTCGATCGGCGGGTCCGGCTTTACGTACTTCATAAATATTAACGTTGCAGCTGACCAACCTGCCCTTGCCGCCCGTGGTAAGCGAGGAACCATCATAGGCAAGAGTTTTCTCAATCTGCCCTTTCAAGGCCCCATCCTGACCCGGTTTACCCTGATAAAAATATGTTTCTGTGGAATTGCCTGTAATAGGGTCTAAAGCTTTAATTTTACCAAACCCCCTGAATTCTCGATCAAAGGCATCATAATATCCGTCAGAAAAAGTAAATTGCTGAATATAAACCTCTGGAGAAGCATCTATGGGCAAGGTATCAACCAACTTAATTTCCGAGGCCACATTAACGGGAAACGGCAGGCCTGGATTATCTGTAACAGAAGCATGGGAATAAATGATTTCCGTCCTTCCTCCTGTGCCGTTATCAATACTATTGAGAAGATCAACGGTCTCTGCATTGGATATCTCAGTCTTCCAGCGTAATATCCCGGATAGTTCATGATCATAAGCTGCGCTGTCCATTATTCCGTCGCCGTTAAAATCCCCTGTTGTTATGAATTCATCACTGCTTGCCCCAAAATACCGCCAAAAATCTTTTTCGATAAAGCCTGCTTCCGATGAGACAGCGTAATGCCATTCAAGCGCTGACCTATCCCAGTAACCAATATCCAAAAGTCCGTCGTTATTATAATCTCCTGGCACAGGCTCCTCTCCCGTGCCGAAGCCGGATATCCATACTCGACCATCAACAAATACTCTACCATTAGACAAAGCTACTTTATACTCTCCTGCAGTTTTATTGACGAGACAGATGTCGGTCAGGGAGTCTCCGTTAAAATCCCCGGTTACAACAGAATAACCTGTGCCAAAACCCGTGAGCCAGGAAAAAAAAGGATTAAAACCTGTACCGTTACCCAGAGCCACCCTTGCCTCTCCCGTATCTTTATTGTATAGACCAAAGTCAGAATATCTATCGCCGTTAAAATTGCCTGAGAAAGCCAGCCATCCGGAAGGATTCTCGGAAAAATCAAGCCATATCGCCGGCGTTGAAAAATTATCTCCGGAAGATAAGGCTATCCTGAGCACGCCGGTTGATTTATCATATAAACCCGCGTCTGTCTTTGCGTCCCCGTTAAAATCTCCTGCTACAGGCGAAATGTCCAGGCTTGTTGCTTGCGCCTGAAGCCAATCGACAGCACCTCTGAAAACTCCACGTTCGGATAAACTGACTTCCCATAAACCCGTTGCTCCGTTATATAGCCCTATATCTCCCAATGCATCTCCATTAAAATCCCCCATGATGGGAAAGATAAGATTGGAGGAAACATTTGGATCAACGACATCTATTCCTGCAGAACTCTCGGATTTTAAACCAAAGGCATCGGTAATCATAACGGAAATCACATGGTCGCCTGAGGTGGAGAAAGAAGTTGATGTTTCATATATGCCCGCCAGATTGCCGGAAGCCAGTTCCTGTCCATCCTTTTTTAAAACAAAAATCATGCTATCCGAATCAGGATCAGTGCCGGAGATATGAATTATCACATCAGTTTCCTTATCTACCGTATATTGACTCAACAAGATAGAAATCTCAGGCGGCCTGTTAAAGTTATTGACGACAATTCGGCCCTCGCCTGTAACTGTATCTATACCGTCAGATACAGTAATAGAATAAGGGTAGATGCCTGCATCGTTAAAATATGTCTGCCATCTTCCGTTAGAATCCAAGGGAGAGGAGAAATAGAATGTCATTGCGTCTCCATCCGCGTCTGATGCTTGGGGGACAACTAAGACAAGCTGGCCTTCGGAAACAGTTATATCGTCAAGCGGAAACAATGACGGTGCCCGGTTTACATTTTTAACGCTGATCTTGAAATTCTGGGATGCTATAAGGCCGCTGGCATCCGTGGCACTGACTTTAACATTGTAAATTCCCGCATCATCGAAATCAGTCTGCCACCGGCCTTCAGCATTGAGCGGTGCGCTAAAAGAATAAGCTATTTCATCATTATCAAGATCTGTAGCGACCGCAGAAACAACAACCTCATCACCCTCATCAACTACAATATCCGCAAGAAAACTTAATACAGGAGAATTATCCATCCCTTCAACCTGTAATGAAATTTCATTGCCTAAGACATAATTCCCTTGCTCATCCTGCGCCTTAAATTTAATCGTCTCAGTCCCAAACCAACCTTGAGGCTGGGAAAAACTGACCAAATGGGTCTGCGGCTCTATCGCCACATTGATCTTCTGATTTCCCGTAACAGAATAATTCAATGTATATCCGTCCAGACTCGAGAAATAATCATCAAGATCGAATGCGCCCGTTTTGGTCGCATTTTCCTGCCAGCTCTGATTAGGAACAATCCCAATCAAACTTGGAGGATCCGACTTAATTGTAGGAATATAACCGCCTTCCAAGAAAAAGCTTGAACTCTGGCTCTTTCCAACACATGACTCTCCCAAACTATCCTGACTTATTTTGAAATACACACCTGCCCGGCTTTCTCCTGCTTGGGCAATCGTTGCGCCCGGCATCATGATTGTAGTGCCCGTCATACTGAACGCCCTGGCATCCCTGATGCCCGCAAAAGCTATAAAATGGACGCAAATCAAAATGAATGAACTTACTTTTCGCATAACAAACTCTTTTTTATACATTCAAGCGCATAAAGAACGAGTTAATTTTTTTGATAATCAAATTTTTGGGCAGGAAAGCAGTTACCATCAGAGGCACATTGTTTAAAGGATGCAAGGAGCGAACGGTTCGTATCCTTGCTTTCCCTATATTCCAAAGAATATTTCCATACTAATTGGCCGTCGCATTTAGTCTGTATTTCCTTTAAACGTTTTTTTACAGAAATTCTTGAACCGCTAATAAGGCTTGAAAATTCATCCCTCCTATCTTCCAGAATAAAATCAATACTATTTTTCCCAACGACCCCCGCCTCCTCATTACCCGTATAAGTTATCCGTTTGAGATAGACCTTGCCTCCATCTTTAATATGTTCATAAACAATTGAGTTGCTGTTCGTGTCTCTAAACTTTGTCAGATGCCAACTAAATGTACCTGAAAAGCCGTTTTCCTTGCTGTCGGGTGTTTGGCCGAATATTAGTGAACTTCCATCCTTTGTCACTGCTCTCCAACTGTCATCACTTTCCTTATAAAATCGAGTAAACGCAGACTCGACTTTTGCCTGATACAAATTATCGACAAGATGCACTAATTCAGTTGCTCCGGAATCCGTCATAAAATAGAAGGTGTCCTTCAGATCATCATAAGAAGGTATGCCAAGTCGCGTTGACCTGACAATAAAACCCATTTTAAGGTCAAACCCCATTCCAAGCCATGAATTAGGATTTAAGGAACGATAAGTAATTGTCAGGGCAGGCTGCATACCCTTTCTTCCCGGAGAAATAGTTAGCGGTATGCCATGGCTAAAAGCGCCCGTCAAAAGATCCGGCAGAGGAACCTTGACACCTCCCCCTATTGACTCACCTTGAGATACAAGATTTATTAAAGCTGCATAGGTTGAAAAATGTTCTATGAAAAACATCGCGCTTAAGCCATCTGCGGAAATCTCGGAAAGGATTCCGGTCGATTTAATGCATCCGGCAACGCTGTCATATAATCCCAATTCCACGGGCGTCCCTGGAATACTGGCCTGATTCAACTGATAGATAAGTTGGACGGGCCTGGCAAAAACCAAACCGTATGGCTTGCATTCCACCACATTTAACAAAAGTTTTTGGCTTGGGATAGCGTCTTTCATTGCTTGAGAATCAACAGCAATAATCTCAATACCCCGAAACGATGCCAGGGCACCGACCGGAATGATAAGCTTAGTTTTACCATCTGAAGAAATTACTTCCCCTCCGGCAGGGCCTATTATGGTCCCGGTCTCAACCATCGTGCATGTGCCTTTTTTTGTCCATCCAGCCTTTAGCCCGCTGGCATCTTTCATATATAGGTATATATACTTTGCTCCCAGAAAGGCCTGCTTAAATTCAATAGACCATGCCACAATAAGTTTTGTACCACTGCCTGTAATCTTTGTCCTTAAACAATCAAGTTTCACATAAGAATTTTCAAGAATCCTGTCTGTCCCAAGAATAATCCCGCCAATCCATGAGGTATTGCCGTCATCGCGTAAATAAAGCTTATTCGTGCTTCTTTCATAGTAAGCATAAAAGGATTTGCTTTTATTTGTGGATGAATTGATATGAATATACGCATATCTTATATCCTTCCATCCGTCTGCGTCATTATAGTGCGCTGTGAATATCACCGGACTTTGTACGGAAATTATGGTATTAGCAGGCGAAACCATCCCTAATGTCGGCGCTGAAGCAAAGGCCAATGTTGCTGGTAAAAAAAATATAATCAATAGCGGAATTATATTTCTCACGATCCATCTCCTCGTTTTTAGCCAGGCAAAAATGTTATATGTTCCATTTATGAGAATATCATATGTTCCATTATTGTCAACATATATTTTTCCATTTATGGAATATTTTGTGTATCATTTTTAAAATCAAAGGCTTACAATTTATTATATTTTTAGTAAATAAGCAGTTTCACAACATACATTGATTTATATTTGACTTTTTGTTCCATTTATGATACGTTTTTGTAAGGCTTCTAAATCAAATCCAGAAAATTAGTCAAGTTAAAACACAGTCGGTAGGCTAAATATCCATAGGTGAAAATATGAAACTGGGTGAAAAATTAAAGAACCTTCGTAAACAGAAAGACCTGACCTTAGACAAGCTTGCAGAACTTTCAGGCGTAGCTAAAGCTACCTTAAGTCGCATTGAAAATGGAGTTACTACTGGTAATCTCAACACTCATTTGAAAATCTGTGAAACTTTGGGAGTAAACCTAGGAGAGCTATACAAAGGACTGGAACATGCAGAGGATAAGGTGGTGTCCTTTGATGAAAAGACTATCAAGGAAGCAGAGGTCTTCAGCTATGATGAAAAGGTCTCTTCCATCATACTAGCCAAACAAACCGGAAAGAAAAAAATGCTGCCGCAGCTACTGATTATAGAACCCGGGAGAGGCACAACTATTGAGGAAAGCCAGCCCGGAACCGATAAATTTATTTATTGTCTAGAAGGCGAGGTGGAATTAAAAATTGCGGGTAATGCTTATGCTGTTAAAAAAAATGGTAGTAGTTATTTTGACGCTTCATTACCTCATTCTATTAAAAATATAGGACAAAAATCAGCCAAGCTTATCGTAGTTGTAAGCCCTGTAACTTTATAAATCAGAAGCTGTTCTTCAAGATGGAGGAAAAATGCCCTTTAAAAACCGAATTCTTATTTGTGATGATGAGGAAGGAGTCAGGGAATCTTTAAGATTAATCCTTGAAAAGGACTACAATCTTATTTTTGCAAATAGTGGTGAGATGTGCTTAGAAATGCTGCAGTGCGAGAAAGAAATTAATCTAGTACTAATAGATATAAAAATGCCAAAAATAAATGGGATCGAAGTCATGCGTGAAATTAAAAAAACTTACCCAGGCTTGCCTATTATAGTAGTAACAGGATACAAAAGTTCAGAAATTGCACAAGAAGCTACTGAGGCTGGTGCATGTGAATATATCGTGAAACCATTTGACTCAAAAGAATTAATAAAATGCATTAACATTCACATCATATAACATTATGAATCTTTTGCTATTTTCAAGTATTATTCTTAGCATTGTAATATTATTTTTAATAATTATTTTCTATAAATTTCGAAAAGATGAATCTCATTCTTTTATGATACTATTTAACTTAGCAATATTATGTTGGGCAATAGGGGCAACATTAATAAGCGTCGAAGCAAACCCATTTATCTCACTATTTTTGTGGAGAATCTCTTGCTCAGCCGTGACATTTATATCAGTTTTTTTTCTACATACAATATATCTTATTACAAAATCGTTTTCAAAAAAATTACTGATTTTTGCTTATTTCCAAGCCATATTTTATACTTATTATATTCTATTTAGCGATCAAATAATTGGCCCACCAATGAAAAATATTTATTCAGGTTTTTTTACTGTTACAGTTGGAGGAATGTATGTTTTTTGGTTTATTTCATGGCTTATAATTACCATCTTGGCTCATTTTTTATTATTTAAAACTTACTTGGCAAAAAAAAGATCTAATAAGGATTTAATAATTTTATTTGTAAGCTATGCGCCGGGATTCACTTGCGCTACCCTGAATTTTTTGAATCCCTTTAATTTTTCTATTTTTCAAATAGGCAATCTTGGAATTGCCTTATATTGTTTGTTAGTTACTTATTTTATCTTCAAAGAAAAAACGCTTGGTCTTGAGATAGCATACAAAAAGGGGCTTTTCTATTCTTTATTAGTAGCAATTTTAATGGGAATATATCTTTTACTGGTAATGATTCTTGAATGGATGTTTAAAGGAATTCTAGGGTATAAATCTATATCAATTAGCTTGCTCTATGCTTTCCTCATTGCGATTCTTTTTAATCCAATTCGTGAAAAAGTTCAGCATATAATTGATAAACTTTTTTTAAGAAAATCAGCGCAAGAAATTTCAAACGAAAATTTTTTATTAAGACAAGAAATTGAAAGAGCTGATCGTTTAAAAGCCGTAAGCACCCTTGCACTTGGCCTCGCACATGAGATTAAAAATCCGCTAACTACTTTAAAAACTTTTACCGAATTCTTGCCTCTCAAATATACTGATGAAAATTTCATTAAAAAATTTTCCGTGATTATCCCTAGAGAAGTCGACAGAATAAATCATATCGTTCACCAGCTTTTGGACTTCTCAAAACCGACCCCTCCGATTCTTAAATCAGTCAATATTTGTGAAACAATTGAGGACATCCTTAATCTAATGAGCAATGATTTTCTTAAAAGAAAAATTAATTTAATTGTTCAATATGAGGATACTGATTTAGTTGCTAAAATCGATGTTTTCCAAATAAAACAAGTTCTTTTTAATATTCTTCTAAATGCAATGGATTCAATGAATAAAGGAGGAAAAATTTTTATTTTTACAAAAATGGCTGCAATTGAAAGACTGCAGATTATCATAAAAGATGAAGGATGCGGAATTGCTAAAGAAAATCTAAAAAATATCTTTGATCCATTCTTTTCTACAAAAGACGAAGGAACAGGCCTTGGTCTAGCTATTTCCCATCAAATAATCAATAATCACAATGGAACTATCGAAATTCAAAGCGAGGTTAAAAAAGGCAGCAAGGCAATCATTGAACTTCCTCTTTACAAGAAATAATGGGAAGACTTATGGTAAAAACTGTGCCTTCTTGATAGACTGTATCGACTGTAATTTTTCCCTTATGCGCTGCAATAATTTTTTCTATTACATAAAGACCTAATCCTGTCCCTTTCTTTGCTGTCGCTTTTGTTGTAAAAAAAGGCGTAAATAATTTTTTCTTATTCTGTTGATTCACGCCCATCCCGTTATCTTTTACCTTTATATTGAGAAAATCATTACTGCTAAAAGTAGAAATTTCAATCCTCCCCCTATAGTTCTTCCCATTTAATAAATCATAACGCTCTCTTATTGCATCGTATGCATTATCAATCAAATTAAAAAAAACTTCCTGCAATTGTGCAGAATTAGCAAAGCAAAAACAATTCTTAGTAATATTAGAAATGAAATCTATTTCGCTTAATTTAATTTTATATCCTACCATTTCCTTAGTCTTAGTTAACACCTCTTCAAAATCTACCCGCTCAAACGTTCCTTGCCCAGGACTTGAATACTTTAGCAGCCCCTTAACCACTTCTCCTCCCTGCAAAACGTTTGCCTGAATTTTTTCTAAGGATGTTTGTATCTCTTTAAAAACATTGCGAGTGAGCTCATCGCATCTATCTTTATCAAAGGTTTTAATAACATCTATAGAATCTCCTGCGATGAGAGAAAGTGCATGAAATCTATTATTAATTTGATGAGAAAGACCGTCTGCCATAGTGCCAATAGTTGCCATTTTTTCGGCTTTGAAAAGAGACTCTTGAGTTTTTCTGATTTCATTATAAAATTGTGCATTTTCAATAGCCAGAGCAGCCTGATTAGCGAGTACTAAAAAAATAGTAATATCATCTTGTGTAAAAATAGCATCACTTGATTTTTCTCCTAAAACAATAAAACCAATTAATCGATTCTCAACAAAACTAGGAACAACTAGAGCAGCATTTAGCTGAATTAAATTCGCAAGAATGTCGCTTAATGATTTATCATTTGGCATGTCTTTTAGCTTCAAAATATACTCTTCAGTTACTATCGGCTCTCGCCCCTTCATTAACTGTCCTATGATTGGAGCGTGGCATGATATTCTACTTAAAAAATTAGATTTTTTTCCGCGCGAAGCCATCAAAATGTATTCATTATTATCTAAATTAAACAAAAAAATGCCAGCATGCTTAATTTTTACAGATTTTGTAACAACTCTTACTATCAAAGAAAGCAAACGATTCAAATCTTTCACTCGAATCATTCCACTAGAAGCATTTTTAAGGACCGTATGATAATTTCGCTGATGCTTTAAAATTTTATCTTCAGCTTTTTGATCAAAATACAAATAAGCAAAGGGGCCAATGGTTGCCAAAACCGTAGAAGATATCAAGGGAAAAAGCCACCAAATTTCACCAAAATAAGACTTCAAATTACTTTGAGCAATGAAAGCAATCGAAACAGGAAAACCCAAAACAAGAGAATAAACTGCGATAAAAATCCCTGCCTTTGTAAAAATCAAATTCAATTCCATTAGTCTATATTTGGCGATTGCATAACTAATAATCAAACAGAAAAGAACTACAGCTAAGTATCCAAACGGATAAATTTCGATTGAATAATTAGGTAAAAAATCAACCGAAGCAAATGAAAATATCAAAAAAGCGGAAAGAATATATTTAATTTGATTATATTTAAGTCTCGAAAATTCACTCTTTTTAAACAACATGAAATATGAGAGTATGCAATTAGAAGATGTTACCAATAAAAAAAAGATTGAAAGAAAAACTGGATGATATATTCCAGCAACAGGGTAATAGCCCCAGAAAAAATTTTTTAATCCCGAAATGAAAAGATCTCCATCCCATATTAAAACAATCATAAAAATTCCCCAGAAATATATTAACCCTAACAATGCTTTCATAAATCTTAAATTTTCTATATTAAAAAAATATACTGTATAATTAAAAAACGTAATAGCGATAAAGATAACTCCCATATAACCTAATTTAAAAAAATGTAAAGCTTTCTCATAATAAAACTGGCTAACTAAATAGCCTATTCCATAATTTACTAGCCAAAAAAATCCGCTAAAGCAAACAAGACCAAAAGAAATATTGATCTTAGAATTCACTTTACGAGAAATAAGAAAAATAAATAATATTAATAAAAAAAACGATGCTAATAAACAAGGAATATAATAATACATAATCTCTCCAATTTTAATTACTAATAAAATCTGCCAAATCCAAGCCATTTTTTATAGCAGCTTCGAAAATTTCCTCCATTGTTTTAATAGTAATATTCCCCCGCCCAATGGAATAATTTCTAACCTTCTTCTCGAAACCAAGCACTATCGCCTCGGCTAAACAACCATAGATAGAATTCGAAGGAAAAAGAATTTTCCAAATTCTATCGTTGATACTATTAAAACAAGAAAGCTTGGCTAATCCCCCGGAAAAAACAAAAATATTTTTTTTTGGCGGAATGCTAGAAAAAATATTTTTAGGCAAAGAAACATCGCAACAAATACAATTCTCTCGTAAATCATTCAATTCAAACAATGGAATCAAAGAACTAGTTGATGTTAAAACTATGTTTGACAAGTGTAGGTGCTTCTTGAAATTATCATCAAATACCACTTCAGAAGAAGCATTATTCGTCATCTCGCTAATAAATTCATTGTGTTTAAACACATTTCTTGAACATAAAACAAGCTTTTTACATTTATTTTTAAAAAATCTGGCACAAGCCATTCCTATATCGCCAGTACATCCGATAATTAGAATCGTGCTCTCATCTAAAGGAACCCTTCTTATGTTTGCTGCTTTTATAATCCCATTGGCACAAAGAGCAGCAGTTAAGGCATTGCCGCTTGTTATTGCAATTTTTGAAAAATTGATTAACTCTGCCCCCTGATTTCCAAAAATTGATGTAAAGCCGCCCAAGGCAAATAAATCAATCTCTTCCTTTTCTGCTTTTCTAACTGCATTGATCAAAAACTTTAAAATGTAATCCTTACTAAATGTAATGATTTGATCAGGAAAAAGAGGCAACAAAAAAATTTTTAGATTAATATGCGAATCTTTTAGTGAAGATATATTTCTTATATCACATATTTTTTTTACAGGTAAACTAGAATAATATTTTTTATAAAAAGTTAAAGGCAAACCAGCACAGATATTTTTTAATTTTGAAGCTAAGTAGTTATTTAAATACAAATTAGCAAAATTTTCCCTTAATTGAGTAACAGTTAAAGGGTGTAACAAAAAACCGATGTTAATAGGATCATCCACCATTTTTTTTAAAGATTAAACACGCATTGTTGCCGCCAAAAGCACAGGAGTTATTCAAAACTGTACTAGCTGTTATTTTTTTCGCGCTATTAGGAATACAGTCAATATCGCAATCCTCATCAGGGGTTTTATAATTAATCGTTGGCGGCCCTATTTGATCTCTAAGAACAAGGCAACATGCGATTGTTTCCAGGGCTGATGCAGCGCCCATAGTATGCCCTAACATCGACTTAATGGAACAACATGGAATCGTTTTTAATCTATCGCCAAAAATTTTCTTAAACGCGGAGCATTCTACTTTATCATTCTGCCCGGTGCCAGTCCCATGCGCGCTGATGTAATCAATGTCTTCTGCAGTTATAGAAGAATTTGCCAAGGCCTTTTCCACACAACTGGCAACTCCTTCACTTGTAGGCTGTGTCATATGATGGGCATCACAACTCAAGCCATAACCCGACATTTCCGCATAAATTTTTGCCCCTCTATCTTTAGCATGTTCTAGGGATTCAAGGACAACAACGCCAGCCCCCTCACCCAGCATCATACCCTTTCTATTCTTATCAAAAGGCTGACATTTATCAGGAGCCATTGCTAGCAATCTATTAAAACCAGTAAAAGCAATTCTAGACAATGAATCTGAGCCACCAGCAAAAGCTATGTCTAATTCTCTATTCTTTATTAAATCAAAGGCATAACCAAGGGAATAATTACCTCCAGCGCATGCAGTCGGCATTAAAAAATTCCAGCCATTAAAATTAAAACGAATTGCGACATTTATTGAGATCGCATTTGTAGGAAACAAATAAATCGAATTTCTATCAATATTCGTAATGCCATTTTTTAGCCAATTAATGTTTATATTTTCCAGCTCCTGTATTTCACCCATAGTCGTTCCAATGAAAACACCAGCTTCTTGTGTTTCTTTATTATTTAAAAAGGTATCTTGTAAGGCAAGTTTTGTTGCAGCGATGGCTAATTGAGACGCCCGGCCAAGATGTTTAATCTTGCGGCGATCGATGAAATCCTCTGGCTGGAATTTCTTAACTTCTCCCCCTTTATGCACAGGGAAATTTGAGGTGTCGAAAGACTCGATTTCAGAAATGCCGGATTTTCCGGCGATGAGGTTTTTCCAGAATTCTTCGACACCGATGCCGATGGAAGACACAACGCCAAGGCCCGTGATAACAACCCTGCGTTTTTTGTCTACCTTTTTAGAAGAGGAATTCATCAGGCTTTGGCATCCCGGCTGGCAACGGCAATCTCAGCCTCGGCAACCTTCTTGCCTGAGACCAGTATCTCCGTTCGCACAAGGCCCATTTTGGAAAGCAGTTTGATGGGCGCGGCTTCGATGCGCAGCTGGTCCCCGGGGATGACAGGTTCAAAAAAACGCGCTTTGACGGAAACCAGGAAAAGAAGCTTGTCGTTGGGGAATTTCTGGCGGTAGAGCACAAGCCCTGCCTGGGCCATGGCTTCGATCATCAAAGCACCGGGCATGATGGGCTCATCAGGAAAATGCCCTTTGAAGAAGGGTTCGTTGGTGGAAACGTTCTTGATGGCAACCACTTTTTCAGGCGACGCTTCGATCACGCGGTCAATCATCAGAAACGGCACCCTCTGGGGAATGATCTTTTTGATATCTTCGCTTTCCAGCGGCATTTTGTTCATGGCCTCACCTTTTCTTTTTGGCGGCTTCAACCATCGAGATGATATTGTTGATGGTCGTCATGTCTTTTAAATTCTCTTCCGGGATCACGATCTTATACTTTTTCTCCAGGGCGGCCAGGATCTCAAGCGCCATCATGGAACTGGCGCCCGCGTCCCGCACCAGATGCGCGTCCAAGGGCATCTCTTCAGGCTTCTTTTCAAGAATTGTCGAAACGATACCGAGTATTTCCTGCTCCAGGTTGTGCGTCATTTAGCTCCTCTGCTCAAGAACCGGTATGAAGGCCTCCGTCAACCTTGATAACCTGTCCTGTGATGTAATTTGACCTCTCACTAAGAAGAAATAACACTGTTTTGGCGACTTCCGACGGCTCGCCGAACCGGCCCAACGGCACCTCTTGTCTGTATTTATCCTTCAAATCCTCTTTCAGGGAGCCCAGCATGTCTGTTTCCGTAAAACCGGGCGCCACGCAGTTCACGCGGATATTATACGGGGCTGTTTCCCGGGCGAGGGCCTTGGTCAATCCGATGACCCCGGCCTTGGCCGCCGAATAATTCACCTGCTTGGCAATGCCTGAAATCCCGCTAATCGAGGAAATGTTGACGATATTGCCGCTTTTCTGCTTGAGGAAAGTGACAATGCAGGAGCGCGCCATGTTGAAATAGCCTGTCAAATTAATATCGATGACCTCCTGCCACTCCTCTTCTGTCATCAGCATAAAAGCATTGTCCTTCTTAACGCCGGCATTATTGACCAGAAAGTCCAGGCCTCCGTAATAGCTTTTCACCTGCTCGACGAATTCCCGGCACAACCCGTAATCCCTCACATCCCCCTTGAAGCTTAGGGCCTGCGTCCCCAAGTCCTGAACTTCCAGAAGCAGGCTGCGCGCGTCCTCCTCGCTTTTGGCATAGGAAAAAGCGACCTTGGCCCCTGCGCGTGCCAGTTCTTTGACAATAGCGCGGCCTATGCCGCGGCTGGCGCCTGTCACAATGCCTACCCTGTCCTTTAATATCTGTTCTGTCATAGGGCCTTTGAAAGGACCACAGCGTTATTGACTCCGCTTGTCCCAAAACAACTGATGAGCACATTGTCGATATCGGTTTCTCTCGCCTCATTCGGCACGCAATCCAGACAGCAGCCGGAATCCGCTTCATGAAAATTGATCGTGGGAGGAAGAAACCCCTGTTCCAGGCTTCCGGCAGCAGCCGCCAGTTGCATGGCTCCGGACGCGCTAAAAGTCTCCCCGACCATGGATTTTACGGCACTCACAGGCACAGCCCGCTCTCCAAAGATCTCCCTGATGGCTGATGCCTCAATTTTGTCCGCCAAGGGGTTGGAATTGGCATTCGCGCTGACGCAATCAATGTCTTCGGGCTTCAGGCCGGCGACCTGCAAGGCTTCGCGGACTGCCTTGCGGATGCCCGCGCCCGCCTTATGATACTTGTTGAGGCGATACGGCACAAAATCATAGCCCATGGATAAAATTCTGGCATAGATGCGGGCCTTTCTCCTTCGCGCGCTTTCCATGTCTTCGATCAGGAACATGGCCGAACCTTCGCCGAAAACAATGCCGTTATGCCGTTTGTCAAAAGGGCAGCATTCCTCGCCCTCGCCTTCCTTGCAGCCCGAAAGAAACCCCAATTTGTAAAACCCAAGGTAAGTCTGCAGACAGAGCTCTTCCACGCCGCCGACCAGCACCACGCTCGCCCGGCCCCAACGGATAAAATCACAGGCGTATTTCAAAGCATCGAGCGAGGACGTAAAACCGGTCGCGATGGTTGTGTTGAACCCTTTGATACCGAACCGTATGGAAATCTGGCTGGCCGGGGAATTGATGACGGTGTTGGGAAAAAGCGCGGGATTAACATACCGTGGCCCTTCTAGAAGTGCTGTCTTATCGAACTCGCTTATGCTCCACACGCTTCCCAGCGTTGTCCCCAGGACAACTCCCGTTTCGTCGGCATTCGCGTCTGTCACGGAAAAACCGCCATCCTCCAGGGCCAGCTTAGATGCGACATTGACAAGCAAAGTGCTGCGGTCCAAAAGCCGCAGGCCTTTTTCCCCTAAAAAAAGCTTCGCGTCAAAATCTTTGACCTCCCCCGCGAGTTTCGAGTTCAGGGAAGCCGTGTCAAACAGGCTCACAGGCTTAATGCCGCTTTCCCCTTTGCGCAGGGCCTTCCAAAAAGCATCTTTGCCGATGCCGTTTGACGCAACCACCCCGATACCCGTCAGCACAATCGTTTTTTCCATAACCCTTTTTAAAAACTAACAATCATCGCTTTCAAAACTATTTCAAAAGCCCCTAATAAAAAACCCCTTTTTTCAAAGGGGTTCGTGTTCGTTTTGTCTTTTTTCTTTTGATGCTGTCTTCTTTGACCTGGATCCATTCATCCAGCGAGGCCTTACGGAATCTCCAGCCATGGCCGATCTTGAACGCGGGCAATACTCCTTCTCTGGCCAACTTATGCACCGTAAAAATGTGTAAGTGCAGATATTCCGCGACTTCCCTGGCTTCCAGAATTTCCTTAAGCGCCATACCCCTCCTATATTAAGCCAAATCTCAAGATGCCGGGTCTGACCTTCTTCAACACAATCAAACACAATCGTATATAATTAAAAATAGCGGAAAAGCGACGGAAAGTCAATAAAAAACATTTGTTAAACAAAAAGGCCCTCTTGATGCCTCAAAAGGGCCTTGGCGGATATTTAAAAACCTTAAACTTCTTCCTCCTCGGAGTCGGAAACCGTATCCTCCTCAACCATCGCAAGGACAGCCCCTACCCCAACCACTTCACCCTCATGGGCCACAACCTGGGTCAAAGTCCCTGAACAGGGCGCCGGCACATTAAAAACGGCCTTATCTGTCGACACTTCCACCAGATCGCTGCCTTCGACAACCGTCGCTCCCTCTTCCGCGTACCAGTACGAAATCGTCGCCTTGGCGATCCCTTCTCCTAATTCAGGCAAATAAACTTTTACGGTGCTCATCGCTGAAAGCCTCCCGGCTAAAGTTGTCAGTCTTCAGGCTCGCGCAAAAATTCATCGAAAGAACCTTTCTCGCAAACCAATTGTTTGATATTTTCAACTATCATATCACAAATTTTTTTAAAGGAAATCTCATCTTTAAAAAAATTGCTCATCGTGCCGACTTTCAGATCAAGCCCGCAGGGCCGGATCAATGAAAACGGATCAATATCGACGCTGATATTCAGGGATATTCCGTGGTAAGTGACCCAATTCCTGACACCGATCCCTATAAATCCCACTTTATACGGACCGACCCAGACGCCGGTCATGCCTTGTCTTCTGTAGGCATTCAATCCGAAGTTCTCTCTCAAGGGCCTGATCACGGATTCCTCAAGCAGCCTTAGAAAAAAATGCAGGTCTTTCTTCAGGCCTTTGAGGTCAAAAACAGGATAAAATACCGCCTGTCCCGGGCCGTGATAGGTCACATCCCCGCCGCGGTCGGTGAGGCAGAATTCGATCCCTCTTTCCCGGATAGCTTTTTCGGAAACCAGAAGGCTGGATTTTTTGGAAGCGCGGCCGAAGGTGATGACCGGCGGATGCTCGCAGACGATCAACGTATCGCAGGAATTTCCGCAAGTAACTTCCCTGTGGACCTTCCTCTGGACATCCATGGCCCGGGCATATTCAATCAGGCCTAGATTTAACACCGATAAGGGGCGCTCGGGGAATGTCATGACTTCAAGGGAATTGTAGGCTAAAAAGACGGGTTCAAAAAACCCGCGCGATCTCGCCGACGATTTCGCTTAAGCTGGGATGGGCAAAAATCGTCTTTTGAAGTTCCGAAATGCGGATCTTATTCCTGATGATGACCGAAAATAGATTCACGAGCTCTGAAGCCTCAAGCCCGACAATGGTCGCGCCCAGAATAATATTCTTCTTTTTGTCGACGACAACTTTCACGAATCCCTGCGTGTCGCCCAAAACATGGGCCATTCCCACGGAAAGATAATGAATGGTTTTGGCCTGATAATCCGTGCCGAAGGCCCTGGCCTCTTCTTCGCTTAATCCCACGCTGGCCGCTTCCGGCACGGTAAAGGCGCTGCTGGGAATAGCCCTGTAGTCCCTGTTCTCCGGCCTGCCGAACATATTGCGCACAGCGAGTTCGCCCTCATAGGCGGCCACGTGAGCCAGCATATAGCCGCCCAGGATGTCTCCTGCCGCGTAAACATTCTTCGTGCCTGTGGCGAGCCTCAGATCCGCCCATACCGATTTCTTTTCCATTTTGATAAGGCAGGACGGCCCCCGGGAATCCTCAAAACGGCAGCCCCTGCCGATGGCGATCAAAACTTTTTCAAAATTATCCACAGGAAGCTGGTCTAAGGATGTTTTCAATAAAACCTTGATGCCCTGCTTCTGAAACGCCGGTAAAAGCTTTTTGCCGAGTTCCGGATCCATCGTCGGCAGAAGGCGGTCCTGAAGCTCAATGATCGTCACATCCGCCCCCAGACGACGGAAAATCGACGCGAACTCGCACCCGATGAAACCCCCTCCGACAATCGCAAGCGTTTGCGGCAAAACATCCCATTCGAGAACATCATCGCTGGACACAAACTTTTTGCGGTCAAAGGGAAATTGAGGCAGGTCCTTGGGGGAAGACCCTGTGGCCAGAAGAACATATCTGGAAGAAATTTCCCCCCTGCCTTCCGCCAGGACTTTTCCGGGGCCTAAAAGGACGGCGTGGGCCGCCACAAGATCGATCTTGTGGTTTTTCAGCAAAAACAACAGCCCCTGGGAAAGTCGGCTGATAACTTCTTTTTTTCTTTTCTGAATATCGGGCAAAGCTACGCCCTTTTTGGATTCAGCGACAAAAACTTTGGCGGGAATGCACCCCCTGTTCAGGCAAGTCCCTCCGACCTCCCTTTCCTCCACCAGGCAAACGGATTTTCCCCGCTTCGCGGCGGCAAGAGCGGCGTTAAAACCGGCCCAGCCCGCGCCTATCACACACAGGTCATACGTCATTTTAACGGACATTGTTTTAAGGACGATTTACAGGTTAAGAAAACGGATGGATTCCTTGATCGCCCGCGCGGATTCTTCCAGCGCCTTGAGCTCATCCTGTTCCAGGTCCAGAACCAGGGGCCTCTGGACACCGCCCGCGCCGATGACTGCGGGAAGACCGATCGCCACATCCCTCAAGCCGTACTCTCCGTCGAGACACAGGCTGACGGGGATCTCGCTGGCGTTCTCCTGAAGAATGGCTTTGACGATCTCAAAAATTGCGGCTGAAGGGGCGAAATAAGCGCTTCCGCTCCCATAAAGGGAAACGATTTCAGCGCCTCTTTTGCGCGTGCGTTCGACAAGCTCGGCGATCTGGCCGGGTTTGAGCATTTCCGACAAAGGCCTCCCGCGGACAGTGGAAAGCCTGGGAAGAGGAATCATCGTTTCTCCATGGCTGCCGATCACAAGGGCCTCCACCTGGTGAATTCCGACAAAAAGTTTCTGGGCGATCAAATTGGCGAACCGGGAAGAATCCAGGTTTACACCCATCCCGAAAACCCGCTGACGGGGAAAACCCGTTTTCTTGAAAGCAAGATACGTCATAACATCCAGGGGATTGCTGACCACGATGACGATGGCCTCCGGCGCGTGCTCGACAATGCCGCGGCAGACGTTCTCCATGATCCCGGCATTCTTGACCAGCAGGTCTTCCCTGGTCATGCCCGGTTTTCTTGGCAGCCCCGCTGTCACAACCACGATCTCGGATTCCTTGATGGACGCCATATCGGACGTCCCCTCGATACGCGAATCCACCCCCAGGGCGTAGCGGCTGTCTTCCAGATCCGACGCCTTTGCCCTGGCGACATTTTCGACCACGTCCACCAAAACAACTTGGGCGAGACCGCTCTCGGCAATCCGCATCGCCGCTGTCCCGCCCACAAAACCACCGCCGATAATAGAAATCTTTTTCATCCAAGCACCACTCTTTACCTGCCCGCCCTTACCTTTTCGATGATCGCGTCCGCCATCGCGCTTGTGGAAACGGCGGAAGGGTCATTTCTGTCTTTTTTCAGGTCATAGGTGACGCTCCGGCCTTCGCGAATGACGTCCTTGACCGCGTTCTCAAGCAAGAGCGCGGCCTTTGCCTCTCCCAGATACTTGAGCATCATGACACCGGAGAGGATGGTCGCGGTGGGGTTAACCTTATTTTGACCCGTATATTTGGGCGCTGAACCATGGACAGGCTCAAATAAGGCCACGCCATCGCCAAGATTGGCGCCCGGAGCCACCCCCAAACCGCCGATAAGCCCCGCGCACAAATCAGAGATAATATCGCCGTAGAGGTTCGGCAGGACCAGCACATCGAAATTTTGCGGCTTGGTCACAAGCTGCATGCTCAAATTATCGACAATAGCGTCGTTGAATTCCACTTTACCCGCGTATTCCTGGGCCACTTCCCTGGCCACAGCCAGAAAAAGTCCGTCGGTGTGCTTCATGATATTGGCCTTGTGCACGGCCGTGACTTTTTTGCGGCCGTTTTTCACCGCGTATTCAAAAGCGAAGCGGACGATACGCCGCGTGGCGAAATCGGAAATCGGTTTAATGGAAATGCCGGAATCCGGACGGATCTTTTTGGGGCTCAGGGCATTAATGGTTTCAATGACCTTGGCCGCGTCCTTGGAGCCCTGTTGAAATTCAATGCCCATATAAAGGTCTTCGCTGTTTTCACGAACAATCACAAGGTCGATGTCCTTATACCGCGAAAAAACCCCCTCCATGCTCTGGGCCGGCCTCAGGCAGATATAAAGGTCCAGGGCGTGACGCAGCTGGACGTTAACGGAACGAAAACCCGTCCCGACAGGAGTCACGATAGGCCCCTTAATGGCAATCTTGTTTTTCTTGACGGACGCGATGACGTTATCCGGCAGGGGCGTGCCGTATTTTTTGATGGCTTCTTCCCCGGCCATGAATTCTTCCCAGGCGATATCCACGCCTGTGGCGTCAATGCAGCGCCTTGCCGCGAGGCTCACCTCTGGGCCGATGCCATCCCCGGGAATCAAAGTCACCGTATATTTTGCCATGGAGTCTCTTTCTAGAGCTTGATACAACCGTGTTTCTTGAAGTGCTCAACGAGGCCGCCGTCGGCCAAAAGCTGGCACATGACCGGCGGGAGAGGATTGATCTTGCCGCGGGTATTTTTTGACAGGTTGCGCAACGCGCCGCTTTCCAGTTCAATCTCAAGCTGGTCGTTTTCGCTGATAGAGTCCGTATCCGCTTCGATCAAAGGAAGGCCGATATTGATCGCGTTGCGGTAAAAGATGCGCGCGAAACTTTTGGCCACGACGCCTATGATGCCGGCTTCCTTGATGACCAGAGGCGCCTGCTCGCGCGAGGAACCCATGCCAAAGTTCTTGCCTGCGACCAAAAAAGAAGCGCCGGGCTTGAGGCGGGAATAGAATGTCGGGTCGATATCTTCCATGATATGCTTGGCCAATTCCTTCATATCGCTGATGGCGAATTTATACCGCCCGGAAATAATATAATCCGTGTTGATATCATCGCCGATTTTATAGGAAAACCCTTTAAGAATCATAGATCCGCGCTCATTCCTTTTTAAAGTTTTTAGAGATTCTTGAATTCATCCACGTGCTTGGCCTTGGCCAGCGCCGTTTCATACGTGATAACGCCTTCCTTGTAGAGTTCCTTCAAAGACTTATCCATGGTCCTCATTCCATATTGATGGCCCGTCTGGATCAAGGTGGGGATCTGCTCGATTTCCTGCTCGCGGACGAGGTTTCGGATCGCGGGTGTCCCGATCATGATTTCCGTGGAAACAACGCGCCCGATGCCGCTTGCCCGCGGCAGCAACAGTTGAGACACAACTCCCTGCAGACAGTCGGCCAGCTGCAATTTGACCTGCTGCTGCTGATGGGGCGGGAACACGTCAATAATACGCTCGACTGTTTGAGGAGCGTCCGGCGTGTGAAGCGTGGCAAGGACCAAGTGCCCTGTTTCCGCGGCCGTTAAGGCCGTTGAAATGGTCTCCAGGTCTCTCATCTCACCGACAAAGATAATATCAGGGTCCTGCCGCAGGGCGTGCCGGAGGGCTTCGGCGAAAGATTTCGTATCCGAAAAGACCTCTCTCTGCTTGATGACGCTGCGTTTATTCAAATGCAAAAACTCGATCGGGTCCTCAATGGAGATGATCATCTCCTGGCGCTCGCTGTTGATCAGATCGATCATCGCCGCCATGGTTGTCGTTTTGCCAACGCCTGTGGGACCGGTGACCAGCACCAGGCCGTTAGGCTTGCGCGCGAGTTCCGCGACGACCGCCGGCAGGCCGAGATCCTGCAATCGCGGGATTTCCAGAGGAATACGGCGGAAAGCCGCTTCGACAGAGCCCCTCTGAACGTGGATATTGACCCTGAAACGGTCCATGCCTTCCATAGCCACGGACAAATCCAGTTCCCAATTTTTTTCGAAGATCTCCTTTTGCTCATTCGTCAGGATGGTATAGATCATCTTCTTCGTATCATCCCGGCTAAGCTTGGCGAGGTCCGTCAAGGTCAGGCGGCCGTCAATCCTTAAAATCGGCGGTGAATTCTCCGTCAAATGAAGGTCGGAGGCTTTCTTTTCGATTGTCAGCATCAAGAGATCTTTGAGTTCCATTGAACACCTTCATGTTATATTACGGTGAAATTCCGGGAAAACTGCCAGACAACAACCTCCTGACGTTCTCTTTATTTTCCGTATTTCCTCGGATCAGTCAGACAGCCTTCGATTGCGGACGCCGCAACCGTCGCGGGCGACGCCAGATAAATAAAGGATTCCGGATTTCCCATGCGGCCCTTAAAATTCCTGTTCGCGGTGGAAACAACCACTTCTCCGACCGAAGGAACCCCGTTATGTGTTCCCACGCAAGGCCCGCAGCCCGGCGTCACCACACTGGCCCCCGCTTCAATCAAAACATTCAAAATGCCTTTCTTGATGGCAGCCAGATAAATATCGCGTGAAGCCGGGGCCACAATAAAACGCACATCCTTATGAACCTTTTTGCCCTTGAGGATCCCGGCCGCGATCTCCAAATCTTCCAGGCGGCCGTTCGTACAGGTCCCCAGCACCGCCTCATCGATATGCTTGCCCTGGACATCTTCAATACGGGCGTTGTGATCGACCGTATGCGGCTTGGCCACCTGGGGCCCTATCCTGGAAGCGTCGTATTCCTTAACAAGGGTATAGGCGGCGTCTTTGTCGGCGTATTGCGGAACCGGTTTTCTCATTGTATTACGCCCCGCAACCCAGGCAAAGGTTTTTTTATCGGCCGGAATGACGCAAAACTTCGCGCCCATCTCGACCCCCATATTGCAGATCGTAAAACGGGCATCCATGCTCAAATTCTCGATACAGGAGCCGTAAAATTCCACGGACTGATACGTCGCGCCATCGGCTTTCAGATCTCCGATGACATGGAGAATGAGATCTTTGGAATAAACCCCTTTCGGCAGCCTGCCGTTCACGATGATCTTTATGGATTGCGGGACCTTAAACCAGTTCTGTCCGCACGCCAGGCTGATGGCCAAATCCGTCGAACCGACGCCCGTGGAAAGAGCGCCCAGCGCGCCGTAGGTGCATGTATGAGAGTCAGCGCCCAGCACCAGGTCCCCGGGAAGCACGTGGCCCTGCTCAGGGATAACCTGATGACACACCCCGCAGCCGATGTCGTAGAGTTTTAGCCCTTTTTCCCGGGAAAAATCCCTCAATTTTTTATGAACAGCGGACACGCCCATATTCGGCGAAGGAGCGCTGTGGTCGATCACGATGGCAAACTTATTGTTGTCAAAGGCCTTTTCGATCCCCAGGGCCCTGAAGCGATCGACAATGATCCCGCTTGTGCCATCCTGGCCGAAACAAAAGTCGATTTTGCATATCGCAAAATCTCCGGCCTTCAGGTCCCGGCCTGCATGAATACTTAAGATCTTTTCCGCTATTGTTTTTCCCATAACGTTAACTGATATTTTTAAGCCACTCTTCTATGCGGTCCAGCCCTGTCTTGATCTTCTCCATGCTTGTGGCAAAACTGATCCGCACGTAATCGCTGCAACCGAAAGGTTCTCCGGGAATAAGCGCCACGTATTTTTCTTCCAGCAGTTTTTTGGCGAACGCGAAAGAATCAAGCCCTGTCTTTTTGATATTGATAAACACGTAAAAAGCGCCTTCCGGCCTTTTGTAACTCAAATAATCGGACATCTTGTCCAGACGCCCGGTGATATAATCGCGCCTTTCCTGAAATGTTTTGCGGATTCCGCTGAAAAATCCCGCGTCCAGGCGAAAAGCCTCCAGGGCCGCCTTCTGGACAAAAGACGTCGGGTTAGACGTGGAATGGTCCTGGATATTGGAAACAGCCTGGGCAATCGGGGGCTCGGCGGCCAAATACCCCAGCCTCCAGCCCGTCATCGAAAACGATTTAGAAAACCCGTTGACGGTGACGGTCAGCTTTTTCATCTCATCCGACAAAGAGGCGATGGAAACCTGCTCGATGTTATCAAAGATGATTTTCTCATAGATCTCATCACTGATACAAATAATATGATTCCTGACGCAGAAATCAGCGATTGCTTCCAATTCGCGTTTGCGGTAAACCACGCCGCAGGGATTGGATGGACTGTTTAAAACAAGGATTTTTGTTCTCTTGGTCAGATAGGACGAAAGCTTGGCGGGGTTAATTTTGAAGTCTTCCTCGAGCGCCGTCTGGACAAAAACAGGACTGCCTCCGGACAACTTGACCATTTCAGGATAACTCACCCAATAAGGGGTCGGGATCAGGACTTCGTCCCCTTCATCCACCAGGGCCTGAAAAACATTATAAAGGGAATGCTTGGCGCCGCAGGAAACAACAATGGAACCCGCGGAATAATCCAAAGAGTTTTCATCTTTGAGTTTCCGGGCAATGGCTTCTTTGAGTTCGGGAATCCCCGAGGTGGGAGTGTATTTGGTGAATCCGGACTGGATAGAACTGATCGCGGCGGTCTTTATGGAATCAGGGGTGTCAAAATCAGGCTCTCCCGCGCCGAAGGCAATGACATCTTTACCTTCCCTGGCCATACGCTTGGCCGCGGCAGTGATTTGAAGCGTGGCAGAAGGACTGACCTCTTGAGCTCTTCGGGATAAAGACATATGGCCCAACCCCTCCGCAGCCTCCTTGACAAGTTCCGGCCGCCCCGGGGGTCATTGTTGAAAAGACAAAGATGTGTGACTTAGAGTGAATCTCTCTTGGATGACTTAAAGATCTTTCTAAATCCGCCCATCGGCTTTTTGGCCGGCTTCTTGCTTTCTTTCTTGTGAGCCTCTTTTTCGCCAGCGGGCTCCGCTTGCACCTTGGGCGCCTTCTCGGGCTTTTCCTGCGCGGCCTTCTTTTCCACAACAGGCCTGGCGGGCTTGACGACATCTTTCATCACCGTAAATTCCAACAAGACCAGTTCGGCGTTATCTCCCCTGCGCCTCTTGTAAGGAATAATGCGCGTGTAACCGCCCTTGCGGTCCCGGAACATGGGCGCAATGTCGGAAAACAGCTTCTGGACCAGGGCGTGATCGCAGAGATAACGGTAAGCCATGCGCCTGGCCGAAAGAGAATCCGACTGCTTTCCCCATGTCACAAGGCGCTCCACCAATCCTCGAGCCAATTTCGCTTTCAACTTGGTTGTCACGATCCTTTGATGCTTGACAACCGCCTGAGCAAGAGATTTAAGCGTCGCTTTATAATACGAACTGAAACGCGAGAGATTCTGTGTCTTGATCCGATGTCTCATTTGACTCCGCCTGATTACTCCGATTTTTCAAAAATTGATTTCACCGATTGTAATCGTTTTTTATGATTTTTCTTTCTTTAATTTTTTTTCATCGATCTGTATTCCCAGGTTCAATCCCATGCCCATGATGAGCTCCTTGACCTCTGTCAGGGATTTTTTCCCGAAGTTCCGCAGGCCCAGCAATTCGCTTTCGGACTTGCTCACGAGGTCGGCGATGGTCTTGATATTGGCTTCCCTGAGACAATTGGAACTGCGGACCGACAATTCCAGCTCGGAAATAGGCAGCCTGAGCTTATCATAAAGCTGTGTCTCTTCCGGCGTCATGGCCTCTTCCTCTTCCATCTCTTCAGGAATCTGGCCGAGATTCAGGAACACATCCAGATGCCCCCTGAGGATATTGGCGGCGTAAAGCATCGCGTCCTTCGGATCAATGCTGCCGTTGGTGACGACTTCGATAACGAGGCGGTCATAATCCGTCTTCTGCCCCACGCGGGTATTTTCAACGTGATACGTAACCTTTTTGATGGGAGAGAAAGCGGAATCCACCGGCAACGCGCCGATCAACTGCTCCTCTTTCTTGTTGCCCTCCGCAGCCACATAGCCGCGGCCGCGTCCCACCTCGATCTCAACGTTGAATTTAACATCTTTGGTCAAGGTCGCGATATGAAGGTCCGGATTCAGAACCTCAACCGTCCCGTCTGTAATGATATCCCTTCCTGTGACTTCGCCGGCTTTGTCTTTCTTGATGTAGATGGATTTCGGCGCGCGGGAATGAGAGCTCAGGATAAGCTGCTTGATGTTGAGGATAATGTCCGTGATATCCTCCTGGACCCCTTCCGAGGAACTGAATTCATGGAGGATACCATCCATCTTGACGGCCGTAACCGCGCTGCCTTCGATGGAAGACAAAAGCACCCGTCGCAGCGAATTTCCCAGGGTCACTCCGAAACCGCGTTCAAAAGGTTCGGCGATAAACCGGGCAAACGTCGGCGTGTGCGTTGATTCATCTATTTCCAAAAACTTCGGCAACTGAAAATCTTTCCACTTAATTCCCATCTCTCCTCCTCATTTCTTTCTCGGATGGCCTGTCTGTAAGCGCATCCTTTAAAAAACGTCTCAACCCACGGATCGCCTACACGCGTGCAATCTTTATTTGGAATACAGTTCGACGATCAACTGTTCATGTATGGGCATCTGGATATCGTCCCTGTCCGGCAGGCGCGCCACAGTCGCTTTCAAATTATCAAGATCCGCCTGCAGCCAGGTCGCAACGCCCCTGTCCTTACAAAGCTCGATGTTGCTGCGAACGCCCTTTTTCACGCCATCGTGCCCTTTGATCTCTATCGTATCGCCTGCCTTCACGGAAAATGAAGGGATATTAACCCTTCGGCCATTGACATAAACCGAGCCGTGCCTCACGAGCTGGCGGGCCTGCGCGTGAGATGTCGCGAACAAAAGACGCAAAAGCACGTTATCCAAGCGCCTTTCCAAAAGCTGCAAAAGCACCTTGCCCGTAACCCCCTGGGTTTTGGAAGCGATCGCGAAATACCGGCGGAACTGTTTTTCCAGGACCCCGTAGATCTTTTTAACCTTTTGCTTCTCTCTCAGCTGCAATCCGTAGTTGGAAAGCTTGGGCTGCCTGCCCTGGCCGTGTTGTCCCGGAGGAAATGCCCTTTTTGCGACAGAACACTTTTCTGTGTGACAGCGCGTTCCTTTCAGGAAAAGTTTCATCATTTCCCTGCGGCAAATACGGCAGCTTGGACCTATATATCTCGCCATTGATTTTACCCTTTCCTTTTCTTAGACCCTTCTTCTCTTAGGCGCCCGGCAGCCGTTGTGCGGCACAGGCGTGACGTCCTTGATCATCTTGATCATCAAACCCGCGGCGGCGATCGCGCGGATCGCGGATTCACGGCCGGAACCCGGCCCGTTCACATAAACATCCACTTCAACGAGGCCCGCGTCCTTGGCTTTTTTCGCGGCATCACCGGCGGCCACCTGAGCGGCAAACGGTGTGGATTTTTTAGACCCCTTAAACCCGACAACCCCTGGCGTCGACCAGGAAATCACATTGCCCTGACGATCCGTGATCGTAATGATCGTATTGTTAAAACTGGCCTGGATATGCGCGACACCGGCTGTCGATGTTAAAACCTTCTTGCCTTTTTTCTTTCCTCTCTGAACCATTCTTGCTCCTTAATCTCACCGCTGGCGAGATTAGGCCCTTCCTTTATGCGGTACCAGAAAGGCCCATCCTTTTTGGATTACCCGCCGCGTGCCTAGCTCACACACGGGGTCACGTTGATTTTCTCAAAATATTCTTACTTCCCCGCGGGGGCCGGTTTTTTGGCCGGGGCAGGGGCTGCCGCCCTGATGATACCGGCGTTCTTGCGCGGGCCTTTTCTCGTGCGAGCGTTCGTTTTTGTCCTTTGTCCGCGGACAGGAAGCGCCTTCTTATGGCGCATTCCGCGATAGGACCCGATATCCATGAGCCTTTTGACGTTCTGGGCGAGTTCCCGGCGAAGATCGCCTTCCACGCGATATCCCTTCTGCAGGACCGCCGTGATACGCGATATTTCCTCATCGCTTAAGTCTTTTCCGCGCTTGGCCGGCTCTATTCCGGCCTCCTTAAGCACGTCCTGGGAGTTCGTCTGGCCTATCCCGTAGAGATATGTCAAAGCGACGTCGATCCTTTTTTCCTTGGGAAGATCCACACCTAAGATTCTTGGCATTCTTTCACTCCTTCGTCACTTACTTGAAAAAACCCGAAAACGAAACCTGCTCGAAGCCCTATCCCTGTTTCTGCTTATGCTTAGGATTGCTGCACAAAACGCGCAGCGTCCTGTTGCGTTTGATAATCTTGCAATTATTGCAAATTCTTCTGACGGAAGATTTCACTTTCATGAGATTTGTCCTTTACTGATTTTGCCACGGAAGTTAAAAACCATCTTACTTGCAACGGAAAGTGATGCGCCCCCTGGTCAAATCGTACGGGGATACCTCAACCTTCACCTTGTCCCCGGGGAGGATCCGGATGAAATTCATGCGGATCTTTCCGGAAACATGAGCCAGGATCTTGTGCCCGTTTTCCAGTTCGATCTGGAACATGGCGTTGGGCAAAGATTCGACGACAACACCCTCGACTTCAATGGATTCTTCTTTGGCCATATGTTTTTTTATTGTGTCAGGATCAAGGCGCCCTGGGGCGTCAAAGCGACCGTATGCTCAAAATGCGCCGAGGGTTTCTTGTCTTTGGTGACCGCCGTCCAGCCGTCGCTCAAAACCCTGACTTCCCAGCTGCCGGCATTGATCATCGGCTCTATGGCAAAGACCATGCCCACCTTCAATTCCGGCCCCTCGTCCTTCAATACAAAATTGGGGATCTGCGGCTCTTCATGCAGTTCCCGGCCGATCCCGTGCCCTACGAAATCCCTGACCACGGAAAATCCCCGGGATTCCACATATCCCTGCACGGCGCGGGATATATCGCCCAGCCGGTTCCCCACCTTAAATTCCTTGATGGCCTCTTCCAGGGAAACTTTTGCCGTTTCAATCAGCTTGCGGCGCAGGGTTTCCACCCGGCCCACGGCGAAAGTCTGAGCCATGTCCACGAAAAAACCACTCTTTTCCAGACCGATATCGATTCCGGCGATATCCCCCTCCTGCAGCCTGCGTTCTCCGGGAATACCATGAACAACCTCTTCATTCACCGAAATACAGATATTGGCCGGAAACCCGCGATAACCTTTAAAAGCGGGCTTTGCTTTGGCCTTGCGGATCATTTCCCCGGCAGCCTTATCCAGGTCATTCGTAACAACTCCCGGTGAGACCATAGATGCCAGCCCACGCATGACATTCGCCAGAATCTCACCAGCGTCCCTCATCTGGCTGATTTCCCGGCTCGTCCTTAAAGGGATCATTTGAAAGAGCTAAGGATCTGTTTAATGCTGACAAAAACATCTTTGGAATCCAGGTCCCCGGAAACATTTGTCAACCGGCCCTGTTTTCCGTAATAATCCAAAACGCCCTCGGATTCCTGCAAATACACATGCAGCCTGTTCTTGACGGTCGCTTCGTTGTCATCAGGCCTCTGAAATAACTCCACCTGACATTGGTCGCAAAGCATGTCTTTTTTAGGCGGCATATTGGTCAGGTGATAATTGGTCCCGCATTTGGGACAAACGCGGCGGCCTGTTAACCTCTGGACAACGACGCCTTCGGTGGTCTTTAAGTATATCGCTTTATCAATTCCCCCGGGGAGGATCTCATCGAGCGCCTTGGCCTGCGCCACGGTGCGCGGAAACCCATCCAGGATAAAACCATCCTTAATATCAGGCGAGGAAAGCCTCTTCTTGGTCATTTCCGTCACGAGGGTATCGGGGACGAGCTTTCCGGATTCCATATACGCCTTGGCTTCCCGCCCTAAATCCGTATTATTCTTCACTTCCCCGCGGAGAATATCGCCTGTCGAAATATGCGGCAGATGATATTCCTTGATCATCAATTTCGCCTGCGTTCCTTTGCCTGCGCCCGGAGGTCCGAACAGGATGAGTTTCATCAGCGCCTTCCTCTCAACTTGGTCGATTTCAGAAATCCTTCGTAATTTCTCATCAAAAGATGCGACTCGATCTGCTTGACGGTGTCCAGCACAACGCCCACGGTGATCAAAAGACCCGTGCCTCCGAAAAAGGAAGCGACGAGGTAGGGGATTTTCAGCCACGCCATCAGCATATCGGGAAAGATCGCCATGAAGGCCATAAAAATGGCTCCGGCAAGGGTGATGCGCGTCATGACAAAATCCAGATATTCGGCCGTCGGCCTCCCCGGTCTGATCCCCGGAACGAAACCGCCGTATTTTTTCATGTTCTCGGCGATATCCGTCGGATTAAAAACAATGGCCGTGTAAAAATAACAGAAGAAAATAATAAGAAGCGCATAGACGATCGTGTAAAGCGCGTGTCCGCGGATCAGATTATTGGCGAACGACTGGAACCCGGCGTGCGGGACAAAAGAAGCGATCGTCGCCGGAAACAAAATGATGGATTGCGCGAAAATAATGGCAATGATGCCGGACTGGTCGATCTTCAACGGAATATAAGTGCTCTGACCTCCATACACCTTGCGCCCAACGACCCGCCTGGCGTATTGGACAGGGATCTTTCGCACGGACTGAATGACCATGGTCACGGCCAAAATCACCGCCACCAGCAGCACGGCCATAATGACGAACACGTACGGTTCCAGGGTCCTCTTCGAAGGAGAATACGGAGAAAATAAGACCCAAAGCTGATATCCCGCCGAAGGGATCCTTGAAATGATACCCGCGGTGATGATGAGCGATATGCCGTTGCCTATTCCCCGTTCCTGGATCTGTTCCCCGAGCCACATGATAAAAATGGTCCCGGTTGTCAGCGTCATGATGGTGAGGATCTTAAAGCCCCATCCGGGAAGCATGACAATCTCCAGGCCTTCCGAACGCCCCAATCCTTCCACCCAGACCGCGATGAAATAAGACTGGATAATCGCCAGGATCACCGTGCCGTAGCGCGTATACTGGGTGATTTTCTGATGGCCGGACCTGCCTTCCTTGGCGATCTTCTCCAAGGCCGGAACAACCGCCGTCAAAAGCTGCATGATGATCGAGCAGGAGATATACGGCATGATCCCCAACGCGAAAATGGTCATGCGGCTCATAGCGCCGCCGGAAAACATATTCATAATGCCAAAGAGCGCGCCCCCTTCCGTGGAGGTGATCCGACGGAAGAGTTCTGCCAGGGCCTGCCCGTTAATGCCGGGCGTCGGGATATAACAGCCCACGCGGTAAACCGCCAAAAGGGCCAGGGCTATTAAAATCCTTTTTTTCAGCTCTGGAATCTTAAAGGAATTTAATAAGGCGGAAATCATTATGCCTTCTTCAGAATTTCGATTGTTCCGGAGGCGCCTTCGACCTTCTTAACCGCTGAGTCTGTGGCTTTGTGCACTTTCACATGGAATGCTTTTTCGACTTTGCCGTCGCCCAAGAGCTTGACCAGCCCTTCCTTCTTCCTGATGAGGCCTTCGTCGAAAAGATTGTCGGGAGAGATCGTGGCGCCCTTGGCGAATTTATCCAATGCTCCAACATTAACAACCTGATAGAGATTCTCGGAACGGCTCGTGAAACCTCTTTTGGGAAGCCTGCGGAACAGCATGGTCTGGCCGCCTTCATAACCCAGGCGAAAATGACGACCGGCCCTGGATCCCTGGCCCTTGTGGCCCCGGCCGCTGGTCTTTCCGCGGCCTGATCCAACGCCTCTTCCGACAGCTCTCTTTCTCCTGTTCACGCCCCGAGGGGCTTTCAAATCCGATATCTGCATCTGGCTAACCTTCCTGTGGGGATGAAACCTGTTTTCTCAACGCGAAAATATCAAGATCCCTGTTCAATTCTTTCAGTCCTTCAATCGTCGCCATGATCACATTCAAAGGATTATTGCTGGTCAAACATTTTGTGAGAATATCCTTGATGCCCGCCGCTTCGCACACCGCGCGCACCGGACCGGAGGCGATGATCCCAGTCCCTTCAACCGCCGGCTTCAGGAGAACGCGGGCGGAACCGAATCTTCCCATAACGTCGTGAGGGATCGTCGTGCCCTGCAGAGGGACAATCATCATGCTCTTTTTCGCCTGGGAAATCCCTTTGCGGATCGCATCCGCGACTTCATTGGCCTTCCCCAGGGAAACTCCGACCCTGCCGCGGGTATTTCCCACGACAACCAAAGCGCTAAAAGACATCTTTTTGCCGCCTTTTGTCACCTTGGCCACACGGCTGATCTTGACAACCTTTTCTATGGCTTCTTTGCTTTCTGTCACGGCAATAGGTTCAACCATCTTTAAAACTCCAATCCGCCCTTCCGCGCGGCTTCCGCAAAGGCCTTGATACGGCCATGATAATCATAGCCACCCCTGTCAAAAACCACGCGTTTAATGTTCTTGTCTTTGGCTTTTTGCGCTACAGCCTCTCCCAGAACCGCCGCAGCTTTAACGTTTCCCCCATAAGTGACCCTGCTCTTAAATTCCTTGTCCACGGTCGAGGCGCTCAACAGCGTCGCGCCCTTGGTGTCGTCGACGATCTGAATAAAAAGGTTCGCAAGGCTCCTGCGCACGCTCAAACGCGGGCGTTCGGTTGTTCCGGACACTTTCTTCCTGATCCTTAAATGGCGTCTTTGTCTTGCCGTTTTGTTTATTTTCATTTCGTCTTCCTGTTTGACTTCACCTTAAAAATTTTTACTTCGAAACCGCCTTGCCGACTTTCCTGCGGATACGTTCATCCTTGTACCGGATCCCTTTTCCCTTATACGGTTCAGGAGGGCAAATACGCCGGATCTCCGCGGCGACCTGTCCCACCTTGATCTTGTCGATACCGGAAATGGTAACTTCCACCTGCTTACTGGCGTCGATCTTGATCCCCTCGGGAATGGCGTATTCCACCGGATGGCTGAACCCGACGTTCAGTTTAAGGTTCTTACCCGCCACCAGGGCCTTGTAACCGACACCCTCGATGACGAGCGTCTTGGAGAAGCCGGCCGTAACGCCGCAGATCATGTTCCTTGCCAAAGCGCGCGTTGTTCCGTGCATCGAACGCACGGGTTTGGATTCCCTAAGCGCCGTGAAAAAAAGCTTATTGTCCTTCTCCTCACAGGCGATGTCCTGAGGAAGAATGAATTCCAGCTTGCCCTTGGGCCCTTCGACCGTCAGACACCCTTCCTTGACAGTCACCTTCGCGCCTTGTGTGATATCAACCGGTTTCTTACCTATTTTTGACATTGAACACCTTAATTTTAATGGCCATGAAAAACCCGCTAAAATACAAATCTCTTAGCAAGGGTATCCGCTTCGCTTACCAAACGTAACAGAGCACTTCTCCGCCAAGACGCGCTTCCCTGGCCTGCGTATCCGTCATCAAACCTTTTGACGTTGTCAGGATCGCTATGCCTTTGCCCTTCAAAACCCTGGGCAGGCGCTTGGTGTCCGAGTAAACGCGAAGGCCCGGACGGGAAACCCTTTTCAAATTAATGATCACGGACTTCTTTTGGACATAACGCAGATAAACCCTGAGAATCCCCTGTTTGGTATCCTTGATCACGCGGAAATTCTCTATAAAACCTTCATTCTTGAGAATACCGGCGATGGCTTCCAGGATCCTGGAATCAGGAATATCCACCTTCTCCAGACGCGCGCGCGCCCCATTCCTGATTAAAGTCAACATATTGGAAATTGGATCTGTCAATCCCATGGAACTCTCCTCCTACCAGCTTGCTTTTCGGACTCCGGGTATTTCGCCTTTGGACGCCAGTTCACGAAAACAAATACGGCAAAGCTGGAATCTCCGATAATAGGCGCCGCTGCGTCCGCAGAGCCGGCAGCGGTTATTTTTTCTCGTCGAAAATTTCGGCGTCCTTAACCAACGGTTTATCTGCGATTTTTTAGCCACAGCGATCCTTTCCTCCGTAACTTCTTTTTTAAACCAAACCTAAGCTTTGCTAAAAGGAATACCCATCAGCTTCAAAAACTCCAAAGACTCTTTCTGGGACGAAGAATCGATGACAAGCGTGATGTCCATCCCCTGCACGCGGCTCACCCTATCGACGTCTACTTCCGGAAAAATAGCCTGTTCCGTGATGCCGATCGTAAAATTCCCCGCGGCGTCAAAAGACTTCGGGTTCAGGCCCCGAAAATCCCTGATACGGGGCAGGGCCGCGTTGATCATCCTGTCCAAAAATTCATACATTTTTTGCCGTCTCAGGGTCACCTTGCAGCCGATGGCCTGCTCTTCCTTGATCTTGAAATTAGCGATGGCTTTCTTGGCCCTGGTGACCACCGGTCTCTGTCCCGTAATCAATGCCAGTTCCTCGACGGATTTATCCAGAAGCTTGACGTCCGCAATGGCCTCACCGACGCCCATATTCACGACGATCTTTTTGAGGCGCGGGACCTGCATGGCGTTCTTGTACCCCATGAGCTTGACCATCTCCGGGACAACTTCTTTCCTGTATTTCTCCAGCAAACGCGGAACGATTTTATTTTCTGTCATGGGTTTATCCTGAATCTAAAGTTATTGAAGTTAAACGATCGCGGCCGGTCTAAAACGCCTCATTGCATTTCTTGCACAGGCGCGATTTCGTCTTGTCCTTGAGAACCGTAAACCCGACCTTCGTCGGGGCCTGACAATTCTTGCAGATCACCATCAGATTGGACAAAGCGATAGGCCTCTCCACCTGGATGATCCCCGTCTGCTGTTGCTCCGCCTGGGTCCTGCGCTGATGTTTTTTGACGTAATTGACCCCTTCCACAACCGCCTTGCGGGCTTCCGGCAGGACTTTCATGACCTTGCCCTTTTTCCCTTTATCCTTACCCGTCATAACGGCTACGGTATCGCCTTTTCTGATCTTTAACATGTCTTTTTCGCTTTACGTTGTGTTTATTCCCGGCTAGATAACTTCCGGCGCCAAAGAAACGATTTTCATGAAATTCTTTTCCCTGAGTTCACGGGCCACAGGCCCAAACACGCGCGTCCCTCTCGGGTTCATATCTTTATCGATCATAACAACGGCATTAGAATCAAACTTCAAATAGGAACCATCCGCCCTGCGCAAAGGAGCCCTCATGCGAACAACAACCGCCTTGGCAACTTCGCCTTTCTTGATGGTCGCGTCCGGCGAAGAGGATTTGATGTTGACGGTAATGATATCGCCTATGGTGGCGTCGAGCTTGCCCTTGCGGCCGATGACGCCGATGCAAGAGGCGACCTTGGCCCCGGTGTTATCCGCAACAGTCAACAGCGTGCGTTTAAAAATCATTGGCCCTCTCCCGCCGAAGCCGCCTTGGAGATGATCTGAACGACCCTCCACCGCTTATCCTTGGACATCGGCCTGGTTTCACGGATCAAAACCTTATCTCCCACGTGCGACTCGTTCTTCTCATCATGGGCTTTGAATTTTTCCTTCCTGCGGATCGTCTTTCCATACTGCGCGTGCTGCGTCAGGGTCTTGACCTCGACAACGACCGTCTTCTGCATCTTGTCGCTCTTGACGATTCCGATAAATTCTTTTCTCGTTTTTATGGCCTGCTCTGCATTCATTTTTGCCCCTTGCTTTCCGCTTCTTTCAAAATCGTCATGATGCGCGCGATCATCCGGTGCATCTGCTTGAACCTGTGGGGTTTGTCCACCTGTCCAATGGCTTTGCTGTAATTCAGCCGGCCAAGTTCCTCTTTCAAAGAGTCCAGCTTGGCAGACAAATCTTCCTTGCTCAAATTTCTCAACTCATTCGTCTTCATGTTCCCTTTTTAGGTTGTCTGTGTGCGAGAGATGAATTTGGTGCGCACGGGAAGCTTGAATGCCGCCAGGCGCATTGCGGTTCTGGCCAAAGGCTCCGGAACACCGCCCAACTCAAACAGGACAGCGCCCCTCTTGACCATGGCGACCCAAAAGGCCAGATCGCCCTTGCCTTTACCCTGGCGTGTTTCTGCGGGTTTTTTGGTCACGGACTTATGAGGGAAAATCCTGATCCAAACCTTGCCGCTTCCTCTCAACTGCCTGGCCAGAAGCACCCTGACGGCCTCGATCTGATTATTTTTGATCGCTCCGTTCTGCAAAGTCTTCAAGCCATACTCGCCGAAGCTCAACTCGCAACCCTTAACCGCGAGACCACGGTTCTTTCCGCGTTGAAATTTTCTATATTTGACCCTTCGAGGCATTAAGGGCATGTTATTCTCCTTTTGTCTTTCCGGATTCCGAAGGATGAGCGCCATCCGCCTGTTGCGCGGCTTCGTCCTTCTTCTTGCGATCCTGTCTGAGCCGTTCCAAGAGAGCGTCCCCTTTAAAAACCCAGACTTTGACGCCGATCAAGCCGTAGCGTGTATGGGCTTCGGTAAAACCATAATCAATGTCCGCGCGGAACGTCTGCAGGGGAATACTGCCCCATTTATAGGTCTGTGTCCTGGCAATCTCGGCTCCGCCCAACCGCCCGGCCGCGTTCACCTTGATCCCTTTAGCGCCGGAAGAAATGGCTTGATCCATGGCCCTTTTGATGGCGCGCCGGAAAGCGATGCGTTTTTCCAGCTGAAAAGCGATATTCTCGGCGATCAATTGCGCGTCAACGGCCGGCGCCTTGACCTCTTCGATATCGACGACAATCTCTTTATTCTTGACGATATCCCTGAGCTCGCCGGTCAGCTTTTCGATATCCGCTCCATGCCGGCCGATGATGACGCCGGGCCTGGCGGAATGGATGCGGATCTTGACCTTACCCGCGACACGGTCAATCGTCACTTTTGAAACCGCGGCCTGCTTGAGCTGTTTCTTGACATGTTTGCGGATCTTGTAATCTTCTTCCAGAAAAAGTCCGAAATCAGCATGGCGAGCGAACCATCTGGAGCTTGAAGACTTGATAAAACCCAGCCGGACCGATATCGGATTTACTTTTTGACCCACAATTCCTCCTGATTTAACCTCAAATGACTTGCGAAATCTTCTAAAAAGGGACTACTTCCCTTTTTTAACAGTCTTAACGGCCGTTTTTCCCGCGCCAACCAGCCTCTGTTTCTTCAGGGGCTTTTTCGCTTCAACCTTGGGGGCTGGGGCCGCGGATGATTTGGCAGCCAAATCCAGTTCAACCCTGATGTGGCTTGTCCTTTTGATGATCTCCGCCGCGCGTCCAAACGTTGCCGCCCTGAAACGCTTCCACCGGGGGCCTTCGTCAGCCGTGATCTTCGAGATCACCAAGTCCTGTTCATTCAGGCCTTTTGTCTTGGCATTGGCGATCGCGGAATGAAGCACTTTCGATACGTAATACGAAGGCCTCTTGTTGATAAATTTCAAGGCATTCAAGGCCTCCAGGGCGTTCATGCCCCTGACCAGATCGATGACCAGCCGTACTTTTCTTGCCGAACCTCTGATGTGTTTGACTTCTGCTTTTGCAATCATAAGATCTTTCGTTATGTCAGTTCGACGGCTTTCTTGGCCTTCACGCCGCCGTGCTTTCTGAATGTTCTGGTCGCCGCGAATTCTCCCAGTTTATGGCCCACCATGTTCTCCGTCACAAACACGGGGACATGTTTTCGACCATCGTGGACCGCGATGGTCAAACCCACGAAATCCGGGGTGACTGTCGAACTCCTCGACCAGGTCTTGATGGGCAGTCTGGAACCGCTTCTGCGGGCCGCGTCAACCCTCTTTATAAGCTTCTCGTCAACAAATGGTCCTTTTTTCAGCGAACGCGCCATTAGCCATTCCTTCGTTTGATGATATATTTATTGGAATATCTTTTGTGTGTGCGGGTCTTCAAACCTTTGCACTTCTGTCCCCAGGGAGAAACAGGATGCGGATTTCCCTGTCCGGCCTTGCCTTCCCCGCCGCCATGAGGGTGGTCTATGGGATTCATGGCTGATCCGCGGACCGTCGGCCTGATGCCCAGCCAGCGCTTGCGCCCGGCCTTTCCGTGCATCTCGGCCTCGTGTTCCACGTTACCGACCTGGCCGACCGTTGCCAGACACTCAAGCCTGATCAAACGGACTTCCCCGGAAGGAAGCTTGATATGGCCGAAATCGCCTTCCTTGGCCGTGATCTGCGCCGCGTTACCCGCGCTGCGTCCGATCTGACCGCCCTTGCCTCTGGTCAATTCCACATTATGAATAAAAGTCCCCAGCGGGATGTAGCGCAGAGGCATCGTGTTGCCGGTCTTGACTTCCAGATCCGCGCCCAGGGAACTGGCCACGGTTTCCCCGGCCCGCAACCCCAAAGGGGCCAGGATATAGCTTTTCTGTCCGTCGGAATACTGGATGAGGGCGATACGGCAGGTCCTGTTGGGATCATACTGGATGGAAAGGACTGTGGCTGTAACATCAAATTTGTCTCTTTTGAAATCCACGACGCGATAAAGCCTTTTGTGGCCTCCGCCGATGTGGCGCGTTGTGATACGGCCGTTATTATTTCTTCCGCCGGTCCTCTTCAAAGGCTGCAGAAGCGTTTTTTCCGGCCTTTGGCCTTTTGTCACTTCCTTGAAATCGGGAAGATTGGCCCATCGCATGCCAGGTGTTGTCGGTTTAAATCTCTTGACCATCTTTTGACGCCTTCCTTGATTAACTCTCCCTTAAAGGAGAGGCTTACTTCGCGATCTCGATCTTCTGGTTCTCCGCCAGACGCACGTATGCTTTTTTCCAATCGGGCTGTTTGCCCAATTGCATCCGGATCCTCTTCATTTTCCCCCGGACAACCACCGTGTTGACGTCGCGGACCTTGACCTTGTAGATTTTCTCGACGGCATTTTTGATATCCACTTTCGTGGCGCCGCGCGAAACATAGAACTGATAGCATCCGTCGGATTCCAGACGGGAGCCTTTTTCAGAGTGAATCAAAGTTTTAATTATATCGTATGGGTTAGGCATTTTTCAAGCGTTTTGTTAAGTTTTTTAGGGAATCTCTCGAGATAATCAGCTTTCTGGTATTCATCACATCGTAGGCGTTCAACGTCGAGGAATCGGCCAGATGCAGACGAGGGATGTTTTTCGTTGACCGTTTAATGTTCTCCGTCACGGAATCCAGCACGCACAACACGCTTTCCGATTGGATTTTCAGGGCTTCCAGGAATTTGACGAATTCCTTTGTCTTCGGATGCAGGATGTGCACTTTTTCCACGAAGATCACGTCGCCGCCCGAAATCTTGGCGTTGAGGCTGGACCTGAGCGCCTCGTTGCGCAACTGCTGCGGCATCGTATAACCGAAATCGCGGGGATGCGGACCAAAGACGACTCCGCCATGCCGCCACAATGGAGAACGCGTGGACCCGACGCGGGCGCGACCCGTCCCCTTCTGGCGCCATGGTTTCTTTCCGCCGCCGGATACCTCGCCGCGGGTCTTTGTCTGCGCGAGCCCCAGCCGGCGATTGGCGCGGTAACCCACGATCGCCTGATAGAGTGTTTTTTTTCTGACCGTTCCGTCGAAAACGCGGGAATCCAGCTCTATCTCTTCAACCACCTTATTCCCCATATCGACGACCGGAATGACAATGCGGTTCTTTTTTTCCATAATGAACTTTACGCTTTCCTGTGTTTTTTGAATGACTTCCTGATCTCAAGAAGATTCTTGCTGGGACCCGGCACGGCCCCGTGGATCACAAGGATGTTGTTGGCCGTATCCACTTTGATGACTTTCAGATTCTGCACGGTGATCTTGTCATGGCCCATGTGCCCGGCCATGGTCTTGCCTTTGAAAACCCTGGACGGATCGGAACTGGCCCCGATGGAACCCACGCGCCGATGCGACATGGAACCATGCGTCTGAGGCGTCCCCATCCAGTGCCAGCGCTTCATGCCGCCCTGGAATCCCTTTCCGATGGAGATGCCGGTGATGTCCACAAAATCACCTTCCTGGAACACATCAACCTTGATCTCATCGCCCACCTTATAAGCGCTTTTGTCCTGAATTCGAAGCTCGCGGACATAACGCTTCAGGGGCAGATTCAGCTTTTTGAACTCTCCAGCCTGGGGTTTTTTAACCTTGTTTTCCTTAACGTCTTCATACCCCACCTTGATGTTCTTTTCGTTAAGGCCCATCACAACGCAAGGACCCGCTTCGATGACGGTCACGGCTTTCACCTTCCCGTCCTCGCCGAAGATCTGCGTCATGCCGACCTTCTTTCCCAGTATCTTTATTGTGTTGTTCAATACACCCATGGCCCACTCTTCTCTGAAGCTGCCGAATTAGGTCTTAACGGATTTCTACGTCCACACCGGCAGGAAGATTCAATTTACGCAAAGCGTCGATCGTCTTGGCAGTCGGCTCATGCAATTCCAGAAGCCTTTTGTGCGTCGCCAGGATAAACTGCTCCCGCGACTTCTTGTCAATGACGACGGAACGGTTTACGGTGTAGATCTCCTTCTTGGTCGGCAAAGGGATGGGGCCGGCAACTTTCGCCCCGCTCCTTTTGGCCGTTTCAACGATTTCACGCGTTGACTGGTCCAAGAGACGGTGGTCGTATGCTTTGAGTCTTATACGGATTTTCTGTGCCATTGTTGTTGGTTTTCCTATTCTCTAACGCCCGCCGGAGACCTCATTGCGCGGCAATCAGGCCTCTTCCGGCGTATTCATAATTCCATCCATCTTACTCGATGATCTCAGACACGACACCGGCGCCGACGGTATGGCCGCCTTCGCGGATCGCGAAACGCAATTCCTTCTCCATGGCGATCGGCATGATCAATTCGGCTTCAACGGTGATATTGTCGCCCGGCATGATCATCTCAACGCCATCAGGAAGTTTGATCGAACCGGTCACATCCGTCGTCCTGAAATAGAACTGAGGCCTGTATCCGGTGAAAAACGGCGTGTGGCGCCCTCCCTCTTCCTTGGTGAGGATATAAACCTGCGCCTTAAACTTCTTGTGAGGCGTAATCGAACCCGGCGCCGCCAGGACCATCCCGCGCTCCAGGGACTCTTTGTCCACACCGCGCAGAAGCAATCCGACGTTATCTCCCGCCTGGCCGTCGTCTAAAAGCTTGCGGAACATTTCAATGCCGGTGACAACGGTCTTGCCGACCTCCGGCCTCATGCCCACAATATCGACGGTTTCGTTCAATTTGATCTTGCCTCTTTCGATACGCCCTGTTCCGACGGTACCGCGGCCGGAAATCGTAAAGACGTCTTCGACGGCCATCAAGAAAGGCTTTTCCAGTTCTCTCTTGGGCATCGGGATAAAATCATCGACCGCCTTCATGAGTTCAAAAATGGGCGAACACTTCGGGCAATCCGGCTTCGCGCAGAGGCAGGACAGGGCTTCTGTCGCGCTCCCTTTGACGATGGGCGTCTTGTCGCCGGGGAAATTATACTTCGTCAAAAGATCCCTGACTTCCATCTCGACGAGTTCGATCAATTCCTTGTCCTGGACCATGTCCACCTTGTTCAAGAACACGACGATGGCCGGAACGTTGACCTGGCGCGCCAAAAGAATGTGCTCGCGCGTCTGGGGCATCGGGCCGTCCGCGGCGGAAACAACCAGGACCGCGCCGTCCATCTGGGCCGCTCCGGTGATCATGTTCTTGATGTAGTCAGCGTGACCGGGACAGTCGATATGCGCGTAATGCCTGGTATCCGTCTGATATTCGACGTGAGCGATGTTGATGGTAACGCCTCTTTCCCTCTCTTCGGGGGCGTTATCGATCGATTCATAGCTCCTGGCCTCCGCGTAACCCTTCTTGGCCAGCACCGTCGTGATCGCGGCTGTTAAGCTTGTTTTTCCATGGTCAACGTGTCCGATGGTGCCGATATTAACGTGCGGTTTGGTCCTGACAAACTTTTCTTTGGACATTTCTCACCTCCGTTAGACCCTTCCTTTATTTATATGATATCAGGAAGGTCTACCTTCCTGGTTTATTTGACCCCTAATACTTTATTCGCTATATCTCTAGGCACCTCTTGATAACAAAAGGGCTCCATTGTGAAAGACGCTCTGCCCTGCGTCAAAGAACGTACTATATTAGCATAATCAAAAACTTCTGCAAGTGGAACATGTCCTCTCAAAACACGCACATTTCCCCTCTGTCCCATCGCGATCAGTTTGCCTCTGCGGGAACTGAAATCCCCGATCACCGAACCCATAAAATCTTCGGGCACGACAATCTCGATGTCCATGATCGGCTCAAGAAGATAAGAGCCGCCCTGCCTCAAACCATCCGTAAAAGCGATCGATGCCGCCATCTGAAAAGCGATTTCGGAGGAATCGACCTCGTGATACGACCCGTCGACGAGCGTGACCGCGATATCCGTGACGGGGTAACTTCCCAGCACTCCGCTTTTGGCGGCGTTGACGATCCCGTTCTTGACGGAAGGAATGAATTCCCTGGGAATAACGCCGCCCTTAAGGGTCTCCTCGAAGGTGATGCCGGTGCCGGGCACTTCCTGCGGCTGCATAATGATGACCACGTGGCCGTACTGGCCGCGGCCGCCGCTCTGCTGAATGAATTTTCCAGTCACGGACATTTTCTTGCGGATGGATTCCCTGTAAGCGACCTGCGGCCTTCCGACTTTGGCCTCGACGTTGAATTCTCGCAAAATGCGGTCCACCGCGATCTCCAAATGGAGCTGTCCCATTCCGGAAATAATCGTTTGCGCTGTTTCCGTATTGTAAGTGACGCGGAAAGAAGGATCTTCATCCTGAAGCTTGCGCAGGGCAAAGGCCAGCTTTTCCTGGTCCGCTTTTGATTTTGTTTCAATAGAAAGGTCTACGACAGGTTCCGGAAATTTGATCGCTTCCAGGACAATGGGCTCATCCTCGCTGCAGAGAGTGTCGCCCGTATTGGTTTCTTTCATGCCGACCAGCGCGATGATGTCCCCGCAATAAGCCTGTTCGATCATTTCCTGCTTATTGGCGTGCATGCGCACGATTTTAGAGACGCGTTCATTCTCGCGCTTGACCGAATTATAGATGGTTTCTCCGGCGGAAACCTTGCCGGAATAAATACGCACAAAATTCAGCCGGCCCACATAAGGATCGCTCATAACCTTAAAACAGAATCCGCAGAAAGGGGCTTCGCTGGACACCTGACGCTCTTCAAATTCTCCCGACTCAGGCTCAAAGCCCTTGACCGCCGCGACATCCAGAGGAGAAGGCAGATAATCACAGACGGCGTCTAAAACCAGCTGGATGCCTTTGTTCTTTAAAGATGAGCCGCAGAGCACAGGGCAGAACTTGTTGGCCACCACGCTTTCACGGATCGCCTTTTTCAGGGCTTCCTTGGACACAGGCTTGTTATGGATATAAAGTTCCATGAGGGGGTCGTTGACCTCGGCGACTCTTTCGATCAGGGTATGTCTGTATTTTTCCACCTGCTCCTTGTATTCGGGCGGAAGGGGCTTGCGCTCGATGGTCTCTCCCTTTTCATCGGCAGGGACAACAAGTTCTTCTTCGATCAGATCGATCATGCCGCCGAAATTCTCTTCGGCGCCGAAAGGCAGCTGGATGGCCGCGGCATTAGCTCCCAGTTTCTGGTGCATCTCAGCCAGGGCGTTGGCGAAATCCGCGCCGACGCGGTCCATCTTGTTGACGAAGGCCATGCGCGGGACATGATACTTGTCCGCCTGCCGCCAGACCGTCTCCGACTGAGGCTGGACTCCGGCAACCGCGCAAAAAACAACAACGGCGCCGTCCAAAACCTTTAAGGACCGCTCGACTTCCACGGTAAAATCCACGTGCCCCGGGGTATCGATAATATTGATATGGATATCGCGCCAGAAACAGGTCGTCGAAGCGGAGGTAATCGTGATGCCGCGCTCCTGCTCCTGCACCATCCAGTCCATCGTCGCCGTGCCGTCATGCACCTCGCCGATCTTATGGATCTTTTTGGTGTAAAAAAGCATTCGCTCGGTGGTTGTCGTCTTCCCCGCGTCAATGTGCGCGATAATCCCGATGTTGCGTAATTTTGTCAAATCTATCGTCTGCGTCATGGTCTGCATTCTCTAAGGGTTAGCCGTCTATGGTTGTCATAAGGAAACCTGTGTCTTCTTATTCTGCCGTCTTCTACCACCGGAAATGAGCGAACGCCTTGTTCGCTTCCGCCATCTTGTGCGTATCGTCTCTTTTCTTGATGGCCGCGCCTTCGCCCTTGAAGCCGGACATGATCTCATCCGCCAGACGTTCCGGCATGGGCTTTCCTTTTTTACCGCGCGAGAAATCCTTGATCCAGCGCAGGGCCAGGGAAACGCCTCTCTCCTGGGACACTTCGATGGGAACCTGGTAAGTGGCGCCTCCGACGCGGCGAGGCTTGACTTCCAGCCTCGGCCGGATATTCTCCAAGGCCTTATTGAACACCTTGACCGGATCCTCTTCCCCTGTCTTGGTCTTGATGATATCAAAGGCCCCGTACACAATACGCTCTGCGACGGATTTCTTTCCCTTGATCATCAGGATATTGATCATCTTGGCCACGATCTTGCTGTTATATTTGGGATCGGCCAGGATCTGTCTTTTTACCGCGCGTCTTCGTCTCATGAATTTTTTCCTCGAATTTTAGTCCTAAAAAGCCCCTTGGGGGATGATGAAACCGCCTCACCCCGGCCCGCCGGACCGCTTGAGTGAAGCCTTCTTTCCTTATTTCTTCTTGGGCGCCGCCGCCTTGCCTTTTTTCGCTCCGTATTTCGAGCGGGAGCGTTTCCTGTTGGCCACCCCAGCCGTATCCAGCGTGCCGCGGACAATATGATAACGCACGCCAGGCAGGTCCTTGACCCTTCCGCCCCTCACCAGGACAATGGAATGTTCCTGGAGATTATGCCCTTCGCCCGGGATATAAGAGGTGACTTCAATGCCCGTGGTCAAGCGAACCCTGGCGATTTTTCTAAGCGCCGAATTCGGCTTCTTCGGCGTCATGGTCTTAACCTGAAGACAGACACCGCGGCGCTGAGGACAGCCCTTCAAGGCCGGCGATTTGGATTTGGCCTTTTTGGCGATCCGGCTATTCCTTATAAGCTGCTGGATTGTCGGCATTCACACCCTCTCCTTGTTCAGATTCTTGCGCTTGTTCCTTAATGGATTTAAAGTCCTGATGGACCTTGAGACCTGTTCCCGCCGGGATCAGGTGGCCCACGATCACGTTTTCCTTCAAACCGAACAGCTCATCCCGTTTTCCGGAAGCGGCCGCGTCGGTCAAAACTTTCGTCGTCTCCTGGAAACTGGCCGCCGAAATGAAGCTTTCGGTGGTCAAAGAGGCCTTGGTAATCCCCAAAAGCAGCGGTGTGGCCGAAGCCGGTTTCCCGCCTTTTTTGATGACCCTCTGGTTCTCTTTCTGGAATCTCCAGCGGTCGATCTGCTGGCCGGAAAGGAACTCCGTGTCTCCGGAATCTTCGATTTTAACTTTTTTAAGCATCTGGCGGATGATCACCTCGATGTGCTTATCATTGATCTTTACACCCTGCAAACGGTAAACTTCCTGGACCTCGTTCACCAGATACTCCTGCAGGATCTTGTCCCCGCACACGCGAAGAATGTCCTGCAAGACCACGGGGCCGTCCGTCAACTGCTGGCCTGCCGTCACGCGGTCTCCCCTGTACACGTTAGGGTGCTTGCCGTGAGGAATGGCGTATTCGCGCTTCATGCCTGTAGGCGAGCTCACGATGATCATCCTCTGGCCTTTTTTGTTCTCGCTGAATTCCACAAAGCCATCGATCTCGGAAATAATAGCCGGGTCTTTCGGCCTGCGGGCCTCGAACAACTCCGCGACGCGCGGCAGACCTCCGGTGATATCCCTGGTCTTGCCTGAAACGCGCGGAATCTTGGCGATCAATTCACCGGCGTCGATCTTCTGGCCGTCTTTGACCAGGATATGGGCGCCGATGGGAATAGGATAAATACCCACGACCTGTCCTCCGTCATCCAGGATCAGGATCTGGGGATGGAATTCAATCTTATGTTCGACAATGACGCGCTCCGAGATGCCTGTGGTCGGATTCATCTCCTCGCGCATCGTCACGTTTTCTTTAATATCTTCGTACCGCACAAGCCCCGCGACTTCCGTCAAGATCGGCAGCGTGTATGGATCCCAACGGACATAAATGGCGCCTTTCTGGACTTCCTGGCCTTCGGCAACAAAGATCACGCTGCCCTGAGGGATGGCGTATCGCTCCAATTCGCGGCCCTGCGGGTCGTTGATGGTGACCGCGCCATTGCGGTTGAGAACGATCAATTCTTTGCCTCTGGCAACGGTCCTCAAGCTGTGGAAATGCAGAAGACCCTTGTTCTTGGCCTTGACAAAAGACTGCTCGACGATACGGGAGGCGGTTCCACCGATGTGGAACGTCCTCATCGTCAGCTGGGTGCCCGGTTCTCCGATGGACTGCGCCGCGATGATGCCGACGGCTGTTCCGATTTCGACCAGCCCGTCACGCGCCAGGTCCTTGCCGTAACATTTCGCGCAGATGCCGCGGTCCGATTCGCAGGTCAGAACGCTGCGGATGCGGATCTTCTCGATCCCCATCCTCTCCAGCAGTTCGGACTTTTCCTCGGTGATCATTTCACCGGAGGCAACCACGGATTCATCCGTAATGACATCGACGATATTGTCCAGCGTCACGCGGCCGGAGATGCGCTCCTTGAGCGGCACCACGACTTCGTCGCCTTCGATGATGGAAGAAAGGGAAATGCCGTTCATCGTGCCGCAGTCATCTTCAGTGATGATGACTTCCTGCGCCACGTCCACCAGGCGGCGTGTGAGGTAACCGGCATCGGCTGTTTTCAAGGCCGTATCCGCCAAACCCTTGCGGGCGCCGTGCGTGGAAATAAAATATTCAAGAACGGTGAGGCCCTCGCGGAAACTCGCCGTGATGGGATTTTCGATGATCTCTCCGGAAGGCTTGGCCATGAGGCCGCGCATACCGGCCAGCTGTCTGACCTGAAGACGGGAACCGCGCGCTCCGGAATCCGCCATCATGAAGATCGGGTTGAAAGCGTCCATTTTCTTAAAGACGAGGTCGGAAACCTTATCGGTCGTGTGCGTCCAGATATCGATCACCTTGTTGTAACGTTCACCGTCGGTGATGACGCCCTTGCGATACTGATCTTCCACCTTGGAGACTTCTTTCCTGGCATCCGCGATAAATTCCTTCTTCTCTTCGGGGATCTCCAGGTCGTCGACGGCGATGGAAATGCCGCCCAGCGTCGCGTGCTCAAACCCGAGCGATTTGAGACTATCCAGCAGCTTGATGGTCGTGTCGTGGCCGAAACGCTTGTAACAGACGGTCACGATCTGCCCGACGTTCTTTTTGTTCAATTCCAGATTCACGAACCCGAATCCCTTGGGAAGGCGCTGGTTAAAGATCACGCGGCCGACCGTCGTTTCCAAAAGCGCCCTTTCGCCGGAATAGACGCTGTCGCTCAAATTATACTGGTCCTTGATCCTGACCTTGATCTTGGCGTGAAGGCCCACAGAGCCGTCGTCATAAGCGGAAATCGCCTCGACTTCATCCGACATCATGATGCCCTCGCCCTTGTCCTTGGCCTTCATCTTCGTCAAATAGCACAGACCCAGAATGATATCCTGGGTCGGAGTGGTGATCGGACGGCCGTCGGCAGCCGAAAAGATATTGTTGATGGACAACATCAGCAGACGCGCTTCCATCTGGGCTTCCAGGGACAAAGGCACATGGACGGCCATCTGGTCGCCGTCAAAATCGGCGTTAAAAGCCGTACAGACCAGGGGGTGAATACGGATGGCTTTTCCTTCGATCAGGACCGGTTCAAAGGCCTGGACGGAAAGGCGATGCAGCGTCGGCGCGCGGTTCAGGAGCACGGGATGGTCTTTGATGACCTCATCCAGAATGTCCCAAACCTCGATCTTGGCGCGTTCGACCATTCTCTTGGCGCCCTTGATCGTGTGCACAAACCCGCGTTCTCTCAATTTTTTGATGATAAAAGGCTCAAACAGCTCCAGGGCCATGCGCTTGGGCAGACCGCACTGGTGAAGGCTCAATTCAGGACCGACGACGATGACGGAGCGGCCCGAATAATCCACGCGTTTACCCAAAAGGTTCTGGCGGAATCGCCCCTGTTTTCCCTTGAGCATGTCCGAAAGGGATTTCAGGGAACGGTTGTTGGAGCCTAAGACCGGGCGTCCGTGACGGCCGTTATCCAACAGCGCGTCCACCGCTTCCTGCAGCATGCGCTTTTCATTACGGATGATGATCTCCGGCGCGTTCAAATCCAGCAGTTTCTTCAAACGGTTATTGCGGTTGATGACCCGGCGGTAAAGGTCGTTTAGGTCTGAGGTCGCGAAGCGCCCTCCGTCCAGCGGCACCAGCGGACGTAAATCCGGAGGGATGACGGGAAGGATCTCCAGGACCATCCATTCAGGCTTATTGCCGGATTTCTTGAAATCTTCGACGATCTTTAAGGTCTTGAGAATCTTGCGGGCCGTTGTGCCTTCTTTGGATGTCTCCAGCTGTTTGTGCAGCCTTTTAGAAAACGACTCCAGGTCGATTTCCTTGAGGAGTTCCAGGACCGCCTCCGCTCCGATACGGGCGCGGAATGCCGTCCCGAATTTTTCCTGAAGTTCCTGGTAGCGGTCTTCCGTCAGAAGTTCGCCTTTCTTAAGCCCCGTGTCCCCGGGTTCGATGACAATATATTCTTCGTAATAAATGATCTTTTCCAGGTCGCGCAAGCCGATGTCCAGGAGCGCCGCGATGCGGGAAGGGACAGCCTTGAAAAACCAAATATGCGTGACAGGGGCGGCCAATTCGATATGCCCCATGCGGTCGCGCCGGACGTTGGAACGCGTCACCTCAACGCCGCAACGGTCGCAGACGATATTGCGGAACTTGTTGCCTTTGTATTTTCCGCAGTTACACTCCCAGTCCTTGACCGGCCCGAAAATCTTTTCGCAGAACAATCCGTCCTTTTCAGGTTTCAGCGTCCTGTAATTGATCGTTTCGGCCTTTTTCACCTCGCCTTTGGACCAGGACCTGATGACGGCGGGCGCAGCGATCTTGATAGAGATACTGTCAAACTGGGAGATCTCTTCCACCACGTTCTTTGGATTCGCTTCTTTTCTCATCCTTAGGCCTTTATGTTAACAATCTGTCCCTCTCGAGAAGGGATCATTTTTTGTCCATTTTGATATCCAGCCCCAGCCCCTGCAATTCCTTGATCAGAACATTGAAGGATTCCGGCGTTCCGGGGGTCAGCCTCTGCTCTCCTTTGACGATGGCCTCATAGATCCTGGTGCGGCCGGCCACGTCATCGCTTTTTACGGTCAGCATTTCCTGGAGACTGAAGGCGGCGCCATAAGCTTCCAGCGCCCAGACTTCCATTTCTCCGAATCTCTGACCGCCGAACTGGGCTTTTCCGCCCAAAGGCTGCTGCGTGACAAGGGAATACGGCCCGATGGAACGCGCGTGGATCTTCTCGTCCACCAGGTGGATCAATTTCAGCATATAGATATAACCGACCGTCACCTTCTGGTCGAATTTTTTTCCGGTAAATCCGTCGTAAAGGTCCACCTTGCCCTCTTCCGGCAATCCGGCCTTGCGCAGCATCTCCTTGACTTCATTTTCGGAGCAGCCGTCGAAAACCGGAGTCGCCACATGAAGCCCGAGGATCTTGGCGGCCCAACCCAGATGGGTTTCCAGGATCTGGCCGACGTTCATGCGGGACGGCACGCCGAGAGGATTGAGCACCAGCTCGACAGGCGTTCCATCCGCCAGGAAAGGCATGTCTTCTTCGGGAAGGATCTTGGCGATAACGCCCTTGTTCCCGTGGCGCCCGGCCATCTTGTCTCCGACAGCAAGCCTGCGCTTGGTCGCCACATAAACAACGACCTTCTTGAGCACGCCGGGGGCCAGTTCATCGCCCCTCTTGATCTTCTCGATCTCCTGCTCTTCTTCCTGGGTGAGTTCCTTGATCTGCTCATCGAAGAATTTGGCGATATGCTTGGCTTCTTCGTGATCCGTCAGGTCCGCGCTCAAGGCCTTGGCCTTGGAAACACCCAGCTCGGCAGCCAGCTTATTGATCTTTTCTTCCTGGACGTATTCTATTTCCTGAGCGTAATAGGCCTTGATCTCCTTGATCTGGGCCAGCTCTTTTTTCTTCTCTTCCTTGGATTTGCGGCCTCTTTCCTTCCTCTGGAAAACCTGGACATCGATAATAACGCCTTCGATGCCCGGAGGAACGGTCAGGCTGGTATCGCGGACATCCCCGGCCTTTTCACCGAAAATAGCGCGCAAAAGCCTCTCTTCCGGAGATAACTCGGATTCGGTTTTCGGCGTCACTTTACCGACAAGGATATCCCCGGCGTCCACCTCGGCCCCGATGCGGACAATGCCGCTCTCGTCCAAATTCCTGAGGGCGTCTTCGGAAACATTCGGGATATCGCGGGTAATTTCTTCATTGCCCAGGCGGGTTTCCCTGGCCTCCAGCTCAAACTCTTCAATATGGATCGACGTATAAGCGTCTTCTTTAACGAGTTTTTCGGAAACCAGGATCGCGTCTTCAAAATTAAAGCCTCTCCAGGGCATAAAGGCGACCAGGAGATTCTTTCCCAGAGCCAGTTCGCCATCCCGGGTCCCGATTCCGTCGGCAATAACCTCACCCTTCTTGACCTTCTGGCCAAGCTGAACGATCGGTTTCTGATTCACACAGGTATTGGCGTTGGAGCGCTTGAATTTCCTTAATTCATAGGTCGTGCTGTTGACGGTAATCCTGTTGGCATCGACGGCCTTGACAACCCCGTCCTCCTGGGAAACCACAACGGCGCCGGAATCAATGGCGGCCTTCTGCTCCATATCCGTGCCGACTAAGGGGCGCTCTGTGATCATCAGCGGGACAGCCTGGCGCTGCATGTTGGAACCCATCAACGCGCGGTTCGCGTCGTCGTGCTCTAAAAACGGGATCAGGGACGCGGCCAGGGAAACAAGCTGTTTCGGGGACACATCCATATAATCGACTTTTTTAGGGGATAGCTTCGGGAAATCCCCACGGAACCGGCAGGTCACTTCCTTTTCCTGAAAATAACCCTCCTCATCCAGCGGGCTGTTGGCCTGCGCGATGGATTTGGGTATTTCCTGGTCGGCGGTGACATAATCGATCCTCTTGGTCACACGCCCCTCGTCGACCTTTCGATACGCCGTTTCCAAATAACCCAGGTCATTGACGCGCGCATAGGTGGTTAAGGACGCAATCAAACCGATGTTCGGGCCTTCCGGTGTTTCAATCGGACAAATACGGCCGTAATGGGACTGGTGGATGTCGCGGACCTCAAAACCGGCACGTTCCCTGGACAACCCTCCCGGCCCCAAAGCGCTCAAGCGCCTCTTGTGCGTCAATTCAGCCAGAGGATTGACCTGGTCCATGAATTGGGACAATTGGCTGCGCGCGAAGAAATCGCGGATCTGACTGGAAAAAAGCTTGGAATTGATCAAATGATAGATCATAACCGCGTCGGCATCAGTCAGGATGGCCAGACGCTCGCGAATCGACCTTTCCAGCCTGGCCAAACCGATCCTGGCCTGGTTCTGGACAAGTTCACCGACCGTTTTAACGCGGCGGTTACCCAGGTGGTCGATGTCATCGATCTCGCCCTCGCCTTTTTTTAATCCGACGAGATACTGGATGACCTTGATGACCGTTTCCGCATCCAGGATCCGTTTTTCCAGCGAAACCTCCATGTGGAGTTTTCTGTTCAAAATGAAGCGTCCCGCGCGCGCGATATCGTATCTTTTTGGGTCAAAAAACAGGCGGTAAAAAAGGTCTTCGGCGGCTTCCGGGGTGACGGGTTCCGTCGGCCTCATCTTGCGGTAAAAATCGATCAGGGCTTCGTCTTTATTTTTCGTAAAATCTTTTTTGAGGGTGTTGGTGATTTCCGGGATTTCCTCTCCGAAGGCCTTCTGGATCTCTTCGTCCGTGGAAAAACCCATGATGCGCAGGATCTGCGTCGCGGGGAAACTGCGGCGGCGGTCCACATAGGCCAGGACCACTTCGTTCAAATCGTATTTAAATTCGAGCCAGGCCCCGCGGTAAGGGATGAGGCGGCCGTAGAAAATCTTCTTTCCGGTAGGATGCTGCTCTTCTTCAAAACACACGCCGGGGGAACGCTGCAACTGGCTGACGATGACGCGCTCGTCGCCATTGATGATGAAGCTCGCGGTCGGGGTCATCAGGGGAAGTTCCCCGAAATAGACCTCCTGGATCTTGACGTCATTGGGCGTAATGAGACGCAGGTTCGCCCGCAGCGGAGACGCGTAGGTCATGCCGCGGCGACGACACTCTTCCACGTGGTATTTCGGCTTGCCGAGGGTGTAGGAGACAAACTCCAGCCTGAACCTCTTGTCATAACTTTCGATGGGGAACACTTCCTGAAAGGCCTCGTGCAGGCCTAGCGAAGCGCGTTCCTCCGGCCTGGCGTCGCGCTGCAAAAATTCCTCATACGACTTCAGCTGGAGGTCCAGCAGGTTCGGCATCGGATAAACTTCTTTTAATTTGGCAAAGCTTTTTCGTTTACTCATTCCGTGTCCCTCAAATATTGACTCGTGAAAAAGGGGTACTCTTTTCTAAGAGCCCCTTTTTTGGGGCGTCATCTTACTCAACAAAGGGATGAAACTACTTCAACTCCACGGACGCGCCCGCGGCTTCCAGCTTCTTTTTCATTTCATCGGCTTCGGCCTTCGGAACGCTTTCCTTGACCGCTTTCGGAGCTCCGTCCACCAGGTCCTTGGCTTCTTTCAAACCCAGGCTTGTGATGGCGCGAACTTCCTTAATAACGGAAATCTTGTTGGCGCCCGCGGCGGTCAACATGACGGTGAATACGGTTTTCTCTTCAGCGGCCGGCGCGGCAGCTCCGGCTCCGGGAGCGGCAGCCATGGCCATCATCGGCGCCTGCGCCTTGACCCCAAACTTCTCTTCGATCGCCTTGACCAGGTCGCTGAGCTCAAGGACGGTCATCGTTTCAATTTCCTTGATCATCTCTTCAATCTTCGCCATTTTCCTACCTCCTTATTAAGCCTCGGTGTTTTTTTTATCTTTTACCGCGTTTAACGCATATGCGAGTTTAGCCAGAACCTGGTTGAGGCTCATGGCAAGCGCTCCAATCGGCGCGTTCAATGCCGACGCAACCTGTTGATATAATCCCTGCCTGGAAGGCAGTTTGGAAACGAAAGCGACGTCCTCTTTGCTCAGGATCCGGTCCATCATAAAACCGCCGCACAGGCTTAAAGCCTCATGCTGCTTGGCGAAATCAGCCAGGATCTTGGATGTGGCGATGGGGTCGTCCTTGACAAAAATCATGGCCATGGGGCCATCGACCAGACCGAGCGCATCCGAGGGTTTCTTGGCCTGTTCAAAGGCCTTTCGCATAAAGCTGTTCTTGGTCACCAGAACGCTGGCGCCGACGTCCTTGAGATTCTTCCTGAGCAGGGTCATCTCCGCGGATGTCAACTTGTGATAATTCACGAGGAACACATCCGTCGACCGGCTGAGCCTGCGGCTCAATTCGGAAGCCACCAGATTCCTGTACATCTCCCCGATTTTTTGTGTCATGGCATTCATACGCTGACCTTCAATCCAGGCCCCATGGTCGAAGAAACGGCGACCGACTTGATAAATTCGCCCTTGACCGAGGCGGGCCTTGCGCTTTTAACGGTTTCTATTAAGGTAAAGGCATTCTCATGCAGCTGGCCTTCGCCAAAAGACAATTTGCCGACGCTCACGTGAATGCCGCCCTGTTTATCCACCTTGAACTCGACTTTTCCGGCCTTCAGATCGCGGATCGCCTGTCCCACATTGGGGGTGACGGTCCCTGTTTTCGGGCTGGGCATCAGGCCGCGAGGCCCAAGCACTTTGCCGAGCTTGCTCAAATCCTTCATCATATCCGGCGTGGCAACAACGCTGTCGAAATCCATCCAGCCGCCGGAAACCTTGTCGATCAAATCCTGGGCCCCGATGAACTCCGCGCCGGCTTCCTGGGCCTGCTTTTCAGCCTCGCCCTTGCAGAAAACAGCCACGCGGACCTTCTTGCCGGTTCCGTGAGGCAGGACAACCGTCCCTCTCACCATATGGTCCGATTTCTTTGTATCCACGCGCAGATGAAAGGAGACTTCCATGCTCTCATCGAATTTGGTCTTCGGCGCGGATTTCAGGACGGCAATGGCTTCTTTTAACGTATAGACCTTCGAGGGGTCCACCAGTTTCGCGCTCGCCTCATATCGTTTGCTGTGTTTTTTTCTCATGGATCACTCCACCACTTCAATGCCCATGCTGCGGGCGGTTCCCATGACGGTTTTCTTGGCAATCTCAAGATCCGACGTATTGAGGTCACCCAGCTTCAGCTTGGCGATCTCCTCCACCTGCTTTTTCGTAACGGAACCGATCTTTTCCTTCCCGGCAAGCCCGGAGGCCTTGGCCAGGTTGGCGGCCCTCTTGATCAGGATGGAACACGGCGGGGTCTTGATGATAAAATCAAATTTTTTGTCTTCGTAAACGCTGATGACGACGGGGAGAATGATGCCGTCCCTGTCCTTGGTCTGCTCATTGAAGGACTTGCAGAACTGCATGATATTGACGCCGTGCTGGCCAAGGGCAGGCCCGACGGGCGGAGCGGGGTTCGCCGCTCCGGCTGGAACGTGAAGCTTGATCTGCGCGACAACTTTCTTAGCCATGATAGGTTTCTTTGAGTTTGCCGGTTAACCCTTGAGGGTTAACGGAAGAACTTTATACTTTTTCGACCTGCCAGAACTCCAGCTCCACGGGTGTCGACCGGCCGAAGATGGATACGCTGACTTTGATCTTCTGCTTTTCGGGATTGACTTCTTCGATGGAACCGTTGAAATTCAAAAATGGGCCTTCAATAATGCGAACGGCCTCCCCCTTCTCAAAATGGACTTTCGGGGAAGGCTTGGACTGCGTTTCCACCGTCCGTTTCATGATGTTATTGACTTCTTCGGCCGTCAGGGATGAAGGCTGTTTGCCCATGCCGATAAAACCGGTGGCTCCCGGAGTCGTGCGGACGAGAAGCCACGTGTTTTCGTTGAGCTCCATTTCGACCAAAAGATAACCGGGAAAGAACTTTCTCTGACTGATCTTCTTTTTTCCGGAGCGGACTTCGGAGACCTGTTCGGTAGGAATGAGTATCTGGCCCATCTGGTCCTTGAGCCCGCTGGAAGCAATGCGGCCTTCCAGGCTTTTTCTCACCTTATCCTCGGAACCCGTCTGTGTATGGACAACGTACCATTTTTTCATTGAAGAACGATTGTTACGATCTTTGAGAGAACAAAATCCAGCGCGCCTATATAGGCCGTTAGAATGGCCGTTACGGCCAGGACAATCCAAGTGGCGCCAATGAGGTCGCGGCGGCCTGGCCAAGTCACCTTGGTCATCTCGCCTCTGACCTCCTGAAAAAATACGGGAATTTTTCCGAGCGCGCCGATCAAATTAGCCATGGCTATTATTTTCTGGCAGGAGCGGCAGGAATCGAACCTGCAGTTCCGGTTTTGGAGACCGGTGGTTTACCACTAACCGACGCTCCTAACCTTCGTACTTCCTGCAACATCCCTTCTTGTTGAAATAATTTTTTAATAAAAAAAGGCCCACAAGGACAATTTTTCCCCGGCCGTTCGCGCCTTAAGCCTGAGGCCTTTCGCCAACGACAGGATCACTTAACCTCTTTGTGAACTTCGTGCTTGCGGCAGATGGAACAGAACTTGCGCAATTCAAGCCGCTCGGTATGCTTCTTCTTATTCTTCGTCGAGGAATAAAGCCTGTTTTTGCAACCCGGACACTCTAAAAGTATATGCTCTCTCATGATTTCGTAATCTCTGAGCCCCCGACCGGGATTGAACCGGTGACCCCGTCCTTACCAAGGACGTGCTCTACCGACTGAGCTACAGGGGCATTCGTAAAGACTGTTAGTTTATAAAAATTAACAGGATCTGTCAAGGCTTTTTTTAAAGATTTTTAAATATAATTCAAAAATTTTAACCAGAAGCCCGGGATTCTGTTAAACACCGGTATCCCCAACCGTCCGGCGTTGATATTTTGCGGGCCGGAAAACACCCCTTTGTAACCGGCCGCCAGAAGCGCCGCGGCCGCTTCCTTGAGACCCTGGTAAAGCGGCAGGGAAAAGAAGATACAGTCCCCTCCCACCCTCTCTTCAATAATTTTTCGGGAACCCGCCAGGGACTCACCAAGCTCTTCCTGAATTTCGTTCTTTCGGAAATGGCCGAAAGAAAAAAGCCTGCGATGCTGCTGCCAGTATTCAAACAATTTTCTGCGCCAGCGCTTTTTGCGAAAAAATAAAAAGCCCCCGTTCTTTTTCACAAACTCATTCATGAAAAGATCCAGCGATTGGTCCGGACAATAGGCGTTGGTGGCCAGAGGCGACCAGGCGCGCTCATAAACCGGGCGGCCCCATTGAGAATCCAGAACAGGCTGCCCCGCGCTATACCATTCATCAAAATAAACGGGCATCTCGTACACGCCGGGGTGCTGAAAATCCATGATGCCGGACCCGACGGGAACCACCTCGTGCCTGAGACCGTGGGAATACACTTCGATCAAACCGCTTTCGCGCATCTGCCGAAGTTCTTTCCATGTCAGATAAGGCTGCTTCCTGTGGCTCAGGTAAAGATTCTCCCAGGATACCCGGCCTTCCCAGAAATCCTCAAGGTTCGGATAATTGTCCTGGGAATCGCTGATGCGGGAGGCAATGACAAAAATGGAGGCGCGGATCTTGTATTTCTTCAACAAAGGAAAAATAACGGTCCAGCAATTTCTCCGCCCGTCGTCAAACGTCAAAACGGCCTGCCGGCCCGGCTTCCGGGGGCCTTCCAGAAGCTCGGCGGCGCTTAAGATCCTGTACTTCCTGGTGATCAAAAGTTCCAGGTATCCGCTGAAAACATCGGGGAGACAGTCGTGGAAAGAAAAAATCGTCGGCTTCGACTGATCCAGCCAAAGACGTAAAAGGGTTCTGGCTTTGTCCTGAAAGGCAAGCATCACTTCCCCCGCGCCCTGGCCAGTCTTGAAAAATGGCTGACGATCTCAAGCCCCAGGTTCACTTCCCTGCCCGGGGCCTTTGCCGTCTTTTTTCCTACGATCGCGTCCTTCAAGGAGTCTTGGGTGGCCGAGGCGGGATCCAGATCAAAACAGGTCCCCGCGCACCCCATTTCAAAACCCTCGTGGGTGTCGCTGCCGCATACCCAGGCCAGGCCGAGCCGTTCAACGGCCCTGCGTGCCAGATAATTCTCCACAAACGGCATGGGGATATTATTCCTCGCGTTGAAAACCTCGATCGCGTCAAATAATTTCAGGAAATCATCCGCGCGGCGCAAGTGGGGCCACTTGAAAGGATGGGCCAAAACAGCCAACCCACCCTGCCCGCGGATCTCCGCGATGATTTTTTCCACGTCCTTTGTTTCCTGTATTTTCTTTGACAAAAACAGCCCCAGGATATCGCCGAACGGCGTTGAGACCTCCTGGCCGGCGATCACAAAAAGCTCAGGGGCCAATTCGCGGAACTCCCGGATATCGGTGAACGTGTCATGGTCGGTAACGGCAAAACCGTCGAGCCGGTGGCGGCGCGCCAGGGCGACGATCCTGGAAGGCTCCAAAAAACAATCCATGGAATAACGGGAATGGACATGAAAATCAACGGTCATCATAAAACAATCATCCTTAAAAAAGCTGCTCCTGCGTCGAAAAGGAAACGTCGGCGCGCGTCGGATTTTTATTCCGTGCGCGGGGGCGAGAACGTGGTTTCGGCGTTGATGCCGATTTCGGGGAAGGCCTTGAGGGTGAAGGCCACAAGAACGCTCACGCCCTCCGTTTCGCGCTGGTTGACGATCAACTCCATCAGCCAGCAGTGCATATCGCGCGTCAGGCGGTATTCCTGCTCGATGAAGCGGCCGCTATCGAGTTCAAAACGCTCATAGAGCTGAAAGTTCCAGAAGGGATTGAGCTGATAGCCGAAGCCGGCGGTCATCTGACTATTCTCGCTGTGCGCGTAACGGAAGCCCAGGTGCGTGGAGAGCTTGCCTAAGGCGGTCCAGAATTCCGCGTTGACCGCGTTAAACCTCTCTTTTCTCAGGTCATATTCGGCGTCCCCGTCCAACTCCCACCAGGAATACGGTTTAAACTCCATCTCGTATTTCAACAGCGAGAAACCCTCCTCGTAAGAGTTATTGCTCTCGAAAAAATAATCCGCGGAAAGCAAGACCCTCAGAAGATCGACCTCCAGGTCATTGCGCTTGGTCTGCAGTTTATTCTCCAGTCCAAGGGTCACCCTGTTGAGGCTGTCCAAACTGTCAATGGCATCCAGCTGCTGAAGCCGCGACATTCCAACCGTCGGCTCATGCTGGTAGCGGTACTGGGCGGTCGGGGTAATGATATGCCTGAGTTTATGGATGTCCAGCCCCCAGGCGTTTGTTTCCAGGTCAAAGACCTTGTAGAGTTTCGTACTGACATCAAGGCCGGAAAAGAACATCCCCCGGATCAGGCTTCCGTCCGAATCCACGCCCCTGCTGTAAAAAGTGTCCTGGTGGCCCACGTAGGGCCCGAAATCAATGCCCAGCCAGCGGAACAGATAACTCAACTGGTTGGAGGTGTCCGCCCGCATGACCTCGGTCCGGTTTCCGGAATTGGCCACCGCGTAAGACAGAAAATCCGCGCTGCTGATATCCTTGAAATAGAAATTCGTATCGCCGATCTTCTGACTGAAAGTCTCCAGCCTGACCTCGGGGATCTTCTGCAGCACGGTTTCAAAATGATTGACCCTGGGCTGGGCTAAAAAACTGAAGATGGCGTTCGGAAAGGAATGCGTGTACTGAAAGAAGCTGGCGGGTTGCGGGTCTTTTTCATACTCCCTGTAAAAATAATCCTTCCGGAAATTCACGTCGGAAGCGCGGAAATACTCAAAGACCGCCTGGTCTTCGGCCGTCATCTGCCATTTGTGGCGGACTTCCACGCGGGAACGTTCATTGTTGCGGCGCTGGGATTCCGGGATCTCCTCGCGCGTGTCTTTTTCGTCGATCCGGTAATATTTGACGTTGCCGTATCCGATGACCTTCGTGTTGTAATTCAGGTCGATACCCTGGGCCCAGCCTTTCAGCTGATACCAGTCAAAATGCAGGACGCCTTTCGCATTGGGATTCAGATAATACCGCCACATGCCGAAAAGCTCCATCCCGTAATTCTTCCTGTGGCCGGGCGTGATCTCAAAACGCGGGCGCTTGTCCGTCAATCTGTGGGAATACGCCGGCAGATACATGAGAGGCAAGCCAAGCACGGATAACTTAATGCCCTTGGCCCGCATCATGTTGTCCTTGTCGGTCGTGACCTCCTCACAGCTCAGGGAATAATGGGGATGAGGAAGATCGCAGGTGCTCAACAGGGCATTGCGCAGAAAGATCTCATTGGACGCCGTCCTGTCCATAACTTCGGCTCTCCCGTAATAAGGCGCCATGCGGACTTTCGGCTCGATCAGGGTTCCCGACCCTTCGCCGAAATCAAAGACGATCATTTCCCCCTGCATCTCTTCGAGGCCCTTGCGGAAATAAACATTGCCCTCGGCGATGACCAGCTTCTCGTCCATGAAGACCCTCACCCTGTCGGCCTTCATGCGCATTTCCTGGCCCACGATTTCGACGTTCCCCTCGGCCACGATCTCGCGGCCGTCCGCCTTGAATTCCACGACATCGCCGTTGACGGTAACAGGCTGCTTTCCCGCGGCAGCCCACGCCGAAGCGGCAAAGACAAAAAAACAAAAAACGATGATGGAAAAGCCACGGACAAACTGACAATACGGAAATGACCGGGAAGGGATGGAGCGCATGCGGACCCGCAATGTTTTCATCGGCCCTCTATCTTCTCTCTTGCCAGCAGGGCTGCCCCCAGAAAACCGGCGTCATTGCCGAGTTTAGCGGGCACAATCTTCACCCTTGCCTTCAACTGCCGCATCGCGTGCTCGCGGACATAACGCCTGAGCGGGGAAAAAAGGGCGTTGCCGGCGCGCGATACGCCGCCTCCTATGACAATGACTTCCGGATTCAGGAGATTCACGATTCCCGCTATGGCCTGGCCCAGATACAAAGCCGTTTCTTCCCACACCTTCGCGGCTTTTTTATCACCCAGGTTTGCCAGGCGGCTGACCTCTTCAAGCGGAACATTCTTTCCAAAGATTTTTTTGGCCAAAGCGAGGATGGCCTGATTACCCACATAACGCTCCAGGCAACCGTTTCCCCCGCATTCACAGGCAGGCCCGTGAGTAGACAAAGGAATATGCCCGACTTCGCCTCCGAAGAAAAATGGACCCCTGTAAACCCTCCCCGCCTGGATCAGTCCTCCTCCGACACCCGTGCCGAGAGTCATGCACAAGGCATAGGAATATCCCCGCGCGGCGCCGATCTTGGCCTCCGCGAAGGCCATGCAATTGGCGTCGTTTTCGGCGAATACAGGAAAAGACAGATGGCGCCTGAGAAATTGAGTGACGGGAAAATTGCTCCAGCCGGAGATATTGGTCAAGCTGAGGATAAGGCCCTGGTCGGAATCAACCGGGCCGGGGAGGCCGAGACAGGCCGAGCGGATTTTGAGCGTGTTGACCTGCGCCTCCGCGGCAAGCGCGCACGACACGCGGCGAAGGGTCGCGGCGAAATAAAACTTATCGCTGAAATTTTTGGAAAGAATCTGTGTCCTGGCCAGGATCTTCCCTGCGCCGTCCACAAGAGCCGCTTTGGTGAAAGTCCCGCCGACATCAACTCCGAAATAGATGCTTTTACTCATAAAAGCGAGCCCCCTCAGGCGGCGCTTGGTTTTTAACAAGGAATTAAGCTGTTATTTTAACTTAACTTATGACGACTTGCAAGGATTTGTGTGAAAAGATAGGGTGATTGCGGCTGAGGTTAAAATCCGGTGGCAAACAGGGCCAAAACAACGAGATTATTGAGCATGTGAAAGCTCAGGGGGGCGACCAAAGCCTGCGTTTTTTCATACAGCCGCGCCAGCGACAAGCCCACCAGAAAAACATAGAAGAAAAGAAAAAAATAGCCGTGGAGGAGGGCGAAAATAAAACTGCTGATCAGCATGGCCGGCACGAAATTCATGCGGCCCCTCAAGGCGCTGTAAAGGCATCCCCGGAAAAACAATTCTTCCAAAAAAGGCCCCAGCATGAAAATGACCAGAAAAGCGCTTCCTCCGATCCTGCGGTCCTGGAAAACAGCGTTTTCCGCTTCCGAGGCCGTAAAAAAGCGGCTCAGGGAGCCGTAGAGAGCGCCGCCGAAAACCATGTCCCAGACCTTTGCCGCCAGAATGATCAGGATGACGGCAGACAGAAACACCGAGATGAAACGAAGATAAGATTTCATGCCGTAGAGAATGTCCTGCCTGACATTCCCGCGCCTGACAAAATAATCCGGTAAACGGATCCGGTATTTATCAAAGATCTTGAATTTCATGGCGATCAGCAGAGAACAATAAAAAAGTATGACCAGGTAAATTTCGCGGCTTCGCGCCAGAAAACCCGCGAAAATAGAAAGGGACTGTCTCTGTGCCCCTGAAAAATAGGCCAGGAGAAAATAACCGAAGGTCAGCCAGAAACAAAAAACGAAAAACAGCGCCAACGCGTAAATAAACACGACCACAACGTCGCGGACCGTCCAGGGGCACTTATTCATGGAAAGACCCGAAGACATAAACGCGGTTTTTGCCGAGCTTTTTGGCCTGATACAGCGCCCAATCCGCTTTGCCGATCAGGTCCTCGGCCCGCAGCGCGTCCTTAGGATAAGCGGCCAGGCCGATACTGACCGTCGCCTTGACCTGTTCATCATAGGCGTGGACAACGGTCTCTTCCATACTCCGCCGGATACGTTCGGCAATGGAAAGGGCCGCTTCCTTGGTGGTTTTAGGCGCCACGATCATGAACTCCTCCCCGCCAAAGCGGGCCAGGAGATCGATTTCCCGGATATTCTCCCTGATGCGGCGGCTGATCTCCGTCAAGACCATATCCCCCACCAGGTGTCCGAACCGGTCGTTGCACTCCTTAAAATCATCGGCGTCGATCATGAAGAAAGACAGCGGGCTGCCCTGCAGTTCCGAACGCTTCAGCTCCTCACGCAGACGCTCCATGGCGTAACGCCTCGTGTAGAGCCCTGTCAGGCTGTCTGTGATGGCCAATTCCTGGGTGATCTGATAGAGCTTGGACCTTTTAAGCCCGAGGGCGAAATTCCTGGCCAAGATATCCAGATACGGCCGGTCGGCGTCGGCCACGCCGCGGACATACAGATATCCCAGGTTCATCTCAGGGACAGACAACGGCAGGAGCAGATCCTGATCCGACAAGGGCCTGGGAGGCGACTGAACGTCCTGCAAGACGTCGCATCCCTGAAAAGCGATCAGCTTCCCCAGGTCTTCCCGAAAACGGACCAGGAGCCTGGATTCATCCAGGGTCACGCACACATCCCTGGCCGCTTCATACATTTTCAGGGTCCTGCTCAACGTCATGCTCAAAAGCATGATCTCGCCGTCCAGATCCTTCTTACCGTTCAAGATCTGCTGCAAAGAAGCCGCCAGGGAAGCCAGGTCGGATTCCTTCTGCCGGATCTCGATAAAGAATATTTTCCGCAGACACAGGAAGGCCGAAACCGACAAAACCAAAAATAAGCCCAGGACGATCAAAAGCATACCCGGTCCCTCCCGCTTCTCTTGGCCCTCAGCAGGGCATCGTCGGCCGCCTGGAGGATCTCATGACTGCCGGCCGCCTTTTCCGAATAGGCCGAAACGCCCACCGAGACCCTTACCGTGATCTTTTCGCGCCTCAGATTCACTTCCCTTTCATGCAAGGATTTTCGGAAACTCTCGGCCAGGACGACGGCCTCCTTTTTCTGGACTCCGGGGAGCACCACGCCGAACTCCTCTCCCCCATACCGGAAAACCAGATGCCCGGGAATGGAAAAATCGAGCTTTAGCCAGTGCGCCAGCTTCTTTAAAACCGCGTCTCCCGCGATATGGCCGTATGTATCATTAACGGCCTTGAAATGATCGATATCCACCATGAGAAAAGACAAGGGCGTTTTGTCCCGCTCGCTGCGCGCGCATTCTTCTTTGAGGCGCTCGAGGGCGTGGCGCCGTAAAAAGATGCCCGTCAGGCCGTCGGTGATGGAAAGCTCCCGCATGCGGGAAAAATAGAACGCGTTTTCGATGGCCAGCTTGGCGATATCGGCGATAACAGACAGCAGGCGCAGATCGTCGGAAGAGTATTCCCCGGAACCGCGGGACTCAATCCTTAAGATCCCCACGGTGCGCGTTTCTGTTTCCAGAGGGACACAGATCAGGGATTCGACGGCGCGGCGAAGGTCGGATTTGATGCGTTCGGGGTCGAAACGGAAGTCATTAGAAGCGGATTCCACCAGAAGGGGCTGGTTGTGCCTCAGGGCCCAGTGGTCGAACATGTCCCCCGTCTTTTCCGGGATGCGGACGGCGGGGTCTTCTTTTTTCAAGGCCTTGAGCTCCAGGCGGTGCGTGGAAGGATTGACAAGATACAGCAGGACATTGCCGCGGGCCTCAAAAAGCTCAAACAACTCCCCGACCACGATGCCGCAGACTTCCTCCAGAGAAACCTCATTATTCAGGCGTTCGGTAAATATTTCCAGGCGCTGATAGCTCCTGATCTTCTTTTCCAGGGATTTTTTCAGCTCCTGCAGCCTTAAGGTCTCTTCCTCGGCCACATTAAACGCCTCCAAAACCTCTTCCTTACGGAGATTGAGGGCGACAAAAACGGACAGGTTCCTGCGGAAAAACACGAAGAGAAAAATCAGGACGGCGGCATAAGCGGGTAAAATCAGCTTCCACCAGGAGAACAGAACGGTCAGGGCAATGAAGAGAGACGCACCCAGGCAGGCGAAGGTGCTAAACAGCAGAAAGAGGAAAAAGGTTTTTCCAAGTCTAAACAATGGTCTTTTCTGTGTCTGCGTTAAAGAAATGGACCTTGCTCATATCGAACACGAGGTCCATATCGGCATTAACCGCAGGCCGGTCATGGGCTCCGACACGGGCGATAAAATTATGCTTGCCTGTGTTCAGATATAGGTAGACTTCGGAACCCATTGGCTCAACCACCTCGCAGGTCACGCGAACGACGTTCTCTGCGGGGGCTTCGGACACAAAAAGTTTATCATAGATGTCTTCGGCGCGGATGCCAAACAGGACATCTTTGCCGGAATAAGGCGCGAGGCGGGACTCCATCTCTTTGACGATCCGAACGCGGACATTCCCTTCATCAAAGTAAAACCGGCCATCCGCCTTGACAATACGGCCTTTCATGAAATTCATGGGCGGACTTCCGATAAAACTGGCAACGAACTTATTGACGGGCTGGTCATAGATGGAAATGGGATCAGCGACCTGCTGGACAACACCGTCCTTCATGACAGCGATGCGGTCCCCCATAGTCATGGCTTCGGTCTGATCATGAGTGACGTAAATCATGGTGGTCTGAAGGCGGATATGAAGCTTATGGATTTCCGTGCGCATCTGGACGCGCAGCTTGGCGTCGAGGTTGCTCAAGGGCTCGTCGAAAAGAAAAACGGTGGGTTTGCGGACAATGGCCCGGCCTACGGCTACGCGCTGTCGCTCGCCGCCGGAAAGCTCGCGGGGCCTGCGGTCCAGGTAATGTTTGATCCCCAGAATATCGGCCGCGTCGTTGACGCGCTTGAGAACTTCGGCCTTTGGATACTTGCGCAGCATAAGGCCGAAGGCCATATTCTCAAAGACCGTCATGTGGGGATACAGGGCGTAATTCTGAAAGACCATGGCGATGTCGCGGTCCTTGGCGGGAATATCATTGACCATGCGGTCGGCGATGTAGATCTGGCCTTCGGAAACGTCTTCAAGCCCGGCGATCATGCGCAGGGTCGTCGATTTCCCGCAACCGGAAGGGCCGACGAGAACAAGGAATTCCTTATTCTCAATACCCAGATTGACGCGGTCAACCGCCCGCGCTCCGGCCGCGTAGATCTTGCTGACGTTCCTTAAACTGACTTGGGCCATATCCTTTGGGAATGGGTAACGCGCAAGTGATGAGGCTGCGCGCGTTTCAGTTGCATTAAGGTTTTTATTATAATATGTCCTTAAAAAGTGTCAACTACAATAATCGATGATCTGATGAAGGCTTTCTTTCAGGGCCTTCCTGGGAATGATCATGTCCAGAAGGCCGTGTTCCAGCATGAACTCGGACTTCTGAAAACCTTCGGGAAGCTTCTGGCGCGTTGTCTGTTCGATGACGCGCGGCCCGGCGAAACCGATCAGGGCCTTGGGCTCGGCGATAATGATGTCCCCCAAGCCCGCGAACGAAGCCATGACGCCGCCCATGGTCGGATTGGTCAAAACGGAAATGAACAACAGCCCCGCGTCGTGAAGGCGCCGCAAGGCCGCGGATGTCTTGGCCATCTGCATGAGGCTCAAGATCCCCTCATACATCCTGGCCCCCCCGCCCGAGCCAGAGATGATCACGACAGGCAGGCCCTTCTCAATGGCCACCTCGATGCCCCGCGTGATCTTTTCGCCCACAACCGAGCCCATGGAGCCCATGATAAAACGCGAATCCGTGACGGCCAAAATCACCCTCTTGCCGAAAATCTCCGCCTGCCCCGTCAGGACGGCCTCTTTCAAGGCCGTGGCCTTCTGGTCTTCCTCCAATTTTTGTTTATAGGATTTGATGCCTGTGAATGACAAAGGATCGCCGCTGGCCAGGTCCTTATCCAGTTCCTTGAAAGAATCGGCGTCGGCGGTCATGTCCACGCGCTCCCTGGCCGTCACGGTGAAATGATACTGACACTTGGGACAGACCTTGAGATTCTCCTCCAGGACTTTCTTGTAGATAGGCCCGCCGCATTCGGGGCATTTCGTCCATAAGCCGTCGGGAATCTCGCGCTTTCTGATCCTGACAACCGTATATTTGGGTTTACTGAAAAAAGGCATGAGCTTTTTAGGGCTTATAAGGCGTTGATGACGAGGCCGCTCAAGAGCTTGGGGTAAAAATAGGTCGATTTCTGGGGCATGACCTCTCCCCCCAGCGCGATCGAGCGGATTTGTTCCATTTTCGTGGGATTCAAAACAAAAACAGCGCCAAAAGCGCCGCTATCGACCTGGGAAACAGCGGACGACAGGTTCACTTCATAAGAGATATCTTCAAGAGGGACCTTGCAGAGGTGGTCGAACACCACCTTATGAAGGATCACGACGTCGAGGTTCTTGTATTCCTTGGGGCCCTCCTGGATAAGCCGGTTGCATTCCCGCTTTTCCGAAAGTTTCAGCAGATAAAAAGCGTGATGTTTATAAAGGCCGAAAACGCCTACCTCATCCTCCCTGGCCTTCATCGCCGCGACCAGATCCTCCTGAGACGCCATTTCCTTGACATCGAAACAGGAGGAAAAAACATCCAGGGAAAAAGCGGCATTCTTCACAAGCCTGTGCGTGGGCAGAATACAAAGCCCCTCATCTTCCAGGGGCGTCACATAACTCATAATATAGTTGTAGGAATCCTTGAAGCGGGCGGCGTCATGGCTCCGTTTGTACTCGCGGAACATCCGCGCGACTTCATAACGGTGATGGCCGTCGGCGATAAAAAGCTCTTTTTCGGACAAAAGGTCCCTGACCTTGTTCACCAGGCCTTCATCGGAAACAGGCCATAACTTATGGGTCTGCCCCTCCTCGTCCTGTTCCTTGATATCGAACAGGGGCTTGTTGACGGCGACGTGCTCGCGAAAAAGTTTTTTAAGGGCGGATTGCGGGTCGGAATAAACGGTAAAAATGGGGCTCAGGTTGGCTTCGACGCTTTTGATGAGGCTCAGGCGGTCTTCCTTGGGCGCCTTATGGGTATGTTCGTGGGGATAGACCGTCGTTTTCTGCCCCTCTTCATCCAGGCGCATGAGGGTCAACACACCCAGGCGCATCCTCGGCTTTCCATCCTGGATGAAACCCTGTTCATAAAAATAAAACGAGGGCTTTGGATCCTGCGTGAGAATGCCCCTGCGCAGCCATTCCTGCAAATAACCGGCCGCGCGGGTATACTTATTGTCTTTCTCGCTGTCCGCGCCGAAATCCTTGCCTAAAATCAAACGGATAATGTTATAGGAATGCTTCTGGTAGCAGTCTTCCTGCTTTTTGGGGCTAATGATATCGTAAGGCGGGCAAACGACAAGGCTGACATCTTCAACAACCGCAGGATTATAATGGATCCCAACAAAAGGTTCTATTCTCGCCATCGAAAAAGTAAGCCTCCTATCAGCCCGCCCAGGACATCCATAGCCCAATCCTTGATATCCGCTGTCCTGCCGGGCACAAAAGTCTGATGGAATTCATCGCTTAAGGCATATAACATTATCACAAAGACCGTGACAAGTAAAGCCTGAATTCTGCGCCTCGGAGGGGTTATGAAAGCCTGCGCGCGCATCAGAAGCAGGCCCAAAGGAATATATTCCAGCAGGTGAGCAATCTTGTCCAGGCCGGAAACCGTCTGAGGGAAACTTCTGGAAGGTATGGAAGACAGGGCGAATATAAAAGAAGCGTAACATCCTGCCGTCACCCAGGATAAGGCAACTGCCGTTGAACGCTTCATGATGGATCTCCGTAAAAATCCCGGAATTCCCCGGCATTCTCCGGGGAAAAGAGGTCATGGGATAAGACTGAATCGATGGGAATCCGCTTCACTTGCCGCCCGGACAGGAAGAACAACCCGGCTTGCTTCCCGCGGAAGGACAGGAGGATGGCGCGGCACCTTTGCGGTAATCCGTGGCATAGAAACCGGACCCCTTAAAAATGATCCCGGATCCGGAACTGATCAATCTTTTGGCCTTGGGCTTATGGCATTGCGGGCAATTCTTAAGAGGCTCAGCGGTGATAGACTGAGATTTCTCAAAACGATGGCCGCAGGCCTTGCATTCATATTCATACGTTGGCATTTGCTTCTCCTTAATTCAGTTCTCAATAACCGAACACGGGTTTGATTTATTGCAGGTTAGTTCCTGGTTATTGTTTGATGATTGTATCCTGGAGCCTGGTTATTTCTATTTATATTTCTATATTCCTTACCCTCGCGAATTCTTCGATCAATTTCTTCTGGGCGGCCGTCAGCCCTTGAGGAATATCGATGATCACGCGCACCAGTTCATCCCCCTTAGACCTGGAGTGCAGATCAGGCGCGCCCTTGTCCCTGACGCGGAAGGTTTTCCCCGACTGGGTCCCTGCCGGGATCTTCATCCTGACTTGCCCGTAAAGGGTCGGGACATCGATTTCCGCGCCCAGGATGGCCTGGGCCACATCGATATGGACTTCGCAGAGGATATTGTTGTCCCGCCGCTCATAAAGATGGTGCGGCTTGACGTGGACCGCGACAAATAAATCTCCCTTGCCGCCTTCCCCTTCTTCCCCTTCTCCCCGGACACGAAGCTGGGAGCCCGTGTCCACTCCGGCGGGAATCTTCACGGATATCTTGCGGGGCGTCTTCACGCGGCCCTGGCCTGAACATTCCGGGCAAGGCGAGGTGATGACGCGCCCCTCTCCCCCGCACTTCGAACAGGTCTGGGTCAGGTGAAAAAACCCCTGCGACACCGTCACCTGTCCTTCGCCCCGGCAATAAGGGCACGTGGTCTTTTTGCTGCCGGGTTTCGCCCCTGAGCCTTTGCAGGCCGGACAGGACTCATAGCGGGTGATCTGAAAGGTTTTTTCCACGCCGAAAACAGCCTCTTCCAGCGTGATCTCGACGGCTATCTGGAGGTCCCGGCCCCTGCGGACGCGACGCCCGCGCTGGCCTCCACCGCCGAAAACAGAATGTCCTCCTCCGAATAACTCTTCAAAAATTCCAGCTCCGCCTCCGCCGAAATGAACGCCTCCGCCGCCGCCTCCCGCGAAAAGCTCTTCAAAGATGCTGGAAAAATCAGCCCCTTTAAAGATGTCCTCGGTGGAATAGCGCTGGTCGATGCCGGCATGGCCGTATTGATCGTAAAGGCCGCGTTTTTTCTCGTCTGAGAGCACGGCATAGGCTTCCGAGATCTCCTTGAATTTTTCCTCGGCGTCTTTTTTCTGTTCCGCGGGGACCCTGTCGGGATGATGCTTCATGGCCAGCATCCGGTACGCCTTCTTGATCTCATCGATCGTCGCGGATTTGCTGACTCCCAGGATCTCGTAATAATCGCGTTGTGTCGTCATGCTTATTTAAAGTGACAAGGCGTCATCTTGACCGCTTATTTGCCGTCTTCTTCCTTATATTCCGCGTCGATGATGTCGTCTTTTCCGCCCGCGGCCTTCTTGCCTTCGTCTTCCCCGGGCTGCTGCTCCTGGGCGGCTTCAGGGCCGGGTTTGGCTTCCTGCTGCTGCTTCTGGGCGGAAGCCTTATAGATGGCCTCGGCCAGCTTATGGGAAGCCTGCGTCAGCTCTTCGATGCCTTTTTTGATGCTGCCGGTATCCTTGCCCTTGACCGCCTCTTTCAGGCCGGCGAGTTTGTCCTCGATCGCCTTCTTCTCATCCGCGGAAACCTTGTCCCCGTATTCCTTGAGGGATTTCTCCGTGGCATAGATAAGGGTATCGGCCTGATTGCGCGCCTCGACTTCCTCTTTCTTCTTTTCATCTTCCCCGGCGAACTTTTCCGCCTCCTTGACCATCTTGTCGATGTCTTCCTTGGAAAGTTTATGAGGAGCCGTGATGCGGATAGACTGTTCTTTTCCAGTGCCTAAGTCCTTGGCATTGACGTGAACGATCCCGTTGGCGTCGATATCAAAGGTGACCTCGACCTGAGGCACGCCGCGCGGCGCCGGTGGAATGCCGACCAAGTCAAAACGGCCCAATTCCGTGTTGTCCGCGGCCAAGGGGCGTTCGCCCTGAAGCACGCGCACGGTAACGGCCGTCTGATTGTCCGCGGCCGTGGAAAAGATCTGGCTCTTCTTGGTCGGAATGGTGGTATTTCTTTCGATGAGCTTCGTGAAAACGCCTCCCATGGTCTCAATCCCCAAGGACAGGGGCGTGACGTCCAGGAGAAGGACATCCTTGATATCGCCTTTGATGATGGCCGCCTGGACTGAAGCGCCCAGGGCGACGCATTCCATCGGGTCCACTCCGCGCTCGATCTTTTTGCCGACAAAATCCTCGACAAACTTCTGCACGATAGGCATGCGCGTAGGCCCGCCCACCATGATGATCTTATGAATATCGGAAGATTTGACCTTGGCGTCCTGGAGGGCCTTCTCCAGGGGGCCGCGGCATCTGTCGATAATGGGAGCGACCATTTCCTCAAGCTTGGCCCGCGTGATATTCATGGTCAAATGTTTCGGCCCGGTGTTGTCCGCCGTGATAAACGGCAGGTTGATATCCGTCGTCAGCGTGCTGGACAGTTCGATCTTGGCTTTTTCGGCCGCCTCGCGGATCCTCTGGACCGCCATCTTGTCATTTTTGACATCGATGCCCGAATCCTTCTTGAATTCTCCGGCGATATAATCGATAAGGGAATTGTCCATATCCGTGCCGCCCAGGTGCGTGTCGCCGTGGGTGGACTTGACCTCGAAAACGCCCTCCGCCATTTCCATGACGGTCACGTCCAGGGTCCCTCCGCCCAAATCGAACACGAGGATCTTCTGTTCCTTGCCGGCCTTGTCCAGGCCGTAGGCCAGGCACGCGGCCGTGGGCTCGTTGATGATGCGCAGGACTTTCAGTCCGGCGATCTCTCCGGCGTCTTTGGTCGCCTGTCTCTGGTTATCGTCAAAATACGCCGGGCAGGTGATAACGGCTTCATTCACCGGTTCTCCCAGATAGCTCTCGGCGTCCTGTTTGATCTTCTGAAGGATAAAAGCGGAAATCTGCTGAGGGGTATATTCCTTGCCATAAACCCTGAATTTATGGTCCGTGCCCATCTTTCGCTTGGCCGCCATAATCGTTCCTTCGGGATTGATGGCCGCCTGCCTGCGGGCCGGTTCTCCGACCAGGCGCTGACCGTCCTTGGTAAAGGCGACATAAGACGGAAAGGCCTTGCCTCCGCCCACGGTGGTCCCTTCGGCCGATGGGATAATGACGGGCCTGTTGCCCTCCATGACGGCCGCCGCGGAATTGGATGTTCCCAGATCGATTCCTATGACTTTTGCCATAACACTCCTCCTTGAAAGCCTCCGGATGAAACCGGAGCCCGAATCCTATTTGTTCTCTATTCGTTTAGCCACGCGCACCTTGGACGTGCGCAGAACGCGATCGTTCATCCTGTAACCCTTTTGCAATTCCTCGATCACCTCGCCGTCCTGGTGCTCAGGCGACGGCGTCTGCATCAGGGCCTCGTGCACGTTCGGATCAAATTTTTTCCCTTTGGCCTCAATGGGCGAAACCCCGCGCTTTTTGAGAAGCTCATAGAGGTGGGCCAGGATCATCTCGATGCCTTTTAAGAACGCGTCAAAATTTTCCTGCTTTTTCTCGGCCGCCTCAACCGAGCGCTCCAGGTCATCCAGGATCCCCAAAAGCTCGGCGATGATATCTTCGTGGGCGAATTTCAGGAATTCCTGCTTGTCGCGCTCAAGGCGCTTGCGCGTGTTGTCAAAGTCAGCCTGCTGGCGCAAAAGCCTATCCCAGGTCTCCTGGGCTTTCTGGCCCTCTGCCTTGAGCTTTTCATATTCCGCCCTGTCCAGGACAACCTTATCTTCAGGCAAAGGCGCGCCCTGCGGCTTTTCCTCAGGCTTGTTCAAAGGCTCTTTTTTATGATTATTCTTGTGCGGGTCCATGGATTTTTCAAGAGGCGCTAAGCCGCGGGGCCTACCAGAACCTTTCGATATTACGCGAAATGGCTTCTGAAACATATTCCATAAAAGGGATCACCTGTTCATAAGCCATTCTCTTGGGTCCGATCAGGGCCAGGCGGCCCGACCGCTTGCTCTTGCCTTCATAGCGCGAAACCACCACGCTGCAATGCTCCATCTCGGGGCAATTCGTCTCTTTTCCAATATAGACCCTGGTCTGCTCGGGAAAATTGCGGTTGATGAGGTCGATCAACTCTTCCTTTTTCTCCAGGGCGTCAAGGATCATGCGCATCTGATGGGTATCGGAAAATTCCGGATGTTCCAGCAGATACCGCATGCCGCGCGCGTAGGTCCTTTCCCCTTCTCCCCCGCAGAAATAGACCAGGCTCGTGTAATGCGTGAAATCCGACATCATCCTGCCGGTTTCCTCGAATAAATCATCCAGCTCCCGCACCTTCAGTTCATAGATCTTGTCGATGAACTCCATTTCCCGCGCGGTGAGTTTCTGTTTTTTCATCAAGGCGTTGATATAAAGCCTGTAACCCTCATCCGTGGGAATACGGCCGGCGGACGTGTGCGGATGCGTCATCAAACCCAGGCCCTCGAGTTCACAGAACACATGGCGGACGCTGGCTGAACTTAACGCCAGCTTCTTTTTTTTGCGCAGGGAATCCGAAGAAACCGGGCTCGCGGAATTCAGGTAAACTTCGATGGAAGCCAGGAGGATGTCTTTTTTCCTGGCGTCATGGTCTGTTATTCTCGGCATCTGATTATTGTCTCCAGCGGGGATTTTCAAAATGCAAAGGCCGTAACGCCGCTTTCTCCAAAACTCCCCTTACCTAGATAAACACTCTTTGACTTTGAATTTAGCACTCATCAAATCAGACTGCTAAAATCAAAATGTTACCATAAAAACCTGCTTTGTCAAGGTTCAAAAACAGCCAAAAACCCAACATAAGAAACAGCAGGTATTTACCGCACTTTACGCCGTTTTTCCTTGGTCATTTTGGCCTTGTGCTTTTCTATCTGGCGGGAAAGATCCAGAAAAGCGGCATTAATGGCTGAGGAGTAATCCATGCCCCGTTCGCGGCAATGGATGGCGCCTGACGGAAGGAACAGGCTGACAGAAGCGAAAAATTCGTCTTTCTTGTGAGGGTTTTTGTCCAGGACCCCGTGCACATAGACCAGTTCATCGCTGAACCTTTTCAAATGTTTGGCGACCTTGACGGCTTTTTGTTCGAAGCATTCCTTGTAAGCCGGGTTTTCCTCAAGATGGTTGACCGAAAACGTTATTTTCATTTCACCTCTCCGCTTTAAACTCAAGTTGGTCTTTTTTCAGGCCCACATGGATCTTGTCGTTCTCCCTGAACTCCCCTTTTAACAGGCCGAGGGCAATGGGGTCCTGCACCTCTTTCTGGATCAGCCGCTTTAAAGGGCGCGCCCCGTACACGGCGTCATATCCCTTTTTAGCCAAAAACATCTTAGCATCTTTGCCCACTGAAATCAAAATATGCTTGTCCCGGATCCTCGCCTGGAGCTCCTTGAGCTGAATATCGACGATGGGCAGGATGTCGGCTTCCCCCAGGGAATTGAAGATCACGATCTCATCGACCCTGTTCAGGAATTCCGGCCTGAAATGCTCTTTTAAGGCCAGATGGATTTTTTCGCGCACCGCCTTTTTGTCCTTTTCCTCGCCGATCAATTCCGTGCCGATGTTTGACGTCATGATGACCAGCGTGTTCCTGAAATTGACCACGCGGCCCTGGCCGTCCGTCAGCCGGCCGTCATCCAAAATCTGCAAAAGCACATTGAAAACTTCCGGATGCGCCTTTTCGATCTCGTCAAAAAGGATCACGCTATAGGGCCTGCGCCGCACGCGCTCGGTCAGCTGGCCGCCCTCCTCGTATCCGACGTATCCCGGAGGCGCGCCGATCAGCCTGGCAACCGAATGCTTTTCCATATATTCGGACATATCAATGCGCGTCAGGGCATTCTCGTCATCGAATAAGAACCAGGCCAGCGTCTTGGCAAGCTCTGTCTTGCCCACGCCTGTCGGCCCGATAAAAATAAACGACCCCAGCGGTTTTTTCTGGTCGCTCAATCCCGTGCGGGAACGGCGGATGCAGTCGGACACCAGCCCTAAGGCTTCATCCTGACCTACCACCCGCTCCTTAAGCCTCTGCTCCATTTCCAGGAGTTTATGCGTCTCGCCTTCCATGAGCCTGGACAAAGGAATGCCCGTCCACTTGGAAACGACCCTGGCCACGTCCTCCTCATCCACCTCTTCCTTAAGCATGGCCTTTTCCTTCTGCAGTTCGGCCAGCTCCTGGTTGGAGGCCTCAAGTTTCTTCTGCAGATCGGCCAGCACGCCGTAGCGGATCTGCGCCACCTGGTCCAGATCGCCTGAGCGCTCCGCCTTTTTCTCCTGGGCCCTGGCCTCTTCGATCTGGGTCTTGATCGCGCGGATCGCGTTGATGCCTTTCTTCTCCTTAAGCCAGTGCGCCGTCAACGCGTCTTCCTGTTTCTGAAGCTCTTTGATCTCCTGCTCGATCTTCTCCAGCCTCTCCAAAGAAGGCTTGTCTTTTTCTCTTTTTAAAGCCTGCCGTTCGATCTCAAGCTGCGTTTTGCGGCGCTTGGCCTCATCGAGCTCCTGCGGAAGGCTGTCGATTTCGATGCGAAGCCTGGAGGCCGCCTCATCGATCAAATCAATGGCCTTATCGGGGAGAAAGCGCTCGGTGATGTAGCGGCCGGAAAGCTCGGCCGCGGCCAAAAGGGCCGCGTCTTTTATGCGCACGCCGTGGTGCACCTCATAACGCTCTTTCAGGCCGCGCAGAATGGCGATGGTATCCTCCACCGAAGGCTCACCGATATAAACCGGCTGAAAACGCCGTTCCAGGGCCTTGTCCTTCTCGATATACTTGCGGAATTCATCCAGCGTCGTCGCGCCGATGCATCTCAATTCCCCCCGGGCGAGAGCCGGCTTGAGCATATTGGAGGCGTCAATCGCGCCTTCAGCCCCTCCGGCGCCGACAATGGTATGGAGCTCGTCGATAAACACAATGATCTGCCCTTCTTTGGACTGGATTTCCTTCAGGACCGCCTTAAGCCTGTCCTCAAATTCTCCGCGGAATTTGGAACCCGCGACCATCGCGCCGATATCCAGGCCGATGATCTTCTTGTTCTTCAGGCCCTCCGGCACATCGCCCTGCGTGATACGCTGGGCCAGGCCTTCCACAATGGCGGTCTTGCCTGTGCCGGGGTCTCCGATCAGAACAGGGTTGTTCTTTGTCCTGCGGCTCAGGACCTGGACTACGCGGCGGATTTCCTCATCCCGTCCGATGACCGGGTCCAGTTTCCCGCGCGACGCCATCTCCGTCAGATCGCGGCCGTATTTTTCCAAAGGCTGGAATTTTTCTTCCGGGTTCTCATCCGTAATATGCTGGCTCCCCCGCACGTCTTTTAAGGCGTTGAGAAAACCCTCCCTGTCGATCCCGGCGTTTTTCAAAAGCCCCTTCAATTTCCTGTCGGTTTCCAGGCACCCCAAAAACAGATGTTCGACGGAAATATAGCTGTCTTTCAGCAGTTCCATATCCTTTTTGGCCTTCTCGAAGGCGGCCGTCAGTTCCTGGGCAAAATAGGCCTCCCGGCCGCCCTGCACCTGATAATACGACTCCAGGCTCTCTTCGAGCTTCTGGATCAAAGGATAAACAGGCTTGCCCATCTTCTCAATGGCCAGAGGGACAACGCCGTCGCGCTGGCGCAAAAGGCTTAAAACCAGATGAGCGCAATCCACCTGCTGATGGCCGCGCTCACGGGCCTCAGAGGCCGCCTGTTCAATGGCTTCCCGCGCCTTGACTGTGAATTGTTCAAGATTCATAACCTTTTAACCTCCCGCCTGCCGCTCTTTTCTTTTTAGCAGTCGCCGCCGGCAAGCGCTAAAAACGCGGCAAAAAAATTTTAACGTTCGCCGGTCTACCTATTCCCCGGGCCCCATCTCCAGAATAATTTTTATTCCCCTAATGTTGACGCCCTTCTCATCCATCAGGTAATGAATATACTCCAGGCGACGGATATCTTTCATGGAATAAAAACGGATCTTCTTGAATTTTCTTTTCGGCCGGATGAGCCCTTCTTTCTCCAGGGCGCGCAGGGTCCATTCGGGCATGCGCAAAAGCTGGCTGACAATGCCGATGGCATAGACCGCGTCCGTCTCGGTGATCGTGACTTTTCTTTTCATGGCAATGGCCCTTATAAAGGAAATTTAACACATCTGAAATTTTTTGTCAAGTCATCTAACTAAAAATCCCAGGAGTCCTGTTTACGCGCGGGAGGATTCAGACGGCGAAGCCTTTGAGTTTTTCCGCTGTCAGCGCCGGAAGCAGGGCCGTCAGCCGGATGCCGTCATTGTCATAGGAGATGTCTTTAACCTTGCCCTGGGAATAGATGACATCCAGGACATCCATCCTCGAAAGCGGCAGAAACAGCCGGATTTCGTGGGAATAACCCGACAGGGCGCGCTCGATATGGCGGACCAGCCCATCGAGATTCACGCCTTTGAGCGCGGAAATCGGCACGGCCCCGGGATAGCGCTTCTCAAACGTCACAAGCCGCTCAGGGACTTCCAGGATATCCGTCTTGTTTAAGGCCAAAACCGTTTTTTTGTCGTGCGCCCCTAATTCCTCCAGCACGCGCCCGACGGCTTCATAGTGATCGGCCGCGTAAGAGGAACTCACATCCAGAACGTGGACCAGAAGGTCGGCCTGGATCACTTCCTCAAGGGTCGCTTTAAACGCTTCGATGAGGCGGTGAGGCAGGCCGCGGATAAATCCGACGGTATCCGACAGGATGACTTTCTGTTTATTGGGAAGCGTTAAAACACGCGACAAAGGGTCTAAGGTCGTAAAAAGACCGGGGTTGATGGGCTGGCGGCTGCCTGTCAAGACATTGAACAGCGTGGATTTTCCCGCGCTGGTATAGCCGATAAAAACAACGGCCGGAAGAGAGGCTTCATCCCTGCGGCTCCTGAGCGCCTTGCGCCTGACGCTTAAATTTTTTAATTCCCCTTTGAGTTTCAGAACGCGCTCGCGGATGCGCCTGCGATCGACCTCCAGTTTCTGTTCACCGGGCCCTCTTGTGCCTATCCCGCCGCCCAGCCTCGAAAGCTCAACCCCCTTGCCGGAAAGCCTCGGCAGGCTGTATTCCAGCTGCGCCAGCTCGACCTGCGCCTTGCCCTCCGGGCTTCGCGCGTGCCTGGCGAAAATATCAAGGATCAGCTGCGTGCGGTCCACCACCTTGACAGCCAGAGTCTCTTCCAGGTTCTTATGCTGGGTGCCGGTCAAATCGTTGTTAAAAATAACGACATCGACCTCTTCCTGCTCGACGATATCGGCCAGTTCCTTGGCCTTGCCCTCCCCCACATAAAGGTCAGGGCTGATCTTGGGGCGGCGGCAAAGTTCTTCCTCCACGATCTCGGCGCCGACAGTCAGGGCCAGTTCTTTAAGCTCGCGCTGCCTCTCCAGGATGTCCTCATCCCTTTTTTCAAAATCCAGTTTTACGGTGATCAAAAAAGCGCGTTCCATCCGTGTCCTCACCTAATGACTATCTGCAACCCTAACACCTAAATCATTCTTCATTCTTAACTGTTTTTACGTCCCAACGTCCTCACGTCCCACGTCCTCACGGTCATCGTCCCTCGTGTCTTCGTCCTTCGTCCCTCGGATTTCCGAATTGGACCGCAGGCCGTCGCGGCCGAGGACCTTCGCCTGCATGCGTGACTCTGCACAAAAACAAAAGATTCAGGTTTGAGCGGAACAAAGTGAAGCGATTCCTTTTTCTTCACCTTTCTCTCAGGATATGCCCGCCCTTTATAAAGCTGTGGCTAAGACTTTTTGAGCGAATTGGACCGCAGGCCGTCGCGGCCGAGGACCAGCTGAGCGAAAAAAGGCTTAGGCACAGCTTGTCTCGAATTAGACCGCAGGCCGTGCCGAGGACCTTCGCCTGCAGGCGAAGAGCGAAAAAAGACTTAGGTGCAGCTTGGGACCTTTTCAGAAAGCCTGCACGCAATAACCTTTGCTATTGCTTGCGCGGGCATATCCGTCCCCACATCAATCCATTCAATCCCCGGTTCAGCGCGAAACCAGGTCAACTGACGTTTGGCCAGGCGCCGAGAATTGCGTTTCATCAGGCCGATTGCTTCCTCAAGGCCATAGCGCCCTTCAAAAAATCCTTGTATCTCCTTCAAGCCGATACACTGGGAAGCGCTCCGGCTCAAACGGGTTTTCAAAAGCCGGCGGACTTCATCCAGCAAGCCTGAGGCCATCATGTCATCAACCCGCCTGTCTATGCGCTCATAAAGGTCTTCCCTGCTCCGCCTGAGGCCGAACACGCGCGCGTCATAACCCTGCGCCAGGCCTTTGCCCTGTTTTCTGAGCTCTGAGATCGGCTTTTGGGTGGTCTCGTAAACCTCAAGGGCGCGCAGGATACGCCTGGAATCCCGCGGATGAATCCGCGCGGCTGCCTCAGGGTCCACCCGGGCCAGGCGTTCATGGAGGGCGTCGCTTCCTTCTTTTTCCAGAGTTTTTAACAACTGCTCGCGCGCGGCGTCCGACCGGCCGCCTTTTTCAAAAATGCCGTGGATCAAAGAACGGACATAAAGCCCGGTGCCGCCGACGACCACGGGAATTTTCTTCTTTTTCACGATGAGAGAAACAGCCCTGGAGGCGGCCCGGCAATAGGCGGCGACATTGAATTCCCGGAAAGGCGGGACGATATCCAGCAAGTGATAGGGTTTTTTTGAACGAATCGCCCGGGGGAGCTTGTCGGTGATGATATCCATGCCCTTATAGACCTGCATGGAATCCGCGGAAAGGAATTCACAGGGCATAAGGCCGGCCAAAGCAAGGCCGGCTTCCGTCTTTCCTGAGCCCGTGGGCCCCGCGATAAAAATGACCAGAGGCCTTTTCATGGTTGGCGCGGCGGCATTCTCCTTGATTTTTTTAAGATTATTCCAGGGGGAAGATCTTGGCGAAATACCCGTCTTTCTGCAATTGCCTTTTGACGACTTCGGCCTCTTCCTCGGTCTGGAAACGGCCGATGCGGATGCGGCAGAGTTTTTTCCCGGAAAGCATGCAAAGAACGGAATAGACGTTATACCCTTTGTCCTTGAGGCGTTTGATGAACTTCTCGGCGTTCTCAAAATTCGTGAAAGCGCCGACCTGGACCGTGAAATAGGCGTCATGGACGGTGAGCCTGCGGCTGTCTTTGGCTTCAAAGGAAAGGGGGAAATCTTTCTGGAGCCGGTCATAGAACTTGCGGAAAAGCTCCTCATTGCCCTGTTTCAGATAGATCTCGGCCAGCCGGAAATACAAAGTCGCCCTCCTCTTCTTCGAAGGGTCCAGCCTCAGGAATTCCTCGTAAATCTTCAACGCCGCGGAAAAATTCTCCTGCAGAAATTCGATATCGCCCAAGCCCAGATAGGCGTCCTCATAATACGCCGAACCCTTATACTGTTCGGTCACCACCTTGAAATTCTTTTTCGCGGTGAAGAAATCAAAGAGGTTGACGTAACTGGCCCCTGCCAGATAATTGGCCTCGGAAACCACCTCCGGCTTGTCCGGGTGCGTCTTGATGGCCAGGCCGCATTCATCAATCGCCTGGACATACTGTTTCTGGAGAAAAAAGAGATGGGCCCGTTCAAGCGGATTTTCAGCAGCCCAAACCGTAGCCGCGGGAAAAAAACAAACAAGGAAAAAAATCGTTTTTTTCAGCATCTTTGATCTTGCAGCCTTTAAAATCCAGGTTTTAGGGTTTAGTGTTTTTTAAGTTTGGATATCTTCTTCTGCAATTCCAATAATTGGAAATGTCTTTGTTCTTTGACAGCCTGCGGCACGTCATCCGGAAACTCGGCAGCCTTGGTGCCCGGCCTGACGGAATATTTGAAGATAAAGGCAGAGTCGAATTTGACCTTCTCCGCCAGTTCGCAGGTCTTCCTGAAATCATCCTCGTCTTCGGTGGGAAAACCGACGATGAAATCCGAACTCACTTCCCCATTATATACAATCGAGCGATAGAGGTCTACAAGTTCGAGGTATTTTTTGACGCTATAGCCTCGGTTCATCATGGTAAGAACCCTGTCTGAGCCGGATTGCGCGGGCATATGCAGGCTTCTTTTGATCACAGGGATATCCCTCATGGCTTCAAACAGCCGGCGGGAAACATCTTTGGGATGAGAAGTCACAAAAGAAAGGGATTTCAAGCCCTTCACCCCTGAAACCCGCTCCAGCAGACTGACAAAGTCCATGCCCTGTTCCCCGAGGCCTGAATTGTAGCTGTTTACATTCTGTCCGAGCAATGTCACGTGCGGGATGCCCGATGAAACAGCCTCCTCAACCTCCCTGACGATCTCTTCCTGGGGCCTGTGACGCAACCGGCCGCGGACATAAGGCACCACGCAATAGGAACAGTAGTTATCACAGCCCTCGGAAATAACGACATAGGCGTGGTCTTTTTTCTCGTAAAACCCCGTGTGATAGATCTCTTCGCGGCGCTTGCGCTCTGCAACGCCCAGAATGCCGCTGCCCTGTTTTTTGAGCGCTTCTTCAAGATAGAGCGCGATATTATCAATCTCGCTGGGGCCCACAACCATGTCAACAGCCGGGGCCTTTTTAAAGATCTCATCCTTGTAATTCTGCGCCATGCATCCGATGATGCCGATCAAAGGCCTGCGTTTTTTCCGGGACAAGACGCCGACAATTGACCAAACCCTGTGCTCGGCGTGTTCGCGCACAGAACACGTATTGAACAACACGACATCCGCTTCCTTGGCGTCATCCACCAGCTCATACCCTTGCGCCGAAAGCAGTCCCTTGATGACTTCCGAATCCCGAACATTCATTTGGCAACCGATGGTTCTAATATACACACTCCCCTTCTTGACTGTATTTTTTCCATAACCTCCTGATTCGTCAATGTGTTGCACTCTTTTAACACCTCCTCATACATTTGTTGAAATGGGTGGTATAGGCG
>Ga0265297_10000232_pt1 | contig 186920 bp, 144 predicted proteins | sample Munlanlwell13791_FD_192502 | JGI IMG/M metagenome (GOLD analysis project Ga0265297, IMG submission 192502) | Leachate microbial communities from a municipal landfill in Southern Ontario, Canada - Leachate well 137-91 | ecosystem: Engineered > Solid waste > Landfill > Unclassified | place...
TAAGACCGCAAGCAATGGTTTCTGTACTGCCGTCCACACAAGTGTCCGGATCCACACATACCGATGGCTCTGACCACTGGCCAACCACGCAAATCTGCGTTTGGCTACCACGGCCATTAAGACCGCAAGCAATGGTTTCTGTACTGCCGTCCACACAAGTGTCCGGATCCACACATACCGATGGCTCTGACCACTGGCCAACCACGCAAATCTGCGTTTGGCTACCACGGCCATTAAGACCGCAGGTCAATAATTGAGACTGTCCGTCAACACAGATGTCTGTGTCTACACACTCAGAATAAGCACTCCAAGCGTCTTCAACACATATTCTGGTCTGGCTGCCACGGCCATTAAGACCGCAACTTCTTGATTCAGACTCGCCATCAGTACAGAAAACACATTCTACATCACTCCAGTCTTCCCACACACCCATGGTGCAGGTTCTGGTCTGAGTTCCAGTCTCGATTCCTTCCACGCAACTGCGTGTCTCGGAACCGGTAACACCGACTGTGGAGTCTGTGTCATCACAGTCTCCGAAGTATATCTTACTTCTTGGACCTTTGACAACGACTGCGTCAAAGCAGTCTTTGTAAAAACCCTGGGAAAGATCTTCGGGATCAACAGCACACTTCTGGATCACATTTGTCATGCAATCCGAGAAGCTTACTTCATCCTTCTGTGCTCTACACGCTTCTTCAAGCGTCTGTGCAAAAACCGAATCACAGTCACTGTCAACTACTTCGAGATTACCCCAAAGTATTGTTTCAGTGTTCTTTTCTTTTGTGATGTCGAGGGGTGCTCCGCACCCGATAACGATAACTGCCATGAAAAAAACGCATGTTTTGATAAAACTTTTCATTTCGATCTCCGTCTTTTAAGTTATTAAGAACCGTTTTTTTTTAGACTTTAGAATCTAGCAGTCGTACTGACTGTGATTCCACTGGAAAGTTTCCATGAAGCATTAGGATCATAAAATGAATCCTGCGCTCCTCCGATAAAAACTCCGAAACTTACAGACAGGTTTTTAATGATGAAATACTCCATCTCTATCAAACCTGCCGATTCATTTCTTGAAAGAGATTCCTCTCCCCAAGATAATGAACCTTGGTAACCAAGATTTATGTTCAGGAGATCTTTCTGATAACTCCTAACATAAACCATTAACTGCCACTGAAGCATATTCCGGAAACCATCATAATTTGATGGAATCCCATAACCGACACTGGCTTTTACCCCAGCTCTCCCTTTTATAAAAGGAAAGGACAGGAACCCACCGGAAAAAGTCGGGATATGCAAATCCAACTTTTCCTCATGGGCGAACCTATAAGAAATACTCCCAAAGAAGTAATTCTTGTCAGTTCTTTCCCCGATCAATTTAATAACCGTAGGAATTTCCGGAACAGATTCTGGAACACTCGGACATTTGATAGTTTTCACTATCTTCTGTCCGTTATCAACGATCTCAACTTCAACACTTTCATCGTCTGGACCGCATACGCCGTCCTCGACGATGATGTTGTATTTCTCTTCGGCATTTACACCAAAAAAGAAAAAACAACAGAAAACAAAAACGAAAAACTTTTTCATGGCTTCCTCCCATAAATTAAAACAATAAAATTGCCGCTCTTTCAACCCGCTCAATTATAAAATAATTTTATAACTCAGCGGGTCAAAAGATTTTATGAAAGGATTATATTTTTAAATTGTAATGTACTTAATTACATCTAAGTATTTATTTAAAAAGATAAATAAACACTATATATGTGGGGATGCGATTTTAATCTACATCCCCGAAGTCTGCCTCCACAGACTATTTCTTGATTTTCCTGATTGTGATTTTTAACTCACCTTCGGAATCATCAGATTTATCAACTTCCGGCATAGCCTTACCGATCATGACAGTTTTGCCAGAGTCTGCAGTTTTGCCTGAATCTTCTGGGCTAACAGCAGGTTCTTCCTTTTTCTCCTCTGTAGGAGCTGCAGGAAGATCATCAACCGCCGGCGGATTTTCAATTTCAAGAGATTTTTTTGCCTCCTCCTCGGCTTTTTTGATCTCTTCAAGTTTCCTATCTTTAAGATAAGAAACCTCTCTAGACATCTTGAGAAATTTTTTCTCATGTTTGTCGAGCATCTCACCAGCCGGCCTCAACCAGGACATGACTTTTTCCGTTTTTTTATCGACTTTTTCAGAAAGTTTATCGACTTTTTCAGAAACTCCTGCAATTTCTTTTTTTGTAGTTTTTGTGAACTCAACCACTGCCTCATTATATGAAGCAAGTGACTGGGAAATTTCAGCAACTTTTGCTTCATTTTCCGAAAACATTCCGAAAGTGATACCTGCGATAACAAAAATTGTAATCAAGGTAAAAACCGAAAAACCAATAATCCACCAGCTTTTTACATTGATGGAATCAACAACCGGAAAAACCGTGTTGTTAAACTTGGCTTCTCTTTCTGCGAACTTTTCGACGCTCTTGAGAAGCTCATCGAGCTTCTGCATTTCTGTCAGCTCATGTTCGGGTTTGGTTTCAAGTTTCGGTTCAGTTTTTACAGCTGGTTCTTCACCAGGCATGATTGTCTCCTGCCCAGCAAGAGCTTCCTGCTCTTCAATTGTGGTTGTTCCAGCTGATGCTGTTGCTTCCACGCTGCCGTTCTGATTGCTGCTTTCAGGAGTTTTTTCATTTGTTTTCTTTTCCATGTGACGTCCTCCGCCAAAAAAATTGATAATACTATATAAGACACACTTGTAATGAACGTATTATATTTATAATATAACGCATTAATATATCACATTTTAATGATTTTGTCAAGTGTTTTTAGAGAAAAAAGCACTTTTTTGGCTAATTATAGATAAAAAATCAAGAAAAAAATAACACAATTATAACTAAAATCTAACTTAAAAAAAGAAATTTTAAATTTTATCTCTTACAATAAAAAACCCTGAAAAAAATCAGAGCTTTTTACTATTTTATTTTATATACTTTATAATTTTACAATTCTAGATTTATTTTATTTTCCAAGTATCAACTTCTTAGCTGCTTCTCGTAAAAATTTTACTTTTGCCTCATTACCAGAAAATTTTTCTAACTTATCAGCATAAGCTTTATACAGATAAGCTAGTTTAGAATCTTGTAAATGTTTATAATAAGGACTGTCCACACTGGTTCTTTCTAGAAGTCCATCAACTATTGCTGCAGTTGCTTCATTGGTAGATAAATCCGGAGCAAAACTTTTTAAAGTTCTAGCTGGAATTTCCACAAATTTTACACCTTCGAAATAATCTTTTTCGTTTATTTCTTGATCGGAAATTTTTGAATTAAACAATTCTGATTTCATTTTTACTTTTTTAACAACTTCATCTAGAATTTTTTTCAAATTTTTATTTTTATCAATCATTTCAGAAACTTTTTCATTTATTTCTTCTTTGCCTAAATCGTCTAAATTGTAATAATTGACTTCTTTTTTTGGCAAAACTTGTTCGTAAGCTTCATCAGTGTTTACTTCTATTTCTTCTTCCCCTACCAAGGCATCATCCTCAAAACTTTTTCCAAAAGAATTCAATTTTCCTACGTTAGTTTCTGCACCTGAAGATGTTTGACCAGTAGTTTTTGGTATTTCTCTAGAAACAAAAGCTTCATCGTTTTTGATAGCTCCAGCAACACCAGTATTCTGAGCCATCATTTTATCAAGTTTTGAATCTGGTAATTTTTGATCCAAACCTTGTGTGTTAGTTTCCAAATTTCCTATTTTTTGTGTTTCTTCGCTCACACTTTGCCCAAAATTTTTCAAACCTAAATTGTTTTCGTCTGCTTCACTTGGAGAACCTACTTCTTCTAAAGTTTTATCCATCATCATTTTCTTAGAAATATCTTGACCTAAACCAGCTCTGTTAGTTGCCATTTTTCCAATATCTTGAGCTTCTCCGCTATCAATATTAGCAAAAGATCTCAAATTTTGACTATCATTTTGATCGCTCAAATTAACATTTTCAGATTTAGGAATATCTTGTTTTTCAAAAACCTGATTATTTTGTGTTCTAAGAACGCCAGAATTTTCTGCAACTATTTTATCTACCTTAGAATCTGGTAATTTTTTACCTAAACCACTTGTTTCAGTTTCCATTTCACCGATATTTTCAACTTCATTACCAACAGTATTTTTTCCAAAATTTTTCAAACCTAAATTGTTTTCGTTTGCTTCACTTGGGGAATTTATTCCTTCTAAAGTTTTATCCACGTTCATTCTTTGAGCTAAATTTGTATCAACTTTTGTTCCTCTAGTTTTTATATTTTCGATTTCACTTGCTTCTAAGTTATTTTTTTGAAAATTTTTCAAAGATGGATTATCTTGAGCTGAAACAGAACCAGTCTTGTAATCAGGAATATTTTGCTCTTCAAAAGCTTTAGAACCATCATAAACACTAGCTAAATTATCCATGTCAGTTTTTGGTTTATCTTTTGGAACAAAATCATAATTTTTAATATTCTTAAAAGGGTTTTGATTTGTTTCATCTTTTTTTAAATCATTTAAAGTTTCATAATTGAAATCTTCTTTTGAAAATTTAGATGAACTTTCTGGTATTTCTGGTTTTTTAATATCAAAATCTTTTTTATCAACTTCTGCTGTTTCTAAATTATCATTTATCTTAGAAAAATTTTTCAACTTTAAACTTTGGTCTACTACTCCAGAAATTTTTTCATTATTTTTTTCTAAAGTTGCTTTTATTTCATTAAATTTATTATCATCAATATTAAGTCCTAAATTTTTATCAAGAATTTTTACATCACTATTTATAGCAGAATCTATTGCCCACAATTCTTTTATTTGATTATTAATATTTTGTGGAGTTTCTTCTGAAACTAAACTTAAGATAGTTTGTTCTAAATCTTTTACTCTACCAGCATAATTATCAGAGCCTAATTCTGGATTTTTTTCTGCCAAAATTTTAAGTTTAGCTAAATCTTTTTCTACAAAAGACAAAGCTTTTTTAAATACTTCTTTATAAGGTTTGAATTCTGGATTAGAAACTAATTTATTTTCTATTATAGTTTTATAAGCCAAAACTTTATTTGATTTTTCAGTTACAGAGTCAATATCAAAATCAGTTTTAGCTGAAGTTTTTGTTTCAAAAACTTTTTCAGCAACTTTATTTTGTGCAGAATTATTTTCTATATTGTCTTTTTCCGCTTGTGGTGTTTCAATTATTTTTGTAGGGCTTTCTTTTTCAGAAAATTCTCTAAATTTTTCATCATGAAAAAAAGCAGTTTTATCAATTGAATTTGCGTCTATTTTTATTTCTGGATAACCATCTTCCCAAACAAGATTAATTTTTGCTCCTTTATAGAGTGTTTGACTATAATGTTCACCTGTCTTACCAAATTCATAACCATGTCTTTTAAATTGTTCTAATTTCCAATCTCTAAATAATTTTTCTTTTTGACCTTGGCTTAAATCATTTATTTTTAATTCATTATCTTTAGCAACTGCTTCAATTATTTTTTCTTTGAATTCTGGATTTTTTTCAAAATTATATATTGCGTGTGATAAACCTTGACCGGATTTTATTTCATAAGTTGCTAAAATCTTTGGAGTATTTTCATTTGTATTACTAGGAAATTCAACTGTTTTTGGTTTTTCTGATTTTACAGAATCTGTACTTGTCTTTTCCTGAACAACTTCTTTTGTAGTAGAAGAATTTGTATCAGCTGTTTTTTCTGAAACTTGTGCCACTGTTTCAGAAGTTTTTGGTGTTTCTGGAGCTGGAGTTTCCTCTTGAAATGTAGATAAATCTAAATCTTTACCGCTGGCGATAACTTTTCCATCAGACAAACAGATATCAAAATCAGCAGTAATTTTATTATCACTAGATAATTTTAGATCACTAATTTTAACAAAACCATTGTTTGTTTCTACTATATAACCGTCCCCAACAGATTTTAAATTATCTAAAGTTATTTCAATTTTTTCTTTGTTAAATTCAATATTCAAAGAATTATTTGCGAGATTTTCTAGAAATAAATTTTTTACTTTATAAGAATCCCACATTTTTTCTGGCATATCTTTTATTTTTTCCAATCGAACAAGATTATCTTTAAAATTATCAACTACTGTTTCAAAAATTCCATTTTCTTTTATATTTTCAGTTAATCTGTCAAAAGCACCACTAATATCTGTGTCTCCAAAAGCAACACCATAAATACCTAATCCAGTAAATATTTTTCCAACTGCTTTTATAAAATCTGTTTTTTTTGTTTTACTCTCTTTTTTAGCACCAATTCCAACTAAAGATCTAGTTGACTCGACAGTAGAATTTAACAATGAATCTCTCAAAATAAATCCTATTTTATCAATTAAAAAATTATCTCCTAAAATAGTTTTTTGTTTAAATTCTCGATTAGCTTTTAGAGATCTTTCTATTGTGGAAGTCAAAGCATAAACAACACCACGAAGGGCAAATTGTCCAGAGGCTACTAAAGCAGTGTTTAAAGCATCTTTCAAAATTGTCATTTTAGAAATTTTGTTATAAACAAAAACATCAATAGTATTTTTGATACTTTCTTTTTCTTTTTTTTCTTCATTTTCATTTTTTTCACGATTTTGACGAAGAATTTCTGATAAAACTTTTTTAAATCTTTCTCTTTCTTCATCGGATAAATCTGGGGAATTTAATATTTTTTCTCGAAGAGATTTTATTTTATCTCTCATTTCATGTTTTACTTGATTATCTTTTTCAGTAATTTCAGTTTTTTCTTTTTCATTTATTTCAGTATTTAAAATCACGAATCTTTGAAATTCATTGATAAATTCTGAAAAAGTACTTTCCATTTCTTTTTTAACATTACTATTTTTTAATTCATTTTTTGAATATTGATCTATATCACCCCAACCCCAATCTTTATCAAAAAATTTTTTTCCAGCTTTGCCTACTAACCAACCGGCTGAATCAGTCAAAAATTTTATACCAGTAGCTGAAGTACCGCTACTATAAATTACTTTGGCTAAAGTTTTACCTATAGTTTTAGCTTTTTCTTGGTTAGCTTTTTCAATTTCTTTTTTTTCTTCCAAATTTTCTTTAGAAAAAACTTTATTTTTTATTCGAGAAAAAAATGATTCTTTATTTGTTTTATCTAAAGAATTTAATTCATTTTCAAATTGTTTTTTTTGTTTTTCTAAAATTTTTAAATCACTATAATCAATTTTTGATTCTTCTAATTTTTTTATCACTAAAAAGTAAGCTCCTTTGGTTTGTATTAATTCTTTCTTTCGATCTTCATTTTTCTCTTCGTCAATCATCTTTGTCAAAGATAAAACATCAGAAATTTTTAATTTATTTAAAGCTTTTAAAATTCTTGTATAAGAATTTATAATTTCAATTTTTTCTTCTAAACTTTTTTTCTTTGATTCTGTTTGCTCAATATTTTTATTATTTTTTTCAACAATATTTTCTGTTTCTTTTTCTGTTGATTGAATAATTATTTTTTCTTCTTGTTGTTTATTTTCTTGTTTATTTTCTTGTTCATTTTTAGTTTCTTCTTTATTTTCTGTTTGAGAGCTAATTTCTTTTCCTAATTTTTCAATTAAATTATTTTTTACTTTTTGTATAGATTCGGCGTTTATGTCACCAGAAAATAAATCTGATTGATGTAAAAAATTTTCCATTTTGCCAACATTTTTGATAGCTTTTATTAAAATATTTTGTTTATCTTCTGTTAAAAGATCCATTTTTTCCTTCATTTTTTCAAAATTATATATCTCATTTTTACTAAAAAGTTCAGATATTTTTTGAAAGTTATCCAATACATTAAAAATAGTTTTAATAATTTCTTTTTGATTATTTATTTTTTTTCCTTCATTTAATACTAAATCCTGAATATTTTTTAAATTTTCATTAGTCATTAATTTATCAAAATCTGAAAAATCAATTTTTTCTATTTTTCCAACTAAAAATTCAGCTTCTTTTTTTTCATTTATTTTTTTTACATCTGCCGAAAGTATTTCTTCAAAAGAAGCTATAATTTGATTTTTATTATTAAAAATATCTTTTGGATAATTTGGGTCTTGTTCTTTTACTTTTTCCCAGACTTCTGAAACAATATCATCTGAAATATTATATTTATCAGCATATTCATTTTTTAATACTTTCCTTACTTTTTCCAATTGTTTTTTTTCTAATTCAGGAGAATTATTTTTATCTACTTTTTTTGATTCTGGTTTTTTTTGAGATCCTTTTTTTTCACCATTATTATTTTCTTTATTATTCATATTTGTAGATTTAATTGGATTAGAAAAATCAAAATTATTTTTTGTTGAAATTTTATTATTTATTTTTTGATTATTTTTTTCTTCTAAACTTTTTCTATCAGTAGAAATATTACCAAAGTTTTCCAATTCTTCTACATTTAATAAAATCTTTTGTTCTTTTCCATCTTTACCAATAAATTTATAATTTATTTTGCCATTTTTTATATCTTTTGGAGAAAATTCTTTTATACTTTTTCCACCAAACAAAACAAAAATTTTATCAGCATTGGCATATTTTTTTTCCAAATTTTTTTGAGTTTTATTTGTATCTTCGGTTTCTGTCTCTGGTTTTTGTTTTTCAATTAAATTTTCTTTTTTTTGTATTTTTATTTTTTTATTCAATTCACGTGTTAAATCTTTTTTTACATCTCTCAATTGAACTACTTTTATTTCTTTGGCATTTGAATCAACATTACGCAAAACTAAATCATTAAAAGTACGCCCATTAGCACCAACTAGATCTTTTCTAATTTCGACAACTTTAAATTTATTATTTGGATTATTTTGATAAAAAAATTCATCACCGATTTTGTAAGTTTCATTTTCAAAATTTATTTCTGAAATTTTATTTTCTGTTTTATTTTTTTCTGTTTCTTTGACTAAAACTGGGGCAACTTTATCAGCCCAACTTTCGATCGGATCTGCTTCTTTTTTTTGATTTTTTATTGTTTTATATTTTTCTTCTATATACAAAAAACCACGTTTAATTTCTTTTGTTTTTTTGATAATTTCTTCTTGGTCTGATAATTCTATGGCACTAGCAAGAGAAAGAACATTTTTTTCTATTGCTTTTAATTCTACTGCAAAAAAATCTATTTTTTCACCCAAATGTTTTTCTAATTCCTGTTTCAAATCGGATATTTTTTGAACATCAAAATTTGGATTTTTTTTATCCAAAATTTTTTTTATTTCTTTATTTATTTGACCGATTTGTTCTACACTCATATAAAAATTATTTATAAATTTCTTTTTTAAGAAGTTCTTTCATCTGAAGCAAGGTTTGTTTTACTTCATTAATTTTTTCTTCAATATTTTTGTTATTTAATTCAGAATTAAAAACTAATTGTTCAGCCTCTTTATTAAAACCAATTTTATACATATTAGTGTCAAAAATATTTTTTAATGTAGCAAATTCATTACGAATTTTTTTATCATTTATTTGATCTACGAGATATTCAAAAGAATTTTTTACAGTATTTAATTCTTTAGCGACATTCCAAAGTTTAGTTCTTTCACTAAAACCAAATCTTTCATCTTTTGATAATAAATTTTTGGTTTTTATCAAATCTACATTGACCGAAATTGAAACTCCATTTTCTAAATCTGTCAAAGTCAAAACTTTTTCAGTAATTTTTTTAATCACATATTTTTTTTCTTTTTGGACATTTGGAGAATAAAAAACATAATCACCTTCAGAAAAAATTTCTTTGCCTATTTTTATTGATTCTTTTTTTTCTTCTTTTGCATCTTTTTTTTCTCCAAACAAAGACCATTTAGATTTTTTTTCGTCTTTTTTTTCTGTTAAATCTACTGGTTTATTTAAAATATTTGTAATTTGTTTTAAAAATGATTCAGAAACTTCTTCTTCTGGATTTGGTAGTGGAACTTGTATATTAATAATATCATCTAATTTTTTTGCTGAATTACGCAAAAGTCTTTTCATTTTTTCTTCTTTACTTTCTTCAGTTTCTTTTTTATCATTATTTTCTGGATCACCACCATTTGCTGAACCAAGATTATCTAAAAGAGAATCAATCTCTGTGTTTGCTTCGTCTTTGATATCTTTGGTATCTTTTTTGCCTTTCGCGTTTGAAGCAAAAAGATTATTTTCTGTTTGTTGATTTTCTTTAAGAATTTGAGTAATTTTTGCTACTTCTATTTCTTTATTTTTTCTCAAAATTTCTCTAGCTTCTGCTATTTTTGCTTTCAATTTTGCATCTTTTTCCTTACTAGTTTCAAAAGGTAATTCTGAGTTAGAATCTTTTTTATTTGATTGTTTGATTTCTCCTAACATTCCATTACCATTTAATACTCCTCCTAAAGCTGAATCTGGTGTTTGATAAAATTCTCCTCTTTTCATATAATTACTTAATTAGATTTAATTAAATTTATTTTTTCTAAAACTTCATGAATTTGTTTTTTATTAGAAACTTCATGAATTTGTTTTTTTAAATCACTCAATTTTTTTTCTAGCTCTTCCATTTTTGCAAAAAGATCAAGATATTGTTCTAACTTTTCTGAATCATTTTCTAATTGTGTCTGTTTTTTAGACATAATTCTATTTTTTTGAATCTAAGATATCTTCTAATTCTTTTAATTTATTTAAAGTTTCTAAATCATTTTTCTCAATATTTTGTGTAAATTCATCTTGAATTTGTTTTAACTTTTCTATAAATTTATTATCTTCAGATTTAGTCGCTAAGTCTAAATATTTATTTTCTAAAACATCTGTAAGTTTATCAATCTGTTCCAAAGAAAGTGTAGGTAAAATATCCAAAAAAGCTTGACGAGTTTCATCATCTATTTTTAATTCTGAAATTAAAAAACCTAATTTTATACCTTTAGCTTCAGCTAGGGCTTTTAATTTTGGGTCAACAATCACTTCTGTTGTTTGATTATTTTTATCCATACTTTTTGTTTAAAACTTATTTTTACAAATTATAACATTTTTTTTACAAAAAGACTAATTTTAAGCAAATAAACAACTAATTTATAAACAGTTAAATATAGCACTTTTTGGAGTTTTTGTCAATCAAATAATTCTAGATTCTGGATTTTAAATTTAAGAATTAAGTTTTATTTTATTTTTTAGCTTATTTTAGCTATTTTAATATATTATATTTATTTTTTTAATTTTCTTTTAAATTTAATTCCAAAATCATAAATCATAATTTTTTTGACTTCTAACTACTTTTATTATAGAATAAAAACAAAAAATAATATGGAAAAAATTAAAATTGCCTTTTTTGGAACACACAAATTTGCTCGAGAAATACTAGAAAATTTATCTAAAAATCAAAAATTTGATATTAAATTTGTTATTACCCAACCAGACAAACCAGTTGGAAGAAAACAAGAAATAAGCAAATCTCCAGTAAAAATATTTGCCGAAGAAAATAAAATTCCTGTTTTTGAACCAAAAAGTTTAAAAAACTTTATTTTACCAGAAAAAATTGATATTGGAATAACTGCTCAATATGGTCTTATCCTACCAGAAAAAATTCTTTCAGAACCAAAATTTGGTATTTTAAATGTTCACACTTCTCTACTACCGAAATATCGTGGCGCTTCTCCGATACAGACTGCTTTATTAAATAATGAAAAAATAACTGGCATCACAATTATGAAAATGGATATTGGTCTAGATACTGGTGATATTTTAAAACAAAAAGAAATAATTATTGATGAAGACGACACTTATCCAATTTTGGAACAAAAACTTATAATTTTAGCACAAGATTTTTTAGCAGAGACAATCGTAGATTATATTCAAGGAAAAATAACTATTAATAAACAAGACGAAACAAAAGCTACTTTTTGTAAACAATTAGACAGAAATGATGGCAAAATAGATTTTAAAAATGAAACTAGTCAAAATATTTATAATAAATATCGAGCTTTTTTCCCTTGGCCAGGTATTTGGGCAGAATGGCAAGGAAAAAGAATAAAATTATTAAATATCAAACCTAGCAAAGAAAAAATAACGGCTGGCGAAATGAAAATAAATACTGATAAACTTTTTATCGGAACAGCGAGTTCAGCAATAGAAATCTTTGAATTACAAATTGAAGGAAAAAAAAGCATGACTGCTCAAGCTTTTATCAATGGTTATAAAAATCTTATTTGACTTTTCTTTTTTAAAACAGTAAAAATATTGTTTCCTTTATTTTGATTTGATTTTTTACCTTTTTTTATAAAATAATTTTCTATAACTTCCAAACCAGCTTCTTCAGCTAGATTTTTTAATTCTGGTAAATCAAAAGCATAATAATATCTTTTTCCCATAACTTCACCTTGCGGACTAAGCCAAGGGACAATAAAATCTTTGGAATTTTTAACTTCAAATTTTCCTTTTGATACTATTTTTTTTATACTTTCTGAATATAAATTCCAATTTGTCAAAAAAATATAAGAATCATTTTTCAAAACTCTTTTCATTTCTGCTAAAGCTTTCATTCTAGTCTTTTTATCTGGTAAATGATGTAAAGTAGCAATACAAAATATAAAATCAAATTTTTCATTTGCAAATGGAAGTTCTGTCATTTCTGAAACTACATAATTATTTTTAGGAAAATCTTTTTTGGCCATTTCTATCTGACCTTGACTTTGGTCTAAACCAACATAATCAATAGCTTGAAAATCTTTAAAAAAATGGTATAATCTGCCAGTACCACAACCAATATCTAAAATTGAAACATTGTCTTTTAGATATTTTTTAAAAGGAATAAAATCATCCCAAAGATATTGTCTTGTAGCTGAAAACAGTGAAGCAATTTTATCGTAAACTGTTTTGTTTTGCTTGATATAATCCATATTATGGAAAAAAATAATTTAGAAACATTAGAAAAAATAGTACAATTTATTTATGACTCTGAGCCAAAAACGAAAGTCCGTTTTGATGATGCCCGAAGAAAAATTTGTTCAAAATTAAAAATATCTCAACCAGCAAATAATGCTTTATTGCCAGTTTACCATAAAATGCTCAAAAATCAAATTTTAAAAAAAGATACAAATTTTGAATTTTTACTTAGAAAAGCAAATATCCGAACTTTATCTGGAGTCGCAGTGGTAACTTCTTTAGCCAAACCGTTTGTCTGTCCTGGAAAATGCATTTATTGTCCAAATGAAAATAATATGCCAAAAAGTTATATTGCAAGTGAACCAGCAGCAGCTCGTGCTTTGGCTTTAAAATTTTCACCTTACGAACAGATGAAAAAGAGAATAGAAATGCTAGAAAAAAATGGTCATCCAACTGATAAAATTGAATTTATTATCAAAGGTGGTTCGTGGAATTCTTATGACATAAAATATCAATATTGGTTTATTTTAGAATCATTCAAAGCTTGTAATGATTTTAAACGTAGAAAAAAACTTGGGGAATCAAAAATTTCTGATTGGAAAAATTTATCAGATTTAGAAAAAGCTTTACAAAAAGAACAAAATTATAATGAAACTGCTAATCATCGAATAATTGGTTTAACTTTAGAAACTCGTCCAGACTTGATCAACCCAGAAAATATTTATCACATGCGAAGACAAGGTTCAACTAGAATTGAATTAGGATTACAAGCTACTGATGATAAAATTTTACAATTAAACAAACGCGGACATACTTTAGCTGGTTTTAAACAAGCTATTTTACTTTTACGTCAAGCTGGATTTAAAGTTGACTTACATTTTATGCCAGCTCTTTTTGGTTCTAATCCAAAAAAAGATGTAAAAATGTATCAAGAAATTTTTTCTGATCCAGGATTAAAACCAGACATGATAAAAATTTATCCTTGCGTGGTAACTAAAAATACTGAACTTTATAAATTATATAATGAAAAAAAATATAAACCTTACAGTGAAAAACAACTTTTTGAAAGCATTATTGAAATGAAAACAAATACTCCACGTTATTGTCGCATTTCTCGTTTGATACGTGATATTCCTAATCAAGAAATAATAGCTGGAAACAGTGTCACAAATTTACGTGAAAACTTACAAAAAGAAATGAAAAAAAGAAATTTAATATGTAATTGTTTACGCTGTCGTGAAATTGGTCATAATTTATCTTTATTAAATAAAAATTTAAAACCAAAACTATTTATAGATGAATATCAAACTATTGGTGGTCTTGAATATTTTTTAAGTTTTGAAGATAAAAATCGACAAGTTGTGTTTGCTTTTTTGAGGTTAAGAATACCTGATTCAAAAGAAAATAATTCTGTCACAAAACTACTAACTGAAATTAAATCCACTGCTTTTATCCGTGAACTTCATACTTACGGACAACTTATGAAAATAGGTATTACAAATACAGAAAAAGGTCAACATCGTGGTTTAGGAAAAAAACTATTACTTACAGCCGAAAAAATTGTCAAAAGAAAAAAATTTGACAAAATTGCTATTATTTCTGGAGTTGGTGTCCGCAATTATTACACAAAAAATGGTTATCAAAAAAAAGGAACTTACATGATAAAAAAGCTAGTAAGCTAATAAGTAAACAAGCAAGTAAGAAAAAATCTACTTTTCAGTAGATTTTTAATTTTTATTTTTAATTTTAGTTCAGTTCGTAGACAATATTTACATTTACAGTAAGTTCAGCATTACCAGCAGAAATTTCTGGAGAAGCTACACCAGCTGATTCATCCATAACTTTTGCATAACTATTTTGCAGACGATAACCATTATATACATCAATATTATTATTGTATTCATTATAAGAAACTATACGTCCAAGTGAAATTCCTAAAAGTTTTGCTGTTTCTTCAGCATTCGCTTTTGCTTTTTCAATTGCTTCTTCTTTTGCTTGTTTCAAAAATTCATCTTTTTTATCAACATCAAAAGTTAAATCTTGAATCTGATTTAAATTATATTGTCCAGCTAAACCAATAATATCAGAAATTTTATCTAAGTCTCTAATTTTTAATTCTACATTTTGGCTTAAACTATAAGCTCGTAAATATTGGCGACCATCTATCCAATTATATTGAGGATAAACATTATAATTTGTAGTTTTAATATCTTCTTCTTTAATGCCCATGTCTTTTACACTTTTAATAAAAGCATTCATTTTTTCTGAGCTTTCTTTTTGTGCTTCAGCTACTGTTTTCTTTTCTACAGTTAAACCCATAGAAACCATCGCAATATCTGGTTTGGCGTTTACTTTGCCTTCTCCACTAAAATTCATTGTTTTGATACTTTCAGGAGTTCTGCCAATATATTTATATTCTCTAACTGAATTTCTGATTTGAAAAAATAAAAATGCAGCTCCGCTTAAAAATAAAGCGATCAAACAAAATAAACTAACATCAAAAGCAATTTTACGAAATCTATTTTGTACAAAAAAAATGTTTTCCGACATAAAATTATAATTAAAAATAAATGTCTGCGGATGACAAATATATTATAACATTTTTATATAAATAAAAAAGCCCCCTTATGGGTCAGGGGGAAAAAAGAGAAAGAACAAAAAGTGGTGCCATGATAAGGCACACTAGAGAAAAAATAGCGTTTCTCCAGTATATACTTTTTTCTTCTCTTAAAAAAAGAAAATAAAAAGGAACAATTACAACGATCTTCTTCATTTTTTTCCTCCAATAAAATAAAGTTGGCAAAATAATAAAACATTTTTAAAATAAAAGCAAATCCAGTGTGTGGATAAAAAATTTTGCTTATTTGACACGATTTTTTAGATATTATAAAATATAATCAAATAAAATAATAATTTATAAATTAAAGGTCTTAAATAAAAACACTTTTATTTAAGAAATTAAGACAATTTTATGAACAAAGCAGAATTAGCTCAAGCGCTTGCTGAAAAAGTTGGCGTTTCTAAAAAAGAAGGCGAAACTATAGTAGCCTCATTTGTTGAGATAGTTATCGAACAATTAAAAAATGCTCAGGAAGTAAATATCGCTGGTTTTGGAGCTTTCAGTGCAAAAACTCGTGCTGGCAGAGTTGGAGTTAATCCACAAAATCCAAGTGAAAAAATCCAAATTCCATCAGTTATAGTTCCAAAATTTAAAGCTGGAAAAGGATTAAAAGATGCTCTAAAAAAATAAAATATTGCATAAATAAAAAATTCCCCAAAAGGGAGTTTTTTAATTTTGCATTTTTAATTAGTTTATCTTTGGGCGATATTATTTTCAATTACAGAGATATATTTTATATCATTTACAGCCACCATTTTTTTTGATTCCAAACGATTTTTTAAATTATTCATAGAAGTAAAAGATGCTATTTCTACTTCTAAATTTTTATTTTCATATTCTAAATCAGTAATTTTATTTTCCAAAAGACTTATTTCATAACCTTTAGTCGAAACTTTATTTACTTGCCAAAGATAGAGAAAACCAAAAAAAACAACAAAAAGTAAAAATAAAATTCTATTACGAAAAATATTTTGATCTTTTTGTAAATCAATCTTCTTTTCTCTGATGGATTTGTTATTTAGATAACTATTCATAAAATATTTTATATTTTTTCTATGATTCTTAATTTTGCTGATCTAGCTCGAGGATTTTTTTGATATTCTTCTCGAGAACAAATCAGTGGTTTTTTAGTTATAATTTTTATATTTTTTTTAGCACTTTCAGATTTGAAAAAATGTTTTACTAAACCATCTTCAAGAGAATGAAAGCTGATAACAGCTAAACGTCCCCCACTTTGTAAAATTTCTATAGCTTGTGGTAAAACTTTTTCTATTACTTCTAATTCTTTATTAACTTCTATTCTAAGTGCTTGAAAAACTTTTGTCGCTGGATGAATACCACCAATCCAAGGAATTTCTTTTTCTGTTTTTAATTTTTCTCTATAAACCTGTAAAATTATTTCTACTAAATCACCAACTTTTTTGATTTCTCTTTCTTTTCTTATTTTAATAATTTTTTCAGCAATTTGTTTACTCAGTTTTTCTTCACCATATTTTTTAAATATTTCAACTAATTCATTTTCAGTGTAATTATTTACAACATGTTCAGCTGTGTTTTCTTGATTTTCAGAATAACGCATGTCTAAATTTTCTTCTAAATTATTGAAACTAAATCCACGACCTCGCATTTCAAATTGCGGAGTTGACCAACCAAAATCCATCAATATTCCATTTACATTTTCAAAATTATTTTCTAAAACTATTTTTTTTAAATTTACAAAATTATCTCTAACAAAAGTTATTTGGCCTTCAAATTTATATAAAAATTGTTTAGCCCGTAAAATAGATTCAGTATCAGCATCTATTGCTAATAATTTTCCATTTTCGCCGATTTTTTCTAATATTTTTTCACTATGCCCTGCATCTCCAACTGTACAATCAATAATATTTTTATCCGACCGAGACGGATCAGACTTGGGCTGATTTTTATCCAAATTTAGAGCTTCTAAAACTTCAGCTAATAATACTGGTTCATGTCTATTCATATTTTAAATTTTAAATACCAAGATCAAACATTTTTTCTGCAATTTCATTACTACTTGATTCTGTTTGTTTTTTATATTCAATCCAAGATTGTTCATCCCAAATTTCTAAACGATTATACAAACCAGCAATAATTACATTTTTTTTAATCCCAGAAAAACTGCGCAAATAATCTGGTAAAACTACTCTGCCTTGTTTATCCAAAACCACATCCATAGCTCCAGCAAGCATCAAACGAGCAAATGCTCGACTATTTGCTTGTGAAAAAGGAAGTGTTGCTAATTTTTCGGCTAATTTTTCCCATTCAATTTTTGTATAAACAAAAAGACAGTTATCAAGTCCTCTCGTGATAACAGCTCCATTTAATAAGTCGTTTCTAAATTTTTTTGGAATAGCCAAACGACTTTTATCATCTAAATTGTGATTATATTCCCCAATAAACATAATTTTTTTAAAAGTAGGAAGACAAGCATTTCCCCCACTTCTTACCACATGGTTCCATTATAAACCACTTTAATACATTCTACAAGGAAAAAAAGTGAAAAAAAGGTTTTTTATCCACAGGACCAAAAAATTCAAAAGTAAAAATTCAAAAGTAAAAAAAATCAGTACAAAAAAAGGCCGCCGAAGCGACCACTATACTACCTCCAATGTTATATCATATTTTTCCGCCATCGTTGTACGGCGAAAACAAAGTTTCTCTCCGGCAAAATTCGTTTCCGAATTTGCCGAAAAATAATCTCCATTTTTACCAATACTTTCAAAAGTATTGATAATAGATGGAAACGAATAGCCCTCAACTTCAAAGTATTCTTTTGAAGTAGGATGTTCAATTCTTATTTTAAGATGAGTCGAACACCCCTCATCTTTTTCACTGGTAAGACAATAGCCGCCTATCGATAATCCAGTGAAATTTTTTCCTCCATCCGCACAGCTTTCCCATTTAGCTGCGCGAAGCATTTTAAATAACTCTTCCGGTTTAACGGAAAGAGTTATTGTTTTTTCAATTTTTTTCATTTTTTCCTCCTTTTATCTTTTTGTTTGTGTTTCTAAATATTCCATAACTCTTGTATTACCCATAAGTCGAGCAATATCAAGAGCGGTTTCTCCTTCTCTGTTTTTAAGATCAATTTTTACGCCAATTTTCTCAACAAGAAATTTGGCACAACTAACTGCATCATATTCAGCTGCCGTCATTAAAAATGTCTTTTCTTTAAAAAGTTCATTCCAAGGAATAAACAACTGGAGTAAGTGGTGAAGATTAAAATCTTCATTATTTTTAAAGATTTTCTGAAGCATATTACTATCATCTTTTTTAATAAAATAAGTAATTGCTTCAAAACCAATAAAACCATATCCTTTTTCAAAGATACTTTTTATTATTTCTTCTTTGTCTTTTCCTTCATTCAACCTATAAGCTCGGTCCAGTGGGTATGCCCCACTTTTATCCATTTTAAAAGCCAAAGAAAATCTTTCTTCTGTCCAATCATCCCATTCTGTATGCAACCTCTTTATAGCATTACACACCAACCAACTTTTTCCTAAAGAAACAAGAGCCGCAAAAAAAGAAACTCCTGTTTTTTCATCGACAGCGGTTAAAACTGCAAGATTCTTTTCAAATAGAGAAAAAACAATATTATCAATATTTTTTTCTCCTTTAAGTTTCTCTAACAAATTAACAAGATCTTGCTGTGTTTTTTTTGAATACATGGTTCTCTCCTCCAAAAAAAATAAATTGTAAAATAACTAATAAAAACCTATCAAAATTATTGTAAAATGTCAATGATAAATTTTAGATTTAGGCTTTCAGATTTATGATTTTAAAAAATGAAAAATCTTTAATTCTTAATTCTAAAATCCTAAATTATTTGGTTCATAAGTTTTCTCTGATAAGTTATCGCAAAGCGATGAGCTTCATCACGAGCTTGAATCAAAATTTTTTGATTTTTAAAAATCCATTTTATAACTTCCCTATCTTTTGTTCCCAAAATAAATTCATTTTTCTTTCTTTCTCTACCTTTAGCAATTCCAATAAGTGGAATATCCAAATCATTTTCTTTTAGAATTTTTTGCACTGTATTTACTTGGGGTTTACCACCGTCAACTAAAATCAAATCCGGTTTTATAGAAAAACTATTTTTTGAATTAAACTTAAAATATTTTAATCTTCTTTCAAAAACTTCTTTCAGACAATCAACATCACTTTGTCCACTGACACTTTTTATCTTAAATTTTCGATAATCAGATTTCACTGCTAAACCTTTTTCAAATACGACTAAGCTGGCGACTTTATTTTTTTCACCTAAATTAGAAATATCATAAGCTTCAACCCTTTTAATAAAATTTTGATTTTCAATATTATTACTAACAAAATTTTTATTTAATAAAGTAACATCGTAAATTTTTTTTAAATTATTAATTTGGTTTCTTAATCTGGCAGCTTCTTCAAAATTATTTTGTTTAGCCTCTGTTTTCATCTTTTTTTCTAATTTTTTAATTAAACCTTTTTTATTGCCATTTAAAAAATTTATTAAAGGGTTAATCACTTTATTTTTATAATCTTGAACTGAAATTTTACCAGTACAAACTCCGAGACAGCGTCCAATTTGAAAATCCAAACAAGCCCGACGAGAACCTGGCTGACAAAAAGATATATGAAAAATCTTTTGTAAAATATTCATCATTTCTTTTGTTTTTAATCCTGGATAAGGACCAAAAATTTTTTTATATTGTTTAATAATTTTTTTTTCATCTTGTTTTTGTAACAAAACATATTCATGCTGACGCATAGTTTTGACTTGCGGATATTTTTCTTTACTAATCAAAATATAATTCCAAGATTTATCGTCTTTACCATCAATATTATATTTTGGTTGATATTTTTTTATTAAATTTGCTTCCAAAATAACAGCTTCTAAAACTGAATCGGTATTTAGAGTTTTGATTTCTTTTATTTCATGAATCATTTGTTCTATTGGCCGATTAGTTTTTTGCGGACCAAAATAAGAACGAACTCTACTTTTTAAATTTGTCGCTTTACCTATATAAATTAATTCTTTTTTTGAATTATAAAATTTATAAACACCAGATGAATTGGAAATTTTATTTAAATTTATCATAACAGAAATTAATAAATTAATTTAGTCTAAAGTCAAAAGTTTGATTATTCTCGATTTTAGATTTTTGATTTATGAATTAATTGTTAAATCTTAAATCTAGAATCAGAAATCTAAAATTATTTTTTGACTTTTTACTTTTTAATTTTGCATTTTTAATTTATTTTTTAAGTATTTTCCTGTTTCACTAAAACCGCTTATGGCTATTTGTTCTGGGGTTCCAACTGCCACAACTTCCCCACCTTTATCACCACCTTCGGGACCAAGATCAATAATCCAATCAGCATTTTTTATCACTTCTAAATTATGCTCAATAACTAAAACTGTATTACCAGTAGAAACTAATCTTTGTAAAACTTCAATTAATTTTTTTACATCTTCATAATGAAGTCCTGTTGTTGGTTCATCTAGCAAATATAATGTTTTACTAGTACTTTTTTTTGCTAATTCTTTACTAATTTTAATTCTCTGTGATTCGCCACCCGATAAAGTCTTAGCTGATTGTCCTAAAGTTAAATAACTTAATCCGACTTCATTTAAAACTTTTAATTTATCATAAACAATTGGAATATCTTGAAAAAATTCTTCTGCTTCTTCTATTGTCATGTTTAAGACATCCGCGATTGATTTATCTTTATAATGAACTTGCAAAGTTTCATTGTTAAATCTTTTTCCTTTACAAACTTCGCAATCTACAGACACACTAGGCAAAAAATGCATTTCAATTTCTAATTGTCCTTTTCCTTCACAATGTTCACAACGTCCACCAGGTACATTAAAACTAAAACGACCTGATTTATATCCACGTATTCTGGCTTCAGTAGTTGCTGCAAATAAATCACGAATATGTGTCCAAGCTCCAGTATAAGTAACAGGATTTGATCGTGGAGTTTTACCAATTGCTTTTTGATCAATTTTAATTATTTTATCTATATACTCAATATTTAAAATTTGTTTATGTTTACCAACTCTTTTATTACTTCTGTTTAATTTATTAAATACTGAACGATATAAAATTTTATTCATCAAAGTTGATTTACCAGATCCAGAAACACCAGTTAAACAAACAAATCTTTTGAGTGGAATTTCTACATCAATATTTTTTAAATTATTTTCGCTTGCTCCTTTAATTTTTATTTTTGGTGTATCATTATCAACTTTTCGTCTTTTTTCTGGAATTTTTATTTTTTCTTCACCACGCAAATACTTGGCTGTAAGAGATTTTTTGTAATCACCAAAAACTTGGCAATCAAAATATTTATTTTCATTTTTTTTATTTTCTAACATTTCTTTTACAGGTCCAGAATAAATTATTTTACCACCATGAATTCCTGCTTTTGGACCTATATCTACTATCCAATCACTAGTTAAAATTGTATCTTCATCATGTTCTACAACAATAATAGTATTTCCAGAATCACATAAATTTCTTAAAGTTGAAACTAATTGGTTATTATCTTTTTGATGAAGACCAATAGTTGGTTCATCCAAAACATATAGTGCTCCAACCAATTTTTGGCCAACTTGAGAAGCCAATCTGATTCTTTGTGACTCGCCACCTGACAAAGTTCCAGCTGATCTGTTTAAAGTTAGATAATGAAGTCCTACATTAAACATAAAATTTAAGCGATTGTTAATTTCATTCAAAGCTCCACTGGCAATCTCTAATTTTTTATTATTTAAATTAAAAAATAATTTTTCAAAAAAAACTTTAGCTTCCGAAATAGTCAGATTAGTTACTTCCCAAATATTTTTATCTGCAATTTTTACTGCTAAAGCATTTTCATTTAATCTTTTTCCTTGACATTTTGGGCAAGGTTCTTCACTAAATAATTCTTTTGTACCTAAACCAGAACAATAATCACAATATCCATACGGGCTATTGAAACTAAAAAGTCGAGGTTCAATTTCAGGAAAAGAAAATCCATCTTTTGGACAAGAATATTCAGTACTATAAATAAATTCTTCTTTACCAAAATTTACTGTACACAAACCATTAGCTAAATCAATAGCAGTTTCAATAGCTTCAAACAATCTTTGTTCCTCATCTTTTGTCCAAGTTTTAATATTTAAAATTCTATCAACTAAAACCTCAATATTGTGTTTTTTATTTTTTGATAAAACTATTCTCTCTTTTAAACTTTTCATCTTCCCGTCAACTCTAACTTCCAAAAAACCAGAATTATACAAGTCATAAAGCATTTGATAATATTCACCTTTTCGCCCACGGACGACTGGAGAAAAAATTAAAATTTCTTTAGTTGTTTTGATTTTTTCCTTTTGTTCAATAATTCGATTATATATTTCATCAACTGACATTTTTTCTATTTTAGAACCACAGATTGGACAATGTGGTTCACCAATTCTAGCAAACAAAACACGAAGATAATCATAAATTTCAGTAATTGTTGCTACAGTTGAACGAGGATTAGCACTGTGTGCTTTTTGATCTATAGCGATTGCTGGTGACAAACCATCAATTTCATCAACATCTGGTTTTTGCATTCCACCTAAAAATTGTCGAGCATAAGCAGACAAACTTTCTATGTATCTTCTTTGTCCTTCGGCAAAAATAGTATCAAAAGCTAAGCTTGACTTTCCTGAACCAGACAAACCTGTAAAAACTATCATTTTATTTCGTGGCAAATCTAAATCAATATTTTTTAAATTATGTTCTCGCGCTCCACGAATTTTTATTTTATCTTGCATAAAAAATCTATATAGCAAAAATTGACCTTGCAAAAGGTCTTTTATAAAAAATATAAAAAGAACAATTATTTATATAATACTAATTTAATATGTTTTTGTCAAGAAATAAAAAACGCCTTTTTACAAAAGCGTTTCAAATTATAATTTATTTATTTTTTTTCTTTTCAGTTTCAATTTTACTCCACTGTGATTTTACTATCTTACTTACCATATCACGAATTGTATCTGCTAAATCATTTTCGACTGCGTATTTATCAACTATTTTTTCTACAATTTTATAATATTCATTTTTAGTAAGTTTTTCCCAGCCTTCAGAAGCCATTATTTTTGTTTTAACTTCTTCATAAACTTCAGAAGCATAATTTATCATTTGTTCTCTGACTTCTTTGCCTTTTTTAGTAGCACTAAGCCACATAAGTCCAGCTCCTAATAAACCACCTAAAACTAAACCTTTATTAAATTTTCCCATATAAAATAGTTAATTATTAATGAATTTATTATAGCAAAAAATGGATTTAGAGTCAAAAAATAATATAAATAAAAAGACGCCCATCAAAGAGCGCCTATAAAATGAGACAAAAAGAAAATTATTCTTTTTTCTTTTTGATGGGGAGAATACATCTGTCGTAAACTGGACATTTTTCACAGTTATGCTGAACATTTTCTCTTATTTTAGATATAAGAGAAAAGATTTCTCCCAGTTCATGAACATCATCGTCGGAATTTTCTATTGTATTTTTTCCGACAATCTTCCAGCCCGCTCTGATTCCGATAGTATCGAAATCAGTGGACAGCCTCTGATGAAGGCTTTTCCAGAAGATTTTATCTACAATTGAGATCTCCCCCTCTATTGTCTCAATTTTAGAAATAATTTCCTGAATTTTGACGATACTGAACGGTTCTTCTTTTATTTTTTTCAGCTCTTCTATGAGCTGATTTCTCCTTGAAAGGATTGCTTTTTCGTAATCAGTGAGTTCACCGATTACTTTTTCTTCTTCACCGATTTTTTCAGTGGGTTCCCCCTTCCACTGGCCGCTCTCAAAAATTTCATTAATTTTTGAAAAGAATGTTCCTTTTTGGGCTTCTCTTAAATCTTTCATTTTTCTCCCCTTTTTTTGATTCATAATGAGCGACTTTCTTTACATACTGTAAAAAAAGTTCCGATTACTTTAACATAAATTTTTATTTTTGTCAATTATTTAAAGAGTTTACACTCTCTTTTTTTATTCGCTCGGAGACAAGGATTTGAACCCTGATAAACTGGACCAGAACCAGTTGTCCTACCATTAGACGATCTCCGAATGTTTCATACCGTTAGACCCGTCCGCCATGGCTTCGCTGTAGGCGTGTCGGGTGGGCGATCTCCAAATATTAAATTAAAAATATAATAATAAATTTAAATATTTTTTGCAAGAGTTAAAAATAAAAAAATCTTTAATTAATTTTATTTAAAAACTCACTTATTTTTTTGTAATATTCTGCTTCATTATTTTCTTTTTTTTCATTAACAATTTTATCAAATTCTCGCAAAAAACCACGGCCCAGCACTGATTCAATTTTTTTTAAATATAAAGTATTTCCTGCAAAAAAAGCTTTTTGCAAGTTTTGCCACTCTTCTTTTTTTACTTCTTCAAAAGAAATATTTTTATTTTTTAAACTATTTTGAGCTAATTTGTCCAAAATAAAATCTAAAACTTTTATTTCTTCAAAATATGAAGTTTTATCTTTTTTATCACCTAAATAAGAATTTCCCACAAAATTATTTTTATTTTCTGAAAAATCTTTTACAGTGTATTCATAATAATATTTTTTTACACCTTCAAAACCACCAAATTTATGATAATCATTTAATACATCTTGGTCTTCTTTTACATATTCTAACCAAACTTTTTCGCCTACTTTATTCATTAAATTAATTTTGGCTAATCTAAGATTTTTTATTTGCATAGAAATTTCATCACTTATTTTTTCAATTTCAGAATAATCTTTTTGGAGATCAGACAAAAGAAAATCTTTTTTTTGCTGATAAATTTCATCACTTATTTTTTCAGTTATAGCTTCGTCCAAACCAGACAAAACATTTTTTATTTTTCCTTCTCCTTCTCTATGCGGAAAAAGCCAAAAAGAATTAAAACCTATTCTAGAAATTCTTTTAGAAAAATCGGCAACATTTTTTTGATTTTTTGCTGAAGATTGAAAATGGATAAGTTCATGAATTATAATTTCCAATCTAGGGACATCAGCAAAACGTTTAATTTCAATTTTTTGTTCAAAATCGTTATAATTACCGACTGTTTGTGAAGAAAAAAGATTTTTATTTTTGTTATCATTATTCATCCACATAATATTTTCAATTGGAAAATCATAAGAATTAACACCAAGTTGTTCATTGTGCTCTTTGATATATTTATTTGCTAAAAAAGTGACGGCTCTCAATTCTTGCAAACTATATTCTTTTTCTTTTTGTGCCAGTTCTTCCATTTTTTCTTGAAACATTTCATCAAATTCAGATAAGTAAGCCAATTCTTTTTTAATCTGGTTTTCACTTTTTATTTCTGATTTTTTATTATCTGTAATATTTTTTTGTTCTGCCAAAAAAATATTAGGTCTTTCTATTATTTGTTCCATACTTTTTTATATTCTTCTTCTAATTTTTTAATTATATTTTTCCATGAATATTTTTCTTCTGTCACTTCCCTGACTTGTTTTTTTAATTCTTGTCTATCTTCTGAAAAATAAATAAAAATCTTTTTTGCTAAATCTTCATAATCCCCTGGTTTAATTAAAAATCCTCCATCATTAGCGACTGTTCTCACTCCTGGTAAATCACTAGCAATAACTGGAACGCCACTCGCCATGGCTTCAAGTAAAACTAAACCAAAAGCTTCAGCTTGGTTGATTGAAGGTAAAACAAAAAGATCAGCCAAATTATAATAAAAAGGCAATTTTTCATTACTAATCGAACCAACAAAACGAACAGCATCTTTCAAACCAAAAGCTTTTGCTTTCAATTCATAATCTTCTCGCAGATTTCCATCACCGACAAAAATAGCTTGAAAATCAAAATTATTTTTTTTCAAAATTAAAAGTGATTTTAATAATATATCAACGCCTTTAAAATAATGGGCACTATCCATTCCACCGACAAATAAAATTGTTGGTTTTTCTAATGACAGATTAAGTTGTAAAGATAAATCTTCATTTTTTTGTCGTGGTTGAAATCTGTCAGTATCAACACCTAAAGGAAGTTCAAAAAAGACATTTGAATTTTTCTGAAATAATTTTCCAGCATCAGAATTTTTTAAATAATCAAAAGAAGTAACTTGAATTTTATCAGCAACTGCTAACACTCTTTTTAATCCAAATTTAGCATTGATTTTAAACAAAAAACCTTTTAAACCATCACCACGATTATCCATATGATAAGTAATAAACAATTTTTTTTCCGGATTTTTTATTTTCCAATTTTTAACAATTCCGGCCGAACCAAAAAAAGGATAATGTAAATGTACAATATCAAAATTATTTAATTCTTTTTTTAAATCTGACAAATAAGCGGCATTGCCATATTTAAATGGGGTTTTCAGACGATTAACAAAATCTTCAGTTTTTTCTTTTTCAATTTTAGATTCAAATTCAGAATAAAAAGGCGTAAAAACTTCAACTTCATGACCAAGATCAGTCAAACCACTTGCCATTTCAAAAGCAACATTTCCCATGCCACCTGTATAAGGAGGATAAACACAAACAATATGCGCAATTTTCATAAAAAATTATTTTAAACTATCTTGTCTAACAATTTTTGTCAAATCTTTTTTCAATCCTTCAATTTTTATATTAAGTTTAAACAAAACGAAAAAAATTATAATAATTGAACTGTAAATAACTAAATCAACACCACGACCAATTCCTAAATAATCAGCAATTTTTTGGACACTTTCTGGCCAAATAATCACTGACACAGTTAATAACCAAAAACAAATCCAAAAAAATTTTCCTTTTTTCCCCAGAAAACCTTGCTGAGATTTTTGCCAAACATTAAAAATCGCGAACAGAGCAAAAACTATAAAAATAATTTGAAATAAAATAATCATAAAAATTCTAATAAAATTTACTTAAAAATAAATCTTTAATAATTTTAAGTCCACCAAAAAATCCTTGCCCTGTTTCGTAATAAATAACTTTGATTGGAAATTCACCATAATTTAATTTATGAATTTTAATTTGACCGACAATTTCAGTCGCATGAGCCATTTTGTTTTGTCTAATTCTAATTTTTTCTAGAGCTGTTTTATTTAAAATTCTAAAACCATTATGAACATCACTTAATTTTAAACCTGTAAAAAATTTGTCTATAATTTTAGAAACTGGAAACAAAAAATATTTTTTTACAAATGGAATATTTGTTCTCGTATCTAAAAAACGACTACCAAGCAAAATATCTAAATTTTTTTCTTTTAAATGTTTTAAAGCTGGTAAAATATCTTCTGGACAAAATTGTCCATCGCCATCAAAATGTAAAACAAAATCAGCTCTTTTTTTTCTAGCATATTCATGACCAGTTTCGAGTGCTGCTCCTTGTCCTAAATTTATTTTATGTCTCAAAACAGTAGCACCAGCACTAACAGCTTTTTCAGCTGTTAAATCCGAGGAACAATCGTCGACAACTACAACTTCATTCACAACAGTTAAAAGATTAGAAATTACTTCTGTAATTCTTTTTTCTTCATTAAAAGCTGGTACAATCGCAATAAACATAGAAATTATAATAATTCTTTATTAGCAATAGTATAATCAATAGTTTTTCTAAGTCCAGTTTCTATATTGATAAGTGGAAGCCAGCCTAATTTTTCTTTAGCAGCTCGCAGATCAGGCACTCCTTTTTTGCTCAAAAATACTAAAGGAGCTTCATATCTTATTTTTGATTTAGAACCAGTCATTTCAATTATTTTTCTAGCAATATCACCAATTTTATAAGCCTGATCATAACCCAAATTTATTAATTTTACATCTTCATCAGATGACATAAGACGAACTAAACCATCTATTAAATCACTGACATAACATAGTGATTGTTCCATTGAATCATCACCATAAATTACTAAATCACGACCTTCAATAGCATCCAAAATAAAATCTGGAATCAAAAGACCATCGCGTAATTTCATTCTTGGTCCATAAACAGTAAAAATACGGGCAATTTTTGCGTCTATTTTAAAAACTTGTCTGTAAGTATCAACACAAGTTTCAGCAAATCTTTTGCCTTCGTCATAACAAGCACGTGGACTTAAATGATGAACGATTCCTTCATATTCTTCGGAAAAAACTTCACCAAAAACTTTTGGCTCACCATAAATTACAGAACTGGAACCAAAAACATATTTGGCTTTATATTCTACAGCCAAATCTAAAGTATTTACCATAGCCCGAGAATTAGCATGCAAAGAATGTATTTTATAATCTTCAAAATTTTTTGGGCTAGTTGGACAAGCTAAATGATAAATTTCTTGAATTCCTTGAAATCTAACTTTAAATTTATCCAATTCTGGAAAAGATTGAATATCAATTTTTTTATTAACATCATAACGTATAAATTCAAAATCAGGATATTGTAATAAATGTTTTATATTATTTAAATTGGAATTTGATAAATCATCAATACAAATTACTTTTGCTTCTTTGAGAAGTCTTTCACAAAGATGCGAACCAATAAAACCAGCACCACCAGTGACTATCACATTTTTTTTCTCAAAAATTGGTGTATTATTCATAAAAAATATTTAAAAAAATAAAATTATTTACTTGGTAAAAAAAATAAATTATCTGCAAAAGTTTTCCATTCAGCTATTAAATTTAAATCGATTTTATCTAATGAAAAAGTAAAATTGTAAATTCTATTTGGCATTGTTTTAGCTGTCAAAATCAATTCTTCTTTTCCATCATGATTATAATCAAATAAAAACAAAGAGAAGCCTTGTTTATATTTTAAAGGATAAATAACAAAATTACCATACTCTTTTTGATTATTGACCAAAAAAATCTTACTAATATCCCCTATTTTAGAGCTAAAAATATATTCTTGTTCATAGTCTGAATCAATATTTGTCAAAACAAAATTATTAAAATCAAAATCTTTTAAACTAAAATTATTTAATAAACCAAAATCTTTATCCAATTCTTCAATATAAGTCTGACCATTTTTTTTAAAAACTAAAGAAAGATAATCTTTTTTGCTAAAATTCTTTATTGTCTTTACAAAAGCAGAATCATGTTTTTCTTCTTTTTTATAATTTTTAATATTTTTACCTTCAAAATTGAAAACTTTTAAATAAATATCAGAGGAAAAATTTGGTGCAGCGACAATCTCTGGATTAGAAGTAGAATAAACATCAGCTAAAGTAAAATTCCATTCTCCTTGTAAATCCAAAATCTTTTTTCCCAAAAAATTAAAATCAGAATCAAGCAAATAAACTTCATAATTTTTTTCATTTTTTTTAAAAAGTACATAACGATCTTCATCATTAATTTTGGTTAATTCAATTGTTTGAAAATTTTTAAAAATATCATTTTGTGACAAACCAAAATCAATTTTTGAACTAAGTCGTTTTTCGTATTTACCATTAGTTTTATCAATAAAAATCATTTTGTCTTTTATAATTTCGTTTTTCTTTTCAATGGCATATTTTACAGCATTGTCCACTCGCAAAAGACCATAGCCAAATAAATTATTATATTCATTTTCATCCTGACCTAAAGTATGGTGAACAGTTGTTTTCAAAATTTCAATAATATCTTTGGCTGTCCAATTTAAATTTATTGATTTTATAAGCGCAGCTGCACCACTGACAAAAGGAGTTGCAAAAGAAGTTCCGTCTAAACTATTTTCAAGTAATATTTTTGTTTCGTCTTTTTTATTTTTTATAAAAAACATTGTAGAAGTAACATCAGTCCCTGGAGCTGTGATGTCCACACATTTTCCAATATTAGAAAAAAAAGCTAGATGATGATTATTAAACATCGCGCTTACTCCTAAAACTTTTTCTATATTTGAATCTTCATCTGAACAAACAGGGTAACGAGGATTTTCATCTAAATTATACATATCATTTCCAGCTGCAGCGACAACTAAAACTCCTTTTTCATAAGCATAATCAATTGCATTTTTTAAATTTATTTCTTCATTGTTATCATTACCCACAATACTAATATTTATAATCTGAGCACCATTATTTACTGCATAAAAGATAGCTTCTTCTATTTGTTTTAAACCACCAATTCCTCTTTCATCAACAACTTTTAAATTCATTAAACTTACTTGCCAATTTAAACCAGAACCAGCAATTCCATTATTACCAGTAGCACCAATAATCCCAGCGACATAAGTGGCATGATTATAAATTCCACTGGTAAATTGAGATGAAGAAAAATTTTCTATATCAGTTCTAACCTCATTATTATTTTTATAAAAATTCCAACCGTTTATATCATCAATATAGCCATTTTTATCATCGTCTATACCGTTATCTGCAATTTCACCTTTGTTATACCATAAATTATCTTTTAAATCAGGATGTTTAAAATCAAAACCATTATCAATTATAGCTACAATAACATTTTTTGAACCAGTGGTATAATTCCAAGCTTCATATAGACCAATATCAGAATAAGCCCATTGTTCTAAAAATGGATCGTTTGTTCTTTGTGCTTTTACTAATATCGGAAACAAAAAAAACATTCCACAAATAATGGAGAATGAAAATAAAAAAAATATTTTTATTTTTTTGAAAAACATAATTATAAATCTATCAAATTTCCACTATCAGTTAAAATTTTTGGTTTATAAGTTTCATCTCGACTAGTACCTAAATTTCCTGAGCTAGAAAAAACTATATCATAAGTCTCATTGATAACAAAACGGTCATTAAAACTGTTGGCTTTAAAATTTTTATCAGTATTTTTTTTGCTAACTAAATAAAATTTTCCATCATTAGCTCGATAATAATAATAGCCGTTTTTTTTATCTTTAATTAGAGAGCCTTTTGGGTAAATATAAGAATTTTCTGGAATTGATTCTATTTTTTTTGGACCTGACGGATTATAACCATGAGCTAATTCTAAGCCATCTTTATAACCATCACCGTCACTATCTGCTTTTTTTGGATCACTATAAACATAATAAATTTCTTCATAATCTGATAATTCATCTCCATCACTATCCCGCATAGTATCACTGGTTCCATATTTTTTTTCTATTTCTTCAACTACTCCATCTTTATCTTTATCAACACTATAAATTGCACTGTTACTGCAAACTTTATGAACATAAATTTTATTACTATAATAATCATCGTCGTCATCATTTTCATCATCATATTCATCCACGCAATATTCACAATCATCTTCACTTAATTTCGTGGCATTAGGAAAATTAATTGTAAAATAACTACGCATAATTAAATCCAATTCGATTATTCTTGTTCCCCAATTTGGACCATAATAAATACTTGCTTCAGCTGGTGAACGTAAATGAGTCAAAACACAACCAGGTTCAACAGTATAAACATCTGAAAGTCCTTTAAATTTTAAAAGCCAAGTTCCTGGTTTTGGACAAAGAGGAATGCCAATCTGCATTTGATCTATTTTTGCATCACTAACATACTTTACGTCGTCAAAACTTTGAAACCATGAATAAAAAATATTAGCATTATAAATTGGGTGTATTTTTTGGTCATAGCCCATATAAAAAACTTCGCTACTAGTACCTTTCAATAAAGTTCCAGCTTCTATTTCAGTTAAATTTGCTGAATAATAAATTTTTTTAGAAACAACTTTTTCTCTACCAGCAGCATCTTTAAATTTTATATAAATTGTTTTGTCTCCCTTTTCACCAGATAAATACCAATAACGATATTTATTTATTGGTTCCCAGTCAGCATCTTTAAAATTTTTATCTTCACTAACTTTCATTATTTCCACACCTTTAGACCAAGAAATAGTCAATTTAACTTTTAAACTTTTTGTTTCAGTTTCTCCAGACTCAATTTCAAAATCAACTGACATATTTGAAGCGACATCTAATTTTATATAATCACTATAAACTTCTGATATATCCCCATCAGAATCTTTGAAACGTATATAAACATATTTATTACCTTTACCATAATCCAAACACCAAGTTTTTCTAGTTTTGTATTCCTCCCATTCAGCATCTTCAAATTCAGAATCATTAGAAATCTTCATTTGTTTTGTATCAGAAGGGCCCGCAATATATAATTTTACTTTTCTAGTGTCAGTTAGAGTTTCTCCATTGTTTATTTTTACATAAGGATCGCGTGCCTCAACTTTTATTATTCCTAATAATAAGCAAGACGAAAGACCAAGAAAAATAAACAGAAAAAATAAAGCTTGTTTTTTCTTCATAATTTTGTTAATATTAAATTGTTTTACTAATCATATTATATAAAAAATCAAGCATTTTAGCAACATGAAACATAATTATCGAATCAAACAATTAATTCTTTTGGGTGGTGATTTATTTTGCTTCTTAACAGCCTTTTATTTGGCTTTATTTTTACGTTATTTGAATTTACCAAACAAAGAAACTATTTTATCTCTTTTACCAATATTTTTTCTATTGTTTATCATCTGGATTTTTGTCAATTATATAAATGAAATGTATAAAATAAATAAATTAAAAAACGGTAAATTTGGTCTTGATATTTTATTTTCGGCTTTTTTCTCTTTTTTGATAGGTATTGTTTTTTTCTATTTATTACCTTTTTCTATAGCTCCAAAAACAATTTTATTTTTAAATGTTATTACTGCTTTTTCTTTTTTATTTTTTTGGCGTCTTTTTTTTAAAAAAACTTTAATAAAAAGTTTTAATCAAAAAATAATTTTTGTAGATGATAATAATGATAGCCGTGAATTAAAAAAAATAATCAAAGAAAATCCAGAACTAGGTTTTATTATTTTTGAAAATGAAATTACTAACCGTAAATTAAGCGAAGTAGTGAAAGAAGAAAATATAGATATAGTTATTGTCAAAGATGAAACCAAGACGCAAACCACAACAAAAGAAACAAACGAAAATGAGTTGTACAAAATTTTTTTAGAAAATAAACAAATAATAGATTTAGCAAATTTCTATGAAAATATTACAGGACGAATTTCCCCAAATGTTTTTTGCGAAGCTTGGTTTTTGGAAAATCTACAAAACATGCCAACACCATTTCAAAATCGTTTTAATCGTTTTGTTGATATTTTAGCAGCAACTTTTTTAAGTGGAATATTTCTATTATTATTTCCAATAATAGCACTAGCGATAAAACTTGATTCACAAGGTCCTATATTTTTTAAACAAACAAGAACAGGCTTACAAAATAAAAAATTCAAAATGTGTAAATTTAGAACGATGTATGTTTTATCAAAAGATGGCAGTGCCGAAACTCATGGTTTTGAATTTGCAATTAAAAAAGATAATCGAATAACCAAAATTGGACATTTTTTACGTAAAAGTAGAATTGATGAATTACCACAAATAATAAATTTATTTAAAGGTGATCTAACACTTATCGGTCCCAGACCGGAAAGACCAGAAATTATTGAAGAATTAAATAAAAAAATGCCTTTTTACAATTTACGCCATATAATAAAACCAGGAATTACAGGCTGGGCACAAGTAAACCAACATTATACTGATAATATTGAAACTTCTCTAGAAAAATTACAATATGATTTGTATTATATAAAAAATAGATCTCTTTTATTAGATATTACGATTGTATTTAAAACTATTAATGTAATTTTACGAGGAAAAGGACAATAAATTTTAGATTGGAATTGAAGATTTAAAAAAAATACCGCTGGCTTAATCACCAACGGCTTTTTTATAAAAATTTATACCTCCCCCTATTTTATTTTATCCAAAATTGATTTGATTCCGAAAGGAATTGCCCAAATCAAACAAAATAAACCGACAAAATAAAGTTCTTGTATTAGAAAGATCAAACCGAGACACTCTAAAAACATTTTGAGTTTTCCAGACATCTTTGCTCTTAGATCTTTACTTGATTTAAGAAAATCAAGTTCTCTTTGCCATTTATTAGCAAAAAAATCTTGAAGTCTTATGACTCCTAAAATTATTTCAATAATCATTAAAAAACTTGAAATTGTATAAACTTCAATATTTAAAATTAATGAAAAATTTTTATAATCATGAAAAGCCAAGACAATCAAACAAGCACAGACCCAAAAAACTTTATCTAAAAAAGCGTCCAAAAACGCTCCTAGATCTTCATTATCTTGGTATCCTTGTTTCTTGTGAATTTTAGCAACAAGACCATCCACAAAATCAAAGATTACAGAGAATATAAAAATCCCAAGAGCGATTTTTTTGTTCCATCCAAATACAAAGGCAAATGGAACAACCAAAACGGTTCTACCAATAGTTATCCTATTGGCAGTTACCAACAAAAAATTTTTGTTGCCAATTTTAATGTATCTTGGAAACAAAAATTCGCAAGTCGGTTCAAAAAAATCTCTGAGCCATTCATATTTTTTTTTAAAAAAATCTAGAAACATTTTCATTCTTCTCTCCTTTTTTATAAATTATAATGTGCAAAATTAATTTTCTAAGATTAACAAAATAAAAAAAGAAAGTCAATACTAAAATTTGACAAAAAAAATAAATTATATTATTATATTTAATGTTGGTGTCTGTTGGATATATAACCCACAACCCTCTTAGCGGTCTGAGATTACCTCGATCTTCTATCCTGATTAAAGGTGTGAAGAGAAAGGTATAGATCCTGAGAGGAATTACCTTCCTCAACCGAATCAAAGACCACCTTAATCTTTTAGTCACAATGATAAGAGATAAAAGGTGCAGATTCGGTTGGGGTCTTTTTTTTATACTTTTTATTAGTTTTTAAATTCCTTGACTAAATAAACTCATCAATGCAAAACCTATTGATAAACCCATAAGTCCAGTTGCGATACTAAAATAAGTTGGTTGCTCAAAAAGTAAAGCTAATAATATTGCAAAAACTGCTAAAACTTGTAAAAGCATTTTTATTTTACCCCAAAGATTTGCCATTTTAACTGTTTTAAATTTTATTTTAGCCACTGCAGCTCCAATGATAAAAATTATTTCTAAACTCAAAACTGCTACTCCAATAAACCAGTGTAAATATTTGAAAACTAAAATTAAAACCATTGAAAAAATCAAAAACTTATCAGCAAGTGGATCAAACAGCATTCCAAATTTGGTAATTTTATTTCTGGTTCTTGCTAAAGATCCATCTAAAACATCAGTAAAAGCCACTAGTAAAAATAAAATCGTTCCAAAATAATAATCAACTTGGTAGATAAGATAAAAGACAATTGGAGTCAAAAAAACACGCAAAAGTGTAATTTGGTTAGGAGTAACTTTTTGAGGAATCAATTTTAAAAAAGTTTTAGCCATAAAAGTATCATGGAGATGCAATTTATCACTAGCTAGAAATTCAAACATTTCCTGATGCTCTTTTATAAAACGATTGAAAAAAATCATATTTTAAGATAAAATGACAATAGTTTAAAACTTTATTTAATTATAGCAAAAAAACTGAAAACAAAGAATATGAAAGAAAAACTTTTTTTGTTCACAATCTTATTTTGTGGAATTGCTAATATTTTCTATTTTCATAATATTTTTTTAGGAATAATTATATTTTTTTTCTATACTTTAATAATTGCTAAAAAAATTACTTTGATCTTAGATAAAAAACAGAATTTGAATATATTTTGGGGAGTTTTATTTTTATTGTGTTTACTTTCTATTTTAAACGGAATTTTTTATTATCTTTACAAAATAGACAATTTTACAGTTGCAACAGTTTTTTCGTTACCGATTTTTTTTCTATTATTCAAAACTCCAAAGTGGACAAAACATAAAAACAAAAATTTTACTCAGATATTTTTGACATTGATATTTTTAATTTTAGAAATGAATCTTTTTTTTACTCTAATCAAATATCGTAGTGATGAACTTATAGTCACACCTTGGCAATTTGTCGATTATAAATTTTTCTTATTTTACACATTGACAACAGCTGTTTTAATTTATATTTGTTTTCAAAGTAAAAACATCAAACAAAATATATTTTTAACTTCTATACATTTATTTTTTACTTATTCTATTACATCTATTTTGTATAAAATTGGCTATGGTTTTGATGGATTTATTCATCGTGCTAGCGAAACTTGGATTGCGGAAAATGGTTTCATTTTGCCAAAAGAACCTTTTTATATTGGTCAATATGGTTTCGTAGTTTTTTTGCACAAACTTACAGCTTTACCAATAAAATTTTTAGATATTTATTTAGTACCAATTTTAAGTGCACTTAGTCTAACTTATATTATTTATTTCTGTCTAACAAAAGTGTTCAATTTATCAAAAAAAATCGCGCTTAATTTTGTTTGGTTAATTCCATTTATTTTTTATTTTTCTTTTCATTTAACCACACCCTATAATTTAGTTTTATTAATAAATATTTTAACAGTTTTTTGTGTTTTATCTTATAGTAAGGATATTTTACCTGTTTGGATTCCCCTTCTATTAAGTATCGTAGCGATTGCTACTCACCCACTTACTGGACTTGCAATTTTTATTTTTGTTATTTTAAATATCATTTTGAAAAATACTGTTAATCAAAAAATTAAAGATGTATTTTTATTTTCCTCAGCAATTTTAGTTTTGTTTGCCCCAATTTTGATGTTTTCAACTAGATTATTTTTAACAAACAATCCTTTGCCGGAAATTATTAATCCCTTTAAAAATTTTGGTTTATTTTTTGATCTTTTTAAACGACCTTTTTGGTATAATAATAATTCCCCTTTTTTGTTTGAAGTTTTATATAATTGGCAAATTACAATCACAATTCTTGTTATTTTTTTAACTGCTTGGGGCTTTATAAGCAAAAAACAAAAAACTATTTTTGATTATCTACCAATTTTATTTTTTATCTGTTTAACTGGTTCTAGTTTTATCCTGACCTCTTTATTTACTTTTCAAAACTCAAATGTTTTGGAACAAGGAAATTATGCGTTGCGATTAACAGTTTGTGGAATTATTTTTTTGCTTCCTTTCACCATACTTGGTTTTTATAATTTAGGAAAATTATTTTATGATTTTTTGTCTAAATATTTAGCAAAAAAATTTTTAAATTTTATTTTTATTTTTTCAGTTTCAATTTTACTTTCAATTTCTCTTTACTTACAATATCCTCAAAACAATCCCAAAGTAGTCCAATCAGGATTCAATGCTACAAAATACGATTATGAAGCTGTAGAGTATATTCATAATCAAAATAATGATTATAATTATTTAGTTTTAACAAATATCATAACTGGAGTTTCAGCTTTAACTGAATATCCATTTGCTAAATATTTTACGACTGAACATGGTGCACTTTATTATTATTCAATGCCTCAAAGTTCAATTACTTACAAAATTTATGAGGAAATGCTTTATGAGGGACAAAAAAGAGAAACTGCTATCAAAGCCATGGATTTAGTTGGCGTGAATAAAGTTTATTTTGTAGTAAATTGGTATTGGAGTAAGTTTGACAAAATAGTTGCCGGAGCCAAACAAACAGCTGACAGTTGGCAAGAAATTGGCGATAATAAAATTTATATTTTTGAATATGAAAGATAAAAATAATTTTCAAACTAACAGAATACATATTTTAAAATTAAATCCAAATCAAGATTTAAAATTGTCAATAAAAAAATATATTAAAAAAAATAAAATTCAAGCAGGAATAATCTTGACCTGTGTCGGAAGTTTAAAAAAAGCAACCATTCGTCTGGCCGAAGAAAATATAAAAAATTTTAGTGAAAAATTTGAAATTATTTCTTTATCTGGAACTTTATCTCCTGATGGTGTTCATTTACACATTTCTCTGGCTGATAAAAAAGGGAAAATAATTGGCGGACATTTAAAAGAAAACTGTTTAATAAATACCACTGCTGAAATAATAATTATGGAAATTCTAAATTTTCACTTCAAACGTAAACACGATAAAAATACTAATTATAAAGAATTAGATTTTAAAAAAATAAAATAACCTACTTTCAGGTTATTTTTTTTTAATATGTTTTACTTTGTATCTTTTAAAACCGTTACAAAATAAAAACTACACAAAAATAATAAAGCAACCACTAAAAACAAATCTTGCAAAGAGAATAAATAAACAACAATGGAACCGATCAGTGAACCGATCAGATAACCAATTGGGGTCGATGTTCTAAATAAATTGATTAATGTCATATCTTTAACATCCACAATTTTAAAAAAATAAGTTTCACGCATTGCTTCTACTAAGGCTGCTCCGATACGACTCATAAACAAAATAGTCCCCCAAACAAATGGATTCACAGAATTAGTAAAATAAAATAAAAATAAAGCTGAAATTAAAATTGCAAAACCAAAAGATAGAATTTCTTTTTCACCTAAATATCTATCAGCAATAATTCCAGCTGGAATTTCAACTAATATAAATGGTAAAAGCATAATCGTAAACAAAATACCTAAAATTGACCAGGAAAAACCTAAATATTCATGCAAATAAATCGGAATATAAATAACTGCTGAGCTGTAAAAAATTTGTAAAAAACAAGCTAAAATAAAAATCGAACGTAAATTTTTATTTTTAAAAAGTTTTAAAAAATTTGCTTTTAAATCTATTTTTTCAAAATCAGGTTCTATATCTAAAATTTTTTTATTTTTTAAAAGTACAAAAATAAAAGGAATTAAAACTAAAGCTGAAATTAAAAAAACAAATTTATAATCATTTAGTTTTACTAAATAAGCTGATAAAACAGGAGAAATTACCCAACCAAAATTTAAAAAAGTATAAAAAACAGTTCTAGTTTTACCAGTTGACTTATTTTTAGTAAAAAATTCTACAAATAAATCCAAATTTATCCAAAGTAAATTTAAAGTAACTGAATATAACATGAACAAAAAAAATAAAACCCAGACATTTCTTTCAAAAAAACTTAAAAAGAAAAAAGCCAAAAAAGATAATAAGGCCATTTTTAAAGTTAAATTAAAATTTTTCTTTTTCAAAATTAAATGCGGATAAAATAATATAAAGAAAAAAGAAATTAAATTTACAACTACAAAAAAAATACTTAATAAAGAAATACTAAGATAATTTTCCAAAAAAGATGATTGGATATAACTTGGCAAAGCATGGGCTAAAGCCAAACTTAAACCTAAAAAATACAAAATTTTCAAACTTTTTTCAGTTTTAATTTTCATAAAAAACCAAATATTATTTTTTATAAATTTCTTCAAGTTTTGAAATATAAATTCCATCATCTTGTAAAATACTAGAAATTCTATTATGCATTTCTGTTATTTTTTCTTTATTTTTAACAAGATAAATAATTTTTTCTTGTAAATTTTTTATGTCACCCGCAACAAAAGTTATACCATTTTCGCCTTCAGCAATTAATTCGGCAATACCTTCTATATTACTTGCCAAAACTGGAATTTTAGCATACAAACTTTCAAAAATAACCGTAGGAGAATTTTCATAACAAAGAGAAGGCACGATCATGACATCAATATTAGAAAATAAATTAGCTAATTCATTTCTTTTTATTTTACCTAAAAATAAAATATTATCTTGTCGGTATTTTTCTTTTACTGTCAAAAATTTCGAACCAATACCAGCTACATAAAGACGGATATTTTCTTGAATTTTTTTATCCAAACTGGCAAAAGCTTCTAAAAGTAAAAAAATCCCTTTATGTTCTTCAATTTGTCCTAAATATAAAAAATTTATTTTTTCTTCTCCTAAAGTAGCTGATGTATTTTGCAAAGGTTTTTTTTCTTTAATTTCAAAATCAACTGTCAAAGGATTTCTTAACAAAGCAAATTTTGAATTAGGAAAAAATCCACGACTTTTGTAAAAATCTAACAAAAAAGTTGAAGGAGAGATAACAACTTCAGGCGAAGCAAACAGTCTTCTCATGATAAAAATATAAATTTTTGTCGGCCAGCCTGTATAACGCCAAGTTTTTTCTTTGTTTTTTAAAATTATTCCGCTTGGCTCAGCTAATTGGACATCATGAACAGTATGAACATGACGTAAATGCATTTCTTGAATCATTTTTGGAAGCAAAAAACTAAGCCCCATCAAATTATGAGTATGCACAACGTCTGGACTTTCTTTAATCAAAATACTTTTAATTTTATTTTTTACTGAAAAATTAAAAATATCAAAAATGTGCCAAATAAATCGTAAAAAAATATTATATTTATGAGCATCGGTGTAATAAAAAATATTTTTCTGTTTTATCCTGTATATTTTTAATTTTTCTTTTCTTTCACTATATTCCCCTTGTGGAGAGCCACTAATCAAAACAACTTCATGTCCTTTTTCTAAGAGATTTTCTACAGTCTTTTTTACAACTTGTTCAGCCCCACCACGAGCAAAAGGTGGATATAAATTGTTTATAATACAAATTTTCATATTTTTAATATTATACTATTTTTAACTTTGAAAGTCTAATCTTTTTAGATAACAAATAAGGAAAATAGCCACAAAAAATTCAATGTAAAAAAATGAATTTTTGTCAACAGAAAACCCACAGTCTCTCCACTGCTTCAATTTGAATATAATTTTTAAATAATGTAAGATATATTTGAAAAATAAAAATATGACTGATATTACAGTTAAAGAAAAAATACCGCCTCAAAATATTGAAGCCGAAAAATCGTTTCTAGGTTCTATTTTGTTAGATAAAGATGCCATGATAAAAATAGCTGATTTGATGAATCCGCGTTTTTTTTATAAAAAAAGTCACGAAAAAATATACGAAACAATGACTGAACTTTATAATAATGGGGAGCCTATAGATGTTTTGACAGTTGCCAACCGTTTAGCAGAAAAAAATGAAGAAAAAGAAACTGGTGGTAAACCTTATTTAATTGAATTAAGCAACTCTGTACCAACTGCATCTCATGTAGAACAATATGCCAAAATAATCACTAAAAAATATATTTTGAGACAATTGTTACATTCAGCTCAAGAAATCGCTGAACTTGGTTACAAAGAAGACGAAAATAATGTTGATACTTTGTTAGATTTAGCACAACAACAAGTTTTTGGTGTGGCTCAAACTCATGTTAAAAACAATTTTATTGCTATCAAAGATGTTTTAAATTCAGCTTTTGAAAGAATTGATGAGTTACATCGAGAAAAAGGAAAAATAAGAGGTGTACCAACAGGATTCAAAGATTTAGATAAACTTATAGCAGGATTCCAAAAATCAGACTTGGTTATTTTAGCTGCTCGACCTTCTGTAGGTAAAACTTCATTAGCTTTGGATTTTGCTAGATATGCTGCTGTAAACGCAAAAGTTCCAGTCGGTATTTTTTCTTTAGAAATGAGTAAAGAACAATTAGTTGACCGTTTATTATGTGCTCAAGCTGGAATAGATTTGTGGAAACTTCGTACAGGAAATTTATCTGACAGACCAGACAGTCAAGATTTTCCTAGATTAGGTCAAGCTATGGGAATTTTATCTGAAGCTCCAATTTTTATTGATGATAATGCAAACAGTAATGTTATGCAAATTAGAACAAAATGTCGTCGTTTAAAAGCAGAACATGGACTTGGACTGGTAATTATTGATTATTTACAACTGATGGATTCACATGATAAAAGAAATGGTGATAATCGTGTACAAGAAGTAGCTGAGATCAGTCGTAATTTAAAAGGAATTGCTCGTGAATTAGATGTACCAGTTTTAGCTTTATCTCAATTGTCACGTGCGGTAGAACAAAATAAACCAGCTATCCCAAAACTTGCTCATTTGCGTGAATCTGGAAGTATAGAACAAGATGCTGATTTAGTTTTATTTATTTACCGAAAATCAGCTGATAGAAATTATCGAATTGAAGATATTCCACCAGATGAATTAAATATTGGTGAAGTACATATAGCTAAACACAGAAATGGTCCAACTGGAAAAGTTAGAGTATTTTTTGATGCTGAAAAAGCCAGTTATCGTGATTTAGACACTCATTTTATGAATTCAGCAATTCCTAGTTCTGAAAATACTAATTCTTTTTCTGAAAACTAAAGCAATTTTAAATTTATTTATTTTTAATTTTTATTTATGTTTAACAAATTAAAACAATTCAAAGATTTACGCGATCAAGCTAAAGAATTACAAAGTAAATTAGCTCAAGAATCAGTAAGTTCAGAGAAAAATGGTGTAAAAATAACTTTAGACGGAAATTTAGAAATGACTGGAATTGAAATTGAAACTTCTTTTTTGAATTCTGATAAAAAAAATAAATTAGAAGAGACAATTAAAGAGGTTCATAAAGATGCTCTTAAAAAAATTCAAAGAGTTATGGCTATGAAAATGAAAGAAATGGGCGGTTTACCAAATATTCCAGGAATAAATTAAACAAATGTACCCAAAAACAATTGAACAACTTATAAAAAATTTTTCTAAATTACCAAGTGTTGGTCGTCGTACTGCTGAAAGATTTGTTTTTCATTTATTAAAATCTGGAAAAAAAGATGTCGCAGAAATGGTTTTAAATTTAAAAGAAATTTCTAATAATATTCAAAGTTGTTCAACTTGTTGGAGTTTTTCTGACACTAATCCTTGTAAAATTTGTGCTGACAATAAACGCGACCAATCTACTATTTGTGTTGTTGCTGAACAACAACATATAGAAAATTTAGAAAAAACTGGAGCTTATACTGGTGTTTATCATATTTTACGCGGAGTTATCGATCCGGATGAAGATGAGTCCATTCGTAATTTAAAAATTCAGGAGCTTTTAATTAGAGTAAAAAATACCAAAATAAATGAAATAATCTTAGCTTTAAATCCTGATATGCACGGTGAAACAACTATGATGTTTTTAGAACAACAAATCAAAAAAATAGAACCAGGCATTAAAATAACTAGATTAGCCAAAGGTCTAGCTATGGGAAGTGATTTACAATATGCTGATGAAATAACTTTGGAAAATTCTTTAAAAAATAGAAAATAAAAAACATTTAATTTATTCCCTGCTTGTTGGTTTAACTGTCTTTCAACAGACAGACAAACCGACAAATATTAGCAGATTAATTTAAAATCTATGAAAAAACTAAATTTTTCTCTGATTGCTCTTTTCCTCCTAATTTTAATTGGCGGTGGTTGTGAAAAAGCAACTACTAATAATCAAAATGAAGAAAACACAAACTCAAAATCTGCTTTTGAAAATATAGTAGATGATACAAAACAAGATACAAAAGCATTAAACGGAATTGAAGCTAGAGCTGAAGTAAACACTGACGGCACAGTCGATGTTTATTGGACAGTAAATGAAGAAATTAGTAAAAAAGCAGCTTCTTATCGCTTAATTTATGATAAAACCGAAAATCCGATTCATCCTGGTTATATGTGGTTTGAAAGAGGAAAAAGTTATCGCGATAAATATTGGACAGGACTACCAGCTGGCAAAGGTTATATTAGAGTTTGTGTAGTAGAAAACACAAAATGTATAGAATACAGTAATAATGTTGAAGTTGACATACCAGAAAATGAAACAAATAATATTAAAATAACTACAACTACAGAATCAATAACAAACAAGGAAACTGATATGATTATTGAAGAAAATCAAATAGAAGAACAAAATAATGAAATTATTATAGATATAACCGCAACTACAACTCAAGAATAAAAAAAGCGGAAAAAAGAAATCACTGCTCCATGCTTGCAGTGATTTTTTGATTAAAAAAAACAGTATTTAAACTGCTAAATCTGAAATCAAAAATCTAAAATACATTTACTTTTTCCCCTAAATATTTTGGTTTTAAATGTAAAAATTCAATTTCAAAAAATGCTTTAATCTTTGCAAATATTTCACGCCAAATCATCTTATCAATATCAACATATTTATGTCTATCCGCAATCAAAGGATAAACTTTTACACCTAAATTTTCACAAATATATGTAATTCTATTTAAATGAAATTTTTGTGAAACAGCTATCACTTCATAATTATTCAAATCAAAAATTTCTTTTGCTCGATAACAACTATCATAAGTATCAAAACCTGCATAATCTAGAATAATATCTTCTGGATTAACTCCTTTACTTATAGCATAATCTTTCATAGGAACAACTTCATTGTATTTGCTACTACCATTATCTCCCGTCATAAGTATTTTTTTTACTTTATCATTTTTATATAATTCAACCGCAGTTTCTACTCGATCTTCTAAAACTCCACTTAAAGTACCATTACGAAAAACACTAGCACCAAAAACTAAAGCTACACTTGAAGTTGGTACATTTTCTATATTATAAATTATATTATCTTGAAAATTATCAACTTTCATTTGAATAAACCAAAAAACCGTAATCAAAATCATTAAAACAAAACTTATCCAAAAACTAATTTTATATTTTACTTTTGTCATTTTTTTATTTATTATTTTTTTAATAATTAATGTTTTTTAAAATAATTAGTAATAATTCACAATATTTAAGGGATACCCCCATTCGTCCCCCCTCTTCGAACTCACTACGATATGACAAATTGATTGAGCATTTGTTTTAAAGTTTGATTAATTAATCATGTTTGTCTTGGTTTTTTAAAGACTAAAATTAAAATACTTAAACGATAATTAAAATCTAACTGCTTTTGACTTTTGACATTTGACTCTGTACTTTCGACTTTACTCATTGGCTTTACTTATCAACTTATCAACTTTTTTTAATTTTACATTTTGCATTTTTAATTTGTTTACTTCATCCCGTAAAATTGTTGCTAATTCAAACTCTAATTTTTTACTAGCTTCACGCATTTGTTTTTCTTTTGTTTTTATAAGTTCATCTATATTTTGATTTTCACCAATTAAATCCAAATCTAAAATTAAATTGGTTTTTTTGTTAGCTACAAAAGATTCTTTTTTATTTGGACTAATACCAAAATCTTCCAAAATATTTCTAATATTTTTTTCAATTGTTTTTGGTGTTATATTATTTTTTTTGTTATAGGCAAGCTGGATTTGGCGACGACGTTCAGTTTCACTTAAAGCTTTTTTAATTGAATCTGTCATAATATCAGCGTACAAAATTACGCGACCATTTACATTTCTAGCTGAACGTCCAATTGTTTGGATTAAACTTGTTTCATTTCGTAAAAATCCTTCTTTATCAGCATCTAAAATTGCCACTAAAGAAACTTCTGGAATATCCAAACCTTCACGAAGTAAATTTACTCCAACTATAACATCAATCTCCCCTTTTCTTAATTTAGTTATAATGTCTATTCTATCTATTGTTTTTACATCACTGTGTAAATATTCAACTTTAATATTTTTTTCTTTCAAAAATTCAGTTAAATTTTCTGCTTGTTTTTTTGACAAAGTTGTAATTAAAGTCTTTTCTTTTTTTGTTACTTGTTTTTTGATTTCTAAAATCACATCTTCAATTTGGGAATAATTTTGATTATTTTTTTGATTGATAGGTCGGATAATTACTTCTGGATCAATAAGTCCAGTTGGACGAACTATTTGTTCAACTATTTTTTGACTTTCCTCAAATTCAAATTCAGCTGGAGTAGCCGAAACAAAAATCATTTGTCCTACTTTTTCTAAAAATTCTTTAAATTTCAACGGACGATTATCTCTAGCGCTTGGCAAACGAAAACCATATTCAATCAAATTATCTTTTCGTGACTTATCGCCATTATACATCGCGCGAATTTGTGGCAAAGTTACATGAGACTCATCAATCACTGTCAAAAAATCAGTATCACATTTTTTAAAATAATCCAGCAAAGTATAAGGAGCATCACCCAAATTACGACCATCAAAATAACGTGAATAATTTTCAATTCCATTACAATAACCAATTTCTTTTATCAATTCTAAATCATAATTTGTTTTTCTTTTTAATCGTTCATATTCCAAAATTTTTCCTTGCTTTTTAAAAAAATCTAATCTTTCTTTTAGATCTTCTTTAATTAAAGAAATTTGTTCTTCTAATTTTTGTTCATCAACTACATAATGTTTAGCTGGAAAAAACCAAGCGTCTTCTAAATTTTCTCGAATTATTTTTCTAGATATAGCATCTAGTAAATCTATTTTGTCAATTTTATCTGAAACTTCAAAACGATAAATTCTTTCTTCATTTACAGGCATAATTTCAAAAACTTGTCCACGCATTCTAAACATTCCTCTAGATAACTCTAGATTGCTACGATTGAATTGCATGTCAACTAATTTTTTTAAAAGCAAATGTCGATCTATTTTTTCACCTTTTTTAATCTGAATCACTTTTTTTCCATATTCAAGTGGCGAACCTAAACCATAAATAGCACTCACTGAAGCTACAATAATTACATCTTTTCTAGATAACAAAGCTTGCGTAGCCGCATGACGCAATCTGTCTATTTCTCCATTTATTTGAGCTTCTTTTTCTATATAAGTATCTGAATTTGGTAAATAACTTTCTGGCTGATAATAATCATAATATGAAACAAAATATTCAACTGCATTTTCTGGAAAAAATTCTCTAAATTCATTACAGAGTTGGGCTGCTAAAGTTTTATTATGAGCTATAACCAAAGTTGGTTTTTGAATTTTTTCAATCACATTAGCAATTGTAAAAGTCTTACCACTACCAGTAACTCCAAGTAAAGTTTGGTTTTTTATTTTATTATCCAAACCTTTTACCAATTCTACAATCGCTTGTGGTTGTCCACCACTAGGTTTGTATGCTGATTTTAATTTAAATTTCATAATTTTATTTTATCATTCGTAAAAATTCTTCCTCAGAAATTATTTTTATATTTAATTCTTTAGCCTTAGTAACTTTACTTCCAGGTTCATCCCCAGCTAAAACAAAATCTGTTTTTTTAGAAACTGACGAAGAATTTTGACCTCCTAAATTTCTAATTTTTTCTTTAATTTCATCACGAGAAAAATTTTCAAAACTTCCAGTGATGACAAAAGTTTTTCCTGATAATTTATTTTCTTTTTTAAAATCATCTTTTTTTATAACTACCCCATTTTTAAATAACTCCTGTATTAATTTTTGATTGTCATCGTCAGAAAAGAAAGAAAAAATTGATTCCGCAACTTTAATACCCACGTCATTTACTTTTTCTAAATCTTCAATTTTAGCATTTTTTATTTTTTCTAAAGAAACAAAATGATTAGCTAGTCTGATAGCTGTTTCTTCACCAACATGATTTATTCCTAAAGCATAAATAAAACGAGCTAAATTTATTTTTTTAGAATTTTCAATCGCAGTAATCAAATTAGAAGCTGATTTTTCAGCAAATCTTTCCAAAGGTTCCAAATCTCCAGTCTGTAAAATAAATAAATCAGCTGAATTTTTTATAAGTCCTTCATTTAATAATTGTTCCACAACTTTTTCTCCCAAACCATCAATATTAAAAGCTTTTTTAGACACAAAATGAATTATTTTTTCTAACTCACGAGCATAACAATTTTTATTTAGACAATACAAAGCTGCTGAATCTTCATTTTTATCTTTTTCTATTTTACGTCTAGCTACTTCATTACCGCAAATTGGACAATAACTCGGACTTTTGATAGTTTTTTCATTTCCAGTACGCATTTTTTCTAAAACTCTAACTACTTTTGGAATAATATCCCCTGCTTTTTCTACTATTACATAATCACCAATTTTTACACCGAGTCTTTGAATTTCATCAAAATTATGTAAAGTTGCATGAGTTACCGTTGTCCCAGCCAAATGAATCGGTTTCATGCGAGCAACTGGAGTCAAAGCTCCAGTTCTGCCAACTTGCCAATAAACTTCTTCAATCTGAGTTGCACTTTGTTCGGCAGGAAATTTAAAAGCTATACCCCAACGTGGAGCTTTTCCAGTGTATCCTAAAATATCTTGGTATTTTTTTTGGTTAATTTTTATCACCATACCATCTATCCAATAAGCAAAAGTTTTTTTATGTTTTTCCAGATAAAAATAAAAATTCATTATTTCGTCAATACTTTTACATTTTCTCCAATGTCCATCTGTCAAAAAACCCAATTCTTTTAATTTATTAAGTTCTTGTTCTTGACTAATAATTTCAGAATTTTCACTTGAAATATCATAAACTGTAACTGCTAATTTTCTTTTGGCAACTATTTGTGGATCTAATTGACGGATTGTGCCAGCAGCTGCATTACGAGGATTAGCAAATTTTATTTCATTGTTTTTTATTCGTTCTTCATTTATTTTATCTAGCATTTTTTCATTAAGCCAAATTTCACCTTCAGCAATTAAATCTATTTCTTGATTGATTTTAAGCGGTACACTTTGAATTGTTTTTATATTTTGTGTAACATTTTCACCGACTTTACCATCACCACGAGTCGCTGCTATTTTTAAAATTCCTTGTTTATAAGTTAAAACAACGTGCAAACCATCGATTTTTAATTCGCAAATATAATCTAAATCTTCTGGTCTTTTTCCTAATTCTTTTTCTAAAATTTTAAAATTTCTTTCTTCCCAATCAAGAAGATCTTGTTTATCAAAAGCATCAGCAAAAGACCATTGTTTGACTTCATGAATAACTTTTTCAAATTTATCCAAAGGTTTGCCTGCTACCCTTTGTGTTGGTGAATCAGAGCTGATTAATTCTGGGTATTCTTTTTCAATCTTTTTCAATTCATCCATAAGTCCTTCATACATTTGATCAGTAACTTCTGGATCATTTAAAACATGATAACGATAACGCAAATCATCAATTTGATCTCGTAAATTTTTAATTTTTCTTTTAATATTTGAAATATTTTCTAACATCATATTTAAGTAATAATTTTAAGATAGAACGAAATTAGTTTATCTCCCCAAAACAACGTGACAAAAGAAGCTGGCATCAAAAAACATCCCAAAGGGACCTCGCTGTTCATTTTTTTTCCTTTTTTAACAAGTAAAAAAATAGAAATAATAGCTCCTAAGATATAAGCTAACCATAAAGCCAAAAGTAGTTTTTGCCAATCAAATAAAACACCCATAAAAATAGCGATTCTTATATCTCCACCGCCTATCCATTTTCCTTTAGATAATAAAAATTGGATTCCAAAAAAACTTATCCCAATAAAAATACTCAAAAACATGGAACTCCAAGAACGAAAATCAAAAATATAATAAAATACAAACAGTAAAATAGCTGAACCAAGAGTAATTAAATCTGATATTTCTAGATATTTAAAGTCGTAAATAAAGACAAAAATCATTGTCCAGACAATTACACAATTGATAATTATTTTTATCCATAAATACAGGTCAATATTTTCTGAATAAAAAAAATTAAAAACAAAGACAAAAAGTACAGCTGTTATTAATTCTACAAGTGGATATTGCCAAGAAATTTTTTGTCTGCAATTACGACATTTTCCTTTTAAAAACAAAAAACTAAACAATGGGATATTGTCATAAAATTTTATTTTGGCTAAACATTTTGGACAAAACGAACGCTGAGTTTTCCAATCTAAATTACGTTTTATTCTGAATTCTAAAGCATTCAAAAAACTACCAAAAATGGCTCCAAAAACAAAAAATATAAAACTAAAATATATTATCATATCAATTATAATAATAACATATTTTAATAATAAAATAAAATCAAAAAGACGCCTATAAAATAAGCGCCTTTTAAAGATTTATTTAAACAAATCAAAAAATTATTGGGCTGGACCAACTAATCCAGAAGGTGTTCCGGTTACGATACCGTCTCCGAAATTACCACCACCAATTTCTAATTCTGCTGTCAAAACATAAGTGGAACCATCTGCTGAACGATATTGATAATATTCATCATTTGAAGGTCCGGCTGGGATATTATCCATATATGGATCAGTACAAGCTCCTGTAGCATCAAAGCCATCAGAATCTATACAACCATGTGTAGTATCTCCTAAATCAACAGCTGTAGCAGCAACTGGATATGCATTATTATCTGTATAATACAATTCAAGAGCTGTTTGAACTTGTTTAACGTCTAATAATCTTTTTGAATCATTAGCTTTTTTACGAGCTGAACCCAAAGCAACTACAGACAAAGTGGATAATAAACCAATTATGGCTACAACCACCAACAATTCTATTAATGTAAAACCTTTTTTATTCATAAATTTCACCCCCTTTCCTTTTGGAAAGATTAATTTTTTAAATTAAAATTTTTTTTACTTTATCAACTATCTCGCTTGGTTTAAAATGAGATTTGATCACATAATCACTTGCACCTTTAACTAAGCCTTTTTTTACATCTTCTTTTTGTCCCAAATTAGTATGTAAAATTACTGGAATATCTTTTAAAATTGAATTTTGTTTTAATTTTTCTAACATGGTCAATCCGTCTGTTTTTGGCATTAAAATATCTAATAAGATTATATCTGGTTTTTTTCTCTGGGCCACTAATAAACCTTCTTCTCCATCTCCAGCAGTATAAACCTTAAATTTTTCCATTTCAAATTTAGTCTTATAAATATTGACCAAAAACTCATCATCATCTACTATCAGTATACTATATTTCTTTTTAAACATAACTGTTTTTATAATATAATTATAACAAAAATCATCAATTATTGAAACCCAGCTGTGGATTATTTAAAATTTTTTAAAGCTAAACCAATAGAAACAGCCATGCGTGGTCCAATAGTATCCAAAGTATTTTTTAAACCATTTTGATAAATAACTCTAGCCCATGGATCACCAATAAAAACATTCAAAGAAAATTGTGTTTTTAAATATTTTTCAATTGGAGGAAAAAATGAACTGCCACCAGTTAAAATTATTTTTTCTGGTTTTTTACCAGCATTGCCCGTTTGTTTAAAATACAAATCAAAACTATATTGAATTTCTTTGGCTAAAGGATCTAAAACACTTAAAAATATATCATCTGTTAAATCTGTTTGCCAATTTGAAGATAAATCTTTTTTAATTTGAACAACTTGTTCTTTATCTAAAGATAATTTTTTCATTAATATTTCATCAATATCATCGCCACCAATTTGTAAACTACGGTTAGTCATCGGAATACCTTTATCAACTATCAGTAAATCAGTATTTTCTGCTCCGATATCTACAACCATTACAACTGAAGAATCATAACCAACCAAAGAACGTGAAATGGCAAAAGCTTCAGTTTCTAAATCAATAAGTTCCAAGCCAGCTTTTTTAAAAATTAAAGTATAAAAAGCTATCAAAGATTTTGGGGCTGCAGTTACTAAAAGAGAAATAAATTTATTATCCTTGTTTTCACCATTTATTTTTTGATAAATTACTTGCATTTCTTCAATCGGACGAGAAATCATTTTTGCAATTTCGGCATTAACTATACCTTGAATTTCTTTTTCTTCAACTATTGGTAAATTTATAACAGTATGAAAAACTTGAGAAACTGGCAAACTTGAAGTCGCAATCTTTGAATTTACTTTGGCAGTGGTAACCAATTCTTTTAAATATTTGGCATATTTTTCAACTCTTTTATCTTGCAATACAAAATCATTGTAATTTTGAGTAGCAACTACGTCTTGTTTTTCATAAAAATCTGAATATTTTTTTTCAGCCATTTTTAAAATGTCAATCGCCTCTTTTTCTTTTTCAATAGAAATATGGACATCTAATTTTTTATCTAAAATAGCATAAGTCCAGAGTTGTGGACGATTTTTTGTTTTTTTAATTTCAACTAATTTAATTCCATTTGAGCCAATATCTACACCCAAATAAGATTCAACTTTATTTTTAAATAATGACATAAACACTATTGTTATTTTATGTATATATTATAACACAAAACATAGTCAAAAGTCTAAAGTCAAAAGCTACCACGCCCACCATCGCAAGCTCAGGCGTTGCAGGCGGGAAAGTCATGTTTTTAAGAAAATTATATATTTAAACTAAGTTTCTTAGAACAAATAAAGTTTTATTTTAATTTTTTTTAGTAAAAGACTTTTGACACATTCGACTTTCGACATTTGACTTCTAGTTTGCCTACTTATTTATCAAATTACCCCTTAATTATTTATCTGTGGAGTCCTAATCTTATACCCACTTTCTCCTATTTCCAAAATAATATCTCCCACAAAATCCGTCCGCCAAACATTAGAGTTGATTCTTTCTAATCTTTTTAAAATTCTTCGTGATGGATGTCCAAAATTATTATTTTTTCCAACCGAAACAATTGTTTCTTGTGGTTTAACTGCATTTAAAAATTCTTGCCCAGATGAAGTATCCGAACCATGATGACCAGCTTTCAAAATATCTGATTTTAATTGATTATCTTTATAAACAGACACTAAATAATTTTCTATATCAACTTCCATATCTCCGGTAAACAAAACTGTCGTACTATTAAAATCCAAACCAAAAATAATAGAAGTGTTATTTAAATTTGAATTTTCTTCTTTTGAATCAAAATTTAAATTATGTTCAGGATAAAAAAAATTTACAGTTGAACTACCAAAATTCCAAGTTTGATTTTGATCAATATTGATTAAATTTATATTTTTATTATTAACAGCAGTCAAAAAACTTTGCCAAATTTTATCGGTTTCAATTTTTAAACCATTATAAATTACATTTTTTACTTCAAATCTATTTATCACTTCTTCACAGCCACCATAATGGTCACTATGTTCATGAGTAATCAAAAGATAATCAATTGTTTTATCATAATAATCCATGTTTCTTCCCAAAGCTTCCAAAATACGAGCATCTTCCGAACAATCTACTAAAATTTTTTCTCCATTATTTAAATTTAACAAAATTCCATCACCTTGCCCGACATCCATAAAAATTATTTCTATTTTTTTAGCAATATTTTCATTGTCTAACAAAGAATTGGTATTTTTTCTAAGAAAAAATAAAAAAATAAACGAAATCAACAATAAAATTATAATCAAATATTCAATTTTTTTAAGCATATTTTTTATTTTTTGACATTAAATAAAATAAAATTAGATAACTTATCACTAAACAATACAAATTGAAATGAAATTCTACTGACGCAAAATTCAATTCTGAAAAAAAACTTACAATTTTTATAATATATTCCATACCAGCATACGCAAACCAAGCAAAAATATCCGCCAAAGGATAAAAAATAAAAGAAAAAAATACTGAAATAAAACCCAAAAACATTATCCAAGGCAAAATCCACAAAATTAAAATATTAACAAATGGGGCGACTATTGATAAACGACCAAATTGGAACAAAATAATTGGTAACGTAATAATAATTGCGGATAAAGTTGAAACTAAATTTTCCTGTAAACAAAATTTCTCTGGAACTTTTATAAAATATTTATTTAAAACTGGACTTAAATAAATAAGTCCGATAGTTGCTAAAAAAGATAATTGAAAACCAGCATCCCAAACTAAAATATAAGGATTAAAAACATTCATAATTAATGCTGTCAAAATTAGAATATTAGCAACTTGTGATTTTCTACCGATTTGTTTAGCAAACAAAACAATAATTCCCATAATACCAGCTCTCACAACTGAAGCAGAAGCCCCGGCAAAAATAACAAAAATAATTACACCTAAAACAACAAAATAAAAAGATTTTTTTCGTGGAATACTAAAATACAAGAAAAAATTTAATAAAATATTAGAAATTAAACTTATATTATAACCAGAAATAGCCACGATATGAGTTACACCAGTTTGGCTAAATTTATCATTTAAAGTACCTAGCCCACCCCGATAACCATACAAAAGTCCGGCCATAAAACTAGCGTCTGGTTCGTGCCATAATTTATTTATTTTTTGAGCAATTATATTTTTAGATTGAAAAATATTTTGTAAAAAAATATTTCCTTTATTTTCAGAAATTTTTTTTATATTATTTGCCTGACAAATAGAAAAAACTCCATAACGAGCTAGATATTTATCATAACGAAAATTTTCTACTGGTTCTGGAGTTTTTAATTTACAATTTAAAAGTAATTCATCACCATAATTATAACGCGGGTACAAACCTGTTTTTAAATAAATTTTTCCTTGAATTTCTTTATTATTTTCTATTTCTTTTACTCGCAAAATATAGCGAACTCCATCAAGTCTCACGTCTGGTTCTGAATCAATAACAGCTTTAATTTCTTGTTCTTCTTTTTTTTCATTATAAAAAACAATATTTAAATTATTCTTTATAGGTAAAGAAAATTCATAACGAATAAAAGATAAACAGATGCAAAATAAAGAAATAAAAACAAAAAAAATTATTTTATCTTTACAAAAAATAATTCCTAGACACAAAAAGACAATTGAAAATAAAAACAAATAAAAAATAGTAAAAAAACAATCAAAAATAGAAATAAAAAAAATTCCAATTAAAAAACAAAAGCAAAATGAAAAAAACATTCTGCTTTTAGAATTTAAAAAATTTTTTATCCCCTCCTTTAACATATTTTAGACAACTATACTAAGTAATTTATCTTTAATATAAATTATTTTTTTAATTTCTTTGCCTTCTATCCATTTTTTTACATTTTCGTCTGCAAGTGCTTTTTTTTCTATTTCTGATTCATTAGCATCAGAATTTATTTCAATATTTGTCCTTACTTTTCCATTTATTTGAATAGCGATTAAAATTTTATTTTCAATTATTTTAGTCGGATCAAAAAGTGGCCAATTTTCAAAACTTAAAGTGTTTTTATGACCAAGCTTTTGCCATAATTCTTCTGTTAAATGTGGGGCTAATGGTGATAACATTAAAATAAATAATTCAAAATTTTTTTCAGAAATTTTTTCTTGTTTTTGTAAAAAATTAGATAATTCCATCATTTTGGCAATTGCTGTATTAAATTGCATTTTTTCTAAATCTTCACCAACTTTTTTTAAAGTTTTATGTATTATTTTGTCAGTTTCTTCACTGCTAAATTTTTTAGAAATTTTTTCTTGTAAATTCCAGACTTTTTCCAAAAATCTTTTTACACCTTTGACTCCATTTGTATCCCAAGGTTTATCAGCTTCAAGAGGACCCATAAACATTTCATAAACACGCAAAGTGTCAGCTCCATATTCATTTACTACATCAGTTGGATTGATAACATTTCCCCATCTTTTACTCATTTTTCGGCTATCTGGACCCAAAATTAAACCTTGATGACGATTTACTTTAAAAGGTTCATCAAAATCTATATAACCAGCGTCAAATAAGACTTTAGTAAAAAATCTAGCATAAAGCAAATGGCCATTTACATGTTCTGGACCACCGAGATAAAAATCAACTGGCATCCATTTTTTTAACATTTCACTACTGGCAAATTCTTTATCATTATGAGGATCCAAATAACGATAATAATACCAAGATGAACACATAAAAGTGTCTAAAGTGTCCGGTTCTCTTTTCCAACCATTTCCATATTTCTTTTCAATACCCTCGTTAAACGATTTTGAATAATTTAATGGTGATTGCCCTGTTGGTTTAAAATCTACATCATCAGGCAAAATAACTGGTAAATCTTTTTCTGGAATTGGTTTAATTCCTAAAAGTAAACATTCTTCTAAAATACTTGGTTCTTCAAAAGCACAAAAATGTTCTGTTGTTGGATTAGTAATCACAATTCTCGCATCTAAAACATTTCTTAGATATTCCAAATCTTTTCTAAAAATCACGCTTGGATTTTTTTCTCCTAAAATAACAAAATCATCACACTTATTTTTTACTAATTCAAAATCAAATTTAAAACTATCACTAGTATCAACTGCTGATCTTTCTCGATCAACGAATTCTGGAAACACAACTGGATCAACCAAAACAACTTTAGCAACTTTTTTATTTATTTTTTCTAAAAGTCTATAAGTCACTGGACCACCTAAACTGTGAGCAACTATAATTGTATTTTCATCACAATTAAAATTATTTAAAATATAATTTGTTTGTTCAATAACATTTGGTTTATCAGTATTTGGTAAATCAAAAGTTGTAACATTATGACCTCGATTTTCTAATTCTTGTTTAAGCCATTTTCTAAAATTTCCTAAGCCAGTTGAAGAAAAACCATGAATAAATAAATAATTATATTTTTTTGTTTTTAATTCTTCATTGATAAGCATTGGAATTGGTGCTCCCCAAAATCTTTGACGAGAAACTGACCAATCACGAAGTTTGTATTGAATTTTTCTCTTACCCAAACCTTTTTCTTCTAAAAATTCAATGATTTTCTCTTGGGCTTCTTTAATATCTAAATCATTTAAAAAATCAGAATTTATCAAAACACCGTCACCTGCAAAACAATAGTTATTTTTTTCTAAATCTTTTAATGAATCAACAACATTGTCTACATTTACAAATTTTTTGCCTTCTTCTAAACTTAACCAAAGTGGTTGATGTATCTTCAATTCTTCTTCAACTATTTTTTCTCTTTCTTCATTAATTAATTCAAACAAAAGTGGAGTAAAAATAAGTTTTCGATTATCATCTTTAACTGGATGATAAAAATTTACTCGTTTAGAAGCTCCAATCTGTCTAATAAATTTTACATTTTTATAACCTGATTCTTCTAAAATTTCTCTTTTACCAGCTTCTTCTAAAGTTTCATTTTCTTCTATTCCACCAGTAACCACCGCGTTCCAATTAACATTAACATATTTTAAAAATAAATATTTATCCGTTTTTTTATCATAAACATGACATTCAACTGCTTGTCTATGTGTCCATTTTTTTCCTTTTTTTGGAGGATCTGATTCGCTAACACGAAATGGCGCGATAACTTGTTTTATTTTTAAATCAAATTTTTTAGCAAAATCAAAATCTCTTTCATCATGGGCTGGCACTGCCATGATAGCTCCAGTTCCATATCCAGCCAAAACATAATCAGCTGTAAAAATTGGAATTTCTTCATTATTTACTGGATTGATTGCTTTTATCCCTTTGATTTCAACTCCAGTTTTTTCTTTTTCAATTTGACGATCAAGTTCTGTTTTTAATTTTGTTTTTTCTATATATTTTTCTACTTCCTGCCAATTTTCTATTTTTTTTCTTAAATTTTGTAATATTTTACTTTCTGGAGCCAAAACCATAAAAGTCACACCAAAAAGTGTATCTGGTCGAGTAGTAAAAACTGTAATTTTTTCAGTACTACCCGAAATTTTAAAATCAACTTCCGCACCTTCTGATCTACCAATCCAATCTTTTTGTCTTTTTTTTGTTTCTTCTGGCCAGTCTAAATTATCTAATCCTTGCAAAAGTTTGTCAGCATAATCAGTAATTTTTAAATACCATTGTTCCATTTCTTTTTGGACAACTTCTGTTTCACATCTTTCACATTTTCCTTCAACCACTTGTTCATTAGCTAAGACAGTTTTACAACCTTCACACCAATTTACTGCTTGTTTTTTTCTATAAGCTAAACCTCGTTTATACATTAACAAAAAAAACCATTCAGTCCATTTATAATAATTAGAATTATGAGCACCAACTTCTCTATCCCAATCAACTGAAATTCCTAAAGATTTTATTTGTGATCTAAAATTATCAATCGCTTTGTCAGTGCTAATTCGTGGATGAATATTTGTTTTTATAGCATAATTTTCCGCTGGTAAACCAAAAGAATCCCAACCAATAACCTGTAAAACTTTTTTTTCTTTCATTCTTTGGTAGCGGGCAAAGATATCACAAGCTGTATAAACTTCAGCGTGCCCAACATGAAGACCGCTTCCTGATGGATAAGGAAGTTGTGGTAAAATATAAAATTTATTATATATAGAAACTTTTTTTGGAGTTTCAAAAGTTTTATTTTTTTCCCAATATTCTTGCCATTTTTTTTCTATTTTTTGAGGATTATACTTGTTTTCCATATTTTTTTATTTTTTGATAACTGTTTTATATTATAGCTTTTTTAGAGAAAAAATCAAGCTAAACTTTTTACTACAAAAAAAGACTGGGAAAACTAATTTCAGTCTTTTTTAAATTATATCTTATCTAAAATACATTTTAGCACATTCTAACAAACCAGAAACAAAAAGTTTATCTAAATTATTTTTTATAGTTTCAAAAGAAAGCCAAAGAAAATCAGCGTGTTCTTCACTTATTTCAACTTCTCCTGAAGTTATTTCAGCTTCAAATAATAAATAAAAATAACGAACATTTTTTTGATAAGTACGCGAATAATCTTCATGCCGTCCAAAACCGACTGGACGATCAGATAAAATTTTATATTGACAATTTTCACCAATTTCTTCGGCAACTTCTCTTTTTAAAATTTCTAAAATATCTGTATCATACTCATCAATTTCTATTCTACCACCAGGAAAATCATAAAAACCATTAAATTTACTTCTGTCTTCAACTTTTAAAATCAAAAATTCGTTTTTTTTATTTTTTAATAAAAGTTTTAGAGAAATTTGATAATAATCATGATTTCTAGACATAAATTTTATAAATTATTTAAAATATATCTAGTTCCTGGTCCTACCCAACCTGGATAAGGTGTAAGATTTTTATCTTTTTGAAAATTAATTACAGCTTCTTTTGTAAGTGAACCGAAATAACCAGTTATGTTAAAATAATTAAAATAACCAAGATTTTTTAATTTTTCTTGTAAACATTTTACTTCTTCGCCATTTGAACCAATATATAAATAATTATTTAATTGACAACTAATATTATTTTTTATTTCAATATTTTCAATTCTATTCTCTTGGGCACCACAACTTTTTTTATATTTTTCAAAGGCTTTTTGAGATAAATTACCAAAATATTCTGTTTCATTTCCTAGCGAACCTGGACCAAAAGAAGCTAACAAAAATCCATTAGCATTCAAAAATTTTTGTAAATCTTTTATTTCTAGACCAGAATCACCTATTTTAAAATTAGAATCAAAATATTTTGAAAGACAAATATCATTTTCTTTTACTTCTTCTTTTATAATATTTTCTATCTTTTCTGTAATTATTTCTGGTTTAACTTCACAATTTAAATTTACCTCTAAAATGTCCGTGCTTACGCCGTCTATTGAATTAAATTTAATAAAATAAATACCTTTATAATTTTCTGATAAATTAAAAGTATTGTTAAATATTTTATTCCACATTATTCCTGAAAAATCTTCTGTTTTTGAAATAGCTATATCTTTTATATTTTCTAAATTTGGAAAATTTAAAGTACAATCTTTTATTTCAATGTCACTTACAGTAATTTTTTCATCACTATTTTTTATTTTAATTGGAGTAAATACAGGCATAAAAGTTCCACCACCATCATTTAAAGCAAAATTAGCTGTAAAAGACAAAGAAGAAGTAATATTAGCATCTGTCCTTGGATTTTGAGTGGAACCATCGGACCAATTTACAAAATGATAAGTCGCATTTGGGATAGCAGTAACTGCGGAAGTATCACTACCATAATCAATTGTTTGGCTTGAATGTCCAGATAAGGTACCGTTTTCTCCAGCAATATAATTTACAGAAAAAGTATCAATAGAAAAATTTGCTGTAACTGATAAATTAGAATCAATATTTAAATCTGTTCTTGGATTTTGAGTTGAGTCATCAGACCAATTTACAAAATGATAAGTCGCATTTGGGACAGCTGTGACAGCGGAAGAATTTTCATTATAATTTACTAATTGATTGGTATTCCCTGTGAGTGCTCCATTTGAACCAGCTGAATACACCAAAGTATATGGATAAGTTTTTAAACTAGCTTCATTCCAAGAATTTGGACTAGCAGAAAACCATGGTGTAAAATATTTTACAATTCCGTCATTATAAAGAAATCTAGCTCGCCAATGATATCGAACACCGCCATACAAACCTGAAACTGTTTCTGTAATTGTCGTGCCATTTATTCCTGTATCATGCCAATTAGAACTTTCAATTAAATTTATTCCGGTAAAAGAATCTCCATATGGTTTTACTTCATATTGAAGTTTAGCATTACTTCTTCCTGTAAATGACTTTGCTTTGGCACTAATTTTAAAACTGCTAATACTATCAGACCAAGCTAAATTTGAAATTATATTATTTTCTAAATTTAATTGTCTATAATTTTTACTTAATCCACCTTTATTTCCATAATAAACAAAAGTTTTACCTTCATTAGTTTGACCATTATCATAATATTCCGCACCAATGATAATATCAGAATAACCATCACCATTTACATCACCAACTGAGGAAACCGACAGACCATATTCTGAACTAGCTTGGTTACTCTCTGCTGTCCAATCTGCTACTACTGATAAACCAGAAGCTGAACCATAATAAACAAAAACTCTGCCTTCATCTGTTTCTCCATTGTCATATTTATAAGCACCAACTAAAATATCACTATAACCGTCAGCATTTACATCACCAGCTGAGGAAATAGATTTACCAAAATTAGCTGAAGCTTGGTTACTCTCTGCTGTCCAATCTGCTACTACTGACAAACCAGAAGCTGAACCATAATAAACAAAAACTCTGCCTTCGTCTGTTTCTCCATTGTCATATCTAAAAGCACCGACTAAAATATCACTATAACCATCACCATTTACATCACCAGCTGAGGAAATAGAAAAACCAAAATTAGTATTTAATTGATTTTCATATACAAACCAATCAGGAGTTTCAGGTAAACCAGAAGCTGAACCATAATAAACATGAATTGAGTCAAAATAATTTGCTTCTTCTTCAATGTAATCATAAACATTTATAATAATATCACTCAAGCCATCACCGTTAACATCACCAGCTGAAGAAATTGCTGTTCCTACATATTCATTTGAATAATTTCCTTCTACTGACCAGTAAGTAGTTGATGACAAACCAGAAGCTGAACCATAATAGACAAAAACTTTACCAGCATTTGCCAATTCTCCAACATCATAATAATCAGCCCCAATAATAATATCAGAATAACCATCACCATTTACATCACCAGCCGAAGAAATTGCATCTCCAAAATAAGCACTGGCTTGATTTCCTTCTAATGTCCAATCTGGAATTTCAGAAAGACCAGAAGCTGAACCATAATAAGCAAAAATTTTACCAACATCAATATTTTCTCCAACATCAAATTTATGACTACTAATAATAACATCATCATATCCATCGCCATTGACATCACCAGCTGAAGAAATTGATTTTCCAAAATAAGCATTAATTTGATTACCTTCTGCTGTCCAATTTGCAATTGTGGAAACACCGTTTGCTGAACCATAATATAAAAAAACTTTTCCTTCATTTGTTTCTCCATTATCATAATACCAAGCACCAACTAAAATATCATCATATCCATCACCATTGACATCACCAGCTGAGGAAACTTTATAACCAAAATAAGCATTTGCTTGGTCACTTTCCTTTGACCAATCAGCAATTGTATTTAATTTTTCAGATCCACCATAATAAACAAAAGTCGCACCTTCATTAGATTCTCCATTATCAAAATAATTTGCTCCAACCAATATATCACTATAACCATCGCCGTTAATATCACCAGCTGAGGAAACAACCGTGCCAAAACGAGCTTCAGTTTGATTTGAACCAGCTGACCAATTAGCTGACGAAGATAAACCAGAAGCTGAACCATGATAAACAAAAACTACACCTTCATCAGATTCTCCCTCATCATAAAAATTAGCACCAATTATAACATCACCAAAACCATCACCGTTAACATCACCAGCGTCAGATACAGAAACACCCAAATTAGCACTTGCTTGATTACTTTCAATTGACCAATTAGCTGACGAAGACAAACCAGAAGCAGAACCATGATAAACAAAAGCTGCACCTTCATTTGTTTGTCCATTATCAAAAACAAAAGCACCAATTATAACATCACTGTAACCATCACCATTAACATCACCGGCGGAAGAAATTGAACTACCAAATCTAGCATCAGCTTGATTTATTTCCGTTGACCAATTTGTTGTTGTTGACAAACCAGAAACCGAACCATGGTAAACAAAAACTGCACCTTCATTTGTCTGACCATTATCAAAAAAAGGGCAACCAACTAAGACATCACCAAAACCATCACCATTAACATCACCAGCAGAAGAAACAGAATATCCAAAACTTGCACTTGCTTGGTCAGAATCTACTGTCCAATCAGGAGTTTCAGATAAACCAGAAGCTGAACCATGAAAAACAAAAGCTACACCTTCATTAGTTTCTCCAAGATCATATTTATAAGCTCCAATAATAACGTCACTGTAACCATCACCATTAACATCACCAGCGGAAGAAACAGAATAAGCAAATTCAGCACTAGCTTGTCCGCCATCAGCTGTCCAATCAGGAGTTTCAGATAAACCAGAAGCTGAACCATAGTAAACAAAAGCCTTACCAGTATTTGTTAATTCATTAACAGTATAATAATCAGCACCAATAATAATATCAGAATAACCATCATTATTAACATCACCAGCAGTAGACACAGAAACACCCAAACTAGCACCAGCTTGATCCCCTAAACTTACCCAATCAGGAGTTTCAGATAAACCAGAAGCTGAACCATAGTAGACAAAAACTTTCCCAGCATCTGTTAACCCGCCCACATCATAAAACCATGCTCCAACAATAATATCGCTGTAACCATCATTATTAACATCTCCTGCTGAAGAAACACTCCAACCAAAATAAGCATTTGTTTGATTTGATTCTGCAGTCCATGATGGCGAACTAGCAATTGGGTCTATAGTAATAGGATAAATTGCATTTGAGTCATCTATTTTTATAGATAAAACATTATTTTTTTCATTATATTCAAAAAAAGAATTTAAAATATTATTATTAGCATCAAACACTTGTAAATGAGAAAATTCTATTTCTTTATTATTATTTGAAAAAACTATTTTTTCTTTAGAATTTGATTTTAAAATTAAATTAGTATTTATTTTTGCTTCTAAATTAAGATAATTATCTCCTAAAATTTTTTCTTTTATCGTAAATCCTTGTTCTATTCCCTTTTCTGTATTTTTATACCATTCAGTCAAAATATTTTTATCAATAGAAAGAAAATTGGCTTCAGCTATTATCTTTCTTTTTTTATTTTCATTAAAATTATAATAATTATTATTTTCTCGATTTAAATTATCTAGACTAAATGTCCAAAACCAATTAGAATTTTCATTTCTATCTTTTAGTGTCCAAAAATTTGAATCAATAATAGATCTTAAATTTTGTGCTCTATTATTAAATAAATAACTATTTCTATCTGCTAAAAAAAAGTTATTATATTCTTCTTGTATAATATTATTTTTGACATTTTCCAACCAAGAATTATATTCAGTTTTTTTTAATACATTTGAAGTTATTTCTTGATTTTTTAAATTTTCTAATTTTGTATCTGTTTTTGCAAAAACATTGATAGGAAAAACTAAAGAAAATAAAATATTTATTGCCAAAAAATTATAGGCAATATTTTTAAAAATATTTTTCATATATAAAATTTAAAAACAAAAAAACGACTGAATTTAGTATAAAATATTATAACAAAAAAATACAGTAAAGTAAAAAAAAATAATAATTATTTTTAAAATAATTATTATTTAATAAATAGCTAAGTAAATTTTAATTCAAAATAAAATTTGCTCTAACTGTGATCATTATTTCTTTTTGGATAGTAGCAGTATCGTACATTCCATATTCAGCAACATCAACTGAATTTGGTTCTCTAACTTGGACAACCCCCATATCAGCACTTTCTAAAGTATCAACTTTACGAGAAGTACTTTTGGCGATTGCTTCAGCTCTTTTTTGTGCGTCAGCTACAGCTTCTGGTAAAAGATTTATTCTAGTATCTGGAAGTTTTGTGTAATAATATTCAGGATTATTACTTTGATATAATACATCCATGTTAATTAAATCTTCAGTTTTCTTTGATAATTTTTGAACTTTTTCAATATCATTTGAAGTGATAGTAACTTGTTGAGTCAAATTATATTTTTTTTCTACTTCAATATTCATGTCTTTGTAATAATTATATTCTTCATACATTGAAACTGGAGAAATTTCATATTCTTCTTCTGTAAGACCATTATCTTTCAAAAATTTAGCAACTTTTGCTTCATCCATTTTCATTTGAGCATAACCACTTTTTAAATTTGATTCAGTTATTGAACGAGAAAAACTGGCTTTTAATTTTGCTAAATCAGAATCTACAGTTATAGTCGCTGAACCAGTAACACCTAAAGTGTTTCCCATTTTATTTATTTTTATCAAATTAACTGAATGAATTAAAACTCCGATGATCAGAGACGCTCCGATGATAGCGGAGGCAACAATATAATTTGTTTTCTCCATATTTTTTTAAAAATTAAAATTAATAAATATTAAATATTTCTGTTTATCAATTCTTGTAATTTTTCTTTAGTAATACCCCCAACCATTTGATCAACAACTTGACCGTTTTTAAAAACTAAAAATGTTGGGATACTCATAATTCTATTTTGTCCAGAAGTTATTGGACATTCATCGACATTTACTTTACCAATTTTGATATTTTTTCCTTCGTTTTCTGTGGCTAATTCTTCAAAAACAGGCCCCATCATTTGGCAAGGTCCACACCAAGCGGCCCAAAAATCAACTAAAACTGTTTTGTCTGATTTTAATACTTCCCCCTCAAAATTTTCATCTGTAAAATGATATGCTGGCATATTATGTAAATTAAAAATTATTTTTTATATTATATAACTTTTGTCATTAAACTGGCAAGTGTGTGGATAACTTAAAAAAAGTAAAAAGGGAAAATTCAAAATGAAAAATTAAATAAACTTTCTAAGATATTTATTTTTCTCCCCTATTAGGGGAGGGTTAGAGTAGGGTTATTTTAAAAGATAATAACCTCCTCCTGTCCTCCTCCTAGTAGGAGGAGGAACTCTTAAAAAACAAAAAACAGCCATATCCCAGACTGTTTTATTTAAAATAATCATCTTACTCACTTATTAACTCTACTAGCTTAATAGCTTTTTTATTCAAAGATTATTTCTCTTGCTTTTGTTTCTTCTGTATAAAATTCTAAAACATCGCCAACTTCAATTTTTGCTGAACCTTCAAAATTTGCTCCGCATTCTGTTCCTTCATTAACTTCTTTCATTTCTGCTTGACCAACTTTACACAAAGCTATTTTACCTTTACCAATTTCAACTTTATTTCTTTTAACACGGACTAGAGAACCTTTTAACATTTTTCCGCTTTCAACTTTTCCACCAATGATCATTGAACCTTTTTCTTTACGGAAAATTGCTAATACTTTCATTCTGCCAAGTTCAGTAATTATTTTTTCATCACTAAGCATTCTGCCTAATTCCTCTTTTACCCAATTTATCAAATCGTAAATTATATTATATTTTTTAAATTCAATTTTTTTGTCACGCATCAATTCATCAACCATTGGACTAGTATTAACATTAAAACCAACCATATAACCTTCGCTAGTTTGTAGTTTATTTACATCATCCTCGGTAATATTTCCTAAACCTTTACCAACTATTTTTACTCCGACTTCACTATGACGAATTTTTGATAAACTAGCAATAATTGCTTCCAAAGAACCCAAAACATCAGCTTTAACTACCAAATTCAAAGTTTTTTTATTTTCAACATTTTCATTTGAATTTTCTTTTAAGGTATTTTTTTCAGCTCCAGTTTGTTGATTTCTTTTCTTTTTGATATCTAATTCGACAGCTTGATCAGCATTATTCAAATCCATTACGTCTCCAACTTCTGGCGCAACTTTAAAACCAATAATTTGTGTTGGTACAGATGGACCAGCTATATCAATCAATTCATTTTTATAATCTTTCATTGCTTTTACTTTTCCATAAATTTCTCCACCGATAATAATTTTATCATTTTTTTTCAAAGTTCCAGCTTGGACTAAAACAGTAGCAACTGGTCCAGTATTTTTATCAACATGAGATTCAATAACTGTACCAACTGCTGGCATTTTTGGATCAGCTTGAATATTTTCAGCATTTAAATCAGTAACTAAAAGTAAAACATCTAATAATTTATCAATATTTATATTTCCTTTAGCTGAAATTTCTATCATTGGTACATTTCCACCCCATTCTTCAGCTAAAACTCCATATTGTGATAAGTCAGTTTTTACTTTTTGAGCGTCTGCTCCTTCTTTATCTATTTTATTTATCGCTACAACAAACGGCAATTTAGCTGCTTTAATAATATTTAAAGCTTCCACTGTTTGTGGTTTTACACTATCATCTGCTGCTACAATCAAAACAGCAATATCAGCAACTCTAGCTCCACGACTACGCATCATTGTAAAAGCTTCATGTCCAGGTGTATCAATAAAAGTAAGTTCTCTTTCTTCTTTTGTTTTAGGATCTTTCCAAATAGTTTGATAGGCACCGATATGTTGTGTAATTCCACCAGCTTCTGTATCAATAATATTTGTTTTACGAATTGTGTCTAATAATTTTGTTTTTCCATGATCAACATGTCCCATAACAACAATAATTGGTGGGCGAGAACTTAATTCTTTTGCTCCAGATAAAGCTTTTTCTAAAACTTCATCTTTCAATTGATTTTTAGCATTTTCATGATTATGTTCGTTTTGAGCTAAAACAGTAAAACCAAATTCTTCGGCCATAATTGAAGCAGTATCAAAATCTATATTTTGATTTTGATTCGCTAAAATTCCATTTTTCATTAATTCCATTATCAAATGACTAACTGGCATATTCATTTTTTCAGCAAAATCTTTTACAGTAATTAAATCTGGCAAAATAATACTTTGGCCAGTTTCTTTACGCATTTCTTTTTCTTTTTTCTTTTTTTCTTCTAAATCTTTTGCTTTTTTAGCTTCTAAATCAGCTTTTATATAACGCCATTTTTTCATTACCTGCTGTGCTGTTTTATCATCAATTTTAATAGCTTTTTTCCCAATATCAAAGCCATAGGCTGGTAAAATGTCTAGTAAATCTTTTGTGTTCATTCTAAGTTGTCGAGCAAGTTGGGTGACGTTCATAAACTTTTCTAATCTGTTAAAAAATAATTATTTTGATTATAAAAGAAAAATAGTAAAAAGTCAACAAAAAAACTATTTTAAAAAACCTCCAACGATGTGGAGGAAGATAAATATTGAAAAAAATCACCCACTTTTAAACCCACTCATGGGTTTAATAGTAAATTTTTCTCCATTATGGAGAAAAAAATTATTTGCCTGCTTATCCTTAAATTTTTCCCAAAAAAATTTTGGGTGCATGGTATAATTTTTAACTACTCCGTTATAATCAAAAATTATACCGGTTTTTTTACAACAAGAGCATAAAAAATTCATCTTATACTCTTTTTCATAAACATTGAAAAAAAGTTGATCTTGTTCGCACAAAGGGCAAAATCTGACCACTCTGTGACCAACTAACCAATAAAAACTAAATTTAATGGTCATTTTTTTCCTCCTAAAAATTTTATTTAAAAAAACTATAAAAAACTAACAAAAAAACACTTTTTTGTCAAGTGTTTTTATTAAATTTTAAATAAAAATTATTCAATAATAGTTCCGATAAATTTTTGAGAATTTAAAGCTTTTCTTACTTCAACTAAATTTTTTCCAGCTAAAATTTTTACTGTCAATTTTAATTTTTCAGCTTCTTTACTAGCTAATGGGTCAAAAGGTAAATTTTTTCCTGGTTCCCATTTATCTCCGATAATATTTTTACGAAAATCTAACCAACTTATTTTTTCAATTTTTTTAGCATCTTTAAATTTTTTTGGGTCTTTGTCAAAAACATATTCAATATTCGATAAATTTAAAACTTCACTTGCACCATAAGTCTTGGCAAATAATACTGCGTCCATATCAGTGCTCCAACCTGGTTTCCAACCTGAAGCTATAATTATTTTTTTATTTGTCTTAATTTTTTTTGTTGGATTAGTTAAAACTTGATCATAGACTAAATCTTTAAATAATATTTTTACAAAAAAAGCATTTAAAATAGTTGCTTGAATTCCTAGCCAATCTAAATTTTCATTATTTATTTTTTTAATTTTTAAAGCGGTTTTTTGATAATGACGACAAGTGTATCCACCACCAATAATTAAAATAAAACGAGTACCTTTTTTTATCTCGTTTTCAATTAATCTGACAAATTTTTTTAAAAAAGAAATATCAAATCCTAACTCAGGAATAATTATTGAACCACCGATAGATAAAACTTTAAAATTATTTTTGTTCATATTTTATTTTTAATTTATTTGTATTATTATAACTTATAAAATTAAAAATTCAAAATGCAACCGTGCCTGCCGGCAGGCAGGAATTAAAAAAGTCAGTAAGTCAGTTATTATTTAATGTAATTTTTTTGAATTTTTACTTTTGACTTTTTACTTTTTTTTGGTTATAATTAAATAAATTAACCAAAAATTATGCTCGAGATTTATAATACTTTAACTAGAAAAAAAGAAGAATTTAAACCTCTTAAAAAAAATAAAGTTGGTCTTTATACTTGTGGTCCAACTGTTTATAATTATGCTCATATTGGAAATCTTCGAACTTATGTTTTTGAGGATATTTTAAAAAGAGTTTTGAAGTATAATAATTATAAAATAAAACACATCATGAACATTACTGATGTGGGACATTTAAGTAGTGATAGTGATGAGGGCGAAGATAAAATGGAAAAAGGTGCAAAAAGAGAAAATAAAACTGCTTATGAAATTGCTGATTTTTATACAAAAAAATTTCAAGAAAATTTAAAAGATTTAAACATAATAAAACCAAAAAAATATTGTCCAGCGACAAAATATATAAAAGAACAGATAAATTTTGTCAAAAAACTAAATAAAAAAGGTCTGACTTATCAAACTAGTGATGGAATTTATTTTGATACTACAAAAATAAATGACTATGGCAAATTAGCAAATTTAGAAAAACAAAATTTACAAGCTGGTTCAAGAGTAGAAATGGGTGAGAAAAAAAATATTCACGATTTTGCGGTTTGGAAATTTACTAAAGCTGGTGAAAAAAGACAAATGGAATGGAAAGCTTTTGGAAAAATGGGATTTCCTGGTTGGCATCTAGAATGTAGTGCAATTAGCATGAAAGAACTTGGTAAGCAATTTGATATTCACTGTGGTGGAATTGATCATATACAAGTTCATCACACAAACGAAATTGCCCAATCAGAAAGTTTAACTGGTAAAAAACCATGGGTAAAATATTGGATGCATGGTGAATTTTTACTTTTAGACAAAGGCGATAAAATGTCAAAATCAAGTGAAAATTTTATAACTCTTGAAACTTTAAAAGAAAAAAATATTGATCCACTTGCCTACCGCTATTTTTTACTTCAAGCTCATTACCGAAAACAACTAAATTTTTCTTGGGAAGCTATCGAAGCTGCACAAACCGGTTTAAATAATTTGAAAAATAAAATTCAAGATTTAAAAGATAGGACAAAAAATAATAAAAATACTGAGTTGGATTCTTATTTTATAAATAAATTTACTGAATTTATAAATGATGATCTAAACACTGCTGGCGCAATTGCTCTTATTCCTGAAATTTTAAAATCAAATTTAGATGACAAAATAAAATTAAATACAATTTTAGAATTTGATGAAATTTTTGGATTAGATCTTTTAAACTACAAAGAATCAAATTTAAAAAAAGATATAAAAATTTCAACTAATATAAACGAACTTTTAGATCAAAGGAAAAAAGCTCGAGAAGAAAAAAACTGGGCAGAAAGTGATAGATTAAGAGATGAAATAAAAAAACTGGGTTTTGAAATAAAAGATGGTCCAGATGGCCAAGAAATAATTTAAAAAAGATCGCTTATAAAAGCGATTTTTTATTTAAGAAGAAAATTTAATTATTTTTTCCATTATTTTTACGCCTAAATCAACGCGTTTTTTAAGAGGTTGTTTTCCTGGAGTTTCCGCACACATACTATATGGTGTACCTTCACGAAACAATCTATCTTCAAAAGATCCATCTTTTCTGTTTATTATCAAACCTCCAGTTGCAGGATCATCATAAATCTCTTTTGCTAAATTTATCGGAAAATATTTATTTGCCAATTTTATAATATCACGATAAATTTTTTCTTCTTTTGCCTCAAAATTGTAGATATAAAACTTTTTATCATCAACATCCTCATGAAGTGAATAAAAAAAGTAAATTTTTTCTCCTTTCAAAGATTCTATAATTATTTTATTTTCACCAATTAATTTTTTATGACAAAAATGACCATTCAAATCTTTATTTAAATAATTGCGTCTCATAATTTTATCAAATCCTGAAGGATTAACAACCGGAAATATTATCAATTTAACATTTCCAAGTTTTTTGATATTAAGTTTTTTCAAAAATTCCAAAACCGTCCAAGGTCCAGCGATTTCATAACCATGGATTCCAGCTGAAAAACAAATTACTTTTCCTTTTTTATTTTTATTGATTACTATTTTATAAATCGGATATTCTTTTTTAAAACCAACTCTGCCGATTTCTAATAAAGCAATTTTTTTTCTTTTGCAAACAGTGTTTAATTTTTCTAAATAATTTTGATAATTTGATAACATATTTTATTTATATAAAGCAACCATAATTCCTCCAACAACAATTAATCCAATACCAATCATACCTTTTCCTGAAACTTTTTCTCCTAAAAAAAGCATAGCTAAAACTATCGCAAAAACCACACTAAGTCTATCGATCGGAACAATTTGAGAAACTTTTCCATCTTTCAAAGCTAAAAAATAAAAAAGCCATGAGAGAGCTCCAGCGATACCGCTTAAAACTATAAAAGTTAAAGCTTTATGATCTTCAATTATTGATTTTATAATTGTAAGTTTACCCTGAAAAAAAATAACTAGAAATAAAAACACAGCCATAACTACAGCTCGAATAGCTGTTGCTACATTTGTATCTATTTTTTGTAAACCAACTTTTGCAAATATTGCTACAAGCGCTGCAAAAATCGCAGAAAGTAGCGCGTATATTAACCACATAAAATAATTTAGGATTTAAGAATTAAGATTTATGATTTAATTATAACAGAAAAATTATATTTAAAAAACTTCATCTTTTAAAACGAAGTTTTTATATTTTAATTCTAAAATCTGCAATCTGAATTCTAAAATTATCTGGTTTCCACTCTCTTCACATATTTAGACATAATGTTTTTTATTTTTTCGTATCCTTCATCATCATACATTTCAAAATTAAATACATTTTCATCAATTGCTTTTGACTTAACAAATTTTTGGACTACATAATATGAAGCGCCTTTAACTAATTCCCCTATTTTTTCAAAATCTTCAAAATTTAATAAAGATTTTACAATTGTAGTTCTAAATTCTGATTCAATGTCTGAATTTATAATAAGTTCAATACTTTTCTTAATATTTTCTAAATTAACTTTCATTCTCACTACTTCTTCATATTTTTCAAGTGGAGCTTTTATATCCATCGCAATATAATCAACTAATTTTTCATCAATTAACTTTTTCAAAACTTCAAAATTACTGCCATTAGTATCAAGTTTAACTTTGAAATCCATTTCTTTAACTTTTTTTATAAAATCATATAAATCAATTTGCAAAGTCGGTTCACCACCTGTTATAGACACGGCATCGAGTTTGCCTTTTTTATTTTCTAAAAAATCAAAAATTTCTTTTTCTGAAATATTTTGATTAAATAATTCTTTTTTTACTAATTCTGGATTATGACAATATGGACAACGAAAATTGCAACCTTGTGTAAAAACAATAGCTGCAATTTTCTCTGGATAATCGATAAGACTGGTTTTTTGCAATCCACCAATAAACATATCAACATTTTATATCATTGTATTGTTTTGGACCGACAGGAAAACCAAGATCATCTTGTGTACTCCATTTTTCTACTTTATAAGTTTTACGATCTTTAAACTCTTGTTTTTTACCGTTGTTCCAATTTTTTACTGGTCTAATATAGCCAACTGTTCGAGAATAAACTTCAGTTTCATTTTGACATTTTGGGCAGACAGCTACTTCACCAGCCATATAACCATGTTCAGGACAAATACTAAAAGTTGGTGTGACAGTAAAATAAGGAATATGGTAATTTTCACAAACTTTTTTTACCAATTTTTTTACACTGATTGGATCATTAATTTTTTCACCAACAAAAATATGTAAATTAGTTCCGCCAGTATATTGAGTTTGTACTGGATCTTGATTATCTAAAACTTCAAATATATCATCAGTATAATTTACTGGAGTTTGACTAGAATTTGTGTAATAAGGTTCTGCACCTTCTTTGGTAACTTTTTCATTATTAGCAAAAATAATATCGCCGAATTTTTTTCTATCTTTCAAAGCTAAGCGATAAGAAGTTCCTTCAGCTGGAGTCGCTTCCAAATTGAACATATTACCAGTTTCTTCTTGATATTTTTGAATTCTATCACGCATAAATTGCAAAGTTTTGATAGCAAATTCATGACCTTTAACTGAAGTTATATTTTCATTAAACAGATTTAAACAAGCTTCATTCATTCCTAAAAGTCCGATAGTTGAAAAATGATTTTTCCAATATTCATTAAATCTTTGTTTGACATTACGCAAATAAAATTTTGAATAAGGATACAAACCGCCATCAGTAAATTTTTCTATAACTTTTCTTTTAATTTCCAAACTTGTTTTAGCTAAATCCATTATTTTTTCCAATCGAGCATAAAATTCATTTTCATCTTTTGATATATAACCAATGCGTGGCAAATTTATAGTTACAACACCGATAGAACCAGTAAGTGGATTTGAACCAAAAAGTCCACCACCTCTTTTTCTAAGTTCACGGTTATCAAGACGCAAACGACAGCACATTGAACGAGCGTCCGCTGGATCCATATCAGAATTTATAAAATTGGAAAAATTAGAAATTCCATATTTAGCAGTTACTTCCCAAAGTAAATCCATATTTGGATTATCCCAATCAAAATCTTTTGTAATATTATAAGTTGGAATTGGGAAAGTAAATACTCTACCTTGTGCGTCACCTTCACGCATAACTTCTAAATAAGCTTTATTGATCATGTCAGCTTCTTTTTGGAAATCTCCATAAGTTTCTGGTTTTAATTCACCGCCAACAATTACATTTTTATCCTTATAAGTTTTTGGAATTACTAAATCAAAAGTTATATTTGTAAAAGGAGTTTGGAAACCAACTCGAGTCGGTACATTTATATTAAAAATAAATTCTTGCATTGCTTGTTTTACTTGAACATATTCCAAATGATCATAATGAACAAAAGGAGCCAAAAGTGTATCTACACTGCTAAAAGCTTGGGCACCTGCTGATTCACCTTGTGTAGTGTAAAAGAAATTTACCATTTGTCCCAAAGCAGTTCGTAAATGTTTTGCTGGTTTTGATTCTACTTTTCCAGCTACACCTTTGAAACCAACCGTTAATAAATCTTCTAAATCCCAACCTACACAATAAGTTCCTAAAAATCCAAGATCATGAATATGAAAATCACCAGAAACATGAGAATCTCTAACTTCAACTGGATAAATTTTATTTAGCCAATAAGTTTTAGTCACATCTTCAGCAATATAATTATTTAGACCTTGCAAAGAAAAACTCATATTTGAATTTTCGTTTACTTGCCAATCTTTTCGACCTACATAATTTTCCACTAAATCAATTGCTTCATTTTCGACAACTTGACGAATACGAGCATGTTGATCACGATAAATAATAAATGCTTTAGCAGTTTTTTTGTAAGGAGAATTTAATAAAACATCTTCTACGATATCTTGCAAATCTTCAACATTTGGTATGTCTTTGATTATATATTGCGCTAAATCTAAAACTTTTCCTGCTAAAATTTTTGCTACTTTTTCATCAAATTCACCTGTGGCTTCTCCAGCTTTACTTATTGCTGAAACAATTTTATTTGGATCAAATCTAACTATTTCACCACTTCTTTTTTTGACAGTCTCAAAAACATTAAATTCTAGTTGTTTGTGATTTTTTTTATCTTGATTTATATTTCTTTTTAAAATATATGTTTTAGCAGTTTTTTTGTAAGGAGAATTTAATAAAACATCTTCAATCAAATCTTCAATTTCATCCCAAGCAGGTGTATCACTATCTTTTATCAAATAATCAATCATGTCTAATACTTTTAAAGTCAAAACTCGAGCAGTACGATCGTCAATTTCACCAGAAATTTTACCAGCTTCAAAAATATTTTCTGTAATTTGTTTTGGATCAAAATTTTCCAAATTTTCTTCACGATTTTTGATATTTTTTATCATATCTTTAAAAAATTATGGTTAATAAAAATAGCTTTTTTTCCCAGCTCTTTTAAACTACCATATTACAGGCTTTCTGGCCAATGTAATTTAGTAAGATATGAAATCTTTTTAAAAAAGATTAAATTGTGACAAGCATGGGTTTGTGTAAAATACTATATATTGTGTCGCAAAATTATTTATAACACCATATATAGTATTTTGTAAAAGTATTATAACATATTTTCAAGATCTTGAAAAATGATGACAGTTAAGAGAAAAAAATGACTTTTTAAAAAGTTATCCACAGAGAAAAAATTTCAGAATTATAATTTCAGATTTATGATTTAAAAATTAATTCTAAAATTAAAAATCAGAAATTAAAAAACATCATAAAAACAAAAAGCGCCCGAACGGACGCTTGTAAAATTTGAGAAAAAAAATTTTTATTCTTTTTTCTCTTCTTTTTTTTGAGGTAATATTTCATATACATGGAATATTACTTCGAAATCCCCCTCTTTTTGGGGACTAATTTTGTCTGAAAAACCTGTCTTCATTTTATTCAAAAACTCCGACCAGTTTTCCTCTGAAGTTTTGCCAAAATGACTATCATCACCGTAGTTCCTTTTAGCAAGTTTCTCCAAATCTTTTTCTTCAGACATTTTTTATTCTCCTTTTTTAAATAATAAAGAACTCTATTAAAATTTTAGTTTGTTTTTAGATATGTGTCAATTATTTAACCAAAAAATTTTATACAGTCTGCTGACAAATAGGAAGCCCATTGTTTAAAGCCTTTTATTCAAAAATAATATACTAAAACTTTGTTTTAATTTAAAAACAGATTTTTTTCAAAAATTTTAGTCAAAAGCTTAAAGTCAAATGTCTAAAGTCTTGTTTAAAAAAAGCAAATAAGCAAGTAGAGTTAGTAAAGCGGGTAAGAAAAAAATATTAAACCTTATTTAAATGAATAAGAAAGTTTTTTTATTTTTTCTTACTAGTTTACACGCTTATCAGCTTACTAGCTTTTCTGACTTTCGACATTCGACATTTGACTTTTTACTTTTCCTTTATCTTCTGATATAATAAATAAATAATTTTAATAAAAATATGATAATAGACGGCAAAGCTATTGCAAAAAAAATAGAAAATCAAATAAAACGAGAAGTGACTAAATTAAAAAAGAAAAATGTTTTTCCTAAATTAGCTATTGTTTATGCAAGTGATGATAAAGCTTCAAAAACTTATATCAAAAAAAAGAAACAAGCCTGTGAACGAACTGGGATTGATTTTGAATTATTTCAATTTGATAAAAATATTATTGAAAATAAATTAATAGAAAATATCAAAAATATCCAAAATAATAAAAAAATTAGCGGTTTAGTATTACAATTACCTTTAGCAAAAAAACTTGATACAGCTAAAATAATTAATACCATCAATCCAGATATTGATGTTGATTGTTTGACTGATCATCATTTAGGAAATATTGTTATGAAAACTGATTATATGTTACCACCTACTCCAGAAGCTGTTTTAACAATTTTAAAAGAATTAAAAATAAATTTAAAAGAAAAAAATATTGTTATTGTCGGAGCTGGAGCTCTAGTTGGCAAACCACTTTCAATAATTTTATTAAACAAACAAGCGACAATCACTGTTTGTAATGAATATACTCAAAATTTAAAAGAAAAAACCAAAAAAGCTGATATCTTAATTTCAGCTGTTGGAAAAAGAAAATTAATTACAGCTGATATGGTTAAAAAAGGTGCAATTGTAATTGATACGGGAATTTGTTTTGAAAATAAAAAAATGTATGGTGATGTAGATTTTGAAAAAGTAAACAAAAAAGCATCATATATTACTCCGACTCCGGGCGGTGTTGGACCAATTACTGTTTCATTATTATTAAAAAATGTGATTACTTGTACTAAAAGAATCAATAAAAAAAATTAAACATTTTTAAAATTTTAATAGTAAAATTGTTTTGGATTTCCCAAAACTTTTTTTTATAAAAAAAATCGGCCGTTAACCAGCCGATATAATATACTGACAGAAAAACAGAAAAAATTATCCTGTTTTTCCCTCCTCCATTTGAAGGAGTTTCCGGATATCTTCTTTTTTTTCTTCTGGAGTTTTCACTCCAAAATAAGATGAAGACCAGTTAGTTATAAAACCATTAAAGCAGTTTCCTGCTCCAATGATTTTATTTCTGTCCAACAGAATCTTGTTTTTCATTGCTCTGTGGTAATCACAGAACAACTCTGCGTGGACATCCTGTCCACCAACCAGAAGAATCTCTTCTTCTGGATTTTGAAACAGCAGAAATTTTCTAACAATATTTCTGTGTTTTTCTTTATCAAACCGGTCAACAAAATACCCGTTTGAACTAACAAAAATTACTTCCATTTTTTTCCTCCAAAAAAAAGTTGTAAAAAACGACTTATCTAGAAGATTTAACCAAAAAAATCTCTTTTTGTCAAGATTTTCTAATCTAATCTATTTTCTATTTTATATTTTTACTTTTTTGTGTTATAATAAAATGGTAAAATTTGATTATACTATGCCTGATCAAAATAATTTTTTAAATCCAGAAAAAAACAAAAATCTGGAAATTGAAAATAATGAAATAGAAAAAAATTCTGAAAATAAAGAATATTTTTTTGATTCAGAAAATTCTCCAAAAGAAAATGAATTTGTTAGTGAATCTTCTTTAGAAAATCCAGAAAAACCTGACCACAAAATAGAACAGGAACAAAAAAATGAAAAAGAAAAACAATCTATAAAAACTGAAAAAAAAGATTCTTTGGATAACAAAATAGATTTTTTAAAGAAAAAACTTTTAAAACAAAAAAATAAAAAAATTGAAATCCCCCAAATCAAAGATGAATTAACTGTTCGTATTGAAAAAGTAATGGAAGAAGGTATGGAAGATGCTTTTCAAGAATTATCTCCTTTAGAACAACAAGAATTCAAAATCAAAGGTGAAGAAACAGCTTGGAAAATCAGACAACTTTTAAAAAAAACACATATAAAAATAAAAGAAATTTTTAAATTGCTCTTTGCTTGGCTAAGAATGCTCCCAGGGGTAAATAAATTTTTTTTGGAACAAGAAGCAAAAATCAAAGCTGATAAAATTTTTTCGTTAAGAAAAAAATAAATTATGAATAATCTTACTTCAGCAACTAATTTTGAATTATCCTTTATTTTACTGGTTGGTGTCTCAGTTTTTTTTATTTTATTTGTTTTATTTATTATAAAAAAAATCTTAAACAAAAAGCATCGTCTCAAAAAAGCTTTTAATCGAACTTTAATCCACATTTTAGTTCCAAAAGAAAAAAAATCAGAAGGTGCGGGCAACACATCACAAGAAGATCGTTTAGAACAAGTAAAAGAAGAAATTGGAATTACTGAAACGATTTTTTCATCTTTAGCTGGTTTAAGAGCAGAAAGTGGTTTTAAAAAAATATTTCGTGGTCGTGATGATCATATTGCTTTTGAAATAGTTGTTCATAATAATTTAATAAATTTTTATATTGCAGTTCCAAATGATTTGAAAGCTTTTATTGAACAACAAGTCAATGCACAATATCCTTACGCTCATATTGAAGAAATTACTGATTATAATATTTTTACTGAAAAAAGCAATATAATTGGGGCTGGTATCAAAACTGGACGTTCGCATATTTTTCCTTTAAAAACTTACAAAAAAATGGACTCGGATCCAATGTCTTCATTTTTAAATGTTTTGGCCAGAATCAATGAATATGAAAGTTCAGCTGCTATCCAATTTGTCTTGCGTTCAGCTCCAAAAAAATGGCGCACTCGAGGTGTAGAAATAGTACGTGAAATTCGTAAAGGAAATAAATTTGAAGATGTAATCCAAAAAAGTTCTTTGGGGAAATTTTTGACTTCTTTTTCTCGAGATTTAGGCAATCAATTTAAAAAACCAGAAAATCAAATAAAAGAAAAAAATGATTATCAACTTTCAGCCATGGAAGAAGAAATGTTAAAAGGAATTGAAGAAAAATTAACCAAAGGTGGTTTAGATGTTTCTATAAGGGTTATCAGTTCTTCAGAAAATCCAGAAATTGCACGACTAAACTTAGAAAATATTATAAATTCTTTTTCTCAATATAATTATTATCGTTTTGGAAATGAAATGAAAGCTTTTATTCCAAAAAATCAAAAAGAATTGATTCAAGATTTTATTTATCGTAGTTTCAATGAAAAAAAATATTCAATTTTAAATACTGAAGAAATGGCTAGTTTGTGGCATTTACCACTCCATTCTACAGAAGCTCCAAATATAAAATGGCTTACTGCCAGAAAAGCTCCACCACCAGCTAATTTACCAAAAAATGGAGTTTTACTTGGACATATTCCTTATCGTGGACAAGATTATGAAGTAAAATTAAAAGAAGCTGATCGTCGCCGTCATCTTTATATTATCGGAAAATCTGGAGGTGGAAAATCTGTTTTTATTCAAAATTTAGCTGTCCAAGATATAGAAGCTGGACATGGTGTAGCTATAGTTGATCCTCATGGTGATTTTGCTGAATATGTTTTGGAACATATACCAAAAAATCGAGCTGATGATGTAATAATCTTTAATCCTTCTGATTTTGAAAGACCAGTGGGTTTAAATATGCTTGAAGCAAAAACCGAAGATGAAAAAGATTTTGCTGTCCAAGAAATGATTTCCATTTTTTATAAATTATTTCCACCTGAAATGATTGGACCAATGTTTGAACATAACATGAGAAACGTTATGCTTACTCTCATGGCAGATGTTGAAGATCCAGGAACAATTATTGATATACCTAGAATGTTTACTGATGATAATTATGTAAAAAAATATTTAACGAAATTAAAGGATCCAGTTGTCAGAAACTTTTGGGAAAAAGAAATGGCTCAAACTAGTGATTACCATAAATCAGAAATGCTTGGTTATTTGATTTCTAAAGTTGGAAGATTTGTCGAAAACGAGATGATGCGTAATATTATGGGCCAACAAAAATCTGGTTTTAATTTCCGTGATATAATGGATCAAAAAAAGATCTTAATTGTGAATTTAGCCAAAGGAAAAACTGGCGAAGTTAATGCAAAACTTCTTGGTTTGATTATTGTTTCAAAATTACAAATGGCAGCTATGAGCCGAGCTTCCATGCGAGAAGAAGAACGTCAAGATTTTTATTTATATATTGATGAATTCCAAAATTTTATCACTGATTCAATTTCAACTATTTTATCTGAAGCTCGTAAATATAAATTAAATTTAATTATTGCTCATCAATATTTAAATCAACTTATTGATGAAAAAGGACGAGCTGATATCAAAGATGCGGTGCTTGGAAATGCTGGAACTCTTTGTGCTTTCCGAATTGGTCCTGAAGATGCTGATCTTTTAGCAAAAGAATTTGCGCCGACTTTTGGAGCTTACGATCTTATGAATGTAGAAAAATTTACTTGTAATACAAAACTTTTAGTTGATAACGAACCAACAAAACCTTTTAACATGTCAACTTATCCTCCAACTCCTGGAAATAAAGAACTTGGTGAGGCAATAAAACAACTTTCAAGACTTAAATACGGAAGAGATAGACGCATTGTGGAAACAGAAATTTTAGAAAGAACGCAACTTGGAACTAGTGAAAATCAAAGCAAAACAGATATGATTGAACCGACCTTATAAAAGTTAAAAGTCAACCTGCCTGCCGACAGACAGGAAAGCAAAATTAAAAATTAACCTACTGAAAAAGTAGGTTTTTAATTTATGATTTATAAAAAAAGCCCCTACAAAGCCGGGGCGTGGCAAAAAATTTTAAGAAAAACAATTTAAATATTAAATACTGTTTCTCTTAAAATTTTTGGATCAATAATAGAATGTTGATCCAATTTGTCGACAACTTTATAAGCTGCCTTCAAATTTCTTTTCATTTCTTCAGCAATAATGTTTTGAGAATTTTCTAATTCTTTATTTTTTTCCTCAGACATTTTTTCCTCCTTTTAAATGAACTTTATTTTAAATTTATTTTGTTTCCCCAATTCCATTTTAATTCGCCTTCTACTTTATTTTTAAAAAAAGAAATAAATAAAAATGAAAATATAATTACATCAAGAAAAAATCTTAAACTTTCTTTTATTGTTGGCTCAATGATTATTTTATTATCAAAACTATAAAAATTATTTATATAAGCTGATACAAAAATTAATCCGATAAAAACAAAAGTTGCCAGCCAACCTTCCCAAGTTATAGGACAAAAACCATAACCATATTTTTTTGTTTAAACCATTTCTTGTTATTCATATATTATATAAAAATTATCTTTTAATCCCCTATTAATTATAGCAAAAAAACAAAATTAAAAAAACCCGCTTTAAACGGGTTTTTTCTTAAACAAATAAATTATTGTTTGATATGTTTTGAAACTAATTTTGTCATTTCAAACATAGTAACTTCACCTTTGCCAAAAATAGGTTTTAATTTATCATCAGCGAAAATATTTCTTTTGTTGTTTGGATTTTGTAGATTATTTTTTTTGATATAATCCCAAAGTTTTTTAACAACTTGAGAACGAGGCATAGGACCTTTTCCAACTATCACTTCCAATTCGGCGGATAGATTTAGCGGTTTTAATAACGCTGGATTTGCTTTTCTTGGCATAATCTTTTTAATTAAATAAATTAAATAAATAAATTAATAATATTTTAAATTGTTTTAATATTACTAATTTTAACTCCTTAGACTATTATACCCTTTTTTATAAAATCTGACAAGCTAAAAAAGAAAAAACATTATTTTTCTCTTATTTACTCTCACTATAAAATAAGTTATAATAGTATAAATATTTTAAAAAAACATTATGGCTTTATATCATAAATATCGTCCAAAGACTTTTGAAGAAGTAGTCGGACAAGAACATGTAACTACAACTATTTCTAATCAGATAAAAAATAATAAAATTTCTCATGCTTATCTCTTTTCTGGACCAAGAGGTGTTGGAAAAACCACAATTGCCCGTATCTTAGCCAAATCTTTGAATTGTGAGAAAATAAAAGATAACGAATCTGTACCTTGTAATAGTTGCCAAACCTGTGAGGAAATTGATAAATCTAATTCTATTGATGTTATTGAAATGGATGCTGCAACTCATACTCAAGTAGATAATATCCGAGAAAATGTTATTGAAAATGTCCAGTTTCGTCCAAGTAGATCAAAATACAAAATTTTTATCATTGATGAGGTTCACATGTTGTCCACAGGTTCATTTAATGCCCTTTTGAAAACTCTAGAAGAACCACCGAAATATGTTATTTTCATTTTAGCCACAACTGAACTAAACAAAATCCCTGAAACCATAATTTCTCGTTGCCAAAGATATAATTTTGTTAAAGTTAATAATGAAGAAATGAAAAAATATTTAAAAGAAATTTTAAAAAAAGAAAAAACTGAAGCAGAAGATGAGGTTTTGGATAGAGTTGTGAGAAAAAGTGAAGGTTGTGTTCGTGATGCTCTTAGTCTTTTGGATCAACTTCTAGCAATCAATAACAAAAAAATAAAAATGTCTGATGTAGAATTGTTATTACCAAGTGCTAATTTAGAAACACAAATGGATTTTTTAGAATATCTTTTAAAAAAAGACATTATTCAAGCTTTATCTTTAATTGAAAAAATGGCGGAAGATGGACAAAATATATCTTTTTTTAGCAAATCATTTATTGAATTTTTACATTTCTTTTTATTAGCTAGAGCTGATTTTAATTTAGCAAAAAAACAAATGAATCTAGAAAAAAATACTGAAAAGAAAAGTTTAGAATTATTAAAACTTATAAATAACCAAGAATTAGTAAAATTGATAGATCTTTGTTTAAAAAGAGATGCTGAAATAAAAACTTCTCCATTGCCTCAAATACCTTTAGAACTTTTGATTTTAGAATGGTCACAGATTGATAATCAAAATGAAATAAATCCAAAAAATAACACAGAAAACACTTTTTTAAATACAGAGATAAAAAAACCCGATATTACAACAAAGACTGTCTTAAAATCTAAAAACAAAGCTGAGACAGAGTCTTTAAATTCAGTTAACCAAACTGATCAAAAAGAAACAGAAAAAATTTGTGAAAAAGTAAAATCTTTTATTATTGGAAAAAACCGGGATATAAATTTTGAGGAAATGAAAGCAAAATGGCCAGAATGTTTAAAAAAAATAGAGATTGAATCCCCTTCTTTAATTTTTATCTTAAAAATGGCAGATTTAATAAAAATAGAAGATAATATTTTAACAGTAGAAGTTTCTTATGAATTTCATCGAGAAAAATTAACCGAAGCCGGTATAAAAAGTAAAATAGAAAATATCTTTTACCAAATATTTGCTGAAAAAATTAAATTAGATGTGAATTTAAATAGTGAAAAAAAACAAGATATAGTAGAACCTCAAAGTGATATCCAAAATCTAGCTTCGGCTCTAGGTGGAGAAATAATTTAAAATATATTAAAAACACCGTTAACATGGTGTTTTTTGAGCCCTCTATCAGAATCGGACTGATATTTATGGTTTACGATACCACCGTTCTACCATTGAACTAAGAGGGCTTTTGGGAGAGATAAATAAAAAATACTTAAAAAAATTAAAGTTGTTTTACAAATTCAATTTCTTCATCATATTCAGGCAAAACACAAAAAGTCATAACTTGGCAATCAGCTGGATTTTTTATTTGTTTTTTATTAACACAAATTACAGTTTTTTCTGACCATTTTACACATTCTTCCATACAACTATCAAAAGCATCTTTTATATCAACTTCAGTCACATCTTCAGTATAACTAGCACAATCAGAATATTTTTTACAAGCTTCATTACAACTATTAGAAATAATTTCTTTTTCATTGCTATTATTTTTTTCATCTTCACAAAGAGATTTTAAAGCAATAAGTTTTTCTACAATTTGTCTTTCAATATTTTCAATTTCTGGCAAGACAGGAAGTTTGGGAATTTCATTTTTTGTATTATCAAAATAATTACCATCGGACAATTCTGGGACTTCTGAGCCAGGAATAGGTTCGACAATTATATTATCTTCATTAATTTCTGGTAATTCGGGCACTTGATCAAAATAATTACCATCGGACAATTCTGGGACTTCTGAGCCTAATCGTGGATCATTATTTGGATAATAATCTAATAATTCAGGAGTCTCTGAACCTGGGATAGCTTCTACGACTATATTATCTTCATTAATTTCTGGTAATTCGGGCACTTGATCAAAATAATTACCATCGGACAATTCTGGGACTTCTGAGCCAGGAATAGGTTCGACAATTATATTATCTTCATTAATTTCTGGTAATTCTGGAATAAAATTAGATTCTTTTTCTGATTCAATAATTTTATTTTTTCTAGTTTGCAAATCTTCTAATCGATTTTCAAAATCTTTTATAGTATTTGCTATTATTTTTGGATTATCACAATTATTAATAGCAGAAATATCATTTAACAGTTTATCATAATCAGAAAGAAGGGATTCAGGAAAATCAGTATCCTTTTTTGTTTCTGGTAAAAACAAAAAAGCACTGATTGCAATTATTGATATTCCGCTAATAATTGAAAATATTTTTCCAATAGACATAATTTTAATTTAAAAATTATTATAATATAATACTCTTTTTATATTTACTAGTCAAAAAATTTTTTATAAAAAAAGTCCACCGAAGCGGACTTTTGTATGTTGAAACCAATAAAGAACAAAAAACGGTGGTAGGTCTTAAAAACCATGACATAACCTCACAAGCTCAAAAAGAACTTGCGTATGAAATTTGCTTTTGCAAAATTCATAACCACCAAAAGGTACGTCTCTCAGACATGAGATGATATAAAGATAACACAGAAAAAAAATTTTGTCAATATCCTATACTTTTTTATAAAAAACCAGTCTTTTACGAACTAGATCTTGACAAAATCTTTAATCTATGAGATTATATAGTCCAACTTAGAATTTAATATTTTTATTATTAGATTCTGTACTTCGGAAAAAGTCTGTCATAAGTATTATATCACAAACTTTTTAGGTACACTTTACAAAAAGTTTTGATTTTTATTTAAAAAAATCAAATATAATAATTATATGACAACATTTAGAGAACTTGGCTTAAATTCAGATTTGATAAAAAGCCTTGAAGATTTAGGTTTTAGCGAACCTACTCCTATTCAGGAAAAAACAATTCCTTTTATTTTAAATTCAAAAAAGGATTTAATCGCTTTAGCTCAGACTGGTACTGGTAAAACCGCGGCTTTTGGTTTACCTATTTTAAATCAAATTGACAAAAATAATCGTAATCTACAAGCTATTATTCTTTGTCCAACTAGAGAACTTTGTTTACAAATTACTCAGGATTTAAAAAAAATGGCTAAATATTCCAAAGAAAATATTATTGCTATTTATGGTGGGTCTAGTATTGAACTGCAAATTAGAGCAGTGAAAAATCGAGCTAATATTATAGTTGGTACTCCTGGTCGTGTTCATGATCTGATTCGACGACGTATTTTAAATTTACAAACAATAAAATTTTTAGTTTTAGACGAAGCTGACGAAATGCTTGATATGGGTTTCAAAGATGATTTAGACGCTATTTTAGATGAAACACCTGAAACTAGACAAACACTGCTTTTTTCAGCCACAATCAGTAAAAGTGTCCGTTTGATTGCTAAAAATTACATGCAAAACGCTGAGGAAATTAGTATTGGAAAAAATAATATCGGGGCAGACAAAGTTAGTCATGAATATTATGTGGTTGATGCTAATAAACGTTTTGAAGCTTTAAAAAGAATTTTAGATTCTTTACCAGGAGTTTATGGCATTTTATTTTGTCGTACTAGAAATGAAACTCAAGAAATTGCGGCAAAATTAAAACAAGCTCATTATGACACTGAGGCTCTTCATGGCGATGTTTCACAGTCGATGCGCAGTAAAATTATGGCTGATTTTAAAAATAAAAAAAGAGGTTTGCTGGTAGCTACTGATGTTGCAGCTCGTGGTATAGATATTTCTGATTTATCTCACGTGATAAATTATAATTTGCCTGATAGTGACGAATCTTACACTCATAGAAGTGGTCGTACAGGAAGAGCGCAAAAAACAGGAATTGCTATTTCCATTGTGAGTCCAAGAGAAGTTCGCCGTATTAAAGATATTGAATATATAATAAATAAAGAAATTGAATATAAAAAAATTCCAGATGGAAAAGAAATTTGTCAAATACAAATCAAAAATTTTATTGAGGAAATTGAAAAATCAAATATTAAAGATTTTACTGACGAAGAATTTTTTTCTGAAATTAATAAAAATTTAAAAAAAACAAAAAAAGAAGATTTGATCAGACATCTTATTTCTTATCGTTTTGGTCATTTGCTCAATTATTATAAAGATTCTTACAACTTAAATGTTCGGGTACCTGATGTTCGAAGCAAAAAAGATGGTCCATTAAAAGAAGGTGTTGATTTAAAAATAAATCTAGGAAAAGCACATGGTTTTGATATTCAAGCTTTATTTACTATAATCAACTCAAATAAAAATTTAAATGGCATGGAAATTGGAAAAATTTCTCTTATGCCTGAATTTTCTTTTTTTGCTGTTGAAAAAGAACAAGCTGCAGAAGTAATTCAAACTCTTAACGGTCAAAAATTCCGTAATCATGAAATAGAAATAGAAACTGATGTTGAAATAAAAGATAATTCAAAAACCTATAAAAAAAGATCTGAGCATAACAATTATAACAAAAATCATAGATCAAGAAATAGATCTTTTAACAGAAGAAGATTTGATTCACACCGAAGAAAAAGATATTAATTATTCTAAAACATCGCTTTAAGCGATGTTTTTTGTTAAAATATTTTTTTATTTTTATTTATTTTTTTCTATTGCGATATCTTTACTAATAGCTGATTCGTCATTTTCTGCAATATTTATATTTTCTAATTTTCTTTCTTTAAACCCTTCTTTTTCAACTGTCAGATAATAATTATTTTTTCCAGCTAAAAATGAATAACGTCCTTTATTGTCTGTAACTTGAGTGCTGATAAGTTTATTAAATTTACTATCATAAAGTCTGATAATAGCTTTAGCCAAAGGTTTTTTTGTATCTTTATCAAAAATAATACCATAATTTTTGAATTTTTTCTGACTAGAAAATTTCTTATACAAAATATAAAATAAAATTTGTACTGCTAATAAAATTCCGACATATAAATTTGGTTTTACCACCATAGCTAAAATACCAACTACCAAAGAAACGCTAATAATCAGATGTCTAATATCAGTCAACAAATTGCTAATGATAATACGACGTGGAGTTTTATTTGCACCGACAGGATCAATCGGAATATTTTGAATAATTGCTGAAGTATTTTCATCAATATGAATTGGGGCTCCATGATAAATATTTTGGAAACTTGTGTCTTCACTAATATCTTGTAAAATTTTTGTTGGATAAATAAAATTCGCAGTTGCAACCACAATTCGGTAAATTCCTGGTTCAGCAAAAAATTTATAACGACCTTTACTATCAGTAACTGCTGTTTGTACGATACGATCAGTCTTATCATCAACAAGTCTAACTGTAATTAAATCTACTGGCATTTTATTTAAAGAATTGTAAACTATTCCCCACTCTTTTCTTTTTTTCTTACTAAATAAAGTAAAAGGCAATAAAACTAAAGCTCGCAGATAACTAAGCAAACTTAAAAAAGATAAAGCTGGAACAGCTAAAGCTAAAGTTGTCGCAATAGCCGCTGGCGCCACTACTCTTTCTACTGTTTTTTCAATTTTTGGATCATTAAAAGAATCAATTACATTACCCGCAGTTTGTGTTCCGACATCAGCAAGATATCCAGCCTTTTCCGCTACTGTAATTTCTGGATCAAGTAAATTAATTTTTTTAATTAAATTAAAATTACGATTAACAATGAAATTATCAACAGTAAAACCGCTAGTTTCACTGATTAAATAACCATCTTTTTTTACAGTAAGTTTATAAGCACCGTTTGGAACTGTAAAACCATAAAAACCATTTTCATCAGTTTCTACAGTTTGAATCAATTTGTATTTATTTTCTCCAGATAATTGTTGCAAAGTTACTACTGCTCCATCTATATTTTCAAAATCGTTATCAATTTGACTGACAATTTTTCCATAAGGCAAAACAAAAACTGAAAAAGGTAAAATTTCTTCGCCGTCTGTGCCATGTTCTATTTTTATTAGTGCGCTATATGAACTGACTGCAGTTGGTGCTAATAAATCAGCAATATACATTTGACTACCTTGATCAAAATATAAATCATAGCTAGTATCTTTGAAATAAAGTTTAGCTGATTTTATAGTTGCAGGAATTTTTGTAGTATTAACTGAAATACCTAGAGAAGAACCAGCTAAAACACTAACACTATTATAAGAATTTAAACGAGCATTTATAGTACGATTTGCTAAATAAACTTTTACATCACTAATATCTAAAACAGCTCCAACTGGTAAATGATATTCGCTATTATCCAAAGCATTTTCACAATCATTATCATTTAAATCAACAAGTCCATCGCCATCATTATCAATTCCATCCTGACATTGAACTAAAATTATTGTATTATTTTCAAAAATAGTATTAGTGTCTGTTTCAGTTATAATTTTATCTTCACAAGTATTATCACTTAAAACATATTCGTTATTATCAGTTGGATCCACACAACCATTATCACTTAAATCAATAAATCCATCACCATCATTATCAATTCCATCATTACACTGTGTTTCACAATTTCCACAAGTTCCTGGGTTTTCTTCACCACTATTATTTACTTCTGAATTATCATCATAATTTTGACAACCTAAATCATTTAAATCAATAAGTCCATCACCATCATTATCAATTCCGTCATTACAAGCAGCTAAATATTCATTATTATCCACTGAATCATAAACTCCATTTAAATAACAACCAGAATCTTGATTATCAATTCGGCCATCACCATCATTATCAATTCCATCAGCACAATCTTTTATTTCAGCACAAGTTTCTGGATTACAAACATTATCATCGTATTCACTATTGTCAGTTGAATCATAAACTCCTGCTTCATTTTGACAGCCTGGATCCAGTTCATCAATAAAATTATCACCATCATTATCTTGATTATCTGCACAATCTGTAATTGTTTCATCACCACCACTACAACCTAAATCAGCACAAGATAAATCATTAAAATAATAACTAACAAATTTATTATTACCGGCTTTATCAGAAACAGAAACAGTCCAATCAACTTTTCTTTCTGAAACAAAATCAGTATCTTGATTAACTGTTATTGAATACAAATTATCATTTATTTTTTCTGAAATTACATTGACTGAACCTGACCAACCAATTTGACTAACAGATACTTCTAAAGTATTTACATCAACTCCTGAACCGCCACTATCAGAAATTTGAAAAGTAATTGGATCAGAAACTTTATGATTTGGTTTTTGATTGGCTGGATTAACATTTATTATTTGTGGTGGAGTTGATTCGCAAAAACCAGATTTTACTGTATAAGAGGCGCCACTAACTGAATTTAAAATATTTTCACTATTAACTGCATCAGCAATTTTTGAAGTAATAATTTCTGAAGAATTAAAGCGAATTGTCAATTCTTTTGTTTCTAATAAACTTGCACTTCTGACTGTAATTCTAGCAAAACGTAAATTTGAACCACTTTTATTTCCACCATAACCCACTAAACCAATAACTTTATTTCCAGAAACCACAGGGCTCGGTAAAATATCTGGTGAACTATAAGTATTAAAAAGTCCACCACCGCTGATAGAAATTGATTCACCAGAACCAACAAAATCATGTTCAATATAAATTTGAGCTCCATTTGTACTTTCTCCACTGTCAGTATTTATAAAAACATCAATGGTTTTACTACAACCACTGCCTCCCATAGCTGTCAGATCACCACTGGCTGGAGAAACAAAAAAACTTGCAGCTTCAACATTTGAAGCAAAAAATATTCCAACTGCAAATATAATTACTAAAAAAAATTTTTTAAACATATAATTTTATTTTATTTTGCGTTTAAAAATTGTTAACTATTAAAAATTAAAAATTTTCAAAAGTAAAATTATGGCAAAAGATCACCTTGCATATTAAAATTAATAAGAACAATTGAAACATCTGAAATATCAGTTATTCCATCTCCATTTAAATCAGTATCTAAATCATTTAATTGATTAAATTTTACATCCTCAGCCGAAAGATCCAGAACATCAACAATATTATCTTTTAATCCTGGCCAATCTCCTTGGGTATCACCAGCGTAAAGATAATAAGAACCCCAAGAATTTAAAATTGTACTATCTGTAAAATTTAAAATCAATTCACTAGTGTCCGCAGTAATATTTACTCCACTAATTTTTTTTGCTAAATGAGAACGTCCTTTTAAAAAAACAGAGAAATTATTATAAATTGGCAGACTAATATTAAGATTTTTATAATAACCGCTATTATCTAAATTTATTTGAACAATTTTAAAAATTTCATGCGCAGAATTATCAGAAAAAACAAGTAAGGCTGGTAAAGAATAGTTATTTCCACCAACTCTTTTGTCTGGTCGGGCGTAAACTTCTAAACTTAAACTTTTTTCTGGCAAAACAACTAAAGTTTCGAATTCACCAGTCGCAAAAACATAATTATTAGATGCATCATTACAACGAATTTGATAAAAATATTTTTTAGCTGATTCCAAGCCATTTAATTCTATCCAAAAATTTGAATTGTTATTATAAACCGCAGTATTTAAAGAATAAGACGTATCCAAACCATAATTAAAAACACATACTGGCAATTCTGGATTATTATCAACTGCTGACCAAGAAACTTTAGCATAAGTTAAACTACTAGAAGAAAAAATATTTGTTATTGTTGGTGGGGTTGTATCTGCACTAGGTCCACCACCACCACAAGTATTTGTACACGCAGAACTATTTAAAGTACAATCACTTTCACAAGATAAAGTTCCACAAACAAAAGAAAAATTAAAACAAGTTCTTCCGTTTAAATCTAAACCATCACATTCTTCTCCACCTTCAACAATACCATTACCGCAAACAGCTGAGCCAGCAGGTACAGAAAAATTTATATTTAAATTAGAGCTAGTCGCAGTTCGGGTAATCGCAATTCCCAAAAAAACTCCGCCAAAAAATAACAGAGAAAAAAACAAACCAAAAATAAAAAATTTTTTATTTTTCATACTTTGTTCTTTTGTAAAAAATAAAACCAATTAAAGATATAATTAAAATCAATATCAATCCTATTGACCAAAAAGGTAAATAAACAAAATCTATTTGTGAATTTATTTTTTGTCCAGTTAAACCATAATCAATCGCAATTTCAGCATGATAAAATCCTGGCCAAAATATATTATTATTTTTTTCTATGTCTATATCAGAATTACGAATTGCTCCAGCAAAAATTTTATCACCTAAATTTAATTTTTGAGAAAATTTTTCTTGCTTAAAGATATTTCTTAATTTAATTTCTCCTGCAAAAGGAGTGGCTACATTTCCTTCATTTTTCAAAGCTAAATAAAAAGAAAAATCATTATTAAAAAATATTTTTTTGTTTGTTATAAATTTAAGCAAAGAAAATTTTTCTTGTACTTGTCCAGCAATTTCTAAATCTAAGATTGAAAGCAACTGAGTTTGAACATTTTTAGAACTAATTTGTGTGACTGATAAACCTGCAAAATGAGAACCAACATAAAAATCATTTGGAATTATCAAAGAAAAATTTATTATTTTTTCTTCACCGGCTTTTAAAAAAATATTTTTTTCTAAGGGAACAATAATTTTTTTCATGTCTTCGCTAGTAAGTAAATTTAAACTACCATCTTCAGCTTGATCAATATCAAAAACAGCAATTTCATAATTATTGTCTATTTTTTCATCATTAATAACTTTTAATTGAATTAGTTTTGATTCACCACGTTCCGCAGTAATTAAAATTTTTGCTGGCATAATCCCAAAAGCCTGTACTCTTGAAATTAAAAAAAAGTTTAAAAATAAGAAAATTATTAAAAATAAACTAAAACGAAATTTCATAAAATTATGGATTGGCTATTAACAATAATGTAACTGTCTGACTATAATTTCCGTAAGTTGAAAATTCACTTATTGAAGCTCTTAAATTTAAATCTACATCTGTAGAAAGACTTGGGCTATTTAAATTATATAAAGTTTGATTAGCTAATAAAGGTAAATCTGGACCACCGTTTACTGAAAAACCTATTTCTTCTTCTCCAATACTAACATCACCACTTAAAGATCCAAAACTATCACCACTTACCGAAGATATCTTTAGTGTACAACCATTTGTTAGATCAGTAGAAATATTTACAGTTGTACTGGCTGATGAAATTGATGATGTACTTAGAGTTGCTAAATTTAAATCATCTAATCCAGTAATCGTTAAAGACAAAAGTGGACCATTTTCTAAATCCATAGCTTGAAAACCAGCTTTAATTTCATAAATACCAGAAGAAGCTGAGATTCCAGTTGCTAATTCACCAATTGTATCTGTAAGAACATAATCTCCAACTGAGCTATGGGCACCCCCAACATTTATACTATCAGCAAAAATCGTAAAATTAGTTGAAGTCATGGATCCAAAAGCAGACAAAGGGAAAAAAGTAATTAAAAGAAAAAATAAATATTTTTTAAACATTTGTTCAAATTAAAATAGATAAATTTTACAAATAAATTATATCATAAATTATATCTGAAGTCCAAATATTTTTGCTATTTTAATAAAAACAAAAAGACTCCGTTTAGAAGCGGAATCTCTTTGTTTTTTTGAACTTATTTGAAGTTTTTTTTACCTGTGTCCAAGAAGATGTATTCTAGGTCAAAAGCGAGCCGTAGCCTGCTACAAGCCTACAACACATCTCCATGCTTGTCGTGGACTCAGGATATTATTTTTTATTTATAAAACTCAATATTCTAAGCACGACTTTTGAAAAATTTTAAAATAATACAATCAATTAATTGACCACTCATAATAACAAAAATATTGGCTTTTGTCAATAGTAGTGCTGTGTATAAAATAAAAATTGGCTTATTTTAGCCAATTTTTTTTGTTTTAATTCTTAATTTCACCTTCTAAACTTGAATTTATTTCTTCACTATTTGAATTATTTTCTTCATTTTGGACTTGATCTGTATTTGTAATTTCTTCAGTATTTTTTTCCTCTACTCCCAGTAAACACATTTTAGCTAGTGGACGGTAATAACTTTCATAAAGTGTCTCTTTTTTTTCTTTATTTGGCAAAATTCTTGTATAAACAAAAGAAGCTTTTGCCCCAATATATTCGTGTTGGCACTCCATTACTCCTGGTTTTAAATCAGTAGTTTCAATTATTTTTTCTTCACCCGGTTGAAACCATTCAGAAACAACTGGTGCACTATAATACCCCTGACGTCCATCATTTGTTCCCCAAAAAGTAAAAGACAGTTCATTTATTCCTAAATCTATGTTAGCTGTAATTAAAATATGTTTTCCAGTATCATTTAAAAATCTAAAATCTGGATGGGGCTCATAAATAGTGGCATCAGTTCCTGGCAAACCATTTCTAGCGTCATTATAGTAAGAAACTACTAGAGAATGGTTTCTTCTTTCAGTAATTTCCAAACCAGAATTCATAGCTGTTCTAAACATTGTGGAACCAACCTGACATAGACCACCACCAATTTCTGGCACTACTCTATCGCCTTTTATAACTAATTCTGGATAATAACCAGCTTCAGAAGTAAAAGGACTTAAAGCATTTACTAGAGAAAATTCTTCTCCCGGTTCAATAATTAAACCATTTAGTTTATTATAAGCAGCATTTTTTATATTTTTTATTCTTAAATCGCTACTGCCTTTAAAATTTGAATAGCCGATTCCTAAAATTTCAGAAATTCCCAAATCATTTACTTCAGCAGTTTTAATTTTTGGCTCTATAGTATTTATAACAACATTAACTATTTTTAGAATACCATTATCATTATAATAATTTCGAGAAATAAAAGCATTTTTTATAGCTTCAATTGTTTCGTCCAATTCTATCTTTATTCCTGGACGAGAACCTTGAAATTTATTAACTTTATTTCCTTCGCCAAGTTCAAATTTTGCGTCCTGCGCTTCTACATTTACAATTGGGGCAATATCAGATTCTAAAAAATTTAAAAGTTTTTCTTCATCCAAAGAATAAATTACTTTTTCTTCAGTATTTTTTTCTAACAAAATCATTTCTTGTAATTCTTCTTGACTTAAATACCAATTATATTCTTTTTTAGTATGTGGATCATTATATAAAATATCTATTCGTCCATAAGAAAAAATCCTAGTTAGATCACTAATAACTGTTAAGATATCATTTTCTGAAATATTGGCTTTTCTTTCAAAAGTTTCTATTTTAATTTCTGGACTTTTTAAGATTGTCCAATCACTCAAAATTTTTCCTGCAACTTTTTCATAATTAAAAGTGACCCCAGCCGTAGAACTGCTAATTTGGTAATCAAGAGGATTAGTTGATTTTATCAAAATTTTTGCATCAATTGGCTCACTGATATAAGGTTTAACCAATTCTTCAATTTTTAAAAACATTTTTTGTTTTTGTAAATTAACAGTTTGTAGAGATAAATGAGGACAAGAAAATCTAGTAAAAACAGTGGACACAATATTAGATAAAAAATTATCAGTTTTTCTAAATGATAAAAAATAATCACTTTCTTTTCTGATATCAATATCAATCAAATTTTCCACAATATCTTCCGTAGCCGCATTTGGATATAGAATTATTTTCTCTTCTTTTCCATTTATATCAAAATAAAATTCAATTCCATGATCTGACAATTTTGTTTCCATTTTTTGTAAAAAATCAGTCAATTCTATCCGATTTAAACCACCAATATTTATTTCTCCAACATAAACTCCTGGTAAAACTTTATCTTTATAAGAATAAGAATAAAAAAACAATAAAGCAAATAGTATAACAATCAAACCCAAACTAAACAAAAAAATAAAAAAAACTCTTTTCCAAGAAAATCTTATAATTTTTATATCTTTTAAATTCAAAAAATTAAACATAATTATTCATCAATAACTTCTATTTTGATTTTTGTTTCAGTTTTTTTTATTGGAATACTTATTTGTAAAATTCCATTTTGATATTTAGCTTTTGCTAAATCACCTTTTACTTCTAAAGGTAGAACTATTGTCCTAGAAAACATCCCCCAAAAACATTCGCTATAAAAAAATTCTATATTTTTTTCTAAAGCCAAAGGATTACGACGAAAACCACGAACAGTCAATAAATCATTATGAATAAAAACTTCAATTTTTTCTGCTTCAGCTCCAGACATAGTTGAAATAATATATAAATTTTTGTCATCTTTTGCAACATCCACAGCCAATTTACCTTCATCATGGTTTGTTTTTAGATCACTAACTGGATAATTTATTTTTTGAGCCATGCTTTCGGTATCAGTTTGATTACCTTTTTCCAAAATCATAGCAAAAATATCATTGTCATTATTATTCATATAATAAAATTTATATTTTTATTATAACACAAAATATAGCGAAATGTCGAAAAATAAAAGCCGAAAGTCTAATCTAGAATCTTAATTCTAAAATTTTTATTCTTTTACTAAAAAATTAATTTATCATTTCTTGACAAGATTCTAATTTTTTAAGTTTAATTTCTATTTTTGCATTTTTTAACATTTCTTGAGCCAAACTATTTGCACTCGGTTTTCTAATCAAAATTTGACTAGCTCTAATTTCTGAATCAGATTCTGGATATTCCTCCCCTTTTTTGAAATCAGTCAATTTTACAAAATGATAACCAAACAAACTTTTTATTGCTTCGGGATAAATTTCATTTTTATGTAAAGAATATAAAACTTTTTCAACTTCAGGCACCATTGTATCTTTTGTAAACCAACCTAAATCTCCGCCTGATTCTGCTTTATCATCTTGACTATATTCTTTTGCTAAAACAGCAAAATCTTCATTGCTTTTTATTTTTTCAGTAATCAAATTTATTTTTTCAGTAATAATTTTATTTTGTTCTTCATCTTTTGCTAAATTATTTTCAACTGCAAGTATCAATAAAGATTCATCAATTACAAAATAACGATAATCAGTTAAACTCAAATTATATTTTTCTCTAATTTGTTTTTTTGCTTCAGTTTTACTTTCAAACTGACGCAAAAATAAATTATAAGCATTTTCTTTTTCTGCTTTACTGATTTTTATTTCATAAAAATCAGCTTTTTCTTTTAATAATTCGCGATAAAGCAATTGTTCAAAAACTCGTTCATCTAAATTTTTATCTTGTTTAAAAAAAATCAAATCTTTCAAAAAAATATTTGCATTGGCTAAACGACTGGCAATTACATAATCTTTGTAATTTACATTTTCTCCATTGACGACTAATACAGATGAAGGAATTATTTTAGACACAAAAAAAGACAAAGAATCTGTTGAAGCAAAAAAACGCATTCTAATCCAAATGACACTAAAAAATAAAATGACAAGCAAAATTAGAGCAATGGAAATTTGTTTCCAGATTCTTTTATTCATAACTTAATTGTTTGCTTTTTGTGATTCAGCAATAAGTAAAAGTAATAATTTTTTTACTTCAACTTGTGCTTGAGCTTCGGTAGAACTTTTTGTAAACAAATTCCATTGTTTCAAAATTTCTTCATTATTTAAAGAACGAACTCTATTTTCTAAATCCAATCTAGTTTCAAAATCAACTTCTTTATCAGTTTGTAAAACTTTTTCAATAAAGACTTTCATGAAATCTAAATTTTGATTAGCAATACGAGCTCCGTTCAAAAGACTACTGTCGACTTCAGATTGTCTTTTTGCTTTAGCATAAGCTATACCAAATAACACATTTCCCCCTAAAAGGACTACCGCTAAAAGCGAATAGATTATTTTGCCTGTTTTAGACATATTAAAAATTATGTTTTAATTTTTTTATTTTTATGGTTGTAATAATACAATAAAAACAATGAAAAAGCAATCGGCAATACAGTCTTCCAATCTAAATATTTTTTCCAAGTTGCAGCTGGATAAAGTTGAATATTTTCAAAAATTGCATCATTAATATCTACTGTAAAATACTCGCCTCGATAATTTTTGTAACCTTTAGCCTTGGCTTCTAAATAATACTCACCTGGAGTAACTAAGAAAGAATAATCGCCAGTAACTCCGACTGTTTGTGGATTTATTTGTTGATATTTTGTAGCATTCCATAATTCAAATTCTCCGCTAGTTTCATTTTTTCGATAAAGAGAAACGACAGACCCTTTGACACGCATTTCTTTTTCACCAACTTTTTCATAAACATAACCTTCTGGATCAACAACTGTTAAAAGTCTAATTTGTTTTCGTCCAAGTTCAGAATCAATATAATCAAAAACTGTAATAATTTCATATTCACCATCTTTTACTGGGATATCCACAAAAGCTGTATAAATTCCGTCACTATCAGGATCAGTATATTCAAATTCTTTTAAAACTAATCTTTCTTCAACTGGAATTTCTTTTTCAGCTGTTTCAGCAAAGACAGCTTCTCCAGCAAAAATATCTGATAAAATTTTATTTAGATTTGAACCAGCAGTTACAGCACTTTTAGCTTGGACAATTCCACTATTTTTATAAACAACATAACCTTTGACTGAATTTACTTTTGCTTGTGGTTTAACTATGAGTTCAACTGTCGTTCCAGAAATAGTATTAATTTTTTGAATTGGACGTCCGTTTTCATTTATAGCAACTTTTGTATTTAAATCTAAATCAGCCAAAGCATTTTTTACAAACATTATTTCTGTTGGAATTTGTTTCTTTTCTTCTTCGGATAATTTTGCTAAAGGCAATGAATAAGAGAAAAATTCTCCTGTATCTAATTTTGAAGGATCTAAATCAATATTAAATGATGAACTTGAGTTTTCTAAATTTGTAATTTTAATATCTCCGTATTTTACAGAACCAGTTGAAGAAATGACTGGGATATTAATTTCAGCAACTCTATTTAAAATAGTAGATGATAAACTAGGTAAAACAAAATTTATATTTTTCATTTTGATCATATCAGTCATACGAGCTACACCAGTTTCAGTTAAAGTTGTAGAAAATTCAGGGAATTTTTCTGCTAACAAACGAACTTCGTTTGGTAATGGAGCTAAAATGAATTTTTTTACTGGAAATAAATTCCATCTTATTTCAAACGCAATTGGAGTAATCTGTGGTACAGCATCAACTAAAGGAATATTTACTGTTTCAGTTTCTGGCTCTTTTAACCAATCAGAAATTTTATCAACAATATCTTTTATTAATGGCAAATCTGTTATTTCTCCTAAAATTTCAACTCCTAATTCTTTTGCTTTTAACCATAGATCAGTTTCTTCTGTATTTTTTTCTTCTTCGATAAAATCTTCTTCATTTTCTTTTTCTTCATCATTAATTATATTTTCATTATCAACATTTACAATCAAAGAATTTTCTTTACCCAAATTTTGAGCTTGATCTTTTGCTTTTACTATTAAAGAATATTTTCCAAATGGTAAATAATTTAAATCTAAATTCCACTTTCCTTCATTGTCCGCAGAAATTTGTTTTTCACCAGCACCATCAATTTTTACAAAAATCAAACTATTAGCTTCAGTCAAACCAGAAATTTTAATTTTTTCATGAATACTGTAGCTACTTTTGTAATCAGTAAACGAGATGCTAGGTGGAGTGGTGTCTAAAATAATAGAATTAAAATATGTTTCTGAAGATAAACCGCCAACTCTACCAAAAAATCTGACATAAACTTTTTTTAAACCATCACCACCACTTAAAATCCAATCTTTTACTTCAGCAAAACTTTCTTGTGGAATTTGATCAAAAGAAATATCATTAGCTATTGCCATATCACTAACATCATTTCCAGCGCTTAAATTTAATTGAACATTTTTATTATTTGTGTATAAAGCTCCATTATTTATTTTTATACCTAAATTATCTGTACTTGGTCTAACATAGTTAAAAGAAGAACTTCCATCACCACCAAAACTAGGACAAGACTCGGTAGAAAAACTATTATTTGCTGACCAACCAGATTCAACATTTTCAAAATTACGAGTTTTAATACGGAAAGAATAATTTACTCCACAAGATAAATTGGATATATTCCAAACTGTTGTTGTTGTCCAACCAGAATTAGTTGTAGTTGAATTTATTTCTTCAATATAATATTCAGTACCACTAGGATTATCTCCAGCTGACCAATTTAAAGTCATTGAATTTTGTGTTGTCGAAGTAGCAGTTATCAAATCTGGAATTTCAGCTAAAGTATAAACAGCAGTGGAAGTTGCAGAAGCTTCTGATCTACCTCTACTAGAATTAGCAGCATAAACTTTTACAGAATAAATTGTATTTGGTAATAAATCTTCAACTATAAAACTAGTATTAGTTACATTTATATTTTCAATATCTTCATGTTCTCCTTCAACAAATTCTAAAACAAATTCTTCAGCAAAATTACTATTATTTATCCAATTAAAGGTAATTGAATTATCTAAAATTGCTGATGGAGTATTTATAGTTGGAGCTAAAAGTCCTGTATAAATTACAGCGCTTGCTAAATTTTCTGATTCACCAATTTTATTAACACCACGAATACGATATTCATAAGCAGAATTTACACTGACTACTGTATCACTTAATGAAGAATTAGCATTAGTTGTTGTTGCTAAAACAGACCAAGAATTAAATCCAGAACCATAATTAACTCTTTTTTCAATCACAAAAGATTTACTATAAATATCTGTTGATAACCATGATAAATCAATCTGTGAATCACTTATATATTCAGCTGAAAAACTATTTGGAATTGACGGCATTACACACAAACCAGTTTCCAAAGTAGATGTTACTGTCCAATCAGTTTCGACATTATCATGATTGCGAGCTTTAATAATATAATCATATGAAGTTTCACAATCCAAATTATTATCTGTCCAAGAATTATTTGTTATCCACTCACTTTCATCTCCAGTTGTAATATTTTTTACTTTATATTCTGTACTAGAAGGATTAGAATTTTGATTCCAATTTAAAGTCAAAGTTTCATCAGTATTTGTAGAAACTTGTATATCAGTTGGTAAAGCAGCAAAAGTATACAAAAGAGTTGAAGTGTTTGAAGCAGGACTATATCCTCTATCTGATCTCCAAGTATATAAAACAATTTGATAACCAGTATTTGGAGTAAGATCATTAACTGTAAAACTATCACTAGAAGAATTGATATTTATATAATCTAGATGATTTGAACTAGTAAAATGTAATCTAAATTCAGTTGAAAATAATGCTGAAGAAGTCCAATCCCAAACCATTGAATTGGCTGACAAAACAGTACTGGTTGTTATTACTGGAGCAGGTAAAGAAGTATAAACTACATTAGAATAAACATAATCACTATTTCCATAAATATTTCCAGAGTAAACTCTATATTCATAACGTTTATTTCCTGCAGTATTGATATCAGAAAGAATTACAGCATTAGGTGATGTAGTTGCCAAAGTTGTCCAAGAACCAAAACCACTACCAGTCGTATCTGATCTTTTTTCGACAACATAGTAATCTTCAGCTGAAGAATTATCTGTCCAACTAATGTTAATTTGATTATCAGAAATATAACTAGCCAAAACATTTAAAGGCAAATTTGGAGCCGCAATAATTTCTATTGAATCATAACCTGATGCTCCAGAATTTTGGGCAGTAAGAATGACATTATTTAAATCATATAAATTATTTATCGATAAATTACCATACCAAATTCCATCATCAGTAAAATCAGATTGGGCAATACTATTTACACTTAAAGAACCGACACTAGCGGTCAAAGAAGTATTTCCACTTACTTGTTTAGTTATATTATTATAAATATCTCGAGCATAAATAATTGTCTCAAAAGCTAAATCAATTGAAGAAGTGGCTGGAATAGCGACTAAGAAATTATTTAAAGTTCCCGCAACAGCTGTAAGATTTAAATTATAAGAAGGGTGCGTATAAGAAGTATGAAGTCCATCAGTTGCTCGTAATAAAACAGTCTCTGCACGATATGGTGTAAAATTACACTGTCCAACTCCATCAACAAAATTTATAGTAGTAATAAGTCCAATATTAACTGGATTGCCACTTTTGTTTGTACAAGTTGCCTGTACACCAGTCAAAGAATTCGATGGGCCAGTTAAAATAATACTTTTGTCTCCATCATAATCAGTTATTATATTATTTTCACCATCACGAATTGTCAAAGTTATAGTTTGAGATTCACCAACATTTTGTGTGTTTGATCCCGTCACAACTAAATGAGTTTCACTAGTTTGAGTTTGGTCAAAATCTGATAATAATTCAACATTACTAGCAGTTGCTGGAACATGAGATTTTATTCTAAATAAATAAGTTAATGTAGTTGAAGGAATAGTAAAATTATAACTTTCTACATTAGCACCGACAGTATTTGTGCCTGGTGTAACTTCGGTAAAATGTTCAGCTGAATCATCAGAATACTCTATTCTAAAACCATCTTCATAACTTGAGTTATCATCCCAATAAATATAGATAATATTTTCTTCAGTTTTTATAGCATTAACTCCACTTGGAGCTGCTGGTTTTGTATATTCATAATTTGAATAAGCAACTGCAGATACAGTACTTCCAGAAGAAGCTGGCGGTTTTACAGTAAAAGCATAACGATAACGATTATTTACATCTATATTTAAATTATCTGTATAATTTATAGTTCCAGTAACAGTTTGACTTGGGATAAGTAAAATTGGAGTTGTTGTTATTGCACTAAAACTATTTGTGCTACAAGCTGCTCCATCACAACGTTTTAAATCAAAATAATTTGTTACTAAAGCATTATCAACGAAGGTAATATCAAATCTATTATCTGAATATCTAACAGGACTGATAAAAGTTGGAGCTGTTGGAGTTGTATAAATACCACCTAAAGAATTTATTGGATCTTCAGCATAATCTGAATTAGCAAAACTTCCAATCGTACGTACTCGATATTTATATCTTCTATTTGCAACTGTGCTGTAATCAGTATAACTATGAATATTTGTATTAACTTGAGCAACAAAAATCCATGAACCAAAACCAGAACCTTCGTCAACTTGACGTTCTATCGCATAACCACTTTCAATTGTAGAATTATCTGACCAACTTAAAGTAATTGATTCATTAGAATTACGAACTGAACTAACAGAAGTTGGGGCGTTTGGAACTCCTAAAACAGTGATATAAGCATTACCATAAATCGTTGTCGAAGAATAACTGTCAAATCCTCTAAATTCTACATTGACTGCTGGTCTTTCTATAATACTTGAAATAACTAAACTAATTGTAGCGATACCATTTTCAAACGAACTATCAAGAATTTGAAGTGGTGAAACAGAACCAGTAGAAACACTAACAGTAGTGGTGTTAAAAATTAAAGTTGTTGTATTATTCCAAAAATCTTGGGCAATAAGTCTAACAGTTGAAGGAACTGTTGATACTGCTTGTGTTGGTGCAGACACACTAAATTTTCTAGCTACATTTGGTTCAACTTTTAAATCCAAATCATAGGCAGGACTTGAAGTTGAAGAAAATGAATCATCATAAACATCAATAGTTGTAGTAACAGCATTATATAAAGTTGTACTACAAGTAGCAGCGCCATTTATAAATGAAACTGTAGTATTTTCACCAAACATAATATTATTACCATCTTTATCACTACAATATAAAGTTGGTTGTGTTCCATCACTAATAAATTTTAAAATTCTGTTACCCGTAAAATATGAAGCATTATTGCCGTTTACATCTCTTAAAGCAATTTGCAGAGCAGTCACTACACCTGCTGTAGTTGTAGCTGGAGCATAAATTTCAAAATGTAAATCAGAAATTTCAGCAATCGCTTCATTTGAATAACTAGAAAATAATTCACTATTATTTGCAGTTTCTCCGATATGAGCTCTGACTCGATATTTATAGGTATTTGAAGAAGTTGAAGAAACAGTATGTAAATAAGTTCTGATATTTTGTCCAGTTTGATCGTTGCCAGAATCTATTTCATTCCACGAACCACTATTTATTGATTCTTCTATTCTAAATCCGCTTTCAAACAAAGAATTATCCACCCAACTTATTTGAACTTGGGTTTCATTTACTATTGCAGAAATTACAGAAGATGGAGCAACTGGAGTTGTATATTCATAAATAGAATAAGAATCATCAGAATAAATTCCATCACTAGTTTTTGCTTTGACATTATATAAAAATCTGTTATTTGTTGTTATTTGGTAAGTATCACTATATGGTGAAGAAACAGAATAAAAAGAATTTGATTCATTACTTGTAAAATAATAATCACTACGGAAAATTCTATGTTCATTTGTAATTCCAGTTTGTGAAGTATAATAAACTGAAAATTGGCTGGAACTTATTCTTTTAGCATAAACATTTATTGGGGCATCAGGTTTTGTAAAATGATAATTAACTTCTGTTGCCCAATCAGAATAACCAATTGAATTAAATCCTCTAACTCGATATTTTATTTTACTATCTAACGAAACAGAATAATCTCGTGTATTATGAATATTAGCTGAGGTTGTAGTAGCTAAAGACCAATCACCTTCAGCACAACTAGCTCCAGAACTTGCTAAAACACATTTTTGAATTTCATAACCTGTTTCTACAACTGAATTATCACTCCAACCGATACTGAAATAGGATCCTTCTTCATCAGAATTCAAAGATGATGCCACACCACTTGGTTTATTTGGAATACCAATCACAGTTAAATAAATTTCACCATTTGCTGAACCGTTATTTACATAAAGATAAACTGTATTTCTGTCATTTATATTTGATAAAGTCACACTACCTTCCCAAATTCCATCATCAGTAAAATCAGCTTCCGCAATTCCAACCGGACTAATGTCACCAATACTAGAACTTATATAAGTATTACCAAGCACAGCAGTTGTCGTATTTAAATATTCATCAAAAGCAGTAACACTTAAAGTAAAAGGAATTGTTGAAGTCACGGTAGACTGTTGGCTAGAAATAGTAAAACTATCAACTGATGCTGGATCAACTGAGACTCGAAGTTGATAAGAATTATTTTCTGCAGTTGAATATGCTAATGTATCGGCATCAATATTATAAGAACCAACTGCTGGTAAAAACATATTTATTTCTGCTTCTCCATTTATAAAATTGATTGAAGTTATTGAACCAAAATCAATTTGTTCACCATTAAAATTAATAACTGTTGGCTCAACTCCAGTAATTGATGAAGATGCTCCAGAAAAATAAACATTTTTTTCACCATTATAATCACTGACAATATTTCCTCCGCTATCTTTTAAAGCCAAAGTAACTGTGGTTGTAGTTCCGGCTGTAGTTGTAATATCATTTAACGGAGAAAATTCAAAATGATAACTTTGTGGTGAAAATACTTCTGTATATTCAGAAAATACTTCTGGAGCAAAAGTGTTTCCAGCAATATGAGATCGAACTCTAAATTGATAATCATTGTTTAAATCTACATCAACTAAATCATAAGTTGTAATATTTGCTCCAACAGTATTAGTACTAGTAGTTATTTCACTCCATCCCCCACCATTTATTGAAACTTCAATTCTAAATCCATCTTCATAATTTGAATCATCGTCCCAACTTAAACTAATTACAGTAGAGGTACTAAAAATTGCTGCTTGATTTATTGGTTTATTTGGTTGAGTATAAACATATTCTGTTCCACCAACATAACTTGAATACAAAGCTCCGTTACGCACTGTAGCTGAAATAGCTGAACGCATTTTGAAACGATAAGCATTATCAGGAGTAGAACTTGCAAAAGAAAAACCAGTCATATCAGCACCAACAGTTGTAATACCATTATTATAAATAGGAGTAAAAACACTAGAAGAAGCTACAGCATATTCAAGTAAATAACCTGATTCATAAAGTGCGTTATCAGTCCAAACAAATGAAATAGTATTTGATGTTGCTTCAGAAGCATAAAAAGCAGAAGGTGCTGCTGGTGAAGTAAATTCATAAGCTGAATATACATCACTAGAAATCAAACTTTCTGGAGATGGAGTTTCTGAATGAGAAACATATTTATAACGATTATTAGCTAACAAACTTGCAGTGTCCGCATAAGGAGAAGAAGATGACTTACCTAAAAAATTAAAAGTTGAAGAATCACAACCTGCACTATCACAACGAGAAAAAACATGAGTATTTATAACATTAGCATTGTCTGTAAAATACAAATTAAATCTATTGTCATTTACATAAGTCGCATAAAAATTTGTCGGATAATCTGGTGTAGTATAATGAATTAAATTATCACTAGCTCCATAAGAAGAAACGATACTACCTGACGCAATTATTTGATACATATAACGACGATCAGCTTGTGGAGCATCAAGCGGATTATTTGTGGCATTATCTACAAAACTTTGTGTATTAGTGGAAAGTGTCGCAATAGTTACCCATGTGCCTGGCAAACCTGAACCAGTATCTGTTTTTTTCTGAACTAAATAACCTGTTTCAATAGTACTTCTGTCTTGCCAAGTAATTTCAAATTCATTATCACTAATATAAGAAACTGCAACTGAACCAGGTGTGTTTGGTCTACCATTAAATAAAAATGAATCACTACCATTTGCTGAACCATTTACAGCCGTAATTACTACTGTTGGATTTTCATAAATATCAGTAACTGTTATATTACCTGCCCAAATTCCATCATCAGTAAAATTTGTAGCACTAATTATTGCTGGATTTATAGTTCCAGTTAAAACAGAATTTACATAAAGAGAAAGATTTGTATTTCCAGAAACACTCAAAGTATTATTATAATATGTGTCTAAAGCATAAACAGTGATCATTGTTGAGGAATTATAATTTATAGTTGCTGGAGCATCAATCAAAAATCTATTCAAAGAATTTCCCACAACTGTAACTCCAAGAGAATAGCTATTATCAGCATTAGTTGAATAAAAATTATCTGTCACTTCTAAAACAGCGTTTTCTGCTCGATATAAAATTAAATTACAAGAAGCAACACCGTTTGTAAAAGTAATTGTAGTTGTATTACCAAAAACAATTGGGCTATTATTTTTATCACTACAAGTTGGTACTATACCATTTACAGAAGAAGATGCTCCACTAAAAAATAATTCCTTATCACCAGACCAAAAAGTAGAAGTATTACCATTTAAATCTTTTAAAATAATAGAAATAGTTTGTGAATTTCCAGCAATCTGACTACTATTACCTTTTATTTCATAATGAAAATCAGTTGATAAAACTTGTGAGCCGGCGCTATCACCACTATATAATTCAGAATTATTATCAGTTGCTGAAATGTAAGCTCGAACTTTAAATTGTAAATCATTTTGACTTGTTGGTGAAGAAAATAAATAAGTTTTTACATTTTGTCCGACTGTGGCTCCAGATATTACTGGTTCAAAATTTGAACCACCATCATAACTTACCTGAATTTCAAAACCATTTTCATAAGTTGAATTATCTTTCCAAGATAAAAACCATTGATTTGAACTAACTTGATAAAATTTTAAATCTGATGGTGTAGCTGGAGCTGTATATTCATAAGCTGAATAAGCAAATGTGGAAGAAACATTAATAATTTCAGTTGCTGGAGCATCTGGAGGAACTATTGCTTTTACTCGATAACGATATCTACTATTACCTGACAAACTTGTATCCAAAGTAGAAGTTCCATAAAGAGAAGAAGAAACACTAGAAAAAATATTACTAGCGCAAGAAATTCCCACACATCTATCAAGAGAAAAATAATCACTTACTGCTGAATTATCTGTAAAAGTTAAATCAAATTTTAATGGTGAAGAATTATAAGTCGCGAGTAAATTACTTGGAGTACCAGGAACAGTATAATGAGCTACTGGATCACTGCCATAAGAAACTGAATAACCAACTGAATTAAAAGATCTAACACGATATTTATATCTTTCATTGCTTTGTGGAGGATCAATAATGTTATTTGCTACATTATCAATAAAACTATTGGTAGCTTGGGTTGTCGTTGCAATTGCTACCCAATTATTTCCAAAACCACTTCCTGTATCAGTATCTCTTTCTACCACAAAACCACTAGCAACTCCGCCAGAAGTATCACTCCAAGTTATTCTAAAAGAATTTAACGCAAAATAACTTGCAGCAACACCAGAAGGGGCAGTGGGAATTCCAACAGCTGACAAAAATACACTGCTTGTTGTAATGTTCCCATCATAATCATTATAATAATCAATTCTCAAAGTTTCTAAATTTGTTACGTTATTAATCGTAAAATAAGTTTCTGCTAAACCATCATCAGTAAATTCACTAGATGAAACAATTGTTGGGCTAATAGACGCAAAAGTATCAACTGTGCTAGTGACTGAAACTTGTGTGTCACTATTTACATAATTTGTTATATTTCCAAAAGCATCTTTAGAAATACTATCAATCGTAAAAGGAATACCAGAGATAACATTTGCTGATGATGATAAAATAAATTCATTTAAAATTTGAGAACCTACTGTCACTATTAAAGCATAATCATTGGAACCAGAAGTATTAAAATTATTTCCCGAAACATCTATTTGAACTGTCTCATTTTTATAAAGTTTAAGAGTCGTTGTCGCTTCCCCATTTATAAAATTTAAAGTGGTAGTAGAACCAAAATTTCTATTATTTTCAAAGATATCTTTTGCTGTCGGACGATCAGAATATGGACTATTGTTTGCTCCATAAAAAATAATATCGTAATTTCCATTATAGGTACTACTGACTGAACCAAATTCATCAATCAAAAATATAGAAATAACCAAATCTTCTCCGGCAGTTACACTAGCAGAAGAAGCTCCTGATTTTCTCACTTCATAATGAGGAGGCGCAGTGACAAAAGTAAAATTTATATTATTACCACTATCGACACAACCATTAATACATAAAACTGCCGAACTATTGAAATTTACTATATCTTTGACATCCAAAAATTCTACTGCTCTAGCGCCAGCAAAATCTATATTTGCTTGAGTACCACTGACTGTAGAATGTAAGCTGAGTAAATTGTTTGGAATTCCAGATAAATTTGCCGAACCTTCGATTTTTATATCTGAGCCAGCAGTAACATATAAAATTTGAGAGGAAGTAACAGTTTTTGTTAAATCATTGAAAACGATAAATCCACCGATAGTTTGAACTTCACCATTTAAAATCACTAAACCAGAATTAGCATCAAAAATACCTGGAGATAACATCAAAATATTTCCACCTACATATAAAGTAGTAGAAGGAGCGATAAAATTTCCATTACTACCTTCGAGATTATTATAAATAGAAAAAGAATCCGTAGCTTCATACAAAGGATTAACACTGACCAAATCAGAAATTTCACTGACAGGTAAAACACGATAATAAAAAGCTACATCGTCTAAAATACCACTGAAATAATACTGTCCATCTATACGACTTCCTAATCTAGTCAAAGAAAAAGGAGTAAGTCCAGTAGAAGAAAGACATTGTTCTACTAAAATACCATCACGATAAATTTTCCAATCAACATTACTACCAGTAACATTTATTGTCGAAGTATAATGATGCCAACCAGTAGTAAGATTTGTATTACAAGTAATTTGATTAGAAGAAGCATCTCTCAAAGAATTATACAATGTTCCACCAATGTTACTAAAAAAATAATCATAAACAGAACCACCAGCAATCGGGACCTGAGTGTTTGAAAGATTAGAATAATTTATCCAAGCAGACACAGAAAATGTTTTATCCAATTCACCATGACTTGCTGAAACATAATCATCTACTCCATCAAAACTTAATCCAAAATTATTTTTTCCAGCTACCCAAGTAGGAGCTAAACTACCAGCGCCTAAAGTCCCATGTCTTCCGTTGCCAGATAAATCATTGATTGTGTTTCCACTTCCTTCATCCATGTTCCAATAACTAAGTAGCCCAGATTTTAAATTTCCGGCTAACTTTTTAACATCTTCAGCTTTGATCGCTTTATTATAAATTTTTACTTCATCTAGAACACCTTTATAAGCACGAGCGCTAGAATAAGCAGAATATCCAAAATATAAATTACTGGATGCACAAGTATATTTAGACCAAGTGTAGCTACCAGCCAAAACACCGTCAATATACAGACTCATATATCTACCATCATAAGTACCGACCATATGATGCCAATTATTATCAGTTACAACTCCTTTTATGAGACTATAATATCCCACTCCCCAACCACCGCTGTTATCTCCTACTGTATAAGTAATAGTTTTTGCTGTTTTTTCTTTCAACCCAATAGCCCAACCTGCCAAACCATAATCAGGACCAAATTTTTCAATAAGTGTTGGGTAATCATTTGCTTGTGTACCAGCTTTCATCCAAAATTCTACGGAAAAATTAGCTGTACAAAAATAATTACTAGCTCCAAAATTTACAAAATCACTACCATCAAAAGAAACAGCTGAGCCAGATTTTCCACTTGTCCAAGTCGGCGCTGAACCACCAGTACCAAAAACTCCATTCATGCCATTACCTGATTGATCATAAACTGTAGTTCCATTACCTTCGTCCATACTCCAATAAGCAATCAAATTATCATTCATATCCCCGACTGTATTAAAAATATCATCACCATCTGTAAAATTTATTTTTAAATTATAATAATAAGGAAATAAAGTATCATAAAAAGTAGCTAAGCCATCATTATTTCCCACATAAGAAACAGTACCAGAATCAGTATCATTTACTAAATTTGTATATTCATTACCAGCGACGTCTAGAGTACCTTCATTAAAAAAATTTGTTGGAGAAGATAAAATCAAAGTATTAGAATTTAAAAACAAAGTTCCATCTTCATTTATTTGTAAATAACCATTTACTGTCAAACTAGAATTATTTAAACGAAAAATAGAACCTTCTATACCATTTATTATCATATTACCCACACTACTTGCTGATAAAATATTATAAGTACCTGTGTTTGTCCTATAATATTCAACGATACTATTATTAGCAAATTGCGGATAACCGGTATTAAAAGAATAAGTAGCACCGCTCATAAGACGAAGTCTGGCATCATTAGCAACTATAAAAGTTGATCCGCTTCCTGTCACTCTAAGACTTTTATCTGATAAATCAAAAGTACCAGAATTTAAAAGTAGATTTTTTGAATTATCCATTGTCAAATCTGATAAAAGAAGCAAAGACCCGCCTGTTTTATTTATTCTAATTTCTCCATCAAGACTTGAAACTACGGTATTTAAATTTATATTTTGTTCATTATCTCCAGAAAAAGTAATAAGTGGTTGAATAAAACCATCAGTAATTTCTAAATTTCCTCTGAGATTTAAATTGGAAACAGTGTTATCTCCATAAATATATCCTTTACTGATCAAAGTATCACCATATATATTTACAGTATCACTACCAGCAATTTGTAGATAATAAGAATTGCTAGATTTATTGAGTTTAAAATTATAAAAATTTATAGACGAAACTACATCTAAAGTCGTATAACTACTTCCTCTAAAATCTACCGTTCCAATCCCTGGATCAAAAATACCACCAGTATGAGTGAAATTATTATAAAAATAAGCATTACCTTGCGGGGCGTTGAAAATTCCACCAGACAAAGTAAAAAGAGAATTAAAATATAAATTATGAGATCCAAAAGTAGCAGTTCCATTTGAATGAGTGTAAGAACCAGCAAAATTCCAATTGGTATTAGTAGTGCTTAAATTTCCGCCGGATTGAAAAGAGGCTGTACTAAATTGCAATTGTCCACCTTGCCCAATGTAATGAGTATTTCCAGCAGTAGTTTCAATAGTATAAGCATAGGTAGTGGCACTTGGACCATAAACAGTGGTAGATGCCCCAGCAAAAACAAGACGAGGTAAGTATGTTCCACCAGCAATAGACAATGTTTGCGATCCTGTGCCTGCTAAAAGTAATTGCACTATATTTCTCGCACTTGGAGTTATATATGTTGATTCTACCACTACATCACCTCTTGCTTCCAAAGCTGAATAAGTATTTCCTCCATAAAGCCAGCCGATATTTTTAAGCGTAGTTGTCCCAGTGACAACTATCCTATCATTATCATCTATTCGTAAATGATAACCAGCATATGATTTATTTAAAACAAAATTATTGAAAGTGACTGAATTTCCAGTAGTTGCTACTACATTGATATTCTGATCAACAGTAGATCCCACAAAATGCACTGTTCCACTTCCTCCACCAAAGACACCGCCAGTATGAGTGAAATTATTATAAAAATAAGCATTGCCTTGTGGGGCGTTGAAAATTCCACCAGACAAAGTAAAAAGAGAATTAAAATATAAATTATGAGATCCAAAAGTAGCAGTTCCATTTGAATGAGTGTAAGAACCAGCAAAATTCCAATTGGTATTAGTAGTGCTTAAATTTCCGCCGGATTGAAAAGAGGCTGTACTAAATTGCAATTGTCCACCTTGCCCAATGTAATGAGTATTTCCAGCAGTAGTTTCAATAGTATAAGCATAGGTAGTGGCACTTGGACCATAAACAGTGGTAGATGCCCCAGCAAAAACAAGACGAGGTAAGTATGTTCCACCAGCAATAGACAATGTTTGCGATCCTGTGCCTGCTAAAAGTAATTGCACTGTATTTCTCGCACTTGGAGTTATATATGTTGATTCTACCACTACATCACCTCTTGCTTCCAAAGCTGAATAAGTATTTCCTCCATAAAGCCAGCCGACATTTTTAAGCGTAGTTGTCCCAGTGACAACTATCCTATCATTATCATCTATTCGTAAATAATAACTAGCATATGATTTATTTAAAACAAAATTATTGAAAGTGACTGAATTTCCAGTAGTTGCTACTACATTGATATTCTGATCAACAGTAGATCCCGCAAAATGCACTGTTCCACTTCCTCCATCAAAAACACCACCAGTATGCGTGAAATTATGATAAAAATAGGCGTTGCCCTCTGAAGAATAAAAAGTCCCACCAGATAAAGTAAAAACATTACTAAAATAAATATTACCTTCAGGGGCATTGAATATTCCACCAGACAAAGTAAAAGTAGAAGCAAAAGTGATATTTCCTAAGCCAAAAGTAGAAATACCGTTTGAATGAGTATAAGTACTACCAAAATACCAATTTGTATTGGTAGTAGTCAGGTTTCCGCCTGATTGTAGTGAAGGACCACTCATCTGAAGTTGTCCACCTTGTCCGATATAGTGAGTATTTCCTGATATTGTCTCAAAAGTATAAGCATAGGCAGCCGCTTCTGGACCATAAACTGTGGTAGATACTCCAGAAAAAATCAATCGTGGTATATAAGTAGCACTGGCAATATTGACTGTTTGTGGTCCTGTACCAGCAATATTTAATCTAAAACTATTTCTTCCATAAGAATAATTATGGGTTGATTCTATCACCACATCACCTCTAGCTTCTAAATTTGAATTAGCATCACCACCATATAAATAACCTCTTCTTAAAGTAGTAGTGCCATTAACTATCAGTTTGTCAGCCGAAGAAATTGTTAAATAATAACTAGTATCATTTTGATTTAAAATAAAATTATTGAATGTAACAGTATTTCCGCTAGAAGCTGCAATATTAAAAGTTGTATTAATTCCTCTAAAATGTGCAGTTCCAATTCCTCCATCAAAGATACCTCCAGTGTGAGTAAAATTACTATCAAAATATGTATTTGTCTCAGAAGCGGTAAATGTTCCTCCAGATAAAGTAAAAGTAGAATAAAAAATAACATTTCCCACACCAAAAGTAGAAGTTCCATTGGAGTGAGTATAAGAACTACCAAAATACCAATTAGTATTCGTAGTTGTCAGATTGCCCCCAGACTGAAGTGATGGACCACTCATCTGCAACTGTCCACCTTGTCCAATATAGTGAGTATTTCCTGATATTGTCTCAAAAGTATAAGCATAGGCAGCCGCTTCTGGACCATAAACTGTGGTAGATACTCCAGAAAAAATCAATCGTGGTATATAAGTAGCACTGGCAATATTGACTGTTTGTGGTCCTGTACCAGCAATATTTAATCTAAAACTATTTCTTCCATAAGAATAATTATGGGTTGATTCTATCACCACATCACCTCTAGCTTCTAAATTTGAATTAGCATCACCACCATATAAATAACCTCTTCTTAAAGTAGTAGTGCCATTAACTATCAGTTTGTCAGCCGAAGAAATTGTTAAATAATAACTAGTATCATTTTGATTTAAAATAAAATTATTGAATGTAACAGTATTTCCGCTAGAAGCTGCAATATTAAAAGTTGTATTAATTCCTCTAAAATGTGCAGTTCCAATTCCTCCATCAAAGATACCTCCAGTGTGAGTAAAATTACTATCAAAATATGTTGTTCCTTGTGAAGCATTGAAAGTACCACCAGATAAAGTAAAAGTAGAAGCAAAAGAAATATTTCCTAAACCACCATTGAAAACACCGTTTGATTGGGAAAAAGTACCACTAAGAGAAAAAGTATAACCGCTTTCACGAGTAATAGTTCCAGTGTAACCAGAAGAAATTGTAAAACTATTTAAATTGACATTGGCATCTATAGAACAATCAGCTGTAGCTGTACCATTAAAAACAACAAGATCGCCAGTTCCAGGAGTACCTACAGGAGACCAGTTATTACTATTTGTCCAGAGTCCATCTCCTCCACTGTTTGTCCAAGTGTAAGTTGTGCCCGCAGCAAAAGATTGCCAAGTTACAAAAGCACCAATAAATACTAAAAACAAAAAAAATGTCCAAGGGTGTTTGGAAAAAAAGCTTAATGATTTTGTTAAGTTTTTCAATGAAAAACGTTTCTTTTTCATTTTAAATTATTTTTGTTTTTTACAAGTAAATTATAACATTTTTTTGATTTATTGCCAAACTTTTTTTACTATTTACTTGTTGATAAACCAAGCAAAAATTAATTTTAAAAAAATATTCAAAAAAATTTACTTTTTCTTTTAATTTTTATGTTTATTTTTTTGTTTTTGTTTCCCTTCCCTACTGGAAGGTGGGGTTATTTTAAATTCAACAATTAAAAGAATTAGAAACATTTAAGAGATTTCTTCAACCCGATTAAATCGGGATTACGAAATTACAAAAGATTATGTTAGTATTTTTTAAATCATTTTTTTAATAAAATTATCCAAATAAATAAAAACGTTTTAAAAATAATTGCACTCTCACTTTGTCATATCGTAGCCCCGACGAAACGTCGGGATGGAGACGAAGAATCGCTTAAACAATGAATTATTAATTATTTTAAATACAAAAGTTAATAACTATTTAAAATTTTATTTTTATTTTATCTTATATTGCTAAAATATAATTATTATAAAATTTTTTTATGAAAAAAATTTACAGATTTTTTATTTATATCTTAGCTAGTGATTCAGGAACACTTTATGTTGGTTTGACTAATAATATATATAGAAGAATAGAAGAACATAAAACTAAAGCAAATAAAAAAAGTTTTTCTAAAAAATATAATTGTTATAAATTAGTTTATTTTGAAGAACATAAGTATGTAAATAACGCAATAAATAGAGAGAAAGAGATAAAAGACTGGAACAGAAAGAAAAAAGAAGAACTTACCAAAAAATTTAACCCACATTGGATTGATTTATACGATAAAATAGATTTAATTTAGTTAAAGATTGTTTAAGGGATTTCTTCGTCCCGATTAAATCGGGACTACGAAATGACAAAATGTATGGGAAGTTTTTTAAAGACGTTTAAAGATAATTGAATAAAGAAATTAAATAGACAAACTAAAAAACAATCACACTCTAACTTTGTCATATCGTAGCCCCGACGAAACGTCGGGATGGAGACGAAGGATCCCTTAGACAATGAATTATCACTAAACACTTTTAATTCAATAATAAGTGGATTAAAAAAGTTTAACCTGCCTGCCGGTAGGCAGGGGGATTCTTCGCCCCCGACGTCACGTCGGAGGACTCAGAATGACAAAAAAGTAAGTTTTGACTATTTTAATTTGTTAATTTTTTAGTGTTTAATTTTTGTTTTAAATTTATTTTTAAAATAAAAAAACATCCTGATAAGTTTAAACAGACTGAAAAACAAACATCCATTCACTTTTGTCATCCCGAACCCCGACTTAACGTCGGGGGGATCCCTTAAATAGTGAATTATTAATTATTTTAAAACAATAATCAACAAACTAAAAACAGCTTTTAAGCTGTTTAAAATCTTAATTCTAAAATTTTAAATTATTCCTCTGTACTAAACGGTCCCATGTTTAAAATTTTATTTTTTTTAGCACTGTATAAAACAGCTTTACCTGCTTCTTTATAAATCAAAAGGTAATCACCATTTTCAGCTCCCGCAAAAAAAGCTTGCTTCAAAGCTGGTTGATTAATATCCGAAATTCGACTAATTATTGGAACTTCTTCTGGGGCATCAAAAAGTTTACTGATCTTTTTTAAGACATCGTCAGATTCTTCTTTGTTTTCATTTTCAATCTGTTCTTTATTTTGTTCTTTATTTTTTTCAATATTTTCTTCTTGTTCATTGTTATCAAAATAAAAAAATATTGCGCTTCCAATTAAAAAAGTCACAATTATAATTATTAAAATCATATATTTTTTTTTATTCATAAATTATTCATTATAGTTTAATTTTTTATTTTTTAAAACACGGGGATTTTCTTTTATATTTTCTATTATAAATTTTAAAATTTCTTCTGCCTCATCTTCGGGAATATTATTGATTTTAAACCAAAAATCATAAGCTGAATCAAAGTCATGTTGTCTAGCATTAAAATCAAATTTAAAAGGAAATTTATTTTCAAAATTTTTCTTTAAAATATCAACTGTTGGTTTATTTTCAAAAAAATCATAATTCCAAAGTTCTTCAACAATCATTGCAAATTCATTTTCATTAAAATCAGACTTTAAAATTTGTAATTCTATGTAATCGCCATAACCGCCATGTTTCCAAAAATCAAAATCAGTATACTGTACTCCCACAAATTTTTTATTTATTTTAACTTCTTCAAAAATTTTTTTTATTAATTCTTCTTTATCAAATTTAAAAAAATCAATCTGATATTTTTCATTTTCCTTAACCTTATTTTCTGCTTTCTCTTTCAATTCTTTGTATTCTTTTAATAAAGAATCGTAAATCTCATAGATCTGATAATATTTATCATCATTTTCAAAATCCATTTTATTCAATTTTTCATAAAGTTCTGTCGCTTTTTCTCTTATTTTTGATTTTTCAAAAAAATAAAAAATATTTTTATCTTTTGAAGACCAAGTGATTATTTCTGAACACAAATCAATAACTTCTTTTTCTTTATTTCCTAAATACTCTGGCGGTTTTTTAAAAACTTCCATACAAACTTATTTTATTTATTCTTTCTTTTTATTTTTTATTTTTCTTTTTATCTTTTTTATCGAGTGAAATATCAGAAAAAGAATCTGTAATTTTATTTATAATAAATTTTTCCACTAAACTACTGATCATACCACTAACTGAATTTACTGAATCAGTCAAATGTTCTACTCGCTTACGTACAAATTCAATCGCGTCAACAATTAATTCTAATTTATAAGCTAAACTTTCCACAATAGAATTAAAATTTCGAAGCAAAACTATAGCACGATATAAAAACCATGATAAAAAAATAGCTACTCCAAAAATTGAAACAGATAAAACTAAATATAAAATATCCGCACTAGTAGAAAACATATAAATACAATTAAAAATAAATTTTTAATAAGATATTTTTATTATAGCAGAAAAAAAGAAAAATTAAAAATAATTCTTAGAACACCAAGGGGTCCGGGGTAAATACTTGTTTTGTTTATTTTCCCTCCCCTATTAGGGGGAGAAAAATTAAAATTTTATTTTCTAAGTTCAGCCCCAAATTTATTTTTTAATTCTTGACAAATTTTTTCAAAAATTTTATCAACTTCGTTAGTTTCTAATGTTTTTTCTTTAGAAGAAAATATAATATGATAAGCCAAACTTTTTTTATCAGCTGAAATCTTTTCACCTTCATAAACATCAAACAATTCTACATTTTTTATTAAAAAATCTTGTGCTAAAATTGTTTGTAAAATATCTTTATGTTTTATATCTTTAGAAACTGTAAATGCTAAATCTCGTAAAACTGGTGGAAAAATTGACAGAGTATTATAATTATTTTTTTCCGAAAACTCTTCAACAATTTTATTTAAATTTATTTCTAATAAAGCAACTTTGTAATTTAAACCAAAATCTTTTTGTGTTTGTGGATGAAGTTCAGCGATAAAACCAATTTTTTCTTTTTCTAAACTAATAACTCCAGCTCGATTTGGATGAATAAATTTTTCTGTAAAAATATCATTTTCAATTTCTGCTTTTAAACCTAATTCTTTAAACAAAAAATTTAAAACATTAGCTAATTCAAAAAAAGGTTTCTCATCATTTTTATTCATGTAAACAATACTAAGTAAATTGTCTTGTCGTGGCAAAAGTTCATCGCTTTGTGGTTCCATCCTCTCCCCTGGTTCTTCTTTTTTAAAAACTTTTCCAATTTCAAAAAAAGCTAATTCATCATAATCATGAGAATTTTTTTCTAAATTTGTTAATAAAGAACCAAGCAGATCACGACGTAAAAAAGGTTCATCTTTAGCAATTGGATTATCCAATTCAACAAAATCATCTTTTTCTGAACCCATTTTTTCAATTAATTTTGGTGAGATAAAAGAATAATTTAAATTTTCTGTAAAACCAAATTTCCAAGCCAAAATATCTTTAATTTTTCTTTCTAATTTTCGTAAACGATTTTCTTGCGGTGGAATAATCGGAAAATTTGGTAATACTTTTTTAAAATTATCATAACCATAAATTCTAGCAACTTCTTCAACTATATCTTCTTTGATAGAAATATCTTTAGTTGCTCGCCAGCTTGGAATCTCTACAGATAGAATATCTTTTTTTTCTTTTACAACAAAACCAAGCGAATCCAAAATTTTTAGTACTTGTTTTTTATCCATTTCTTCACCCATTTTTTCAAATAAAAATTCATAAGAAATTTCTATTGGCCCTTTATTTACTGCAAAATTATTAATATCAACAACATTAGAAACAACTTTGGCTTTTGGACAAGATTTTAAAATTAATTCCACAGCTTTTTTCAAAGCTAATTCTGCTAAATTTGGATCCAAAGATTTTTCAAATCTAGCTGAAGAATCAGTTCTAATTCCTAATTTAAGAGCAGTTTTTCGAACTCCACTTGGTTCAAAATTTGCTGATTCAAAAATTATAGTTTTAGTCTCATTTTTTATTTCACTATTTAGTCCACCCATAACTCCAGCAATAGCAATCGCCTTTTCAGTATCGGCAATCACTAAATTATCTGAGTTCAAATTGTGTTCTTTTCCATCTAAAGTAAAAAATTTTTCATTTTCTTTTGCTGATCTAACTATGATTTTATTTGTCGCCAAATTATTTTTATCAAAAGCGTGAAGCGGTTGTCCTAAATCAAGCATAACATAATTTGTAATATCAACTATATTATTTATTGGTCTAAGTCCAGCAGCTAATAATCTTTCTTGAATTTCGCTAGTAGATTCTTTTACTTCAACATTGTCAATCATAACTGCCATATATCTTGGGCATAATTTTGTTTCTTTTACTTCCACTTCTATTTTTTCTTTTTCTTCACTTTTTATTTCTTTTACTAAATATTCTTTTAATTTTTTATTATAAACAGCAGTAATTTCTCTAGCCATACCATAATGTCCCCACAAATCAGGTCTATGAGTCATTGATTTATTATCAATATCAAAAATAATATCATCCAAACCTAAAGCTGTAGCTAAATTTGTACCAGCTAAAGATTTTAAATGTGTTAGATCAAGAATTTCAGTCTCGCCTTGATTAAACATATTTTCTAATCCAAGTTCTGAAGCAGCACAAATCATTCCAAAAGACTCAACACCACGAATTTTTGCTTCTTTCATTTCTACCAAATCTCCTTCTCCATGCCAACGCACTTTGGAGCCAATTTTTGCCACAGCAACTTTCATTTTTTCTTTTAAATTTGTGCCACCACAAACTATTTGTACAGTTTTTTCTCCCAAATCTACTTGAGCAATTTTTAATTTATCAGCATCAGGATGTTTTTCAACTTTTTTAACCACACCGACAACTATATTTTCTAAATTTTTTCCTTGTTTAAAAATTTCTTCCACTTCTACAATTGCCATTGTCATTTTTAAAGCAATTTCTTCAGCAGTTAAAGAATCCGGTAAATTTATATATTGTTTTAACCATTTGTAAGATATTTTCATATAATTTGATTAACTGTTTTTTCGTAAATTAATTCAATTAAAATTGTTCTAAAAATTTCATATTTCCTTCATGCAAATAACGTATATCTTCTATTCCATATTTTTGCATTACTAAACGCATTGAACCAAGACCAAAAGCAAAACCTTGATATTCATTTGGATCAAGACCACCAGCTTTGATAACTTTTGGATGAATAAGACCGCAAGGTAAAGTTTCTATCCAACCACTGTGTTTACAAGCTCCGCAACCTTTACCACCACAAACTAAACATTTCATATCAAGTTCAAAACCAGGTTCCACAAAAGGAAAATAACCAGGTCTAAGTCTAACTTCAATTTCTCTTTTAAAAACTCCTTGCAAAAGTTCTTTCATAACAGCAATCACATTATCAATCGAAATTTTTTTATCAACTACCAAACCTTCCATTTGATAAAAAGTATGTTCATGGCAAGCATCAGTTGCTTCATTTCTAAAAACACGACCAGAACCAACAGCTCGAAGCGGAGCACCATATTTTTGCATTGCACGTACTTGCATTGATGAAGTGTGAGTTCGCATTACCCAATCAGAATGATCTTTGATAAAAAAAGTATCATGTGAATCACGAGCTGGATGAGTTTTGGAAACATTTAAAGCTTCAAAATTATAATAATCACTTTCCAGTTCTGGACCATCCAAAATTATAAAACCCATTGAAGTAAAAAGATCTTCAAGTTCATTATGTAATAAAGTAACAGGATGAAGATGACCCGAACGACTATTACTTATTTTTGGCTGTGAAATATCTATTTTTTCTTTTGCAATAGAATCTTCCCAAAGAGTTTTTTCTAAATCCTGTTTTTTTTGTATATAAATATTTTCTAAATCATTTTTGATATCATTTGCCAAAGCACCGATTTCTCTTTTTTCAATTTCATTAAGATTTTTCAAATCTTTCATAAACAAAGTCAAAATTCCAGATTTACGTGAAAAATATGTTTGATAAAATTCTTCCAATTCTACCAAATTTGAAATTACTTTTATTTTTTCTTTGTATTCTTTTTGAATTACTTGTAATTTTTCTTTCATATAAATATTTATCTAATTAAATTTAAAATATCACGCCAAGTGACAAGCACAATCAAAGCCATCAAAAGTATAAAACCTATTGTATGGGCAAAATTTTCATATTTTTGTTTTACTGGACTACCTTTTATTTTTCCAATCAAAATAAACAAAATACGTCCACCGTCAAGAGCTGGAATTGGTAAAATATTTATTGCTGCTAAACTAAGCGATAACATGGCGATTAAGTTTAAAATATAATTAAAACCAAGTTTAGCACTTTCACCAACTAAATTTACTATACCAACTGGACCAGAAACATCAAAAATTAAACCCTGACCTAAAATCAAATTTTTTAATAAAAGATAAAATGAAATAAAAATATTTACAAAACCAATAATCGCAGCTAGAAAACCTTTATAAAAAGCAATATACCAAGGATAACGTACTATTCCAGCATCAGCAATCATGACTCCAATCAAATAACGATTTTCATTTTTTTCTGGAATAATCTTAAAATTTATTTTTTCATTATTTCGTAAAACTATCATTTCCATTTCTTTATCTTGATTAGCAGTAATAAAAGCATTTAATTCTAAAGTATTTTTTATGGCAGTTTCATTTAAAAATAAAATTTTATCACCATAACTTAGACCAACTTTTTCGGCTGGACTATTTTTTACAATTTGTTCAATAATTACACTTGGTTCTTCAATTACAATTGCTTTTTCATCAACACCACCAGAAAAATCAGCTGGCAAACCTACCATCAAACCAAAACCTAAAACTAAAGACGCTAAAATAAAATTCATAAAAACTCCAGCTGACAAAACAACTATTTTTTGCCAAGATTTTTTTGCTGAAAAACTATCTTGAACACAATTTTCAATTGAATCAGATCCATCTTGGGTGGATTCATCTCCATTTTCACCTTTTATTTGGCAGAAACCACCAAGCGGTAATAAATTTAAAGAATATAAAGTTGCGGGAAATTCATTTTTTTCAATTAAATCATTTTTGTCTTGTCCAGAAACAGTATTTTTTAAACTACTTTTGCCTTTTCCCCAAACAAAAACTTTTTTTCCTGTTTTTGGATCATGATAAAAACCACACAAACGTGGTGGAAAACCTATCCCAAATTCATGAACTTTCATCCCAAAAAAACGCGCAGTAAAAAAATGGCCCCATTCATGAGCTAAAACTAAAATTGCCAAAATAAGCAAAAATAATAAAATTGTCGTCATAAATAAATTGACTTAAACGGACAAATAAACTAAAATAATAAGTGAATATATTATCACACATTTTGATATTTTATTCAAGTTTAATTTTATTTTTTAATTATTAAATTTAAATTATTAAATATATGAAAGAATTTTTAATTTTTTTTGTGATTTTAACTGCTATTTTAGTAGTCTGGATTATCGCTTTATACAATACAATTGTGAGATTAAAAAATCGCACAAAAGAAGCTTGGAGTGATATTGAAGTCCAATTAAAAAGAAGACACGATTTAATTCCAAACTTGATAAATTCAGTCAAAGGTTATATGACCCACGAAAAAGAACTTTTAGAAAAAATAACTCTTGCTCGAGCTGGTGCTTTAAATTCCCAAAAAAATAATGATACTGCCCAGTTAGCAAAAATTGAAAATGACCTTACTGGCATGCTCGGAAAATTACAAATTGCGGTTGAAGCTTATCCTGATTTAAAAGCCAATACCAATGTTTCAAATCTTATGGACGAATTAGCTGATACTGAAAATAAAATTCAAGCTGCACGCCGATTTTATAATACTATGGTTAGAGATTTTAAAACTAAAATTGAAACTTTCCCAAATAATTTAATTGCAGAAAAATTAAAAACAGAAAATTTTTCTTATTTTGAAATAGAAGACAAAAAAGAAAAAGAAAATATCGAAGTAAAATTTTAATTTACCAAAATGTATAATCAAATAGAATCAAACAAAAGAAAAACAAATATTTTAATAATTATTTTTTGTCTATTTATTATTTCTGTAGCTTGGCTTTTAAATAATTATTTAAACTATGGTTATGAAATGGTAATTTTTGCTGTATTACTTTCCATTTTCATGTCAGTATTTAGTTATTTTGGTAGTGACAAAATTGCTTTAGCCAGTACTGGCGCTAAAAAAATTATCAAAGAAAATAATCCGCAAGTTTATCGTTTAGTGGAAAATTTATGTATTACTGCTGGTATTCCAACTCCTCAAATTTATATTATAAATTCTCCAGCTCTAAATGCTTTTGCAACTGGTCGCGACCCAAAACACGCTTCAATTGCTCTCACTAGCGGAATTATAAATGCTTTGGAAAATGAAGAATTAGAAGGCGTGATTGCTCATGAGCTTTCTCATATAAAAAATTATGATATTCGTTTGATGACTATTGTCGTGGTTTTAGTTGGGACTTTATCTCTTTTGGCTGATATGTTTTATAGAATAAAAATATTTGGTGGACGAGACAGCGAAAATAAAAATAATAATGCTTTTTTCTTAATTTTTAGTTTAATTTTACTTTTAATTTCACCTTTGGTAGCTAATTTGATTAAACTGGCAATTTCGCGAAAAAGAGAATATTTAGCTGATGCTGATGGAGCAATGCTCACTCGTTATCCAGAAGGTTTAGCTCGAGCTTTAGAAAAAATAAATTCTTCAAATCAAACATTAAAAACTGCTGATGCAGCAACTGCTCATTTATTTATTGCTAATCCTTTTAATAAAAAATCTTTTTTAAATTTATTTTCTACTCATCCACCGATTGATGACCGAATAAAAAAATTAAGAGGAATCTAAAATAAAAAATTTTTAATTTATTTTTAATTTATTAACTATGTACAATATGTATAACATGGGATTTGGAACAGGAGTCGGCGCTGGTTTTTTTGCTGGTAGCCTACTTCTTTTTTTCATTTTTATGCTTTGGTCAATTTTCTGGAAAGCTATTGCTCTTTGGTTAGCTGCTAGAAATAATCACAAACCTTGGTTTATAATTTTAATGGTGATAAACACAGCTGGAATTTTAGAAATCGTTTATATTTTTGCGGTAGCTATGAAAAGAACTGGCGCAAAAAAAAATTTAATTGACGAAATTGATAATTGTTGTAACACTTGTGAAACTAAATCTGAACAAAAAGAAAATAATTCAAAAAATGAAGAAACAGAAATTAAATAAAATTTTCGTCTACTGATTATTTTATGAGAACGGAAAAATCTTGTGGAGCCATAATTTTTAAAAAAATAAAACCAATAAATTCTGAAAAAGAATCTTTGGTTTTTTTGATAGTTAGAGAAATTAAAAAACATGGTGGACATTGGAATTTTCCTAAAGGACATGTGGAAAAAGATGAAACCGAATTAGAGACAGCCAAAAGAGAAATTATGGAAGAATTAAAAATGGAAATAGATATTATAGATGGTTTTCGTGAAGAAATAAAATATCGAGTAAAAATAAATAAAAGTGAAAAAACCGTTATTTATTTTTTAGCAATTTCTAAATCAGAAAAAATAGAATTACAAAAATCTGAATTAGCTGATTTTGCTTGGTTAGAATATGAAGAATGTTTAAAAAAATTGACTTTTGAAAATAGTCGCGATTTATGTCGTAAAGCTTATAATTTTTTGATTTTTGAATCTAGGTTTAAAAATTAAATATTATTTAAAAAACAGACCACTTGAAAAAGTGGTTTTTGTTTTAAAATAAAATCAAAATAAAAAAGGAAGCCTTAGGCTTCCTAAAATAAAAAACAGTAAAAAATCATTCATTCAACCCTGAAATCAGGGCTGAATTGTTGAACAACAATTTCTTCTGGTGAAAACCAGAAAGAAATTTCTTCCATTGCATTCTCCAAACTGTCTGAAGAATGCACCACATTTTCAGCTTTATTATCAGCAAAAATGTATCTTATTGTTCCAGGTAAGGCTTCGGCTGGATCAGTTGCTCCATTTAATTGTCTGGCGATTGAAACAGCATTTTCTCCTTCGAGTACAATCAACACTGAAGGCCCAGAAGACATAGATTTTGTCAATTCAGGAAAAAATCTTCTTTCTTTGTGAACTTTGTAAAAAAGACCCGCCTTTTCAGACGTCATTTTTACAATTTTTATTCCCACAACTTTTAACCGAGCTAATTCATAAAAATGAATTATCTGTCCAATGAGACCAGCTTTTACCGCATTAGGCTTTATCATAACAAAAGTTCTGCTGATCATTTTATCCTCCTCCAAAAGAAATTAAAGAAAATGTAAAAATGGCAATTCCTGAAATCAGTAATACCATAAGTATCACTGAACAAACAAGCCCTGTGTAAAACAAAAAGTCTGACATTTGTAGTTCCTCACAAACATTATTAAATAATATAAATTGTATTTTAAAGAGCCATTATTTTAATAAAAAAATAATAAATATTTATATCATAAAAAACATTTTTTGTCAATACAAAAATAAGTAAGCTGTTAAAAAATTTTAAAATTAAGACTTATAATTTAAAATTTTAAAAAAGCAGTTTTTTAAACTGCCTTATAAAATTAATTCAAAAATCTAAATTCAAAAATCTAAATTTTTTTTATTATCTCACTTATTTCCTCAACTTTTTCTCTCATCAACTCTTCGCTATTAGCTTCTAAATTTAGACGTATAACTGATTCAGTATTACTACAACGCACACTAAACCAAAAATCTTTATAATTTATTAATATTCCATCAAGTTCATTTAGTTCACCGTCACTGTATTTATTTTTAATTTTTTCCATAACCTCTTCTTTATTTTCAACCTCAAAATTAATTTCTCCAGAATGATATTTTTCTTTGCCCATTTTTTCCCAAATTTCACTCATCTTTTTATTTTCTCGTGATAATAAATCAATTATATAAAGAAGAGATAAATCACCAGACTCAACATCATGTAAATCACGATAATAAAGGTGAAGAGAAAGTTCACTGGCAAAAATAGCATTATTTTCTTTCATCATTTTTTTGATATTGCTGTGACCAACTGGACAAATATCAGTTTTTGCGCCAGCTTTTTCCCAAATTTCTTTTACAGCTCGACTGGTTCGTAAATCATAAAGCATAAGTCCTTTTTGTTTTCGCAAAACTTCAAGTCCAATTATAGCTCCAACAAAAGAAGCTGGAATAATTTGACCTTTTTCATCAACTAAACCAACTCGATCAGCATCACCATCAAGAGCAAAACCAAAATCAGCTTTAACAGCTAAAACTTTTTCCTGTAAAGATTTTAAAGTTTCCGTTTTGAGTGGATTAGCCTCATGATTAGGAAAATTTCCATCTGGTTCTAAAAATAAATATTCAACATCAATATTAAAATCTTTTAAAATTTCTGGAAAAGTAGCTTTGGCCATACCATTGCCAGCATCAATAACAATTTTCATTTTTTTAAAATTTTGAACATCAACTAAACTAAACAACTTACTTTTATAATCAATAAAAACATTTTTTTCAAAAACTTGGCCGATGTTTTCTGTTTTTTCAAAATTAAAATTTTTACACATCTCTTTTATTTCCATCAAACCATTGTCCCCAGCGATTGGTAATCCGTCCCCCATTGTTAATTTGAAACCATTATATTCTGCCGGATTATGACTGGCTGTGATCATAATTCCGGCCACATGTTCAGCATAATTTACACAAGCAAAATTAAAAAGTGGTGTGGTTGCCAAACCGATATCAACAACATCAATTCCTTGATCAATTATTCCAGCAATCAATTTTTCTTTGTATTTTAAACCTGATTCACGCATATCACGACCAATAACAATTTTTTTTCCATTCAAATCAATATTTTTCTTTTTTAAAAAATTAACAAAAGAAGCTCCAAGTAAATAAGCAAATTCAATCGATAATTCATCTTTTATCAAACCACGAATATCATAGGCTCGAAAAATTTTTTCTGAAAAAGACATATAATTTTATTTTAATTTAACATTGTATTTTTTGTGTAATTATTATATAATAACAATAGATTTTAATAAAGTAAATACATAACAATTTTACCAAATTTTTTTGTATATATGGATGCTCACAAACTTATAGACAATTTCTCTACTCATCTAAAAAATGTTATTGCTCGTGCTATTTCGACAGCTGATAGTTTACACAATGAAAAAGTTGAGCCTATTCATTTACTCTATGCTTTGAGCCAAGAAAAAGGTTCTATTGGAGCAGAAATTTTAAACAAATTAGTCATAACTGAAAAACTAATTTTTGAAAATGCTATAAAATTTAAACAAAAACAAGATATAAACAAAGATATCCCAGAACTTGGTGGACTAGCTAAAAAAATTATTGAAAAAGCTTTGATTTTAGCTCATGATCGAAAACACAATTATATTGGGACTGAACATTTGCTTTTTGGAATTTCTGAATCTGATGATAAAGAATTAAATAATTTTTTTGCGACGATTGCTCTAAGTCACGAAACTTTAGCAAAAGAAATTTCTCTAGCTTTTTCCAATGTTGATCGATTTTCCCAAATTGAAGAAACTACTGAGGAAAATTTTTCTGATATTATCCAAAATCTTACTGAAAACTCTTTACCAGAAGATACAAACGGTTTTAATCCTGATTTAATTCCTTTGTTAAACCAAAATAAAACAAAAAATAAACAAAATATTTTAAATTTATTTACCAAAGATTTAACAACTCGTGCTAATCAAGAAAAAATTGATCCAGTAATCGGTCGCGAAGCAGAAATTGAAAGAATTATAAATATTTTAGCCAGAAGAACAAAAAATAATCCAATTTTAGTTGGTGAACCAGGTGTAGGAAAGACAGCTATTGTCGAAGGATTAGCAAAAAAAATATCTGAAAAAAAAGTTCCTGAATTTTTAAAAAGAAAAAAAATTTTATCTTTAGATTTAACTTCTCTTATTTCAGGTACTATTTATCGTGGTGAGTTTGAATCTCGACTAAAACAAATAATTGATGAATGTGCAAAAAATCCAAATTATATTTTATTTATAGATGAATTACATAATATTATAGGCGCTGGTTCAAATCAAGGTACAATGGACGCTGCTAATATTTTAAAACCAGCTTTAGCCCGAGGAGAACTTCGTTGTATCGGAGCTACAACTTTGGACGAATACAAAAAATATATCAGTAATGATCCAGCTTTAGAACGTCGTTTTCAAAAAATTGATATTGAAGAACCAACCATTTCTGATACTATTAAAATTATCAAGGGTATAAAAAAATATTATGAAAATTTTCATAATGTAATTATTAATGATGAAATTATAGAAGAAACCGTCAAACTCAGTGACCGCTATACACATGATAATTTTCAACCAGACAAATCCATTGATTTGATCGATGAAGCTTGTGGTTTAGCAAAAATGCGACAAAAACTAAATCCAGATACAAAAAAAATAAATGAAATTGAAATGGAAATTGAAGAAAAAAATATACAAAAAGAAGAAATGATAAATAAGGAAAATCTCAAAGAAGCTTTAAAAATAAAAAAAGAAATTCAAAAATTAGAAAAAAAAATAACAGAATTAAAAACAAAAAAAATTGTTGAGAAAAAAAATAAATTGACTTTAGCTGATATTCGCCATGTCTTAGCTGAAAAAATTCATTTGGATGAAAAAATATTATCACAAGATGAATGGGAAAATTTAAAAAATTTAGAAAAAAATCTCAATCAAAAAATAATTGGTCAAGAAACAGCTATAAAAACTTTGTGTGATAATTTAAAAAAATCTTATTTAGGAATAAAAAAAGACAAAAAACCTTTGGCTTCTTTTTTGTTCGTAGGACCTAGTGGAGTTGGTAAAACTGAATTAGCAAAAATTTTAGCGACTGAATTATATCACGATGAAAAATCATTAATTAAAATTAACATGACTGAATTTACTGAAGGACATAGTGTTTCTAAATTTCTTGGTTCCCCTGCTGGTTATATTGGTTATAAAGATCGCAATCCACTTATTGAAAAAATAAAACAAAGACCTTACAGCGTAATTTTATTTGATGAAATAGACAAAGCTCATAATGATATAAAAAAACTTTTGTTACAAATTTTAGATGAAGGTTTTTTAAATGATAATAATGGCAAAAAAATAATTTTTAAACACAGTGTTATTGTTTTAACAGCTAATTTTGGTTCAGATTTTTACAAAAAAGCTGATATCGGTTTTGGAGAAAATTTTTCTAAAGATAAAAAAATAAATGAAACAGTCCAGAAAAATATTATCAAAAAAGCAGAGCAAGAATTAGGCACTGATTTAATCGGACGATTAAACGAAGTTTGTGTTTTCAATCCTCTGTCAGAAGACAGTTTGGAAATTATTATAAAAAAAGATGCAAACAAAATCGCAGAAGAATTACAAAAAGATCTAAAAAAAGTTTTTGATCAAGAACAAATTAAAAAAATAAAAGAAAAAATTAATGTTCATGATTTCGGTGCTAGACAAATTGAAAAAGAATTAGAAAAAACAATTCATGAATTTTTATTGGCTGAAAAAGAAAAATAAATATGATTGCAGAAGATTATATAAAATTTAATGAGGAAAAAAATAAAGATAAACTAAACAAAAAATCATCTCCAGCTGCAACTACTTTTTCTAACACCAAAAATAATATTGATGTTGATGAAGAAATTAATGAAAAAAAATTAGATGATGATTTAAAAAATATTGATGTAAAAATAAAAGATGTTGAATTTGATTTAAGTAAAATAAACGAAGACGCAAAAAACGAAAATTATACGCAAACAAATAATTCTACAAAAAATTCTGATTTTGATACTGAAGACGAACAAGAAAATGAAGATGATCAAGAAGAAACTCAAAACAAACAACAAACTCCAAAAGATTTATCTGAAGATTTAGCCCAAGATTTAATTAATAATACCAATCCAGAAAATTCTGAAATGCCAGTTGAAAATAACCCTGATAACTCAATAAATGAAACTCCGACAGCTAATGCTGAAAATAATAATCAAAATAATTACAATCCTTATCCTTTAGATAATTCTGTTATAAAAAATCAAACAAACAATAATGAAAATATAGACGAAGAAGGAAATAATAATCAAACTAAAAATAATGAACAACAAAATAGAGAAAGAAACCAAAAAAGTGGGTTAACCCAAACTGTAAACACTTTTAGATATCGTAAAAAAATAAAAGATTTGGATACAAAAATTAGTGAATTACAAACTCAGGAAATACCTTTCAAAAAACAAAAGAAAATTTTAGACTTAAAAATAAATTCAGCACAACTAAAAAAATATTTTCTTGAAGCCCAACTTATTTTTTGGTTAATTGTCCTCATAATTTTAGGAATAGTTTGGCTTTTATTAGGAATTTCAATTATTGGTTGGGCAATATTGCCTTTTGTCACTGGTGGAATTTATCGAGTAGCCACATCTTTAGGAAAAATTCTTGTCCAAATTAAACAAATCAATTCAAAAATTGAAAATTACAAAGAAAAAACTGAAAAAATAAATAAAGCAATTAAACAACTAGAAAAATTGATCATGAATTTTTACCGCACAAAACAAGAACTTTTAAATAAAGGTTTATTAGAAAAAACCGAATCATAAATAAAATATTTAATATCAAAATATGGATAAGAAAAAAATTTTATATATCATTTTATTCATTACAGTTTGTTGTCTACTGGCTTATGCTATTTATTTTGTGTTTTTTAGAAAAGCCACAACGCCTGAAGGTGGTGAAACTGGTACTACTCCAGGTGGAAATTTTCCAACTGTAAATGAAGGCGGTACTAAAACTGGTGGAGAAAGCACAGGTACTTTACCAGAAACTGGTGAGAAACCAGATACAGAAGATGGAAAAAAACCTTTAGAAACAGCTAATGAAATTATAAATTTACAACCAACAGTAAATACCCAAAAATCAAAAGAAACTCAAGTGGTAAATACAAAAGTTGCCAATGTTAGTTATAGCCAAAATGGAGCAAAATTTTATAACCCACAAGACGGCAAGTTTTATTTTTTAAATTCAGAAGGAAAACTTGAACTCTTAAGTGATAAAGTTTTTTATAATGTAGAAAATGTCACTTGGTCACCAACCCAAAATGAAGGAATTATTGAATACCCAGATGGCTCAAACATTTATTATAATTTTGAAGAAGAAAAACAAGTAACATTACCAAAACATTGGGAAGATTTTGATTTTTCAACTGATGGCGGTTCTATTGTTTCAAAAAGTATGGCCGAATTAGCTGACAATCGTTGGCTCATCACTAGTGATCCAACTGGAAATAATATTGAACTTATAGAATCTATGGGAAATAATGCTGATAAAGTAATAGTTGATTGGTCACCAAACAACCAAATTATAGCTTTATCTGCTACTGGCGAAGCTAGTGGAAATAATCAAGAAATACTTTTGGTTGGTTTAAATAACGAAAATTACGCATCACTGACTGTAGCTGGACGTGGTTTAGAAACAAAATGGTCCCCTGATGGTAAAAGACTTCTACATAGTGTTTATAATTCTGCAAATAATTACAAACCAGAATTATGGATAAGTGATGCTACACCAGAAACTGTGGGAGAAAATCGTCAACCGCTCGGACTTAATACTTGGGCTGATAAATGTGCTTTTAGCTCTGATTCACGTTATATTTATTGTGGTGTGCCGACAGAACTTCGTGATGGCGCTGGTTTTGCACCAGAAGTTGCAAATTCTATCGCTGACTCATTATATAAGATAGATTTAATTACTGGAACAAAAACTAAAATAAGTTTAGACGAAACATATACAATAAACACAATTATAATTGACCAAAATGGAAAAAATCTTTATTTTACTGACAAAAATAAAAATGGAATATTTAAAATAAATTTATAATATGACAAATTTAAAAAAAATATTATTTTTTTTCTTACCAATTATTGGTTTAGTTTTTTTATTATTTTATTTCAGTTTAAAAACTAATAATAGTTTATTTTCTTATTCCCAAAATAAACAAAATGATAAAACTGGTCAAATTTTACAAATACCAATTAGTGTAAATGATCCGATAATTGGAGATAAAAAAAATTCTGATACTTTGATTGTTTTTGCTGATTTTGCTTGTTCTGCTTGTAAAAATGATAGTTTGATTTTAGAAAATCTACTCACTAATTATCCTAATAAATTTAAAATAATTTGGAAAGGTTTGCCGATCGCTGTTTATCCTTATGATTCAACATTAGCTATAGAGTATGCTTATTGTGCAAATGAACAGAAAAAATTTCCTGAATTTGAAAAATATTCTTATACAAACAATTCTGATCTTTCCTCTTCTACTCTATCTCAAATTATTACAGAAATTAATTTGGATCAAAAAAAATTTAATAAATGTTTAAATGAAGAAAATAAAGATAATTATATAAAAATAAATGAATATTATGCTGAGATGTTAAATATTCAAGAAATTCCAACTTATTTTTTTAATAACAAACAAATAACTCCCAAAGACGAAAATGATTGGAAATTAATTTTAAACTTATAATATGAAAAAATATTTTAAAATTTTTATTACAATAATATTTTTCACTTTATTTTTTTTAGTTAATAATGTTTCCGCGGCAACAAATTTAAAAATTGGAGAAAAATGTTATGACAATAGCCAATGTAAATCAGGAGATTGTGAAGATGGTTTTTGTGATTGTGATGATGCCTCAGATTGCTCCCAAGAATATGACGGGCAAACTAAAGATTGGACTTGTGAAAATGAAGATAGTAATTCTTTCGGTTTAGATTATTGTAAAAAAACAGATGGTACAAAAAAATATCCGCGTGTTTATGGCTTAGCTATCGGCGAAATTTGTTACAACAATTCAAATTGTGTTTCTGATGATTGCGAAAAAAGTGATCAAAAAAGTACAAAAGAGAATGATCCTGATTGGTACCCTGACCGAGATGAAGTTTGGTATTGTGATTGTAGTAAAAATAGTGATTGCGCCCAAGCTTATGGCAGTGGTACTTGGGAATGTAAAGACGGTGCAAATTTAAGTTACGACATTGATTATTGTCGCGATAAAAATACTGGAACAATCAAACTTCCTTTTGATGGAAATAATAGTACTGGATTCTGGGGAAACTTAAGTGATGTAGTGTTTGATTCTGAAGCTTATGTAAAAAATTTTGGTGAAAATTTTGAAGAAAATTTAGTAAAACCACAACCACAAATAAATATTCCGGGTTTAGAATTTTCTGACATTAATGCAAAAAACAATCTACAAGTTGACGACAATGGAGACACTTATCTTACTATACCTTTTTTAGGAGAATATATAGTAGGAATTTACAAATATTTAATTGTAGCAGCTGTAATTGTAGCAATTATTATAATTATTATTTCGGGAATTCAATGGATTTTATCAGCAGGAAATCCAGATACTATTAGTTCAATCAAAAAAAGAATTTTTGGAGCCATTATTGGAATTGTTTTAATTTTTAGTTCTTATACAATTTTATATATTATCAATCCTTATTTAACACAATTCAAAGATTTAAAAATTCTTTATGTCAAACAGACAATTTATGATGCACAAGAAGAAAATGAAAATGTTAATTTAACAGACTTACAAAAATCTTCAGTTCCTCTTAGTACAAAAAAAACAGAAATTATAACACCGACTACTACATATAAAACATTTGATTGCACAAAATGGAAAAAAGATAGATTAAATGTTTATAAACCAGCTGGTGTTTTACCTTCGCAATATACTGAAACTTATACTTGTGAAAATATTAAAGATTTAAAAAATAATAATTTAATTTCAATTACTACAATTCCAGAAATGAAAATTCCTCTTTGCCAAGCAGCTACCAATGCAGCGAGACTTGGTTATAAATTATTAGTAACTGACTCTTATCGTAGTTTTGAAGAACAGGCTGATTTATGGTGTGGTAAAGGAGCCGCTAGATTTCCTGATGAAGCTGAACGAAAAAAATATTATGCTGTTCCAGGATTTTCTATTCATGGACTCGGACAAGCTGTCGATGTGTTTTTATATGACAAATCAGGCAATCGCCTAACTTTTTTTGGCGGAGAACAATGTAACTCTTCTCCAGAAGATGTTGCTAGATTAGCAAATATTTTTTATAATACTTCTGAATATTTTTATCGATTAGAAACTGAAATTTGGCATTTTGAATATACTGACGGACCTCTAAATAATTCTCGCTTACGCACAACATCTTTACCAACAAAATGTGCTAAAACTAACTAACATGAAAAATAAAAACAAAACAATATTTAACTGCGAAAAATGTGGTGCTCAATATGATAAATGGATTGGGCGCTGTCTTGAATGCGGAACTTGGGGTTCAGTAAAAGAAGAAATATTAGAAACCAAAAATGAAAATCGTCAAAATGTTTATAAAGCAGGAGCTGTAAAAAAAATATCTGAAATTGCACCTGAAGATACAAAAAGAATTGAAACTAAAATTAGTGAACTTGACCGAGTTTTAGGTGGTGGTTTGATTCCTTCTAGTTTAATTTTGCTTGGTGGTGAACCAGGAGTCGGTAAATCTACTTTAGCTATACAAACCGCTGTGTCTATTCCCTCTTCTCTTTATATCTCAGCAGAAGAATCAATTGGACAAATAAAAATTCGTGCCGATCGTCTAAAATTAAATTCAGCTAATTTAAAATTATCAAATGAAACTTGTGTAGAAAAAATTTGTGCAACGATTGAACAAGAAAAACCAATACTAGCAATTATTGACTCTATCCAAACAATTTATTCTGAAGAAACTATTGGCGAAGCTGGTAATATAAATCAAATAAAAGCTTGTGCTGTAAAACTTTTAGAAATTGCGAAAAAAAATAAAACTTCAATTATAGTTATTGGTCATGTAACCAAAGATGGAAATGTGGCTGGTCCAAAAACTTTAGAACATTTAGTTGATACTGTTATTTATCTTGAGGGTGAACGCAATCATAATTATAGAATTTTACGAACTGTAAAAAATCGTTTTGGAGCTACAGACGAAATTGGAATTTTTGATATGGCAGAAACTGGACTAAAAAGTGTTATCAATCCTTCTGCAAATTTTTTAGAAGATCGAGAAGATGAAATGAGTGGGAGTGTAATTACTTGTCTGATGGAAGGCACTCGACCACTTTTAGTTGAAGTCCAATCTTTAGTAAATAAAACTGTTTTTGGTTACCCTGTCAGAAAATCAAGCGGTTTTGATTTAAATCGTCTTCATGTCTTAACTGCAGTTTTACAAAAAAGAACTGGTATAAATTTATCGCAATACGATATCCATATAAACATAGCTGGTGGAATAAAAGCAAATGAACCGGCGGCTGATTTAGCAGTCTGTTTAGCAATTGCTAGTTCTTTCAAAGATAAAAAATTAAGTAAAAATTTAGCAGTGTTTGGTGAGGTAGGACTCGGAGGTGAAGTTAGAAAAATAAATTTTTTAGAAAAAAGAATTAAAGAATGTGAAAATCTAGGAATTAAAACTATTATTACAGGCAAAAGTGAAAACAAAACTAAAAAAATAAAAATAATAGAAGTAAAAAATATTACTGAATTAGTGAAACACACTTAAAATTTTAGATTTAGGATTTTAGAATTATGAATTAAAAACCCGCTTGATGGCGGTGTTTTTGTTTTAAATTAAAAAGCTGGTAAGGAAACAAAAAAACAGCCTTTTCAGACTGCCAAAATCTTAAATCAAAAATCTAAAATTATTCTAAGTGTACTTTTTCCTCCCATTCAATCACCTTTTCTTTCAAACTTTTATATTTATCAAAATCAATATCTCGAGCTAAATTTCTCGCAGTTCGAATAATTTCATAATCTTTCATACTAGCTAATTTTAATCTCATTTCCCCACTTTGTGCTGTGCCATAAACTTCTCCAGCACCTCGCATTTTTAAATCATATTCTGCTAAAGAAAATCCATCATTAGTAGATTCAAATAAATTTAATCTTTCTAGTGCTTTACTAGCGTTTGATTCTGTAAATAAAAAACAATAAGATTGATGTTCACTTCTACCGACTCGTCCACGAAATTGATGCAGTTGTGCTAAACCAAAATGATCCGCTCCTTCTATCATCATTACTGTTGCATTTGGGATATCTATCCCCACTTCTATTACTGAAGTAGAAACTAAAATATCAATTTTTTTATTTTTGAAATCAGACATAATTTCATCTTTTTCAGCTGTTTTCATTTTACCATGCAAATAAGCAATATTTAATTTTGGAAAAATTTTGTCTTTTAATTTTTCATACTCTGATAAAACAGTCTTTTTTTCATCAGAAATTATCAAAGAATTTTCTTCTTCAGTATCTTTTTTACTTTCAATAAGAGGGCAAATTACAAAAGCTTGCCGGCCTTGTTTAATTTGTTCAGCAATAAATTCGTAAGCTTTTTGACGATTTTTTGCCTCAACTAATCTAGTTTTTATACTTTTACGATTTTTTGGCATGGTTTTGATAATAGATAAATCTAAATCACCATATAAAGTTAAAGCAAACGAACGTGGAATTGGAGTAGCTGTCATGCTAAAAAAATGTGGCACCAAAACTTTATTTTTATTTTGTTCTTTAATTTTTTTTCTTTGCTCCACGCCAAAACGATGTTGTTCATCAACTATTACTAAAGCTAAATTTGCAAAAATTATTTTTTCATTTAATAATGCCTGAGTACCAATAACTAAATCAATTTCTCCTGAACTTATTTTTTCAAAAATTATTTTTTTATTTTCTGTTTGTTTTTTTATTTTTAAACCAATTTCATTTGTTTCTAAACTTTTAGAAGTAATTAATGCTATTTTTATTTTTGAATCAAAAAACTTTTTAAAAGATTCAAAATGTTGTTTGGCTAAAATTTCAGTTGGAGCCATAATAACAACTTGTAAATTATTTTTGATCACATTTAATGCACTAATTACAGCTACCAGAGTTTTACCTGAACCTACATCACCTTCTAATAATCTATTCATTGGTTTTTCATTTTCCATATCTTTAATAATTTCCCAAGCGGCAATTTTTTGATCTTTAGTTAATTCAAAAGGTAAATTTTTTACAAAATTACGAATTGGTTTTTCTTGAAATTTTATTTTATGCGCCTTAGTTTTTTTTATTGATTGTCGTAAAGTTTCAGCTCGCAGTTGTAATAAAAATAACTCATCAAATTTAAGTCTTCTTTGGGCTTCAATTATATCATCATAATTTTGCGGAAAATGGATTAATTCAATCGCTTTTTTTAAATCAATAATTTTAGCTTTTTCTAATATTTCTTTTGGTAACCACTCTTGAACTTCTGAAATTGCTTTCAGAGATTCGCTAATTAAAAACCTAATTTGTTTTTGTGTGATCCCTGTAGTCAGAGGATAAATCGGTAAAATTCTAGCGGTATGAGTATTTTTTGGTTCTATCTGTTGATTAGCAAAATGTTCTTTTTCATAAATTGGGCTTATCATTTGAATACCATAAAAACCTTCGGAAACTTTACCAGAAAAGAAAACAGTATCGCCTGCTTTTAAATTTTTTATTATAAATGCTTGATTAAACCAAACTATTTTCATTTGTCCACTGTCATCAGAAACTAAAGCTTCGGTAAGTATTTTTCTAGTTTTTCTACTTCTTTTATTATTTATAATTTCAATTTTTGCTTTTATACTAGCATCAATTTCAGCTTTCAATTCATTTATTTTAAAAGTTTTACTATAATCTTCATAACGAAAAGGAAAATAATAAAGTAAATCCGCAACTTTTTCTATTTTAAGTCGATTTAATTTTTTTTCAGTTGTCTTGCCAACTTTACTAAGTAAAGATATTTTAGTGTCTAATTTCATATAATCTTAATCTTAGTAATATTTTAACACAAATAGTCTAAAGTCTAAAGTCGAATGTCAAAAGTAAAAATTAAAAAAACTTTTTAAGACAAAAAACAGCCTTTTAAGCTGTTAAATCTTAAATCTAAAATCTTAAATCTAAAATATAGCTCTCAATGTTGTACCTGCAAAAAGAGTAACAAGTGTAATAATAGTTGCTGCCAAACAATCTCCAACTAAAATCATTGGTAAGGATTTTTTAAAAGGGATATTAAATATAAAAGCCACAAGTGATCCAGTCCACGAACCAGTAAATGGAAGTGGAATCGCCACAAAAGTAATAAGTGCTATTGCTCCATATTTTGCATATTTACCAGCAAAAGCTTTTTCTGCTTTTTCCATTTTTTTTCTAAGTAATTTTCCAACAATTTTCTTTTCTATAAGCCAATCATGCAATTTTGGCAACAAATATAAAATAAACATTGCTGGAATAATATCGCCTATAACTGCGATTATCCAGACTAAAAAAACATTCATTTTAAAAAATTCAATCCCAATCGGAATTGAAACTCTAATTTCTGTGATAGGAATCATTGATAAAAATAAAACAGAATATTCACCTGGTAATTTTGTAAAAAAGTCTATTATAAAAGATACATCAAACATATTTTATATTATTTCCAAATATAATTATCAAAAACCCAATTAGAAACATCACGTGCTTCTATAAAACGACTTTCATTACTGTCTGCTCCCAAAACTACAGTATTTAAAATATGATTTTCAGCATCGCCAACTTGCATAGTAAAATTATACAAAGAAGCATCAATATAACCGGTTTTTCCACCTTTAAAAATATTAAACGAATTATTTATCCAACCAAGAAGTAACCAATTTGTATTCCACATGTGATTATCTTTTTCTTTTAAACTAGAATGAACTGTTAAATCTTTTTTGTTTAAAGTAGTACTTATTTTTTCATTTTTTAAAGCTTCACTGAGTAAAATAACTAAATCAGAAGCAGTTGATAAATTTGTTTCTTCTAAACCTGTTGGATCAGTAAAAATTGTATCGGTCATTCCTAATTCTTGTGCTTTTTCATTCATACGAACTACAAATTCTTCTTGGTTAGGATAAATTTCTTTAATCAAAGACAAAATCGCTTTATTTGAAGAAGCAACTAAAGCTATTTCCCATAATTCTTCTAAAGAATAATTTTCACCAGCATAAATATGTGTGTCTAAATTATCTTCACCAATTACAGTTGTCATTTTTTGCCAATCAATATTTTTTTCTTTTTCTAACAAAACTAAAGCGGACATAAGTTTAGTGATGCTAGCCACTGGTCGTTTTTCATAAATATTTTTTCCATACAAAATTTTACCAGTCGCATCATCTTTGACTATCAAAGCTTTAGCTGAAAAATTTTCTGGAAAAGAAACATTTTTATCTTTTAAAATTGGAGTTGGAGATTTTTCAATTTTTTCTGCAATAATTTTTGGTTGTCGATAAACATAAGTTGAATTTTTTACTGCTACAAAATCTTCTTTTTTAATATTAATTTTTGCGATTTTTTCTCCACCAATAAATATTTCTTTGCCAGTTCCTTTTGCTAAAGCAAAAAAATACAAAGAAATTAAAATGAGTATTGCCAGTAAAATAAAAAAACTCTTCAAAAATATCTGCGGAGTTTTTTTTGTATCATTTGTCGGTAAAAAACTATTCATAATCTTCTGTATCTGAATTAGCTATTTTTTCTTTTACATAATCATGGTTATGAAATTCTTGATACTTTGGCAAATCTTCAATAGAATTTAGACCTAAACCTTTTAAAGCTTCCAGTGATAAAGAATAAATTGGAGTTAATTTTTCTGAAGAGTCTTTTTCTTGAATAAGCCCACGAATAAGTAAATTTCTAATAATTACTGCACAATTTACTCCTCGTATTTCTTCAATTTCTGGTCTAGTCACTTCATTTTGATAAGCAATTATAGTCAAAGTTTCAAGTTGAGCTTTGGTAAGCTCTTCAGAAATTTCTGTTTTAATAAAAGAATCTAACAAACTAAAATTTTCTGAATTTGTAGTCATTTCAAAATTATCATCATTAAAAACAATCTGGATTCCAGAATTTTCATGATTATATTTAATTTTTAAATTTTCTAAAGCTTCACTAACTTCTGATTCAGTTTTTTCACATGCTTTAGCAATTTGTTTTATTTTGAGCGGTTTTGAGGCTACAAAAAGTATTGATTCTATTTGGGCAGTCAATTCCATAATTTTTAAATAAGATAAAACAATTATAACAAATTTTTCTAGCAACAGCAAGATTTGAAAAAACAAAAAACAAGCTTTTACAGAGCCTGTTTTTTTCTTTGCTTAAAAACAATTATTTTTCTGATTTATTTTTAAAATCTTTAAAATTATGCTGATTATTTTTTATACCATCCAATCTTTCTGGTTTTTTATGTCCAAAATCAATACCTAATTCTTCAGCAATAATTTTAGCTTCATCAAAGTTTTTATTTTTTAAAAGTTCATGCATTTCAATAAAACGCGAAAAATTTTCTTTGGTTATTTTTTCAGCGATTTTAGAATCACTACCCTCAGCTGTTATCCAAGCATCATAATCTTGATTTTGAATAGCTTCTTGAACTTTTTCAATTTGTTCTCTGTCAAATTTTATAGTTGTTGAAGACAATGAGTTTGTTTTTTCTTTAAAATTAAAATCACAACGACAATCACATTTTTTGTTATCTAAATTAGAATCTATATTATCTTGATCTTCTGCTTGAACAAAACTATATGTTAAAAATACAGAAATTAAAAATAAAGAAAAAAGTAAAAAATTTCTTTTTTTGTTATCCATAAATAAAATTTTTATAAATTAACTATAAACGAATGACGTCTACAATTAGTAATACAAAAATTTTAACTTTTTTATTTCATTTTTTGAGACATACATTTTTCACATTCTTCTTTTGATTGCCAATCACTCAAAACACAAGCTTTAAAACAGTCTTCACCCCCTGTTTCTAAAACAGCCCCTGGACCTTGTTTAATAAAATTACATTTTATAGAATTATTATTTAAACAATTATTTTCCAATTCTCTTTCTGTCCTTTTTCGATTCATTTCTAATTCATTATCATCCACAACTCTATAATCAATAGCTTGAAAAGAATATTCTCCAGTTTTTTCACCAACAAATACCACAAAATCACCTTTTTCTAAAGTCTTTTTTTTACACGCTGATAAATTGACAATAACTTCATTTTCAAACATTGGCAATTGAATTATAGCTTCTGGATAATTGACATATAAAATCATTCCGGCAATACTATGATCTCGCATATTATCAATATTTTGTGAAAATGGTTTAAATTTTTTTCCAAGATCACTGTTAGGATTAAAAAAATGATATTCTAATTTATGATTCATTGAAGTAAAAGCAAGTAACGCACCAAATAAAAATATATTTAACACAAATATAATTGTAATAAAACCAAAAGATTTTTTATAAGCAAACTCGGTTTTACTGATTAAATAACCAGCTAAAAAAATTAAAGCAATAAAACAACTGACTAGCAAAAATGGAAAAGATTCCAAAAAAGCAAATAATCCTCTGCTGCCGAAACTTAAATAGATTAAATTATCAGTTGATTTAAAATAAAATAAAACTAAACTTAAAAATAAAATTGATAAAATTACACTAAAAATCAAAATACTACTAAAACCTAATTTTTCAGCTAAAAAAATATATTTTGATCTTAGAGAGACTTTGCCACTTTTTATTTTTTCCATTATTTCTTTTTCTAAATTTCTTTTTTCTTCTGACATAATTTTATTTTTTATTTTTAGAATTTAATTCTTTTATTAAATTTTTTTTAGCTCGATGAATATAAATACCAACGGTATTTTTAGGAATTCTTAAAATATCACTGATTTCATCATAACTTTTTTCTTCAAAATAATACAACAATAAAACTTCGCGGTATTTTGTCTTAATTAAATTTAAATAATCTGCCATTTCTTTTTGTAAAAATTTTTGATCCAATTTATCTTCTAAAAAGTTTTTTTCAGCAAAAATATTTTCGTCAATTTCATCTAAATTTAAATTTATTTTTGTCCGTCCGTGTTTTTTTAAATAATTTATTGTTTCATTATGTGCGATACGATAAGCCCAAGAAGAAAACTTCTTTTTTGTATCAAAACCAAATAAATTTCTATAAATTTTTAAATAAACTTCTTGCAAAATATCTTCACTATCGTTAGAATTGTAACTCAAACGATTTATATAACTAGATAAAGGAGTTTTATATCTAGCAATTATTTCACTATATAAATCCATGTTTCCGTTTCTGATCTCTTCTACCAGAACTTCGTCACTTTTTTGGCTTTTTTCCATAAAATTGGCTAATTTTAGTCTATCTAATATATTACAATTATACTTGTAAAATTATTTCAAAGCAATACAAAAAAACACCTCGTTTAAGGTGTTTTATGTTTAATTGATTTTTATTTATAATCCAACTGAATTAACTCCGTATTCTGCTTGTCCTTGCGTAAAACCCTCATATAATAGTTGGCCTATTAAACCACCACGTGAAAATGAAGAATAATCCAAATATTGTTCGGCACTTTTAGCTGCCTGTTCATTCCAATCAGCACCAGAATTATCTGTTCCATAAACTGCATCAACATGTGAAAATTTTTCGTATTCCAATTGTTTAATCAATCCCTCACGAGAAAAAGCAGAATAATCCAAATAAGCTTTTGCACTTCTGATAGCATTTTTTTGACTAACTGTTTCGGTTGATACTGGTATAATATCTTGTTTATCTACTTCTTCGGTCTGAGTTTGTGTTGGTAAAGATACTGGTGTAGTTTCTGATGCTGTTTGAATTTCATCTTCTTTTACAGGAGCGACTGTTATATTACCACTCTCTTCTACTATCATAGGAATATTTTCTTCTTTTTCTTCTACAATTTCTGTATTTTGTGTATTCTCTACTACAACATGATTTTCTGTCTGATTATCAGTATCCTCAGGTGTTTCAGTTGTAATTCCAAATAGAACAAAAGAAACAATAATTGAAATACCAAAAATTTTTCCTATTCTTTTCCTAGTTATCTCACCTTTTAAAAATTTAGAAAAAGACGATGGTTTAATAAGCCCGATTATCAAACAGACGAAAGAACCTAAAAATATTAGCAAAAATAAATTTTCCATATTATGTTATACTTAAATAAATAAATCCACTGCACCTTTGTATTTAAAAACACAAAAGGCTCTCCATGCAATGGTGATCTCTTACGAGACCCAGTAACCTTTCGGTTAAAGACTGGATAAACAATACCAAAGATGAGAGAGCCATCTCTATGTTTATCCAGTTTTAGACCATGCCCACAAAGCGAGTTTAGGTCTTTAAATTGTTGCTTATATTCTAGCAAAATATTTTTTAAAAAGCAAGGTAAAAAACAAAAAAACACCTGTAAAAAAAGTATTTTATTTATTATGGACAAATTATAATTATTATATTGACAATAAAAATTATATTGTGTATAGTTTATATACAAACGGCTTCGGCCTCCGAGACCCTGTTTTCCTCTTATGGATCACAGGGATCGTTTTTTTTATAAAAAGTCTTTTATCTTTTTTCTAACTTCATTAAATTCTTCTTTTGAAATTGTTCTTACTTTTCTTAATAATCTCTTAGAACTGATAAGTCTTAATTGGGATAAAATTAAATATGACGTTTCATTTTTATATTTTACAGGAAAATAATATTTCTTATTATTAGTTTTATCTTGACTGGTCATCGGAATAATCCACATTATTTCCAGATTAAATTGTTTTATTATAAGAACAGGTCTTTCAAAAGTTTCGTTTTTCCCATTTTGTTCAAAGCCAATATTCATCCCTATACTAGCTCACCAATTTTCTCGTACTTTAAAAAAAATATTTTGTTTTGCTAAGTGTATTCTTATTTTTAATTTTGTCCATTCTATAAAATTTTTTATTTTCCCCTCCATATTTTAAAGTTATTTTAATAATATATATTTTATCAAAAAATAATACAAAAACAAAAAATTTTATTTTACAAAACCATTTTTAAATGTAACCCAATTGTCTGAAACTTTTATTTCAGAGCAAGAAAAAAACCTTTATTTAAAAATAAAAATATGTTAAAATAAACACAAAATATAATAAGTAAATATGATTCTTTCAATAGCTTTATTAATTTTATCTTTGCTAACTGTAATAAAAAGTGCTGATTACGCAATTCATTATTCAGGAAAAATTGCCAGAAGTTTAAATCTTTCTAAATATATAGTTGGTTTTTTAATTGTGGCCGTAATTTCAATTTTACCTGAAACTTTAGTATCAGTAAATTCAGCTTTAAAAGGTGTACCTGCTTTTGGTTTAGGTACACTTTATGGATCAAATATTGCTGATTTAACATTAGTTTTTGCTTTAGTGGTTTTATTATCAAGTAGAAACCTAAAAATTGAAAGTAAAATAATAAAAAATCGTTTTTTTTATATAGGACTTGTAGCTATACCAATTTTATTAGGTTTGAATGGACATTATTCACGTCTAGAAGGAATTATTTTAATAATATCTGGCCTGAGTTTTTATTTTTATATTTTAAACAAAAATCATTGTTCTCCAAAAGATATTAAAGAAAAAATCAATTTATCTGATTTAACATTATTGATTATTAGCATGATTGGTTTGATTTTTGGATCACATTTTACTGTAAAATATGGGATTACTTTTGCAAATAGTTTAAAAATTAATCCAGTTTTAATCGGTATGTTTGTTGTGGGGGTTGGAACAACCTTACCTGAATTATTTTTTTCTGTCAGAGCCGCAAAAAATCACAATGATGATTTGGCTTTAGGAGATATTTTAGGGACTGTTATGGCTGATGCTACCATAGTTGTTGGAATTATAGCTGTTATTATACCTTTTGCTTTTAATCCAAAAATAATTTATATAACTGGTACATTTATGTTTTTGGCAATAAATTTGCTTTTTCATTTTATAAAAACTGAAAAACTTTTAACAAAAAAAGAAGCAGTTTTGCTATTATTTTTTTATTTTATTTTTGTCTTCACTGAATTAGCCATAAACGATCAACGTTTTATAGAATTATTTAAATAAAAAAACACTCAAATAAAAAAGTGTTTTGTGCTCCCGCCAGGAATCGAACCTGGATTTTTGGTTCCGCAAACCAATGTCCTATCCGTTGAACGACAGGAGCTTTTTAAATTATCATTTTTATTTTTCCATCATTAATCATTTTTTGTAAATAATCTTTTCTTTTTAGTTTTTTAATTTTTCTCTCAATTTTTCTAGCCACTTCTAAATTATTATATTCTTGAACTAACACTAATTCAATATTTTTCATGTTTCTAGTTGTTTGAGTATGGCCATTTTTATGTTGTTTCAATCTCCTATCTATATTTGATGTGCTTCCAACATAAAATCTGTTATCATTACTTTTTAATATATATACATATCCCCCCATATATTTTATATATTATTTTAATTTCCTATCCGCCCCGATGTTTCGCTTTAGCGAAAATCGGAACTCCGACTCCACAGGACGTCGGAGTTGAACGACAGGAGCTTTTTAAATTCAAAAAAATTATATATTAAAATTATTAAAAAGTCAACCGTATACAATCAATTATGTCTGTCAGCAGGCAAGAAGTCGAAAATTTATTGTTTAAAATCTTTTTATTTTTTAATTTTTACTTTTTAATTTTCTTTTGCTATAATAAAAAGTATAGTAATCACCAGTTTAATATTATGTCTAAAGAACAAAATCGAACAATTAGTAGCTTGATTGAAAAAATAAAAAATTATGACACAAAAGCTGATTTAGACATGATCAGATTAGCTTATGATTATGCTGAAAAAGCTCACCAAGGACAAACTAGAAAATCTGGTGAACCATATATAATTCATCCTCTAGCAACCGCCCATATTTTAGCAGACATGAAAACTGACTATATTTTAGTAATTGCAGCTTTACTCCATGATGTCCCAGAAGATACAGAGAAAACCTTGGAAGATTTAGAAAAAGAATTCGGACCAGAAGTTATGAATTTAGTAAAAGGCATAACTAAACTTGGCAAATTAAAATATCGAGGTGTGGCACGATATATTGAAAATTTAAGAAAAATGTTTGTAGCTATGGCAGAAGATGTCCGAGTTATGATTATAAAATTTGCTGATCGAATTCACAATTTAAGTACTTTAGATTCTCTGCCACCACAAAAAAGATATCGCATTGCTTTAGAAAGTTTAGAAATTTATGCACCTTTAGCAGACAGATTGGGAATGGATGAAATAAAAAGTCAACTTGAAGATTTATCTTTTAAATATGTTTATCCAAAAGAATACGAAAGAATTAGTGAATTACGCCAAGAAAAATTAAAAGGTAAAGAAAAATATTTTAAATATGTAATTGAAAAAACAAAAAGAGAATTAGAAAAAACAAATATTCATTTTTTATTTATTGGTGGCAGAAATAAAACTTTATACAGCCTTTATAAAAAAATGCAGAAAAAAAACAATGATATAAATAAAATTTATGACATTGTAGCTGTCCGAGTTATTGTAAAAGATTTGTCTGATTGTTATTCTACTCTTGGTATTATTCATAATATTTGGCGCCCGATGAAAGGAAGAATAAAAGATTATATTTCACAACCAAAACCAAATGGTTATCAGTCTCTACATACCACAGTTTTTGGTGATGCAGACGGACAGCCGATAGAATTTCAAATTCGTACTGAAGCTATGCATGAACATGCAGAATATGGTATTGCTGCCCATTGGCATTATGATGAATATGGCTCTAGAATGCCAAAAAGAGAAGTTGATTGGGCTAGAGAATTAGCTGATATCCAAAAAGATATTTTAAATAAACTTTCTGATCTAGAACAAATTAAAATTGATTTTTTACAAACCAGAATTTTTGTTTTTACTCCAAAAGGTGATGTTATAGATTTACCCGAAGGTTCTACTCCAGTTGATTTTGCTTATAGTATTCATACTGACATTGGAAACAAATGCACTGGCGTTTTAATCAATGAAAAAATGTCACCGCTTGACACTTCATTAAATAATGGTGATGTAGTTGATATTATTATAGATAAAAAAAGAAAAGGTCCAAATGAAGAATGGTTAGAATTTGTAAAAACTCATTCTGCTCAAATTCACATCAGAGATGCTATGAAAAAAAATCGCGGGAAAACAATCAGTAAAATTATTAAATCGGTTTTATCAAAAAAAGAAGATTAAATCTTCTTTTTTCATATTATATTTTTGTTAATTCTTCAATCAATCTTTTTAATTCTTCCAAAGAAAAATAATCTATAATAATACTTCCTCGTTCGCCTTTTTTACTAATTCTTACTTTTGTTCCTAAACTTTCTTCAAGTAATTCTTCTTGAACTCTAATATTTGGATCACGACGAACTGATCCTTTTCTGGATTTTGGGTCTTTACTAGAAACGACTGACTCTACTTCACGACTAGTCATTTTTTCATTTTGAATTTTAGTAAATAAAGCAATCTGTTCTTTTTCTGACTTTAAACTTAATAGAGTTCTGGCTTTTGTCATACTAATTTCTCCTTTGACTAAAGCTGTTTGAATTACAGAAGGTAAACCAAGAAGACGAACAGTGTTTGCAACCACTGGACGACTTTTACCCACTTGATCAGCCACTTCTTCCTGACTTAAATTAAATTCTTCCATTAAACGTGAATAAGCATAAGCTTCTTCTAAAGGATTTAATTGCTGTCTTTGTATATTTTCTATTAAAGCTAATTCTAATTTTTGTTGTTGACTAGCATTACGTAAAATAGCTGGAACTTTTTCCAATCCTGCTATTTGAGAAGCTCGAAGTCGTCTTTCACCTGCAATAAGTTCATAATTACCATCTTCTCTTTCAGTGACAATAAGTGGCTGTAAAATTCCATGTTTTTTTATTGACAAAACCAAATCTTCCAAATCTTGGTGATCAAAATCTTTTCTTGGCTGTTCTGGATTTGGTAAAATTTGTTCAATTGCAATATTTAAAATTTTATTTTCATCCGAAACAATCCCAGTTTCTCTTCTGATAATTTTTCTGACAATTTTTTGTTGTTGCGGTATAAGAGAATTTAATCCTTTTCCTAATGGCATAAAAATAAATTAAAAATTATGTCTTTCCAAAACTTCTCGTGCTAATCTTTCATAGGCTTTAGCACTCTTGCCGTTTGGTTCGTATTTTAAGATACTTTGACCAAAACTTGGAGCCTCAGCTAAACGCACACTGCGTGGTATAACTGAACGAAATATTGTGTCTGGAAAATATTTATAAAGTTCATTTAAAATTTCAGTAGATAATTTTGTTCTTTTATCAAACATAGTTAGAACTGCTCCTAAAATTTTTAAATCTGGATGCAAATGAGTTTTGATCAATTCAACAGTTTGTAAAAGTTGTCCTAATCCTTCTAAAGCATAATATTCGGCTTGGACTGGAATTAAAAGTTCATCAGCAGCTGATAAAGAATTTACTGTTAAAAGACCAAGAGATGGCGGACAATCAATTATAATATAATCGTAAGCATGATTTACTTCGGACAATAAATCTCTTAATTTAAATTCTCTTCTTTCTTCATCTACAAGTTCAATTGCTGCTCCAGCTAAATCCTGCGTTGCTGGTAAAATTCTCAATCCTTCGTGATTAGTGTTTAAAATAACATCATGAATTCTTTTTTGTCCTGCCAAAGCTTCGTAGATTCCAGCTTCCAAATCGTTTTTATTTAATCCTAAACCACTTGTGGCATTTCCCTGTGGATCCATATCTACGAGCAAAACAAATTTTCCCATTTCTGACAAAAAAGCGGCCAAATTTACAGCTGTTGTAGTTTTGCCTACTCCACCTTTTTGATTAACAATTGAAATAACTTTTGACATAATAAATTTATTTTTTTCTTTCTTAAATAATTATAACAAAAATTGACAGAATGAGCAATCTGATATATAATAAAACAAATTTTAAAAAAGCCGTCGTGGTGGAACTGGTAGACACGCACGACTCAAAATCGTGTGGGATTTTCTCATGTGGGTTCGATTCCCACCGACGGCACAAATTTTTATGAATATCTTCTTTGATATAATAATTTTTGGACTTTTTTCAATAACTGCTCTAATTGCAGTTATTTTATTATATCACACAACAATTGATACAAAATCTTGGGAATTTAGACATAAAAAAATTTCAACCTCAATTATTTTTTTATTATCAATCATCTTTTTTTTACTATTTTGGGGAAGTTTTATTGAACCAAAAATTTTAGTTGTAAAAACTATTGATATTGATTTACCTCATATAGACAAACCTATTAAAATAGCTTTACTTACTGATTTACATGTTGGAATTTATAAAAACGATGAATATTTAAATTTTATTTTTGAAAATATAAAAAAACAAAATCCAGATATAATTTTAATTGCTGGTGATTTGATTGATAATACTAATTTTGAAAATGAAATTAAACAACTTTATCCTTTAAAAACTTTAGCAGAAAAATATCCTACATATATTGTTTTTGGGAATCATGAATATGGTGTGGACTATTCTCATGGAAAAATGGTTCGCGGTACAAGTCAAGTAGAAAAATTAAAAAAATATTTTGAAAATTCCAAAATAAATATTTTACAAAATGATTTATATGAAATTACTATAAACGAACAAAGTTTTTATCTATTTGGAGCTGATTCATTTTGGGCTGGAAAAATTAATTATGATATATTAGAAAAAAGAGATGAAAATTTAGATACGATTGCTCTTATTCATAACCCAGCTGTTTTGTATACTGAAAATTATCCAAAAGATTTTTCTTTAGCTTTATTTGGACACACCCATGGTGGACAAATCAGACTTCCTTTTTTAGGACCAATCGGACGGGTTGACAATATAATTGAAAAAAAATTTTATAAAGGAATGAATTTTGATGTTACTGGAAATAGAATTTTAGTCAGTAGTGGTTTAGGAGAAAGTGGTACCAGAGCCAGATTTTTTAATCCGCCAGAAATGTTAATTTTACAAATAAATTAACTAAATATTGACAAAAACTTAAAAAAGTATATAATATAAGCCGTAAACTAGTTTTGAAAAATGCTTTAGAAGGCAAAAGCGCAATTCCTATTAAATGCAGAATTTCTAAACAAATAGTTTTACTTTATTCATTTATTGTTATATTTATATAACAAAATCCAAAAAATTATGTCAAAAAAATTATTTGTTGGAAATCTTGATTGGAACTTAACTGCTGAAGCTTTCAAAGAAGCTTTTGGGCAATTTGGTTCAGTAGAAGAAGCTGTCATTATAAAAGACAAATTCTCCGGAAAATCAAAAGGTTTCGGTTTCGTAACTTTTACCAATGATGAAGAAGCTGATAAAGCTCTTTCAGAAATGGATGGTCACGAATTAAACGGACGTAAAATGGCCGTAAACGAAGCTAGACCACAAGAAAATAAAAGATAATAAATTCTGCAAAGATAATAAAAAACAGGACGTGCGCATCCCGTTTTTTTTTATTTCTTAAATTAAGAAACTAATTGGGCAATATCTATTGCTATTTTTTCAATAGTTTTTTTACCGTTCAAAATAAACAGATTTTTATTATTGGTTTTTTTATAATATTCGAGCAAAGGACGCAAAAATTTATTTCCTTGTTTTTTTACTCTTTCAATTATAACTGCTTCTTCATCATCGGCACGAGTTTTTAGACCTTCAGAAACCGCTGCTTTTGCTCGACCTCGTAATCTTTTTAAACTTAACAAATCACTGATATGAATTTCAATTATTGCAATTTCATTTTTTTTAATTTTTAATTCTTTAAAAAATTGATCATAACTTTTAGCTTGTTCTATAGTTCTAATCGCTCCATCCAAAATAACTTTTTGGCTTTTTTTTAATTGTTTTTTTATTTCTGGAAAAGCTAATTTATAAATGTATTTATCTTCTATCAAAATACCTTGCTTCATTTTCATTAAAATTTCAGTTTTTTCTTTTGATAAAGTTTTTTCTTCTTTTTCTAGAGCTCGAAGTAAATCACCAGTTGAAAGATGAACAAAATTATATTTTTCTTTTAAAATAGAGGCTTGTGTTCCCTTTCCTGAACCTGGAATACCTAATAAAATTATTATTTTTTTCATAATTAAATTTAAAAACAAACAAAATTATACTCCTAAAAAAAGTTTCTGACAAGTGTTAAAATAAATTATGAATCTAAAATCAAAGTTATAGGTCCATCATTTTTTAATTCAACTTCCATGTGTTCACCAAATTCACCAATTTGGACATTATCATGTTTTTCTTTCATTTTTAAAACAAAATAATTATATAATTTTTCAGCAGTCTCTTTGTCAGCCGCTTCTCCAAAATCTGTTTTACTGCCTTTTTCTACTTTACCATAAAGGGTAAATTGGGAAATTATCAAACAAGCGCCACCAAATTCAGATAAATTATATTGCATAAATGTTTCGCTGTCATAATCAGAAAATAATTTTATTTTTAAAATTTTTTCAATCAAATTGTCAGCGTCTTTTTCTAAATCTCCTTTTTTAATTGCTAAAAAAATTACAAAACCATCAGCTATTTCTGCAATTAATTTTTCATTCACTTCAACAAAAGCTCTTTTAACTTTTTGCAAAACTACTCGCATAAAATAATTTATTAAATAAAAAAACGGCTTCAGACCGTTTTTTTTTGACTAAATAGTGGTAACCTCTTTTTCTTTGTCTTCACCAATTTGTTTTATTTTTTCATTAACATCTTTTACTTCTTTTTCTAAATCTTCAAAATAATTAAATTTATCATCTTCAGAAATTTCTTTATTTTTTTCCATTTTTTCTACTTGACCACGTAATTCCTCGCGAATTTTTCTAACTGAAATTTTAGCTTGTTCCAATTTTTGGTGTAAAACTTTAACTAACTCTTGTCTTCTTTCAGCAGTTAAATCAGGTAAAGGTAATCGAATAAATTTTCCATCATTCACAGGATTTATCCCTAAATCTGAATTTCTCAAAGCAACTTCCACACTTTGTACCAAACCTTTATCCCATGGATCAACAAGTAAAGTTTTAGCATCGCTTACACTAATTGAAGCAACAGCTTTTAATGGTTGTTTTCCACCATAAGCATCCACAACAACATCTTCCACTAAAGCAGGGGTTGCTCTACCAGTTCTCAAACTAGAAATATCAGTTTTTAAAAAAGAAATAACTTTTTCAAATTGTTCTTTTGAATTTAACATAAAAAAATATTAATTAATTATTTTTGTTCAGGAATTGTATAACCAATATAAACCCAATCACTATTTTTTGGATGAACTCTGATAGAAGTTGGTAATTGTTTGCTAGGCATTTTTCTAGTATCCCAATTTTTTCCACCATCCATACTGCGATAAAAAGTTGATTTATTATTTATAGTACCAGTATAATAAATTTCATTAGAATTTTGTGGGTTAATCGCAAAACCATAAATATCTACACTACCAGGAGGCGTGACCAATTTTATAGCTTCCCAATCTTCTCCAGCATTGCGAGAAGTTAAAATGCCATATTTTGAAACCCAATAAATTGTTTCTGCTTTACCAGAGTACACTAAAAATCTACGAAAATCAAGGGCTCCAGAATATTCTTTTAATTTATCAGAAAGACTTACCCAAGAAGCTCCTCCGTCCTTTGATCTGTACAAACCTTTTGATTTTGTAGCTACATAAATTAAACCTGAATTAAATTTATCAAAGTCAACGCTATACAAAAAAGTTTTAAATCGTTCTTGTACTGCCCAATTCAAACCAGAATCTCCACTGACAAACAAATCACCATTACTCTCAGTCATCCAAATTTGTTTTGAATTAAAAGGATTGATTTCTATTGAAGTGATATGATCTTCTAAACGAACTTCGCGATATAATTCGACCCAAGAGCGAGAACAATCTTCGGTTTTAAAAATTTGTCGTCCATTAGTTGCATAAACAATACATTTATTTTCTGGATTGACAGCTACATCATAAATGAAACCATCATTTAAAGTATTTGATACTTGTGTCCAACTTTCTCCGCTATCATAAGTATAAAACATCCCTTTTTCTCTTGAAGCCCAATAAAAAGCATTAGAATCCAAAGGATCTTCAATAAAACGATAAACGCTTACTTGTTGTAAATTTTTTACACCTTCGGTTGTTGGATAATTTGATTTAGCAACCCAAGTTTCACCTTTATCAATACTCAAAAAAACGCCGGCTGGACCAGAAGTGGCATTTGAATTTGTATCACCAACTTTTAAACAGCCCGAACTAAATAATGCCAAAAGTGGCAAAGAGAAAAGCAAAAGAAATTTTTTACGCATATTCTTATTTTTAAATTTTAAATAAAATTAATTACGGAATTTGTAAAATTATATTTTCCAAAAGCAATCTTGGATGAATATTTTTTGTGATGAACTTACGTGCATAGTTTATTTCTCTTTCTAAATTCAAAATATTTTTTATATCATCAGAATTCAATTCTTTCTTTTCTTTAATAAAATTATGTGTTTCTACCAACCAAATATTTAAAATATTTTTTATTTTTTTTCTAGTTAAAACATGATCATCTTTTTTATTTTTTTCTCCAAACAAATCTTCAATAATTTCTAATTTTTCTACAAAACTTTTTCCAAATAAAGAATTAAATCTTTGTTTTTCAAAATTATAAAATTCTTTTTTAGTAAGATCTGAATTTTTTTCAATTAATTCCCCTATCAGGCCATTATAATCTTTTATGATATCTGGTGAAAAGAAATCTTTTACTGAATTTATTCCGACCAAAGAAAAATTTATAATTTGGCAACGCGATTTGACTGTATCCAAAAGAGTTTCTTCATTTTGACACACTAAAAAAAATATTATTTTTTTATTTGGTTCTTCCAAAACTTTTAATAAAGAATTTGCTGCATTTTTATTCAAAGATTCTGCTTTATCTATCAAAACAATTTTATAACCGTCTTTGTACAAAGAACTTTGAGCTAAAAAAGATTTTAATTCTCGAATTTGGTCGACAAGTATATCTTGATTTGTTTTCGCTGTTTTTTTGTTTTTACGAATTTCAACTGAAAAAAAATCAGGCATGGTTTTTAATTTTTCCTTTGGAATAGAAAAAATTTTGGCGGCAATATATTCAGCTACAGTTCTTTTGCCAACATGTTCTGGCCCGACAAATAAATAAGCGTGTGAGAGCTGTTTTTCTGCGATTTTTTTTTCAAAAAAATCAATTATTTTTTCATGTCCAAAAATTTTATCCATACAAGACTATAATATCACAAAAAAGAGCTTAAGACAATAAAATTTTTATAGTTTCTTGTCCAGCTTTTTCCCAAGAATATTTTTTTAATTCTTCTTTTCCTTGTTTTTTCATTTCTTCACGTAAAGATTCTGAATCTAAAATTTCTTTAAGTTTTTTACTAATATCTTCACTATTTAAACCATCAACATACAAGCAAGCGGTTCCGCCTATTTCTGATAAACTTCCACCATTTACAGAAGTTAAAACTGGTACTTCATATTCAAAAGCTTCTAAAACTGGTAAGCCAAAACCTTCATATAAACTTGGAAAAACGAAAATTTTTGCTGTTTCAAGTAAGGCAAAAGCCTTTTCGTCACAAAGCCAATCTGTCAAAATTATTTGATTTTTAAAATTTGATTTTTGAATAGCAAGAAAAACTTTTTCAAATCCAAAACCTTTTTTTCCTATCAAAACTAAAAACAAATCTGGAAATAATCCGGTTTGTTTTAATAAATCAAAAGCTTCTATAATTCTTTTTGAATTTTTTTTCTCTTCTAATCTGCCAATGGATAATAAATAATCACCTTTTAAACCAATTTCATTTTTTATATCTAAATCAAGAATTAAATTTTCTTTTTTCCTATAACCATGTGGGATAACAAAAATTTTTTTCTCTACTTTTTCTTTTTTTTTTGTTAAACGAAGAATTTCTTTTTTTGTAAAAATACTTGGTGTAATTATTTTCCACATTTTTTTTAAAGCTTTTTTTACTGACCAAATCGTATACCATCTTTCAAAACGATTATAAGTTTCTGGAAAGTTTAGAGCGGCTACATCATGCACAGTCATGACGGTTTTTTTTGGATGAATAAGAGGAAAAACATGCGCAGGAATAAACAAAATATCAGGACGATGTAAAATCATTTCCAGACTGAGTCTAATTTGTGTCCAAAATTTTTTTGGTGGCCAAGATAAAACTTTTGAACTCCAATTTTCTGGCAAAATAGCTAACTGACCTTTTAGTTTTTCTTGGCTATACAAAATAACCTGAATATTATTCGGTAATTGTTTTTTTAATTCTTCAATAATTTCCCAAGCATAATTTTCTACACCAGTTCTTTTTTCTCTGTTAGCTCGAGAAGCGTCAATCGCTAAAGTTAACATAAAAAATTATTTTGTTGATAAAATAGCTCTTTTATAATTGTCTAAATTTTCCAAAGCTATACCCGTTCCTTTAGCTACACATAAAATTGGATCTTCAGCAACATAAGTTGCCACACCAATTGATTGTGAAATGAGTTCATCCAAATTTCTTAATTGACTTGAACCTCCAGACATCATAATTCCTTTATCCATAACATCAGCAGAAAGTTCTGGCGGAGTATCATGCAAAACATCTTTTATCGCCTGAACTAAAGCTTCTAAATCCAAAGCTAGAGCTTCAGTTACATCATCAGAAGTCACTTTAATTGTTCGTGGTAAACCACTAATAATATCTCGTCCTTTTACTTCCATTTCTAAAATTTGTTTCATGTACATCGCTGAACCAACATTAATTTTTACTATTTCAGCTGATCTTTCACCAATAGCTAAGTTATATTTTTTTCTAATAAAATCTGCAATTGAACGATCAAATCTATTTCCACCTATTCTTACTGAACCAACAGAAACAATACCACCAAGCGAAATAACTGCTATTTCAGCTGTGCCACCGCCAATATCAATAATCATATGTCCAGAAGCCGAACCAATTGGAATATCAGCCCCAATAGCTGCCACAATAGGTTCTTTTATAATATAAGCATTTTTAGCCCCAGCAGCCATAGCTGCATCAACAACAGCTCTTCTTTCAGTAGAACTTATACCAGCTGGAACAGCTATCATAACTTCTGGTCTAAAAAATCTAAAACCACCGATTGCTTTATTAATAAAATATTTTAGCATAGCTTCGGTTGTTTTATAACTAGCAATAACACCGTCTTTTAAAGGTCTCTCAGCAATTATAGAATCTGGCGTTCTGCCTATCATGTCTTTAGCTTCCGCTCCAACAGCCAAAACTTTATTATCAGTTTTAGAAATAGCTACAACTGAAGGCTCATTAACAACAATACCTCTCTTAGGGATATACACTAGAATATTAGTTGTGCCTAAATCTATACCGATTTTTTTCATATTTTATTTTGCTAATTTGATATCTATTTTTTTATCAGTCAAAAGATTTTCAGTAAGAAAATATTTGTTATCATTCCAATTTTTTTCCAATTCACTCGGTTCAGCTGATACTATATTTTTATCAAAATTTAAGTCCAAGGTCAAGCCTGATTCAATTATACCAATTTGTTTTTGAACAAATAATGTATACTCACTATTTTCTATCTTTTTTTCTATTGACTCAGGAAGTTGATAAACAAATTCTAAAGTTTCTGTTTTTCCAGGTTCAATTACAAAAAAATAAGCAAAATATGTTTTTTCTAGTTCTTCACCAAAATCATATTTTAACTGCTTTAAATCACTTTGAGAATTTATAGCTAATAATTTTGCACCAAAAGGCACATAAATTCGTGCGTATGTTCTGTATCTAGTAGTTCGCCAATCAAAAGAACCATTATGGATGTAAGTCATTTTTGCTTTTGCAATATAATGTCCATCAGAATTTTTTTCTATTTTATAATTTAAAGATCTTTTAATTGCCCAGTCAGTTTTAAGCGCAGCCAAATTAGCGTCAACCCAAAGCAAATAATCTTCGTCATTTTTAGTATTGATAATTTTTCCAAATAAATTATCGTATTCGGGAAAATTTTTCAAAGAATCAGATAAATTTTGATCAACAAAATAAGCTGAAATATGTTTTTCTCTAATCATCTTGTCTAACAAATTTTTATAATCTTGCCAATGAAAAAAAATATCAACTTTTACTTCTGCTAAAACTTTATCAGCTAAATCTTTTAAAATATTTTTACGTTGAGAAAAATCATAACCTTTTTCTAAAAAAGCATATTCAACTTCATATTCTAATTTTTCTACAACATTTTTTGAATTAAACTTTAAATCGCTAACTTCTATTTCGCCTGTTAAATTTAGAATTTCTTCCAAAACTTTTGTATCCACAGCAACCACAGCATCAATATTTTCAGCTTCAAAACCTCCTTCACCTTTGTATAATTCTAAAACTTTTTTTGCAGAAACTGAAAAATCTGGTGACCAATTTGCATCTCTAAAATACCATTTTTCAACTCCTAATTCTTTTTTTAAAATTTCTGGTGGTGCAGGACGCCAATCTTCTGGACTGTTTTTGTCTAAAGATTCACTACCTTCTAATTTAAGAAGATTGATTTTACCTTTATCAACTGAGATCACAGCATAAGATCCAATAAAACCGCCTGCTGGTCTAATTTCTGTATCATTTAGAAACAAAACTAAATATTTTTTAGTTTCAGTAAAACCAAGAAAATTAGCAGCTGTAGCAAATAAATCAGAATCAGAATCATTTGTTAAAATTTTACTTACTTGTTCCTGGGCAAAATTATTTTGTAATATTTTTTCCCAAGAAAAATTATTTTTAAAATAAACAAAAATTCCATAACTTAAAATTAGTAGCAAAATAGTTAAAAAAAATAAAATTTTAAAAAAAGTTTTCATACAATTTTATTATTTTCTCTTTTTCTGTGAAACATTGAAACCCAGATAAGATCCTCGCATCAAATGTGTAACTGCATCTAAAGCTGGTAAAGCAGAAACAAAAATCATTGTAAAAGGTAATAATGCCCATTGCAAAACCATAATTAAATATTTATGATGTGGTTCACTTAACGGTTTTTTTGGCAATAAAAACATACTTAAAAAAGCTGATAAAAATAAACCACTCATAGCTAAAAACATTAATACTTCAAGTAAATGTGGAGCATTGAAAAATAAAGCACTCTGTCGAATTTCTTCCCCAGCAACCCACATAGGAAGTCTGCCTAAAATAGTAATTATAAGAGCCGCTAAACACCAAGACCATTTTCCTTCCCATTCTACAAAAACCCATTTTATTTTTTTAAAAATTGAAATTTTATTTTCTTTTTTTCTAAATTCCCAAATTAAATAAGGAACATGTTCTACTCCCCAAGCCCAACGTCTTTGTTGTTTATACAAATTTTTTATACTTACTGACCATTTATCATCTCGAACTGTGTCCATAGAAACAGGTAAATAAAGTGGTGTAACTTCATAATCACCATTATAATGTAAATAACATTGATAAAAAATTCGACTATCTTCACTAACTATTCTTTTGTCATGATAACCTACTTCAACAATTGTTTTAAAACTCATAGAATGAGAAGAAAAAGTGACCAAATTATCTTGTCTAGCTAAAGATGTCATTGTCCAAAAGGTCGTTCCAAAAGCCATAATTCTAAGTATAGCTGGTGAATCCCACATATTATTATTATACAAAGCTATTGGTTGATAAGAAGAATGGGTTGGATTTGGATGTTTTACAAAAACATAAGTCAAATAAGCAAAATAATTTGGATGACAAATTGTATCAATATCAAAAATAGTAGCAATAATATCTTCGTATTTCCAACTTTTTTTATCAATATATTTTTTTATTTCTCTTTCCGAATAATTTAAATTTGAACCTTTACCTGGAATTTCATCAGTTAAATTTGCTGGATGTAAAGTAAAGACAATATCAAAAAAATATTTATCAAATTCTTGTTTAATAAGATTATAAATTTTTTCACAATGTTCTTTTGTTCTTTCTTCACCAGCAATAATAATTATAAATTTATCTTTATCATAACAAGCTTCTTTTATACTATCAATCCCAGTTTTTACAACTTCCCAAGATTCATTATATAAAGTTAAAAATACAAAATGTCTTTTATCTTCTTTTTTATACAACTCATGTCTAATTAAATCTTTCCAATCAACTTTTTTAATTCTTTTATATCTAATCCAAGCAACAATTAAATAAAAAACAAAATTAACAACTTTTAAAACCCAATAAATATCAAAAATAATAATAAAATAAATCATCCATAAAGGTTTAACAAAAGACAAAAACAAACACAAAACTAAAGTAAGCCAGATAGACAAACCTGGCATAATTTCATAAAATCTATATTTTTGATAATCAGTAAACATAATCTAACCGATATTTGGTTCTGCACTATAAAGTGCTGAAATATACTCACCTTTTTTCTTTTTAAACAGTTGAGTCTTTATTTTGTTCAAATCATTATTTTCTCTAAAATTTATTGTTAAAGTTTTTATTTTAAATACATAAGAAAAAACATTTGCGACAATACAAGCAATTCGTAGTGACGTAAAACTTCCCTGTCCAACGACAACTACAATAGCTTCCAATTCTTCTTTTTTAACATTATGTTCTTGTAAAAATTCATCAATAAAAAATAATAATTCACGATTTTTTTTCCCTGTTATTTTTTTTTGGAAAATTTTTGAAGACACCAGTGATAATTGATAAATTCCATCTTGCAAAGAAGGGTCAATAATTAAAAACATAAAAAATTAAGATTCCATTTCATTTATAACAATAACATTTTCAGCTTCAAAAATTGAATAAATAAATTTATCCATAACATATTTTCTATCAATAAATTCGCTTTTATTCATAAAAGTATATCTAACTTCAAAACCCATTTTTTGTTCGTAATCTTCAATAATTTTCTTCACATTTCTTAATTTGATATCACCGACAATAAGCAAATCAGTATTAACTTTTTCACTATCAGTAAATTTTCCAGTTAAAACAAGCAAATCTATTTTACCAGCATTTTTTTTCAAACTATCAATCAATTCTTGTTCACCCATAATATTTTCTTTCAAAAGTAAAGCTCTTAATTCCTCAAAAATTATACAATCTTGATTAAGTTTGTAATATTTTCTCAATTTTTCTCCTATCTCCATTTCTTTTTCTTGTTCATCACCTTTTTTTTCAGTTTCGCTGATAATATTAAGAGTTGAAAGTAATTCTAATTCTCGTCTGACAGCGTTTATTTGTGTGGATACTTCTCTTGATAATTCACGAACAAAAAATGATCTTTCTGGATTGCGAAAAAATAATCGTAAAATTTTGATTCTGGTCTTTGAACCGAATAATTGTTCAAGCATAGTATAATATTAAAATATTTGGGGTTTAAAACTCCAAAAACGTTTTGTAATAAATATCAAAATATAGTATAATATTTATGGTCTAAAAAGTCAAAATATGTCTAAACTAAAAATAGAAGAATTTTTTGTCGAGGGTAAAAACCCTCAAAAATCACATGTTCTCATACATATTGCAGAACCTACGACGCCAGAAGAAGAAAAACGTGGTTATTTCTTTGCTTTGGCTGAAATAAAAAATAATAACCCAGTTCAGATAAGCAATTTACAATCAATAATTGATGAAATTGAAGAAAAATATTATGCAGAAGGAATAAAAGAAGAAACACTAGAAACAATTTTTGAAGAAATTATTCAAACAATAAACAAAAAATCATCTGTGGTTTTAAATGATGAAAATAGTGAAATAAATTGTTTAGTTGCTACATTACGCGGAAACAAGATAATTTTTGCCTATCAAGGCTATCCAAAAGTTTCATTATTTTTTATTAAAGACGATAACACCTCAGAAATTAAAATAATTGATGCACCAGCTTACAGTAATAATCAGTTATTTTGTTCAGTTATAGACGGTAATATAAATCCAGGTGATATAATATTTTTATATACACCAAGCACTGAAAATTTTTTGGATTTAGAAAAGATAAAATTTTTAATTAAAGAAAAAAAACTTTCAGAAATTAATTCTTTTTTACAAAAAACTTTAGAAATATTAGATAATGATGATTCTTATGGTGGTATTTTTATCAAAAAAACACGAGAAGAAAGTAATGCAGAAAAAATTGATAATTCAAAAATAGAAAAAATTGGTTCACAAGAATCTTTAAAAACTCTCTCTGATACTCAAGAAAATACAACAGCAGTACTGTCCCCAACTATCATGAACAGTTTAAATAAAAAAATCAAATCTTTTAAAGATAAAGAAAAAAAACAAGAAATAAAAACAATAAAACATGGTGCAATTGAGACCAATTTTAGAAACTACCAAAAATCTGAAGATAAAATTAATAAATTTTTGATTTCTTTCGGCAAATTTTTAGTTTTAACTACAAAAAAATTTTATTCATTTGGTCAAACAATAATTCAAAAAATATTCAATTTTTTTATAAATATTTTTTTAATTACTAGTAATAAAAATGGACACCGTACACTAATACTTGATAGATACCAAACAAAAATACAACAAAAAAAATCTTCTTTAAAAAATTTAGGAATATTACCAAAAGTATTTTTTATATCAATTTTAATTTTAATAATAATTTTTATAGCTAATGTTTTTTATTTAAAACATAAGGACAAAAAAGAAGCTGAACAAGCTCAATATGACAATACAGTAGTATTGATTGAAGAAAAAATAGATGATGCAGAAGCTAAATTACTTTATGGAGAAGAAGCACAAACTTACGAAATTTTAAAAAAAGCCAATGAAACATTAAATTCTTTAAACATTAACAAACCAGAAAGAATTGAAGAACAAAAAAAACTCAAAGAAAAAATAGACAATCTTTTGACTCAACTTCGAAAAATAACTATTGTTCACCCAGAAATGCTACTAGAAATAAGTGACAATGAAAAACAAATTGATACTCAAAAAATAATTTTTTATGATGAAACAAAAATAATAGTTTATGGAGAAAAAAATGATAATCTATATATAGTTAATCCTATTACAAAAACAATTGAAATAAAAAATCATGAGACATATTCTGGCTTTAAAAATGCTAAGCTTGACCAAGAAAATTCGTTAATTTACTTTTTATATAAAGATAATAAAATAGTTGAATATAATATAAAAACCAATTCTTTTAATAGCAAAGACGTCTTTTATCCAAACGAAAATACAAATATAACTGCTTTTGATATTTATAATGGCAAACTTTATTCTTTTGATATTAATCATAATCAAATTTATAAACATAACCAAACTCAAACAGGTTTTGAAAAAGGAACATCATGGATTATTGATAATGAAAAAATATTAGAAGATATCATAAGCATGAGTATTGATAGTAATATTTTTCTTTTAGGCAAAAATCAAAATGTCTATAAATTTAACAAAGGCAAAGAATATCTCTTTGAATTAACAGGAATTGATCCAGTAATTGAACAAGCCACAAAAATTTGGACTGATTATGAATCTGATTATATTTATATTTTGGATGGAAAAAATAAACGAATCATAATTATTGATAAAGAAGGTCATTTTATTTCCCAATATTTATCAGAAGAATGGACTGAACCAACTGATATGGCAATCGATGAAACCAAAAAAAATATTTGGATTTTAGATAAAAATAAACTCTATAAATTTAATTTTTCTAAATAAAAAATCCGCATTAAGCGGATTTTTTATGATTGTTTGAAAAAATTATTTTAAAGTAACTTTACCACCTGCTTCTTCGATTTTCTTTTTGATTTCTTCAGCTTCAGCTTTTGGAGCATTTTCTTTTACAGCTTTTGGAGCTCCATCAACTAATGCTTTTGCATCAGCTAAGCCTAAACCAGTTAATTCTTTTACTACTTTAATAACTGCAATTTTATTTGCTCCGGCTTCTGTTAATTCAACTGTAAAGTCAGTTTTTTCTTCAGCTGCTGGGGCTGTGGCTGCTGCTGGAGCTGCCATCATTATAGCTGGAGCTGAAGCGCTAACGCCAAATTTATCTTCTAAAATAGAAACTAATTCTGCTAAATCTAAAACAGACATTTTTTCTATTTCAGATACTAGAGATTGAAATTTTTCAGGTACTACGACCTCTTTTTTTTCTGACATATTTTTATTATTAATTATTTTGATTAATTTTTTGTGTCCTTAATTGCATTAAGAACAGTAACTAAACCGCGCAAATTTCCAGCTAATACATTTACAAAACCAGAGACTGGCGCATTTATAGTTCCAACAAGTTTTGCTAATAGTTCTTGTTTACTTGGTAAATTTGAAAGTTCAATAACTTTGTTTGAATCAATAAATTTTCCTTCTAAGATACCTCCGAAGACAGAAACGACTTCGTGTTTTTTAGCAAACTTGGCAATCACTTGAGCAGGAGCGACTTCGTCTTCTTTTCCTAAAACAACAGCTACTCCACCTTCAAAAGATTTAGTATCAACTTCAAGGTTAAGATCTTTTAACGCATTTTTTAAAAGCGTTTTTTTGCTCGCAATATAATCAATATTTAATTCGCGACATTTTTTTCTTAACTCTTCTGAATCAGTTACTTTTAACCCTTGAAAGTTTGCAAAAACTGCGGATTTAGAATTTTTTAATCCTTCAGTCAAACTTTTTAAAGTTTGCTCCTTTATTTGTCTTGTCTTTGCCATATTTTTAAATAAAAAAAGTGGTTTTTAACCACAGACTCTTTGGATACTCTTCGACCTTGTCAACCAGTTTTTTACTGGTAGAGAGTTACCTCGGTAGCCTATTTAATCCCGACTTAGTCGAGAAGCTACTGTCTATGGTAAAGTGGAAAAAATCCACTTAGTATCGCCACGGGGAATCGAACCCCGATTACCAGGATGAAAACCTGGTGTCCTAACCATTAGACGATGGCGACATAAAAATAACAAAAATATTATAAATGATTTGTAGTTTTTTGTCAAGAATAAATAATACACAAAAATAACGGCGACAGAAGATTAAATTTTTTTTATTTTTTCCTTTTAACTTTTACTTTTATTTAAAAAATCATGAATCTAGAATCATAAATCTAAATTTAATTAACTTTTGACTTTAGGCTGCTTTTATTATAAAATAAAAACAAAAAAATATGATCATAATTGCTATAGAAAGTTCTTGCGATGATACCTCAGTTTCACTTCTAGATATAAAAAAAAATAACATAAAAATACTGGCTGAAAAAACCGCTAGTCAAATTGAAATTCATAAAAAATATGGCGGGGTTGTACCAGAAATCGCAGCTAGAATTCATGCTGAAAATATAGTACCACTTATTGAAGAAGTTTTAAAAAACCAACCAGAACCAGAAACAATTGCAGTTACAGCCGGACCTGGACTAATTACTGGTTTAATAGTTGGGGTTGAAGCAGCTAAAACTTTAGCTTATTTAAAAAACCTACCAATTGTTAAAGTAAATCATATAGAAGGCCATATAAATAGCATAAAAATAAATAATAATCAAAAAATTGATTATCCATTACTCTCTCTTGTAATTTCTGGTGGGCATACTGATCTAATTTTAGAAAATAAAAAAAATGAATATAAAAAAATTGGTGGAACACGCGATGATGCTGTTGGTGAATGTTTTGACAAAGTAGCTAAAATGTTAAATTTAGAATATCCTGGAGGACCAAAAATTTCTGCTTTAGCAAAAATTGGAAATGAAAATAAAATCAAATTTCCCCGACCGATGATCAAATCTGATGATTTAGATATGAGTTTTGCTGGTTTAAAAACAGCTGTGCTATATTGGCTCAAAGAAAATAAATATTACAAAAAACAAAATTTTTTAACAAAATTATTCAAAAAAATAACAATACACGATATTTGTGCTAGTTTTGAAAAAGCAATCAGTGACATTTTAATTTTAAAGACAAAAAAAGCTTGTGAAAAATATAATATAAAAAATATTATAATTGCTGGCGGTGTGAGTGCAAATGAAAAATTGAGAAAAGAATTTAAAACTGAATTAGAAGAAAAAAAAGGAATCAAAGTTTTTTATCCAGAAATAAAATATGCTATGGATAATGCCACTATGATTGGTGTTGCTGCTTATGAAAAAGCTGTAAAAAAAGAATTTATTCCTTGGCAAGATATTCAGGCGGATCCAAATTGGGAAATCTATTAAAAATTTAGATTCATGAATTAGGATTTATAAATTAATTTAATAAAAAATCTCTCCGTCAGTTAACAGAAAATCAAAAGTTTTAATTCTAAAATCTAAAATCTTAATTTAAAAACAGTCTTATTCCAGACTGCTTTTTTAAATTTTTATTTTATTTTTTTCTTCGACTCCAATTATCCCAAACTACCAAAAGTGGACTGGCTAAAAATATTGAACTTAAAGCTCCTAAAGTAATACCAATAATTAATGCCAAAACAAAATAATGGATGCTTGCACCACCATAAAAATATAGAGCAATTAAAACTAATAAAGTTGTCAAAGACGTATTTATTGATCGAGCTAAAGTTTCGTTTACTCCTTTATTAACTGTTTCTTCAAAATTTTCATAACCAAATTTAATCAAATTTTCTCTAACTCTATCAAACACAACAATAGTATCGTTTACTGAGTAACCTAAAATTGTCAAAATTGCTACGATAAAAGCAATATCTACTTCCACATTATAAAAATGTCCAAGAATAGAGAAAACACCAATTGTGATCAAAACATCATGTACTAAAGCGATAATTGCAGTTACACCATATTTCCAAGATTTTATTGGTTTAGAAACTCTTTTAAATGCCCAAGTAATATAAACAATCATCATTATAATAACTAAAGTTATAGTTTTAAAAGATTTTGATCTTAATTCACTACTTATAGAAGAACCGATTGTTTCTTGCCTTTGTTCTAAAACTTTATTTTCAATATTTATCCCTTCTTCATTTTTTTGATTTTCAAAATCTTCTCTTAATTGAGATAATATTTTTTGATGTTCTTCTTCTGCTAATGAACGTGTTCTTAAAATAAAAGAATTTTCTTCTGCTGGTTGAATTTTTGCATTTTCTATATCAGATAAACCAGTCGTTATCAAAGAATTTTTCATTTCTTCAATAGTAGGTCTTTGACTAGAAAAATTTATTTCTAACAAAGAACCACCAACAAAATCAATTCCTGGTTTTAATCCAAAAATTATTAAAGAAACTAAACTAGCAATCGCTAATAAAGCAGAAATTGTAAAAAATATTTTTCTTTTTCCAATAATATTTAATGTTTTCATATTTTTATTCTTTATGATTAGACGAACCTAAAAATAATACCCCACCGTCACGTTTTTTAAACCAAGGGGCAATAAATCTAAGCATTACTCTAGTAATCGTAATTGCCGAAAACATACTCATCAAAATACCAATGGTCAAAGTTATTGCAAAACCTTGCACAAAACTTGTTCCAAAACCAATTAAAATTACACAGGTTAACAAAGTAGAAACATTACTATCTCGAATTGAAGTCCAAGCACGATTAAATCCTTCTTCTATTCCTGTTTTTAAACTTTTACCATTTTTTAGCTCTTCTTTTAATCTTTCAAAGATTAAAACATTAGCGTCAACCGCCATACCAATTGAAAGGATAAAACCAGCAATACCAGATAAAGTCAAAGTAACACCTATCAATTTAAAAATAGATAATGTAACAGTTATATAAATAGATAAAGCTAAAGCTGCTAAAACTCCAGGTAAACGATAATAAATAACCATAAACAACATAACTAGAATTACTCCGATAAAACCAGCATATAAACTTTTTTCAACTGATTTTGAACCTAAAGTAGCACCAACCGTTTGTTGTGAAACTAACTCAATTGATACTGGCAAAGCACCAGAATTTAATCTTTGAGATAATAATTTTGCTTCTTGAATATTAAAATTTCCACTAATCACTGCTCTGCCATCACTTATGACGCTTTGTACAGTTGGTATACTTATTGCTTCTCCATCCAAAAAGATGGCTACTGGTTTTCCTAAATTTTTCTTAGTAATTGCAGAAAATAATTCTTTTCCTTCGTCATCGAAACTAAGAGATACTTGGATAGAACCAGTTTGTGGATCAGATACCACTTCAGAATGATCCAATTGTTTTCCAGACAAACCAGTATTTTTCCATTCTTCTTGTGGAGGTACAATATCTGATTCATCTTTTGTGGCTACTAAAATTCTATAAATTTCATATTCTTTACCAACTTTTTCATCTTTTTTATAAATTATATGGTAACCATATTCAGTTTCTACAGGTCCAATTATTTCTCCTTTTCCAGCTGAAAAAACAGCATTACCAAAATTTTCTGGCACTTGATTAATTGTTATCCAACCCAAATCTCCACCATTTGCTCCATTTATAGTATCACTAGAATTGTCTTTTGCTAAAGAAGCAAAATTATCAGCATTGGCTGAATTATAAATTTCTTCGGCTTTAGCTTTTGCTTCAGATTTATTATAAATAGCATTATCACAACCAGTTGCGCCAAGAAAACAAATAAGTATATGACTAACATTAACTTGTTTTTCTCCATCTCTTTCAGTGCCTCTTTTTAAAATATTTAATCCATCCACTGAATCAACAAGAGTTGAAGAAAATTGTCCTTCACTAGATTGTTTTGCCCAATTATAAATATCAGTCACTGCGTTATTATCTGGAACAAAACCAACATAACCGCCATTATTTTTACTTACTGAGTCTTCGGAATATTCTGCAGCTAAAGCTGAAAAATCTCCACCGTTTTTTACTTTATTTAATATATCAGTTGCTCGTTTTTTTGCATCAGTATTATAATCATTCATTTCTTTCTTTTCTTCAGTTGTAAGTTCACGAGTTGGTGTATCATTTGCTTCTTTAAATTCCAAAATAGGAGTTTCACCTATCATATCAATAGCATCTTCAACGTTTACAACCCCAGGTAATTCAACAATCAAACGATAAGAATCACCAACTTTTGTAGTTTGAACTTGTGGTTCAGAAACACCCATTCCATTAACACGGCGTTCAATAACATCACGTACACCTTCAACTGAAGTTGCTTTTTCATTATCTTCTATGTTTGAAACATTTGCTTCATAAACTAAATGAGCTCCGCCTTGTAAATCAAGACCTAAGCGAAAATTTTTTTCTGGTATATTTGGAATTCCAAAGTGAGTCGTTTCATTAATTTTATTTATAAATGAGTTAAATTTTTGTGGATAAATAAAAATAAGTGAAACTAAAAAAAGACAGAAAATACCAGTTATCCCCCATCTGATCTTTGATCTAATTTTTGCGTATTCTGTGGACATAAGATAATTAAATTAATAATGTAGTAATTATTTTATAACAAGATAATAAATAAGTCAAATCAAAAAAAGGCAGGGCTCAAAAGTCAAAAATCAAAAAAAACAAGTAAGCAAGTAGAGATAGTAAAGCAGATAAGAAAAAAAAGAAAATATTATTTAAATCAATAAAAAATATTTTTTCTTACTAGCTTACATACTTACCAGCTTACTTGTTAACTTTTTTTATTTTCCACAACATTTTTTGTATTTTTTTCCACTGCCACAAGGACATAAATCATTTCTACCAATTTTATGACCAGTATCATCTCTTGGCTTACTTCTGACAATACCTGCTTCGGAATCAGAAGTTTTTTCTGCTCCTTTTAAAATCATTTTATCTCCAGCCATTATAGTTGGAGCGATACTTAATCCAATATTAATCTTAAAAATGGTATAAACTATTTCTTTTTGTATATCTGATAAAAGTTGATTAAACAAATTAAAACTTTCTTGTTTATATTCAACTAATGGATCTCTTTGTCCATAACCTTGAAGTCCAATACCAGCTCGAAGTAAATCTATAGCCACCAAATAATCCACCCACAAACTATCAATAGTTCTTAGTAAAACACTTTTTTGTAATTCAATTATAATTTTTTCAAACATGTTTTTTTGTTCTTCATTTGATATTTTTGTATTTTGAAGAACTTGGTTTTTTAAATTAATTAATAAATTTTCATATTCATGCTCAGCTTTAGCCAACAAAAATTTTATAAGCTCGTCTCTTTTTTCTACAGACTCACGATTGTCTTTTTTTCTTTCAGCAAAAGATAATATTTTTTGTTTATCCTCTTCAGTAAGATTAAATATAGTTTTTACAGTTTCAGTTATTTCTTTAACATTCCAATTCATATCATCTTCTGAATTTGTATGGTAAGAAACTATAAATTCTATTTCTTGACTTATATAATCAAAAATAATTGAACGCAAATTTTTTTCTGTTATAGCTTCGTAATTTTCTTCAATTTGTTTTTGTTCTTGAAAAGCTAAATCCAAAATTTCACGTCTTTTTTTGTAAATAACAGTTCTTTGTTTGTTTAAAACATCATCATATTCAAGTAAATGTTTTCTGATATCAAAATGATGTGCTTCTACTTTTTTTTGTGCTGATTCCAGCATTCGGGTAATCATTTTTTGTTCAATTGGCATGTCTTCTGGCACTTTTAAAGTTTGCATCAATGATTTCAATCGGTCACCCGCAAAAATACGCATTAATTCATCATCAGTTGAAACAAAAAATTGTGTTTCTCCTGGATCTCCTTGACGAGCACTACGACCGCGAAGTTGGTTATCAATACGACGTGATTCATGTCTTTCTGTACCAAGTACAAATAAGCCACCAGCTTTTTTAACTTCTTCTTCTAAAATTTTATCTCCATCTGGTCCGCCTAATTTTATATCAACACCACGTCCAGCCATATTAGTAGCTAAAGTTACAGCTCCTGGAATACCAGCACGAGCAATAATTTCACTTTCTCTTTCATGATTTTTAGCATTCAAAATTTCATGTTTGATTCCATTTATATTTAAATAGTTACTTAATTCTTCGTTTTTTTCAACTGAAATTGTACCAACTAAAATTGGCTGTTTCTTTGCTTGACATTCTTTTATTTTTTCAATTATTGCTTTATTTTTTCCTCTTTCATTTTTATAAATTCTATCAGAATTATCAATTCTAATATCTTTTTTATTTGTCGGAATTTGAATAACTTCTAAATTATAAATTTTAATAAATTCTTCTTCTTCTGTAGCAGCTGTTCCTGTCATACCTGAAAGTTTTCTATACATTCTAAAAAGATTTTGAAAAGTGATAGTTGCTAAAGTTTGACTTTCTCTTTGGATAGAAACATTTTCTTTGGCTTCAATCGCTTGGTGTAAACCTTCCGAATATCTACGTCCTGGCATTTTACGACCAGTAAATTCATCAATTATAATTACTTCTCCATTTTCGACGATATAATCTTTATCTCGTTTAAATAAAACTTCAGCTTTGAGTGCTTGTTCGATATGATGGACAGTGCGAATTCCGCCTTCAACATATAAATTTTCTACATTTAACCATTTTTCAAATTTAGCAATAGCGTTTTCAGTCAAAGTTGCGCTACGCATTTTTTCATCAACATTATAATCTTCATTTTCTTTTAAACTTCTAACTAGTTTTGCAAATTCATAATATTTATCAGTTGCTTCTTCGGCTGGAGCAGAAATAATAAGTGGAGTACGAGCTTCATCAATTAAAATAGAATCAATTTCATCAATAATTGCATAATGAGTTTCATCTCCTGGACGCATAACCATATCTTCTAATCTTTGCACCATGTTATCACGCAAATAATCAAAACCAAATTCATTATTTGTACCATAAGTAATATCGCATTTATAACAATCTTGACGAGAAACTGGTTTTATTTTTTCTGTTTCAGTTTCATCATAAATAAAAGAAACTCTCTGATTTTGAATAATCGAAACTGAAAGACCTAAAAAATTATAAATTTTTCCCATCCAAATTGCATCACGCTTTGCCAAATAATCATTAACCGTGACGACATGAACTCCTTTGCCTTCAAGTGCATTTAGATAAGTTGGTAGTGTAGCCACAAGAGTTTTTCCTTCTCCAGTTCGCATTTCAGCAATTTTTCCTTGATGAAGAGTTATACCACCGATAAGCTGAACATCATAATGACGCATACCCAAAGTTCTAACCGAGGCTTCACGTACAGTTGCAAATGCTTCTGGCAGTATATCATCTAAAGTCTCGTTATTTTTTAAACGTTCTTTAAATTCATTTGTTTTATTTTTTAATTCTTCATCTGATAACTTTTTGTATTCAGATTCAAAAGAATTAATTTTATCAACTAAATTTTGGATACTTTTTAGATATTTTTGATTTGGATCACCGATAATTTTTTTAAGAAAATTCATATTTTTATACATTTATTTTTTATATTTTATTTTCTTATATTATCACGAAATTAAGTCGAATGTCAAAAGCTGATTAAATTTAGATTTAGGATTTTTGATTTATGATTTAATAAATAAAAGTAAAAAGGGAAAAGTTACAAGTCTAAAGTTAAAAGTCGAAAGTCTTATTTTTAAAATGATTAGCGGTAATTCACTATTTAAGGGATATCTCCGCCCCGACGTTTCGTCGGGGCTACGATATAACAAAGTGAGAGTGTGATTGTTTTTTAGTCTGTCTGTTTAACCTTTTTGTTCAATTATTTTTAAACATCTTTAAAAAACTCCACATACATTTTGTCATTTCGTAATTCCGACGATTAGTCGGAATGGAGAAATCCCTTAAACTTTTTTGGTTCAATAATTATTCAATTTAAAATGATTAGTAGTAACACATAGTTTAAGCGATACCTTCATTCGTCTTCGACTCATTACGGTATGACAAAAGTGAATATTATTTTTTTTAAAAACGTTTACATTTATCTATTTACTCAATTAAACAAAGATGATTTTAAAAATACTAACGCACTCTTTTGTCATATCGTAGCGAAGCGGAGATATCCCTTAAATAAACTTTAATGAAATTGAATTCAAAAAAACACTTTTTTATGTTTATTTAGTGTTTTACAAGCTTTTTCGACTTTTAAATACTTCTCTGTTATAATTATTCTTGACATATTAGCTAAAAAGTGCTATTATAACTTGTTAAATAGATCTTTACAATTTAATAAATCCAAGGAGGATTGTCATGAAAAGTTTAGTTAAAGCCATCGTTTTTGTTAGTTTTATTTGTATTTTCTTCGCATCATGCGAAGAATCAAAAAGAGTCATTTTAAATGACTCAAATGAAAAAAATGATGACACCGAGACCACTCTCTGCAAAGAGGGAAAGACAAAATGTGTCGAAAATTTTGTCTTCATATGTGAAGACAATGAATGGACAGAATGGGATGATTGTACATTTCTAAACAAGAAATGTGCAGTCGTCGGCGGAGAGGCAAAATGCCTCGATTCCGAAAATCCTGATGAAGGAAACACCATTGATGATGGAAATACTGGTAATACAGGAAATACCGGCGATACTGAGTCCGATGAGGATTCAGGTAATACTGGAAACACCAGTGATGATGGAAATACTGGTAATACAGGAAATACCGGCGATACTGAGTCCGATGAGGATTCAGGTAATACTGGAAACACCAGTGATGACGGCAATACAGGTAATACAGGAAATACCGGAAACACAACTCCCGATGAAGATGTTATTAATCTTTGCGAAGGAGTGGTTTGCATGGCACTTAGCCAGTGTCATGAAGTCGGAGAATGCAATCCGACTACCGGCGTTTGTTCAAACCCTGTTAGGACAGGATCTTGCGATGATGATGATGCCTGTACTCAAACTGACACTTGCCAAGCTGGTGTATGTACAGGAAGTAATCCTGTAATCTGTTCTGTGTTAGGACAATGCTACGAGGTTGGAGAATGCAATCCATTTTCTGGCGAATGCACAAATCCAGTCAAAACTGGTTCTTGTGATGACGAAGACGCCTGCACTCAGACTGATATTTGTCAGGCTGGTGTATGTACAGGAAGTAATCCTGTAATTTGTTCGGCTCTTGGGCAGTGCTATGAAGTTGGAGAATGTAATTCATCTACCGGAATCTGCTCGAATCCGTTTAAGTCTGGGACTTGCAGTGATGGCGATAATTACACCATCAACGATGAATGTCTCAACGGATCTTGCATCGGCGAATCTGTAAATTGTATACTTGGTTCTGAATGTACAGACAATAATGTTTGTAACGGAGAAGAGTTTTGCAATGATAGCAATAATTGTGAAACAACAGAATCTCTAAACTGCAATGATAATATCCGGTTAACTCTTGACTCATGTAATTCAATAACTGGCTGTGTTAACACTTCTGTTGAATGTATTGATAACAGCGACTGTGATAACAACAATGTCTGCGATGGTCCTGAAATCTGTAACTCAAGTTACTCTTGCCAAACAGATACTCCTCTTGATTGTAACGACGAAGAAAGATTGACATTGGACAGTTGCGATCCAATAACTGGCTGCTCAAATGTTCTTGTTGAATGTATTGAAAACAGCGACTGCGATAACAACAATGTCTGCGATGGTCCTGAAATCTGTAACTCAAGTTACTCTTGCCAAACAGATACTCCTCTTGATTGTGATGACGACACCCGTCTCACTCTTGATAGTTGTAATCCTTCAACTGGGTGTGTAAACACTATAGTTGAGTGTCTGGACGAAACTGACTGTATCGAAGGGGAATTTTACGAAACTCCTTCGTGTACAGGACATATTTGTCAATATGACATTTTATGTCCGGCAAACAGTTTTTCTATTATAATTCCTGAAAACTGGCTGAGATGTCGGGGATATGATAAAAACTGGCAAACAACTTTTACTCATTTCTATACAGACGGGTTGTATAATCCGGGAGATAAAATATCAAACCCAGAAAATACCTGTCACATAAGCTGTAAACTCACAACAACAATTCAATATCCATTCATTAATTGTGAGTGGACAGAACACAACGACGAAAGTGGTTTATATAAATGTAAACCACCTTATTATAGCGAAGCATCCTTAGGGGGATGTTCGCTATGGCCGGGAGATCACTGTATCTCCCAATAATAACGCTCTTTTTTACAGGGAACCTCCGGGTTCCCTTTTTTAATCACAAAAAAATAAACTTTTCTAAGTTTATTTTTATTTTTTTAAATTTTATTTTTATTCTAAATTTGATTCGGTCGAGCTAGTACCATCTAGATTTGATTCAGTTGAAGAAACCGAATCTTCAATAAATTCTTCCACATTTTCTTCTTCTAAATTTGATTCGGTCGAGCTAGTACCATCTAGATTTGATTCAGTTGAAGAAACAATATCTTCAATAATTTCATTATTTTCTTCTGATAAATTTTCTTCTTCTGATTCTATCACTTCATCAACTGTAGAATCATTGTTCTCAAAAAATATTTCCTCCGCATCGGTCAAAATATTTTCACCATCATAAAGAACCTCAATAGTACCATCACTAATAAACATTTTTAATTTATCAGTTGCAAAACTATGCCAGTTGAATACCACTTCCTCATCTTGTGCTTCTGAAATCACGATTTCAAAACCATTTATATCTATTTTATCAACACCATAACTAAAATTATGAATACCAACTGGAGTGACAGTGATAATTGGTTCTACTGTATAATCATTTTCAAAAATTATTCTAACTTCATCAAAACCAGGAACGATTTTTGCCTTGCCAACCTGATCTTCATTAAAGAAAATATGTGAATCAAAATTAACTTTTGATATAAAATTAACATCTCCAGTAATATTTAAATCATTACCGACTGTGCTGGTAGTAAAATAACTTTCTGAACTAGTAGAAAACATTGATATAGAATCGATTTGAATTTGTTGTTCTTGGATAGCCGAAACTATATAAGGAATCATACCAACCATAGAAATAGATTTGTAAGCATTTTCACCATCTTCAGTCATCACTAAATTTGGATAAACTTCTTCAAGTTCTTGGGCGATAAAACTAGCATTTTTTGTTTCTGAATCTAATTGGCTATTCCAATTATATAGAACTGGATTCAAATTCATAATATTTTCAAGTTGGCCTGTAATTTCAGTAATATTCTTTTTCAAACGAATATCTGAAGAACAGGCAATAATACCAGTTGAACTTAATGTACAAGAAGAACTATTACTACCAGTAAACCTAGCTATATTTGCAGTATTTGATTTTACTTCTAAAGCATATTGGGGAGTTGTAGTACCGATACCTACTTTTCCACCCATTATCGCCATTGTATTAGCTTGATTTAATATTGAACCCGAAGAACTTAAATTTATACCAAGTGAATAATCACTAGAAACAGTCATAGACCCACCTATCATAGTAGAATAATCTCCACTCATTGTACTGTTATTACCAGAAATAATAGTGGAACCAGAACCACTAATTGTATTTTTATAACCACCAATTATTATTGAATTTCCTGCCATATCTCCACCTATTATATTTTGATTACCCCCTATTATTCCTGAATAATAAGGGGAAGTCCCAATGGTAGTTCCGGTAACTGTATTTAACCAACCACCGATAATAAAATTATTTCCATAATAAGTATTTATTAAATTGGAATCACCACCCAAAATAGAACTATTTTCTCCTGAAAAAATTTGATTATTATAACCACTTATAAAAGCATAAGTACTTGAAACAATATTTAATTCCCCACCAGCAATAAATGAACCGATTCCAACTGCTGTGTTATTTTCACCAAAAGCTGTAGAATACAGACCTATATTACCAGCATTCCATTCCGTTCCTGCTACTGTCCCTGCTCTAAACGCACTCTTACTTGGCACCCACATCATCCTAGTCCCAGCACCAGAAACCGGAGTATCACCAGTCGTTCCGGAAACTAGAAAAGATCCATCGTCAATACTCACATTCCCGTTATATGTATTAATTGCATAACCATCACCAGCAACATTTTGACCAATACCAACAGATCCATCTACACCAAACTCAGCCCAATAATAGCCCGAACTATTTATAATTTTAAAAGTTCGATCACTACCATACGCATCTCCATTTAAATAAGAAAAACCGCTTGAAGTATTGAAACCAAGAGAAATAATATCATTTAAAGTTTTTCCACTTATTTTAACTACATCCCCTCCATTACTATCTTCAACATGTAATTTTGAACTTGGAGTAGTTGTTCCAATACCAACTTTTTGTCCCAAAATAGCAAAAGTATAATCTTGACTTATTTCTCGAACATAACCATCAAAACTAAAACCAATAGAATAATCTCCAGACACAGTTAAATTTCTACCAAAAGCTCCAGAATAAACACCAGAAACAGTATTACCATAACCACCAGCAATAAAAGAATAATTTGAATTAATCGCAATATTATTATTATAACCACCTAACACAAAAGAACGGGCTGAACCACTATCTATATAATTGAGCTGTCCCCCAGCAATAAAACTTTGTCCACTACTATAAATTCCATTTTTGTAACCACCACCTATAAAGGAATCATTTGAATAAGTAGTTGTGTTATATTCACCACCAACAATCGCTGTATAATTTGAATTAACTGTTATTGTATTATTTAGACCACCACCAATAAAGGAACTGGAAGCAGATGCTAAATTATTTTTACCACCTATTATGGCTGTATATCGTCCACTAAGACCAACTCCATTATAATAACCCCCACCGACAAATGAACCAATACCGCTTGTATAATTATAAGTTCCACCGCCAACAAATGAAGAAGTTGCTGAAGCGTAATTTTTTTCACCAAACACTGTAGAATATTTTCCAATATTTGCTTCATCCCATTCACTTCCTTCTACTATTCCGGCTCTAAAAGCACCCTTATTTGGTATCCACATCATTCTTGTGCCTGCACCAGAGACAGGTGTGTTTCCGTTTGTTCCTGAAGCTAAGATTGAACCACCTACTATTTGAAAAGATGAAGTTGCTAACCAGTTACTTCCATTATTATATAATGTTTGACCTGCAGTTCCACTAGGCAAAGAAAAAGTTGAAGTAGAAACCCAAGAAGGAGCTGATGAAGAACCATTACTCATTAATAAATAACCTGCCGTACCAGCACTATAACTATTTCCAACTCTTATCGCCCCTGTCACAGCTAAATCTCCAGCAACAGTAAGACTGTAAGATGGACTTGTAGTTCCAATTCCTAACCTACCAAAAGTATTATTCCAATATAAATTTGTACTAGCACCAAAAGAACCAGAATTATTAAATTGAATTTGTCCATCAGAACCAGCTGGAGATGAGGATCCTCCAGATATACCTAAACTTGAAGTTGAAACCCATTCTTGATAACCTGTTGAACTAACCATGAGTATTTGACCAGCCGAACCACCATTTCCATTAAATTTAATCAAACCATTATTTATAATATTTAAATTTCCAGATAAAGTTAATTTTTCATTTGGAGTAGAAGTACTTATACCAACATTTCCTGTACTAGCCACAATAAATGAAGTTGAGGCTGGAACTTCTTTTGGTACTGGGTTTAATCCACCAAAAGTTTCCATCATATCTAATGTATATTCCATACCATCGCCATATTCAGTAAATGAATTTGTTCCAACAACATAAACACCATTTTCAAAAGTCCAAGCTGGATCATCTACAGTAACTAAATATCCATCTGCACCAGAAACCGCATTCCAAGACCAAGTAATGGTATAAAAATTTTCATTATTAATATTTTTATCAGTAAGTATCAATGATTGGCTATAACCATTTGAAAAATATTTTTGACCATCAACTTCTTGGTATGCATAAACCCTAATAGTATGCGAAAAACCTAGTTCAGTCCAACCACCTGCTTGATCATAATTAATAGTACCAGTAGCACCAGTCGGATCCGCTATAGTCAATGAATTTCCATAAATATGCAAAGTTCCTGATGGTGAAGCAGTGCCTATTCCCAATCTTCCATTTGTATTATTCCAAACAAGAGTTGATGTTGCACCAAAATTTGTACCGTCATCATTAAACTGAATTTGTCCAGCAGAACCAGCAGCCACGGTTGATTCCCCACCTGAGATGCCAAGTGTGCTTGTTGGCACCCATTGTACTCCACTGGCGGTGTACATTAAAATGTCATTAATATTTTTTGAATCAGTGGTAGTTACCATAACTGAATTCAAATATGTTTTTGTATAATAATTTCCTGAGGCAGCAGTCCAGATTGGATCGGTTTCTGTATAACTTGTTAGATATCCAGCCGAAGCGTGATTGCCCCAAGAGTAAGCTTGATCCCAATAAGTAGAAGAAGAAATTGCAGCTGAAGTAATAAATCCATAACTATTATCCCAATTTGTATTACCATCAGTAATATATCCTGCATCATTTATCCATTGAGAAATAGTATTGGTAGCAAAATTATTTATTGTTAAACCTGTAGAAGTAGTTAAATATCCAGCTGAAGCATGATTACCCCAAGAATAAGCTTCATCCCACAAAGTAGTGGATGGAGCTATAATTTGTAAGTAAGTAGAGGAAGCAGTATTTATTGTTAAATAATCAGAAGAAGAAGCTAACCATATAGGATCTGTTTCTGAAGATAATAAACTTACTCCATTTACTAAATAATCTCCTGTAATATTTACATTTCCCGTAACAGTCAAAGGATAACTAGGAGTAGTAGTACCAATGCCAACATTACCACCCATCACTGCAAAGGTATTATCTTGAGCTAAAACTCTTTCTGTTACATCTCCATAGAGATTAATACCAAAAGATCTTGTTCCGGAAACCGTCATATGAGTACCAAAAGCTACAGCCGAGCTACCGCTTGCTACATTACTGCTACCACCTCCAATAAATGAATAACTTCCGTAAGTTCTATTTTGATAACCACCACCAATAAAAGAAGCATACCCGGAAGCTAAGTTCTCTCCCCCACCACCAATAAAAGAAAATTGTGCGGTTGTGGTATTAAATTCACCACCACCAATAAAAGACTGCGCTCCTAAAGTTGTATTATGTCGACCACCAATAACAGATGATTCCTGATTGAAGGCTTCGTTTCCTTGCCCACCACCAACAAAAGTATAGGCTCCCGTAGAAGAATTTGATATACCACCCAAAGCAACTGCAGAATCACCCGCAGTAAAATTAGAATTTGAATAAATGTTATTATTCCCCGACCGTATTTTTATAACATCAGTAGCCTCCCATCCACCTGTACCATAAAACATCATTTGTCCATCTGAACCTGTAGGTAAAGAACTGCCCGAAGAAATACCAAGCGAACTTGTGTTTGTCCAATACGGTAAACCATTGCTTGAATTAATCATTAAAATTTGATTAGCTGATCCTCCTATACCATTAAATTTAAGCATTCCATCACCTCCAATATCTAAATCTCCTCCTAAGGTTAAGAGGCTTGTTGGTATCGATGTTCCAACTCCCAATCTACCTGTTGCTTCGTTCCAAACAAAATTAGCATTAGAACCAAAAATTCCACTGCTATTAAATTGTATTTCATAAAGTGAACCCGCTGGAGATGATGTTGTGTCTGTATCTACAAAACCAAGCGAAGAAGTATTCATCCATTCTTGATAGCCTTCTGAATTTACCATTAAAATTTGACCGGCAGTTCCTGCAACTCCATCAAACTTCAAATACCCATTTAAAATATTTACACTACCTGATAAAGTCAACAAATCATTTATTGTGGAAGTGCCCATACCAATATTACCTTGATCATCTATATAAATACCTCCACTACTATTACCATTAGTATTAATATTTAATAAACCGTCATTTCTAACTTTAAAAGAAGCAAAATTACCACTATCATAAACCAAACGCAAAGAATCTACTCCTGAACTTTCAGGAGTTTCGTTTACAACTTCAATTTCAATTGATGTCGGTCTAATAGCAGGAGGTCCGTCTGTATAATAAGAAACACCTTGTTCATTATACGTTGAATCTGTGGTTGTCGCATAATATGACCACCCACTACCTTCAACATAAATATTTATCAAATAACCATCTGAATTGATTGCATCATCCCAATCCCAATTTATTAGAAAACCGTCAGCTGGAGTAGAAGTTGTGTCCCCAAGTGGTAAATAATAAATTGGATCAGAATAAACAATATTACCGTCGTTTAATTCTCGATAAGCATAAACACGAGCATTGCGCTGAACACCTGTCGCAAATCCATTTTTATCTGAAACCCACTCTAAAATATTTAAATTTGACGGCTCATTCATTGTTTCTATATTTCCTAAACCCATTTCTGTTAATTCATTGTATTCTGTATTTGTTGTAAAAGAATAAAGAATCCAACCACCCATACTTCCCACATAACCATTTACCAGATAACCATCAGCACCGGAAACTGCATCCCAATCCCAGCTAATCAATTTATTATCTGCTGGTGTAGAAGTTGTTTGTCCAAGTGGTAAATAATAAGTTGGCGCAGAATAAACTTTCCCATTTACAGTTTCTTTATAAGCATAAACACGAATATTTCTTGGGTCTCCTGCAAGTATCATTCCCATCGGTGGCATATCTACCCATTCCACAAAATCAACACTTGATAATCCATCAACAGTAATTGTTTCTGTACCTGTAGAAGAAGAATAAGGAGAAAAACTATTGTCTAAAATTGCTAATTTTGAACTAGAAGAAGCATTAACACCAAATCCTATAAATCCTTGGCTATCTATTGATAAAGAGGTAGTTGCTGATGAAGCATCCAAAAGATTGAAAGCACCATTAGTATCTTGTCCAAATTTCCAAGTTGAAGAACCAAGATACATATTATCAAACCAAGCTTCAGAAAAACGATTTGATGAATTACCTAAACTATATAAACTAACATTTCCATTTCCCCCAGTCATGTTTGGCAAAACATTTTCTACATAAGTTGTTGTTGTAAAAGAATTTGTTGGAGTCCAATTACTACCATCAAAAACTAAAAATTGTCCTGCATCAGCAAGAGGTAAAGAAGCTCCCCCACCTGCCAAAAGACCAAGTGTGCTTGTTGGCACCCATTGTACTCCACTGGCGGTGTACATTAAAATGTCATTAATATTTTTTGAATCAGTGGTAGTTACCATAACTGAATTCAAATATGTTTTTGTATAATAATTTCCTGAGGCAGCAGTCCAGATTGGATCGGTTTCTGTATAACTTGTTAGATATCCAGCCGAAGCGTGATTGCCCCAAGAAAAAGCATTGTTCCAATTTGAATAAGAAGTTGAAACTGTATTATAAGCCCAATTCCAAGAACTAGTAGCCAAAATTGGTAAATTATTTAATTCACTATAATCTAAAGTTGTAGTAGTCCATTCACCAGCAACAATTTTTAACAAACCTGTCCAAGAGCTACTATCTTTTCCTGTGCCACCTTGAGTGGTAGAAACTATTCGACCAGTAAAAATATCATTCCAAGAATTTATTTTTTCTGATCCAAGATAAATTGATGAAGAAACAACTAATTCAGTTGAAGTGACTGAATTAAAATTAAAATTTCCTTCAGCATCTGAAATCGGTATATAATAATTACTTACAATACTTGAAGTAGCTGAGATTCCATCTAAATATTTTGCATTAAAAGCATAAGGAACTGAATTCAACATTTTTCTTGGAGATAATTTTTCTCCTTCAACAATAACTTCTAAATATAATTCAGAATTATTAGAAAAAATGGCTGGATCAAGTAAATTTGTAGAACCGGCACCAAAATCTATACTAAACAAACCACTTTCAATAGAAATAGAACTGGTAGCAATACTACCTAAGCTACCAAAAGCAGTATAAACAGGACTACCACCAGTCAAAGAATCATAAATAACGAAACTCATGCTTAAATTTTCATCAACTACTGTATCATTTTGTAAAATTTTTCCTTGATAATTTATACTTGCAGGTGATGAAGCAGTTTTTACATTGATGAAATTTAAAAAACAAAACAATAATACAGCAACAGAAACAAAAAAATATCTAAAAAATAATTTAGATTTATAATTCCAAATTTTATTTTCTACCAAACCAAGCATAATATTATTCATTTCTTGTTATCTAATTTTCTGTTTATATTATAACATTTTTTTACTTAAAATAGTATAAAAAAGATTAAAAAATAAAAATAATGTGGATAAGTTTTATAAAAAAATAAAATCCGTTAATCACGGATTTTATAGATTTTTATTAAACAAATTATTTCTTAGCAAACCACACACTAGAAATAAAAATACCCACAAATAAACCAATCAATCCATTGATAACAACATTTGGTTTTACTGGATACGAACTAACTATTGGAGCATTAACAGTTTTTAAAGTAACATCACCACCAACATATTCCCAAGCTTTAGAAACCAAAGTTTTAGCAATAGCTTCAGATATTTTTTTTGCTTCTTCAGCTGAAGTATGATAAACATCTATATTCATAACACTTGTTCCATAAACCATTCCTGTATTTACAGTCTTATTCCACTCTTGTCTCTTCTTTTTTTCTATATATTTTTCAAAATAACTCCAATCAATATTTTGATTTTCATTTTTTACTTTAGAATAAAAATCAGTAGTTTTTATAATCTGAATTAAATTTTCGCCAATCTTTTCTGCTGATTTTACATTAGTGTATGGATCAACTCCATAACGATTTTGGGTAATTATATATACTTGTGAATTTGCTTTGTATTTTAAAGGAAAAAGCAAAGTTGCAAATCCAGACAAGACTGCAATTAAAATTCCAATAAGCAAGATGGCTTTCCATCTTTTAATAATATTATGAAACGGTGAATCAAACATAAAAAATATAAATTAAGATTTAAGATTCTAAAATTAATATTCTAGAATTTTTTATTATTTTAATTATTTTAATTTATTTTATAAAGATTAAAAATCTTAATTCTGAAATCCAGAATTTATAATTATCATTTCTCCTTTTCGCCAGACTTTTAAATTATGATTTTCTCCTAGATTATAAATTTGATAAGCTAAATTTTCTTTAGTAATTTTCTTTCCATTTATTTCTAATATAATATCACCAACTTGGACATAATCTTTAGAAATATATTTCTTTAATTGAGATACATAAAATCCCTCGATTAAATTTTGATCTTCATTTTCAGAAATAGCTTCAGATTCTTGTTTAACAAAATGTCCTTTAAAATCAATTGATAAATCTGACAAAACAGAATTGGCTAAAATATTATTTAAATCTTTCTCAACTTTCCAAATACTTTTTATATTTAAATCTTTATTCAAAAATCCTAATAACTTACCCTGATCATCAAACAAAAGTTTAGCACTGTAATCATTTTCATTAATTTTAAATTTTAACGCTGATTCTGATGCCCAATAAAAATTTTGCGTTTTTTCTTCTTTTCCACTTATAATTACTCGTTTTAAATTATTTTTTCCACCCAACCATATTTTATCGTTGATATCAAAATTATTTAAATCAGCAAAAGAAACAACATGAAATTCATCACCTTGTAATTTTACATAAACAAAACCATTTTCACTATCAAAAATAGCTCTTTCTATTTTATGTTCCAATCCTCTATAATCAATTACTGCCCAATTTTTTATTTTATTGTAATTAAAATCTGGATCAAACAAAACTGTCCAACCATTTGAACTAAGTAACACTGCTCTATCAACAAAAGAATTTTCTGAATAAAAATTTTCATAAATCAAACCACTCTTATCAAAAATTTTCACAGTATTATATTGAAATTTTTTTGTCAAAATACTATCCGCAATTTCATTTTGATTAAATTCAGGATTGTTATATTTAAATAAATAAAAATCTGAATTATTGTAATTTGGAACTATCCAAGCAAAAGTTACTAAAGCTCCAGCTATACCAGAAACAAAAGAAATAATTACATATAAAACAAAAATTTTTAATGTACATAAATTTTCGTGCTGTTTAACTGAGCAAGTTTTTTGTGGTAAATGTGGCGGGTGTTTAATCATATCCATCTAATTATGTATAAAGTCAATATGTACAACAAGAAATTAATAAATAAAAATTTCTTTTGTTTTTCCCATATAATCCCCTTTTGACTTATATGAAATCTCACATACAATTGCATAATATACCATAACCAAGTTATAAGTAAAGAGTTTACAAAAAATCCAAAAGGTAAAAAATAAAAAACTAAACAAAATTCATTAACCACTAAAGCTAATAAAAAGGACCATAAAAACAATATTTTTTGTTCGGTTTTAAAATACAAACTCCAAAGTAAAAAAGAAACAAAACCAACAAAAATTCCAGCAAACAAAGCCGGAAAGAAAAATGGGATTGAAGTAAAATAATTATTTATAGCAAATATTCCAGACAAAAAAGCAAAAACATCAAAAACTAAAATAAACATTAAAATTCGACGAAGTGGTTTTTCGCTTAAATAGATTGATCTTTTTAAAGATGTTTTAAACCAAAAATTTATAAACAAAAAACAACTGGCTACCAAAAAAGAAAATATTATTCGTAAAAACTGTGACTCCACTAATAAAAACATTAACAAAAAAGCAAGTAATGTTAAAAAATTTATAATAATTTGATCTCGTTTAAATTTAAATTTAAAAATAAACAAAGAAAACAAAAAAATATAAAAAACAATTACTGATAAAAAAATATAAAAATCAGGAAAAATATTTACTAATAAAAAAGAAAATAAAAAACTTAGACTAATAAAAAAATCTTTCATACTTAATTATTTATTTTCAATCTTATTAAACTTTGCAATTCTACTAAATCAGGTTGATAATTTTCTAGATTGGACATTTCCATTTTTATTTTTGTTAAAAGCAAAGCTATTTTTAAATGATAATCTCTATATTCAGTTGGGACCTTGATTGAAAAAATTTTTTCTTCTAAATCAGTAAAAAAAATCTCAGACATATTTTTATCTTCAGAAATTTTAATAAGATTATTTTCTGTATCGTGCAAAAATTCTAAATAGTCATCTCTAACTTTTGAATCAAAAATATCATTATCTTTTTTAATTTCAGTCATTCCAGAAAATTGCTTATTAACGATTGATAATTTTTCATTAATAAAAAAACCAATAATTAAAAATAAGATTACTGCTAAAAACAATAAAAATATCAAAAACCAGTCTATTCTTTTTTTATTCATAAGCTGATGTTATTTTATTTATATATAATATCATTTTATTTTATTTCTTGCAAAAAAAATCATTTAATTTTATAATCTAAGCTGTATGAACAATATTTATTCAAAAAACAAAAAATCATTATTTGATTACGAAATCCTAGAGACTCTCGAGGCTGGTTTATTATTGTCTGGTAGTCAAACAAAATCTATAAAAACAAATTCAATAAAATTAAGCGGGTCTTTTGTTTCTATTCATCATGATGCTGCTTGGTTAACAAATATTCATATTCCTCGTTATAAATATTCAAATTTAGAAAATTATAATCCTGATGCTGATATAAAATTATTATTAAATAAAAAAGAAATCGCTTATTTAAGAGGAAAAATCCAAGAAAAAGGCTTGACAATAGTGCCAATTTCATTGTATAATAAAAATCGCAAAATTAAGTTGGAAATTGGTATAGCTCGTGGCAAAAAACTTTATGATAAAAGACGAATTTTAAGAGAAAAAAGCCAAAAAATGGAAGCAGCTCAAATACTAAAATCCAAAACATTTTAATTTTGGGGATGATAGGTTTCGATAAATGGAATAAGTTATCTATCATAAGCATGTCGAGGCGTCTTACCTTGTCAAAAAGAGACAACATACAAGTGCTAACATTGCACGCAAAGTAAGAAATACTGTAGCTAATGCTTTCAGTTTTCCTACATTTGCATCTGTTGTAGCTTAATTTAAGCTTACAGCCATCGCTCTTCAGATACTCAATATGAAATCAGCGGTGTCAACCATTTTGAGTGTAGAATAATATTTCCTTTCGAAAATATTATTTGAAAATAAATTCGAAATTAGCGCGTATTTATTTTGTTATTTTTTTAAATATCGCGTGAAAAAATAAAATAACTAAACATGTAGAACGTGGCAGTGACCCGTTTAGACCCGGGTTCAAATCCCGGCATCTCCACTAAGTTAATTTTAAAATATATTTTATGCGTATTTCAAAAAAGAAAAGACCAGAAAAGCCTCTCATACCTCAATACAAAAAAAATCATAGCATTGAGGCTGATCAACTTTTGGTCTTAGATGAAGAAAACCAAAATCTAGGAATAAAATCAAAAGCTGAGGCTTTAGCTTTAGCTGAAGAACGAGAATTAGATTTAGTTGAAATAAATCCAAAATCAAATCCTCCAGTAGTCAAACTGATTGACTTTACTGAATTCAAATATCAAAAAGAAAAAGAAGTTAGAAAACAAAAAGCTCATTCTCGAATCAGTGAGACTAAAGGAATCCGACTTTCACCTAGAATTAGTGACCATGATTTAGAAATAAAAAGAATCCAAGCAGAAAAATTTTTAAATCGTGGTGATAAAGTAAAAATAGAACTTACTTTAAAAGGAAGAGAAAATGCCCATGTCGATGTAGCAATTAGCACAGTTTCTAGTTTTATTACTAAGATTGCAGAAAAAATAGACATAAGAGAAGAACAAAAAGTTGAAAAACAGGACAAAAAAATTACAGCGATATTGGTAAAAAAATAATTTTTACACACAATAAAGGTCTTGACTTAAAATAAAAAATATATTATAATTTACACACTATTTTTTATTATTCGTTAGCCACCTTTTACTTACGAATATAAAAATTAATAAACAAATATGCCAAAAATCAAAACACACAAAGCGACAGCAAAAAGATTCACGGTAAAAAGATCAAAAAAAGGCCTAAAAATCTTAAAAAGACAAGATGGTCAAGATCATTTTAATTCAAGAGAATCTGGAAAAGTTAAAAGAAATAAACGTAGAGACAATTCCATTTCTACCGCCCTTCAAAAAACGGTAAAAAAGGCATTGCCATATTCTTAATCTAAATGAAATAAAATATGCCAAGAGTAAAAAGAGGTCTCACTCATACAAAAAGAAGAAATAATCTTTTAAAAAGAGTAAAAGGTTATGAAGCCGGAAGAAAAAATTTAATCAAATTGGCTCAAACTGCCGAAATGAAAGCCGGTGTACATGCGTATAGAGACAGAAAAAACAAAAAAAGAAATTTCCGCAGAGTTTGGCAAGTAAAAATAAACTCAGCCACAAAAGCTTTAGGAATTTCATATAGTAAATTTACAGGAGCTCTAAAGAAAAAAGAAATCGGAATTGACAGAAAAAATTTAGCTCAATTAGCAAAAGATTATCCTCAAGTTTTTGAAAATATTGTAAATGCAATAAAATAAAAATCCGCTCTCAAGCGGTTTTTTATTTAAAACAATATTATTCTCTTGACTTGTTTTAAAAAATATGATAATTTTATTGCGTAATTAAAAGTCTTTTGAAGTGTCTGATAATGATAGAAGCACCCCCTCCTTTGCTTCTTATCATGTCGGACACTTTGAGAGACTTTTTTATAATTAACAGTTTTAATCTTGACAATTGTTTAATCTTATTATATTATAAGACAGTAATTAAATATAAAAATATGGGTTTAAGAAAAAAAAATAACAAAATAATTGCTGGACAAAGAAAAAAAGCTGCTGAAACAAGAGCTGCTAAAAAAAACAAAAGAGACATCAAAGGAAAAACAGCAGGACAAAAATTAGCTGAAAAAATGGCTGGTAAATAATTTTGTAAATTCCAAAGAATTATTTAGCAACAGAAATTTTTGGCTAAAGAGCATCCCGACTGAGTCGGGAAAGTTGCAGGTTGATTGTCTGATTTAAATAAATACATTACAAAATATATAATGGATCGGTAGTTCAAATTGGCTAAAGAGCATCCCGACTGAGTCGGGAAAGTTGCAGGTTGATTGTCTGATTTAAATAAACACATTACAAAATATATAATGGATCGGTAGTTCAAATTGGCTAAAGAGCATCCCGACTGAGTCGGGAAAGTTGCAGGTTGATTGTCTGATTTAAATAAACACATTACAAAATATATAATGGATCGGTAGTTCAA